>Ga0137380_10003863_pt1 | contig 13090 bp, 11 predicted proteins | sample SagtaG_17_FD_104809 | JGI IMG/M metagenome (GOLD analysis project Ga0137380, IMG submission 104809) | Vadose zone soil microbial communities from Sagehorn Ranch, Mendocino, California, USA - Sage2_L_100_16 metaG | ecosystem: Environmental > Terrestrial > Soil > Vadose zone | place: USA... | reverse complement strand
TACCGAAGGCATCTTCGCGGCTGGCGATGTACGTGCGGGAAGTACCAAGCAACTGGTGAGTGCTGCGGGCGAAGGGGCAGCAGCTGCCCTGGCTATTCGTGAGCATCTGCGTGGGCATGATGCTCATACCATGGAGAAGGCGCTGGTTGGGAGTTCGACCTTGATGAAGCAGTGAGTAATTGGCACTTTTTCGCTCCCCCTGACGTGCAAGACTCAGAACAACACTACTCAAGTTTGTGTCGAGACGAAAGGAGAAGAGCATATGGCACTGATCTCACCTGAAGATCGACAAACGCTGCAAACGCTCTTCGAGCAAGAACTGCAGGATGAGGTGAACATCACCTACTTCACCCAGCGAGAGTCGGTGCTCATCATTCCGGGTCAGGAGTGCTCCTCCTGTAAGGAGACGCGCGAATTGCTTGAGGAATTGACGGAGACCTCGGACAAACTCCATCTAACTGTGAAGGATTTTGTTCGTGATGAGCAAGAGGCGCAGAGCCTCGGCATTACACACATCCCTGCGTTTGTACTCCAGGGTCATACCAAGGGCGCGGTGCGCTACTTCGGCATCCCGGCAGGCTACGAGTTCTCCACGCTGATCGAAGACCTCATTGATGTCTCAAAAGGGACGACGAATCTGAGCGAGAAAACGCGCGAAGCGCTGGCAGCGGTCGATCAGGATATTCACATCCAGGTCTTCGTCACCCCTACCTGACCCTACTGTCCACGTGCGGCCAGGTTGGCCCACAAGCTAGCCATCGAAAACGAGCATATCACCGCTGATGTGGTCGAGGTCTCGGAGTTCATTGATATGGCCCAACGCTACCGGGTGCAGGGCGTCCCCAAGACTGTGGTGAACGATCGCATTGAAATTGTAGGCGCGGTGCCAGAGCCTCGCTTTCTCCAGGAGGTTTTGAAAGCCATCGAGCCGAAGAGCGAGCAGCCATAATAAAATGGGTGGAGCGCATTCCCTATGCGCTCCACCCCCCAGAGGAGAAAGATTTGTCTATGTATAGCTGACCGGGAAGTGATGCCTCGTCCAGCTTGTCATGCCGTCCACCATACTGCTCACCTGGGCGAATCCTGCTCGCTGCGAGATCAACGCTGCACTAATGCTGCGGTTCCCGCTCTGGCAAACCGCGATAACCTCTCTCGTTGGATCCAGTTCCTTAATTCTGACCGCCGAGTGCAGCGATGACACGCTGCAAGCGCTGTTTGGCCTCCTCGGCGACCGGGCCAATCTGCTCGTTGCCGACGATGCCGAGCATGGCCTGTGGGTCGGCAATGTCTACGTGACTCCCAGAGCCCTCTGCGCGCACGACGACATTACACGGGAGCAGCAGGCCGATATCCAATTCCTGCTCAAGCGCACGGTGCGCCAGTGGCGGGTTGCAGGCCCCCAGGATAACGTAGGGGGCCATCTCGATGCCGAGCTTCTCGCGCATAGTCTTGCGCACATCGATCTCAGTGAGCACCCCGAACCCCTCTGTTTTGAGCGCATCTTTCACACGCCCAACCGCTTCGTCATAGGTGAGCTTCAAGCTTATGCCAAAACCGTAGGTTGTTTTCTTCATAGATTGTTTCTCCAGTTGTGGTTCTTCCGATATCCCAATCAGGACTCTCACAGTATCAAGAACTCCTGACACCTGATGACAGGAGCCTTGTTTAGACGGCAAGCCGTCTGGGCCGAACTGCCGGGGCCGCTATCCCTCGACCATCAAAGGCTGTCGGGACTACTTTTCTGCCAATGTTGTAGGAGCCATTGACATCGGAGTGAATGATCCGCTTGCCGCTAGCGTAATACCAGCGTCTGTTACGCCTGCCACTGAAGCGAGGTTCTTCTGTCCGCGCAGGATCGTAGACCGGGATCTCGTCCCGGTCAAGGAAGCTGGCACGGCTCGTGTAGTTCTCTTCAGTGAGCATGACACGAATGCCCACGAGCGCCGCTTTATATGTGAGCAACTCAATAAAGCGGGCATGCGGGATCTGCACAAATTCCTGGTTCTGCTTTCTGCCCATTTCCACTTCTTGCTTCCATAGCGGATTCTTGCCAATAATGAGCGTACCAATTCCCTCGGCCACCAAGAGTTCAATGATGCGACGGCTGGCCACGTGCAGGTAGTGCAAAACGCGGCGATTGCGCTTCGTCGTGATCCGATCCAGGTGACGAGAAGTGAAGCGATTTGTTTTGGCAAGACGCTTCTGGTGGTGGGCGCGTTGCTTGTTGTAGAGTTGGTTGATGGCTTTGAGCGGGCGGCCATTGACCAAGCGCGGGAGAAAGCCGGGCTTGTTGGAGGTGAGGGCCGCAAGCACGTTGACGCCGAGATCTGCCGCGACAAAAAGCTCTGGATCGACAGTGGCAGGGCTGGCTTCGTACTGATAGACGACCTCAATGACGTAGTGCTCTGCCTTCGGCACGATGCGCACCTGCTCGACGGTGTCCCTGGCCTGGGCCGTTTGAACCAGGACTCCCAAGCCGCTGACCGCAATCAGGCCCCGGTCCAGATCCCGTTTCCAGATCGCGCCCATCTCGTAGATCAGCAGATTGCGCCCGGCGGTTTTGTGTTTGTACCCCGGAAGCTTTGGGCGACCGGTGAACTGCTCAGGGTGCTCTCGCCATGTCTCCATTGCTTCAAAGAAGCCAACCCAGGCTTGGTGCAGTTGGATGAGTACCTGATTGCTCACTTTGGCGGGAAGCGCCTTATAAGCGTCAGACGACTTCACGAGATGATAGACTGCAGTGTTGTCGAGGTACCTGTGCTCAAAAATGAAGGATTGGCGCACATAGTAGTTGGCCAGGTTCCACAGGTTCTTCGAGGCAAAGGCGGCCTCATCGAGGCGTGCGTAGCGCGGGTCACTCCGCTTGACGACGTGCTGCTCAACAAGTTTCATCAGGATACCTCCCCAAACCGGAACTGGACCTGCTGCTGGATAGTAGGAGTTTCTTTCGGGGGTTCCTCCGCAACGGTAATGGTTTCGGTCGGGGCTTGATATCCCTTGATCAGTCCTGCCCGCCACCACCGTAGTGCCGTTCGGTAGCTGTTGCCCTGCTGCTTCGCATACTGACTCAACTTCATGGCGCTAGTATAGCACAAATATTCGTATTTGTTAGTGCTTGGCAGCATTCCTTAAAAACTAGTTCCCACACGCTCTCTCCAGCAGGAGCGACCGCTCCTCTAGCGGATGCTTCAGCCACCAGTCGGTGCACAGGAGGACTGGTTGGTTGATGTACCTTTCTCAAGAGCTGCAAAGGCCGAAATTTGCTTGCGCGCATCTCCTGCACCGCAGTTCGGGCAAGTGGCTGTGGAGCTGTTGGCGCTCATAGGAACCAGCCGCTCGAAGCGTTCCTTGCAGCGCTCACAACGATAGACATAGATGGGCACACTCAACTCGCTCTCGTTCCATGGGTGTGTCCCCTCAATACATTCATTATATCGAATAATCGAATGATACAATGTTCATAAGCAGATGTCAAGAGAAGAATTTTGCGCTCTGTAGTTGCGATTGAAAGCACTGGTTGCCGGGCGATAGGGGCGAATCATCCACAACGGGCGGCGCAAACCATCAGATCGATCCAGTTGTGGACGCGTCATCGCCAACCAATCTTTATAGACCTGGTACGCTTTCCTCGTATCGACAGATACATCACCATAGTGATCTTCGGCATGCGCGGGCTCGACCGTGACCTTCTGGTGCCAGCAATGCATTCCGCTCACGGGATCGGGGTGGACAGGAAATGTCAGGTTCTGGTGTACGCCGCCCTCGCGCCAGAAGATGCGCGAGGAGTCTGGATCACCGCTCTCAAATGGTCGTATACCTTCTATGTGGCGCATGCGCCATATCCCATTCGCATCTCTTCCAAGCGAAACCAGCGCAGAAGCCCAGCGATCTGTTCCCTGGCCTGTTTCAAGCCGCCAGCGACCAAGGTGATGCGAACAGGCAACGATGCCTGGATGGATACCCTCAGTAATCCAGGCGCGGTTGACGTAGTAGCCGATCTCGGTTGTAACACGCACCAGGTCTCCGGTCTCCACACCGATCCGTTCCGCGTCAAGCGGGTGAATCCAGACCGGGTTGGCATTCGATATCTCGTACAGCCATTTGGCATTGCCTGAACGGGTATGAATCAGCGTCGGCAGGCGGAACGTCGGAAGGAGCAGGTATTCCCCTCGTTCAGGGTCGATGCTAGCGCGATGGACGTGGCTGCGCGTGTAGCCTGGGATGGCGTACTCGGGCCAGCCCCAGTTTTTCATCGTAGCAGAGTAAAATTCAAGCTTGCGTGAGGGCGTGGGAAAGCCTTCGTACGCTTTGCCATCAATCATGATACCAATGGCCGCGCCATTACGGATAATCTTGCCCGTTTTCTCATCAACCTGAGCAGCTTCCAGGTCTTTCAGTTCGCGTTCGTTCAGGGTATAAACGGGGGCTTTGTCCTGGGGGATTTCGAAGGCACCATACTTACGCATGTATTCAAGAGGCGTCAAATTTTCCTTTGCTGCTGCCTCTGGCAAGCCAGGGACGCTATTCTCGAACATCCAGCGGTAGTATTCTTCAATGGTGAGTTTCTGGCCAGGACGGTAGGGCGACTCGAAATATTTGCGAATGCCGAGACTGCCATCGGGGTCGATGCGCCAGGAGAGTTCGATCCAGAACTCGTCTTCTTCCCAGACTTCGCCAGGATTGGCCTGGTAGCTGAACTCGACAGGCTCTCCGTGTCGCTCTTTGTAGACGCGCAAGACGGGCTGGCGGAAGCCAATCCAGCGCCCGGCGTGCGTCTCCTGGCTCATCAGGTCATGCCGCTCGCTGCCTACTCCCATTGGCAGCACATAATCCGCATACCACGCCGTCTCGCTCCATACAGGTGTCAGGGCGGCATGCAGTTCAATTTGCTGTTCGTTGGTCAGCATCTCAATCCAGGCCGTGCCATCAGGGTTCGTCCAGACGGGGTTATACACGCGGGTAAAGTAGGCGGCGACCTTGCCGCGTCCTTCCCGCAAGAAATACGGCAGCAAAATGCTCATCTCGTAGTTTGCCAGTGGATATTCGGGCGGGAAGAGCAGTTCGTTCCAGACTTCCGTTGGACCTGGCTTGATAAATGGCGCGGGGACAAATTTGTTCCAGGCATTGGGAGCAGTTCCGCCAGGTGTGCCGATACTGCCGGTGAGCACAGAGAGAAACCACAGGGCACGTGAAACCTGCCAGCCGCCCAGGTTGCCAGCAGTGGCAGCACGCCAGGTATGCGCGGCAAAGGCCGTCCCGGCCTGGCCAATCTGGCGAGCGATATCGACAATGACCTCTTCGGAAAGGCCGCTCTCTTTGGCGGCGAAGGCGGGAGTGTATTCGTCGTAGAGGTCGATCAGCAGTTCGATAAAGCGGTCGAAGGTCTGCTCGACGCCCTGATACTCAGCTGTCAGGAATTCCTGCCAGTTGACCCAGCGTCGCATATATTCGCGGTTGTACAGCTTTTCAACCAGAATGAGACGCGCCATCGCCAGCAGCACCGCTGCTTCTGAACCGGGCCAGGTAGGGAGCCAGTAATCGGCCATACTGGCAGTGTTCGACAGGCGCGGATCCATCACGGCCAGTTTCGCGCCTTTCATCTTGCCTTCGATGATGCGCTGCGCCTGCGGATTGAAATAATGACCTGTCTCCAGGTGCGAACTGATGAGTAAAATAAAACGCGCATTGGCATGATCGGGTGAGGGACGATCCATACCGCACCAGATATGATAGCCGAAACGCGCCGATGATGAGCAGACATTGGTATGACTGTTGTGTCCATCGACACCCCAGGCCCCCAGTACACGCTCCATATAGCCATCGTGTCCCGGTCGCCCCACATGATACATCACTTCGTCACGACGACCCTCAACAATGGCGGCGCGAATTTTAGCGGCAAACGTATCCAGCACCTCATCCCATGTGGTACGCTCCCATCTGCCTTCGCCGCGCTTGCCCTCCCGTTTGAGAGGATACAAAATGCGTTCCGGGTCATTGACCTGGTTGATGGTGGCTGGTCCTTTCGCGCAGTTACGCCCGCGACTACCCGGATGATAGGGATTACCCTCAAAGCGTTTGACGCCCCCTGTTTCTTTGTCAATATAGGCGAGCAGGCCGCAAGCTGCCTCGCAGTTGAAGCAGATGGTAGGGATAATCTCGTAGTGCTTCTCAGCTTTGCGCGGCCAAACCTTTGCGTCATATTCCATCCAGTCATGCCAGCGTTCCGGGGGTGGACAGGACGCCAGGTCTCGCACCGTCATTGGCTCGCCACTCGGTGCAATGTGGCGTTGTAGAGGTAGTTCGGTCATCCGCGTCCGTCCTTTCTTCTCGTCTGTATAGTCATACATGGTACTCGAGCTATAGTACCCACAAGAGGTAGATTTTTTGGGCCATAGTTCTCGTCCTGTAGCGGCGGGGGCGGTGTTGAGTTGGGAAGGGGCCCTTGTGGCCGCCCGCGCCGATGGATGTGAAAGGGGTTCATTCGTTCACGCCTCACGACAGGGAACGCGGGCGGCCACAAGGGCCCCCTCTCCGCTCTCCCCCACCCCTACGGGTACGATCTCCTTAGTTCAACTCAGCGGAACAATCTGTCCCGCTTTTACAAAACAATGCTCATAGGCAAACAATCCCGCCAGCGCAAAAATACCTGCAAAACCCAGCAGTGCAGGTTGAGCTACAGGTACCAACAGCGCAATCACCAGCATGACGAGAGGAATCATCGAACCAACGGCAAAGAATTGCCCCCAGAAGATGTCTTTCAGGCCACCTTTGCTCATGTAGCGGGCAGCGAGGGCAACATGGCTGTTGGCATGGGAGCCGAACACCTCTACCATCGCTAGCAGGACATGCACGACGATCGCGCAGAGCAGCACAATGGTGAACAATGGCGCGATAAATGGGGTCCCCTGGCCAGACACCCAGGAGAGCAGACCTAGCGCGGCAGAACCGCCAAGTACGGCCTGCACCAGTAACATGGGTAACAGAAGCGGGCTTTGCCAGAAGTCACGTCCCTCGGCCTGTCCAAAGAGGAAGGCGGTATAGCCTGCGCCCGCGGCTCCGAAGAGTGCGGCAGGAATGAGCAGCCAGCGGATAAGATCCGCCAGGCCGAAGATGGCCGCGAAAAACCATGCTGCCTCTATCAGACCAAAGATGCCGAGGATGTAAGCTCCCCAGACCAGCCAGGAGGTGGGGTTCGACTTCGTGACGAGAAAGAGTGCACGGTCAGGTCGTTTCAGGTCGGCAATCAGCAGGGCTAGTGTAATTGCGATGAACAGGCCGCCGATAACAGGCGCACCGATGCCGAGCACGGCGTTCATCGTCCCGCTCAAGGGGCCATTCAAGCCATACAGCGCCATGGCCAGCGCAGCCACGATCATGGCACCTGTCCCGCTGGATTTGGTGCCGAGATAGGCTGAGACTTTCCAGCCCCAGGGAGCGCTATTCTTGGGTGTATCATAGACAATATGCGCCTCGGCGGGATCATGCCGCACTGCTTCGAGTGGCTGATAAGGCTTGAGTGGATTGATGGTTTTGAGCATCCGCAGTGATTTGCTCCTATCAATCATGCTCTCATCATCATGACTGGGTTTGAGCAGGGTGCTCCACATGGTCATATGGGGCAGTTCTTCGATAGCCACTTCAGGATTGATGGCGGCCTCTTCTGCTCCTAAGTAGTAGACGTTGGGACCTGTTCTCTGCTCCGGCTTGCGTGTGCGCACAGGCTCGCGAGCGATGGTCCTGGCTATTTCAGTGTTGGGATCGTGCATATCACCCGCGATGATGGCCTGTTCGGGGCAGACGACGACACAGGCAGGCTCCAATCCAACTTCGACGCGATGAGCGCAATAGTTGCACTTGGCGGCGGTATGACTGTAGGGGTCAATATAGAGCGCGTCATAAGGACACGCCTGCATACACGATTTGCAGCCGATGCAGCGACTGGAATCGAAGTCGACGATGCCGTCCTTGCGCTTATAGAGGGCTTTGGTGGGACAAATAGCGACGCAGGGGGCGTCATCGCAGTGATTGCAGCGGTTTACCAGGAAATAGCGGCGCGAGTTGGGGAACTCGCCTTTTTCGATGTACTTTACCCAGGTGCGGTAGACACCGATGGGGACGTCGTGTTCGGCCTTACACGCCACTGTACAGGCGTGGCAGCCGATGCACTTGCGCTGGTCAATGACAAAGGCATACTTGGTCATGATAGCTACCCTTCCGTCGCATAGAAAATGCACGTACCTGTAAAGTAACGGCTGGTTGCGTCATAAACAGTGCTTCGGCAGCTTTAGTATGGCTGCCGTGCTCTACCACGCTACAAAAGATGCGCAGTTGGTGTAGGTTCATATGGGCTTCTTCCGGCGATGGTCAGTGTATTGCAAGCAATGGATGGAGATTCTCCCACTGGTTGTGAACCTCTTGACTTTTCCTAGTCCTTATATATTACCATTTGAAAGTACCTTTCATCGGTAGGGGATCGAATTGGTAAACTGAGCAGAGGGAACATGAAACGACAAGAAGAAATACCTGGAGAGCAGGGACGAGAGCAAAGCACCAGGCGTGAGAAGACAAGCAAAAAAGTCACCGATCACCTGGCAAACGAGCGTACCTTTCTGGCGTGGGTACGCACTGGATTGGCAACGATCGCCCTTGGCTTTGTGGTAGAACGCTTTGGTCTATTGTTGCGTGAATTAGGCTTCAAGAGTAACGTGGCTCCGGTTTTTTCTGTTCACTACTCATCGATCATTGGTGTCACCCTTACTCTGCTGGGGGTAGCGGTCATGATCGTAGCACTTGTCAACTTCTTGCAGATTCGTCGTGCCATCGACAAAGAGCAATTTCATCCCCCCGCCGGTTTCGCTATCGTGCTCACGATCTTAGTAAGCCTGATTGGTGCTCTGCTGGCGGTCTATCTGCTCTTGACGGCCTGACAGAACATCTACTTCTGCCTTGAGATACGAAGCAAGGTGGAGTAAGCTGTAGGGGCCAGATTTATCGCGCCCCAATTCAGAAAGGAGCTTCTCTCGTGTCACCACTACTCGCATTACCCGCTGTCGACGGCGTAGAGATCACCACCATCATGGATAACTCGCTTGATCTGCTGATGTCCTCAACTCAAGTGGCACATCGTTTCCCGCTACCGCAATACGGCTTCCTACGCAATCAATTGCGTGCCGAGCATGGTGTTTCCTTGTTGATCACCATCATTGACCAGGGGAAGCGTGAGACGATCCTGTTTGATACCGGGGTGACGCCTGACGGAGCATTGCACAACCTCGCCGTGCTAGGCATCGACCTCAGCGCCATTCAGGCCATTGTTCTGAGCCATGGTCATACCGACCATACACATGGACTTGATGGCTTCCTCGACAAGCTTGGCAAACGGCGTATGCCCATCCTGCTCCATCCGGATGCCTTTCTCAAGCGCCGTATTATCTACAACGATAACAATATCCTGGATTTACCTCCTCCATCACTCCATGACCTGGAGCGAGAGGGCATAGAACTCTTAGTGGAACGCGGCCCATCGTTTCTGGTCAATGGCAAGCTGCTGGTGACGGGGCAGATCGAGCGCACCACCGCTTTTGAGCAGGGGTTGAAGAATCAGCAGGCGGAGATCGATGGGAACTGGCAACCCGATCCATGGGTCTATGATGACCAGGCACTTGTCATACATGTCCGCAATAAGGGGCTGGTGGTGGCGACTGGCTGCGGCCATGCGGGCGTGATTAACATTCTTCGGCAGGCGCGTGCGCAGACAGGCGTTGAGCAGGTCTACGCTTTGCTGGGTGGCTTCCATCTCACTGGGGCGCTCTTCGAGCCTATCATCCCTCAAACGGTTGAGGCATTACAGAAGATCAACCCGGCGGTCGTGGTGCCTGCCCATTGCACTGGATGGGGCGCTACGCAACGTATTGCTCAGACGATGCCAGAAGCGTTTATACCGAACAGCGTCGGGACGACCTTTGTGTTCATCAGCTAGGGCCACAAGAGGCCCGCATTCGGTGCGGGCCTCTTCTCGTTTCGTTTACAAAAGTCCTTTGCTCTTCAGGAAGTCAGTAGCTACCTCCTTGATTGCCTGCGTCTTGGACTCGCTCTTCGCCTTGTCTGCCACCTGTTGCTGCAACATGATGCTGACATCTGTCGTCAGGAAGGGAGCGAGCGGGTTCAAGATGGTCTTGATCTCAGGGTACTTGGACAGAACCGTGTCGCGAACAATGGGGGCCGGGTTGAACTCCGGGAACCCGTGCTTATCATCCTGGAGGAAGATAAAGTTTTGCGTCGCCACTGACCCATCCGTTGTGTAGCAAACGTTCACCTGGGCCTGATTGTTTGCCACAGCGGTGAAGCCGACGGCGTAGTCAACGGTCTCTGTCTTTTTGAAGCTTTTGGTGTCGAAGTTATAGACCGGCTTCAAGTTGTCCACGAAGGGAACGCCATCGCTGGGAGATTCGAGGATCAACTGCGATACCTTTGACGCCAGGTCTGAGATGGTCGAGATACCCAGCTTTTGTGACTCACTCTTCGAGGTGCAGATGGCATACCCATCGTTGAGTGGAGCGCGGTCCAGCCAGGTGATTTTGAACTGCTGCTCATAGCCATTCTTCACGGCATCGTAGTCCTTCTGTGGATCATGCGCCGACGGGATGTTCAAGAGATTCAGTCCCGTGGCGGTGAACTCAGGATAGAGATCGATGTCGCCATTCTTGATGGCCTGGAAGTTGAAGGGGGTGTTGCCAAACGCCAGTTTCTCGTTGACGGTGAAACCTCCGTGGCGCAGCAACTGGGTATACATCTCCGTGAGTAGCTGGGCCTCGGTATCCTTTTTTCCTCCAACCGTTATAGGGCCCTTGGTTGTTGGGGTGCCACCACCCCCACCGCCCGTGCTACCACAGGCCGCCAGGATAAGCATCGGGATGAGTACGAGCAGTATCAAGGATCGTGCTCGTAATGAGCGAATAAGGGGAGCCATTTCTTCCTCCTCTTGAATAGAACATACATTAAACAATCAATCGCACTACGATAACAGTTTATGCTTTGGCTACCTCAAATGACTCCTGCACACGAAGGCCCGCAGGTGTCAGTACACGTTGTAACCAGCTCATAAACACCTCTATAAGCATTGCCAGCACAGCTACAGGAATGGCGCCGGCGAGGATTTCATCATTTTTGAAGGTAAAGACCCCATCTATGATGTAGTCCCCGTATCCTCCTGCTCCAATAATTGCTGCCAGTGTCGCTGTCGCCACAATCTGTACTGCTGAGGTTCGTATACCGGCCGCGATAATCGGGAGCACAAGGGGAGTTTGTATACGTGTGATAATCTGCCAGATCGTCATGCCCATTCCTCTGGCAGCATCGATAGTGGCAGGGTCAATACCTCGAATGCCGGTGTAAGTGTTCAACAGAATGGGGGGAATGCCCAGCACGATTAGAGCTACGATGGTGGGTGGGTTCCCCGTATGGAGAATGGGTATCGCGGCGATCAGAAAGGCGATCACCGGAATAGCCCGCATCAAGCCGCTCAAATTCACTGCGATAAATGCCGCTATGGGGTTGCGCGAGACAGCAACACCCAGGACAACCCCTATCACGATTGCCAGCAGGATAGAAATACCACAGATCTCCAGATACTCAACAGTGTGCCCGACAAAGTCATGGCTTGGATCTTCGATAAATTGCAGAACGCCCATACTCCCTTTCTTCCTCCTATGCAACTGATAGTGCACTACGACCGCGATTGAGAGCAACCTGTAACCCTAGTAAGAGCAGGTCGGCCACTATAGCCAGGAGACCCATCAAGATGGCCCCGGCAGTGATCGCATCAAAATCGCGAGAGTCCAGATTATTGAATATCAGGTCACCCAGCCCACCCTGTCCGGCCAGCGAAGCCAACGAGGCAATCCCGATTGATGTCACCGTAGCGATGCGAATACCGGCGACGATTACAGGCAGTGCCAGGGGAAGCGTGACGCGAAAGAGCAACTGACGAGAGTTCATCCCCATGGCCCTTCCAACCTCCATCAATAAAGGATCGATATTATTAACGGCAGCAACGGTGTTACGGATCAATACCAGCTGGTTGTAGAGGACGAGAGGAATGATGACCGTTGCTGCACTTATGTGAGTGATGATGATAAGTATACCGATCAGGGCGATTCCAGGGATGGTATACAGTAAGTCTGCCACTGTAATCACAGGAAGGTAGAGGCGGCGATGGCGCGCTATCAACAATCCCAGGGGAATAGCAATAAGGAGTGAAATAAGCAGGCTCGTTCCAACGAGATTCAAGTGCTGCAAAGTCAGGTTTGGGATGCTGCCTGGGTCAGACAGATCATAGTTGTAGCCACTGAGCAGGTAACGCATAAAACTCACTCCTCTCAGACCGCCTGAGCGAAGCTAGAACGAAGTTCGTTGGCGGTCTGAATATCCACTCCTTCAATCGACCTTTGATCTGGGGCAGGCGTAGGGGCCAGATTTATCGCGCCCCGTGGGTGCCCCAACAAAGACACAACGAGCTAAATTCTCGTCTCTTCTTGTGTGCTTTCGTTACGTTGCAACTGGGTGATTTCGTCTCGGCGCAATTGAGTAATTTCGTGGTTGATACTGGCGAGGGTGATGTATCCGAGGTGTTCGTGGTTGTCCTTATCCTGGACAGCTAGAGCGGGGGCATTAGTCTCAAGGAGTTCAAGCAATGCTTCTAGAAGCGTTGCATCAGAGGAACACGTCGGAATATCTCCCCAATGGGCAGAGGACACAAACTCCGGTTTGTTGTCCAACGCAGTAGACACCGGTAAATACTCGAGTTGACGCAGAATACTATCCGCGCCCACCAGCTTGCGGACGAAATCATTGGCAGGCTTCGCAAGCAGGTCTACAGGTGTACCGAGTTGCACAAGTCTCCCTTCGGAGAGCACGGCAATCTGATCACCGAGTTTGAAAGCCTCTTCAACGTCGTGTGTCACGAACAGAATAGTTTTACGCACATCACGTTGTACACGCAGCAGTTCATCCTGCAAACGTGCGCGGGTGATCGCGTCCAGGGCACCAAAGGGTTCATCCATCAGCAGGATCGCCGGGTCGGTAGCGAGTG
>Ga0137380_10003834_pt1 | contig 13131 bp, 16 predicted proteins | sample SagtaG_17_FD_104809 | JGI IMG/M metagenome (GOLD analysis project Ga0137380, IMG submission 104809) | Vadose zone soil microbial communities from Sagehorn Ranch, Mendocino, California, USA - Sage2_L_100_16 metaG | ecosystem: Environmental > Terrestrial > Soil > Vadose zone | place: USA... | reverse complement strand
TGATATTCACCATTATCTTCTCCGGCGGTAATCCAGTCCATCTCTCCGTTCGCTCCAGCAGTAAAGCCGTCGAGCGACACCCACTCGGTGACCAAAATCTTTCTCATGCGTCCTTCCTTCTCTTCTCTCTTTCGTCTTCGTGTGTCATCAAAAACGCGAGCTAGACACACCAGATAGTATACAGCATACCTATGTTTCTGCGCCCTGGCACCCGTTTTCCTGTCCAAAAGAATTGTCAAAATTTACAACTACTGAATACACTCATGCGCGCGCTGCGAGAGGCTTTTCAGGTTGTCAATGGTTGCGCTGCTCACTCTTCGGGGCAAGTGCTCACTTGGTAGGGCATTTACCATTTGGCCCTCAAACGTGAGCACTTGCCCCGAAGAGTGAGCACTGGTGTGAAAGCATTTGGACCAACTGCTCCCCATCTCGCTTCTTCCATCGACATTTTGTAAATGAGCACGTAAATCACGGAATTACGTGGGTCTAGCATACTCTTGACGATACTGCTCGCTTGCTTTCTGTGAGGAGCGATATCAACAGCCATGTAAAACCTTCAAGTTCTTTTAGAGACTTCTCTAGATTTTTCTTCTGCTCTCTCCTCTGTGATCTAGGAACCGGAGCTTGAATATGGCACTGTCGGTATCCATCGCAAACGCTACACGTTGTCTGAGCCTCCAATTGGATATGAGTGTTGTACAGTAGAGATGCGATCAAAGCAAAGGAGTCAGGAAAGGACCAATACCCATGAATGAATCTGAGATCAGCCAGTCTATCACTGGGACATTTGAGGGTGTGGATGTGGTGGTCGCTTCGGGCGACAGCTTCTTCTTCTACAACCCGGATAGTAACATACCGCCGGATCACCGGTTTCCGTTTGTGACACTTGTGACCAGCGATATCAATGACCAGTTCTCTCACCTCAACCGTCCGTTGGCCTTTCGCTTGAACATCGGCATCGGCAAGCAGACGTTTCACTCGCTCTTCGGCGATCCCGCCGCGCTCCCTTCCGTCAGCGCGGCTGACAGCGGCGAGATCTCTCGCGACTACGACTTCACCACCCTGGATCAGTTGATGCCTCACCCGGTGTATGGCCGAATGTTGTGGGTGTGTGTGCTCAACCCCAGCGACGAGACGTTTGAAACGAACGTGCGGCCACTGCTTACCGAGGCTTATGAAATGGCGGTGAACAAGCACAAGAGACGGGTAGCTCGCAGGTAGGCTCCAACCGGAGAAGATGAAACCATATGAGGTAAGCCCCGGATACATGGGCTTACCTCGGTTATTTACAACTTTCTCTGATGATACCCCAGATGTGAAGCGGTTTGCCCAGGTACGTTCGTACCAGTGCTCACATTTGAGGGCAGATGCTCATGTCGGAGGGCCAAACCTGCTCACTTCGGAGGGCATTTACCATATATGCTGCCCCCGTCAATCGAGTGACCCCTTCTCGGTGCCATACCCCATCATCCTATTCTCTCGATGTGGGCGAAGGAGATGCCTGGTTGAAGCCGAGTGCACCGTTTCGGGGGGTTATGCAAAAATCCCCAAATACGTGTCGAAGGTAACACGATCTGCACCTGGTGCCAGTTTCAGAAGCTAGCCCACAAGTCTATCTCCCGTGCTGACTACTCTGGACATCTGTTCGCAAAAACGGTGCTTGAAAGGCGTAGTCGTCGTGGTCAAATAGGCTCTTTTTGAACGGATGTCTCATGTAGCCAGCACAACCAGACGCCCAAAAAATTGGAAAGCGGTGAAAGACTAAGTTGTCAATTTTGCAAACGGATGTACCAAGTAGCCATTACAAGGGTGCCCACGCTCCCACGCATCCCTCTTGACATCTCCAATTACCTATGATATATTCTCATAAGTAACTGTATCATAGAGGACGGGAGTATATGCATAGCGAAATCGTCATTCTCGCCATGCTGCGCCAAGGCCCACGGCATGGCTACGAGATCAAAAAGGATATCGAGCGGGCGCTTGGCGGGACGGTCCCTCTCAACAACAAGACGCTCTACCTCGCGCTCAAACGCTTTGAAGAGAGGGGTGCCGTGACCCGGCAGGTCATCCCCCAAGAAGGCAAACCCAATCGCCATCTCTACTACCTGACTGAGCGCGGCGTCGCATTGCTGCACACCTTGTTGTGTGATTTTCCGCCGGATCTTGCCGCCAATGAGGCCGAGTTTTTTACGCGCGTGGCGTTCTTCGAGTTTCTCGACCTGCCGGAGCGAGAGGTGATCCTCAACAAGCGCCTGGCCTATCTGCAAGGGTGCCTGGACTATCTCCAGCGCATGCAAGAGATGGCCACTGAGGGAGAGGGCGCTCCCGGCACGGGCCTCTCGCTGTCCAACGCCCAGCGTGTCCTGGCCTTTCATCTCCAGCGCGTTCGTCACGAATATCACTGGATTGCCACCTGGCTTGAGGAGATGCAAGCCAACCAGCCAGGGCGTCACAAGGCCTCTCACGAGGAGGATCATACAACAGGAAAGGGAAACCTATGACTGAGCAACACACGCTTCCATGGGAAAGTGGGCAAAGTGCCGCCCCCTTGCCACCGCTGGTGGACCTTTCAGATGTGGCGCAGGAAGAGCAACCACTTGTCTCGCTCTATCGCACCTACGGACCTGTCTTCCGCTTCCCACAACCAGGGCAAGCACCACAGATCATGCTAGCAGGTCCAGAGATCAACACCTTCATGGCTCGTCATGAGGATGCGTTTTTCACCACCGGAGAGCAGTGGGAACAGTTCGATGCCATGATCAGCCAAAAGCCCAAAAGTGGGATGACCGAAGCACGAGATGGCGAGGCCAACCGCAGGCGTCGAGCACAGAGCAGTCGTCACTGGTCTCGTGCTCGTCTCCTGGATCAGATCCCGCAAAAGCCATTCCGCATCGACTGGCTCTTGCAGGGCTGGGCCTTGCGTGTGCCTACAAGCGACCGTTCTTGTACATGTGCATGTGGTTCTATCAAAAAAGGAGAAGTATCATGTCTCAGCACGAGATGAGCTATGACAGGCCAGAATCTACTTCCCGCGATTTCGGTGACAGTGGCTTTGGATATCCTTCCCCCTACGGCATATCTGGGCAGAAGCTTATCCCGGACGCTCCGGGTCAGGCTCCCACCGTCGGTCAGCGTCTGGCGCTAGCCCTGGTTTCGCTCGGCATGCTGATGGGCATGAGCACGCTTCTGACCATCCTGGCGACCGCGACACGGTCTCCCGGCTGGCTGGCAGTCCCGTTGCTCTTCGTACTCACCCTGTTCACGGTGGCTGTGGTCAGCATCAATGTTGTCTTTCACCGCAGAAGCTGGTGAACCATCACATGGCCAGCTCCCTGGTCGAGAAAAACAGGAGGAACCTATGATCAAACTCCCAACCTTTCTTATGAAACGAGAAATTGGAGTGATCGGTACCGTAGCAAGAGTTATTCTTGGCTCAATACTCTTTGGCAGCGTCTTTTACGGCCATATGATTAAAGGACCTTTCATGCCGTTCCCGTGGGTCATTGGGCTGATCATTTTTCCGGCCATCTTCATCATCTGGCAGTACCTGCGTGCCCGGCGCAATCCGGCCAAGCTTGAAGCCAATGGGCCTATCGCTACGATCATCAATGTGGTGATCTTCTTCGCTTTTTACTTTACGTACATCTACGCGCCATCGATTGACTTTATGAGCGATGCGGTACTGGTCTTTTACGGCTTGTCAATGCTGCTGGCAGCTCTGCGCGGCTACGCCGGTTGCGAGGCGTTGGCGATTTCGAACTGGCTGCTTAAGCGCGACGACCAATTGGGCTGCTTAGTATTCGGGCCGGTTGATTATACCGCAGGGAAGTTGTTCCCCGGCTCCAATACGGTCAAAAAAGTGAACGGCTAAAGTGGCGTCTGGTGAAGGTCCGGTGGCAAGGCATAGCCGCTCGCGCTCATCGGTTTGGGGTAGAGCAGGCAGGCCACATGCTCAATAGTGGGCAGAATGGAGCCTGGTCCGAGATCGTAGCCTTCTGCGTAGCGAGCAATGATCCGCAGCTCTTTGGCGAGTGGGCTTGCTTGTAGCTGGTCGGGAGAGAGAGGTGGCAGCGCAGCATAGCCGATGACTGCTTCAACTACCTGAGAGTGTTACAGCACAAACCGCGCCGAGGGCCGAAACCGTCTCAAGACTGATCAAAGGGAGGGTGCCCACGCTCCCACGCATCCCTCTTGACATCTCCAATTACCTATGATATATTCTCATAAGTAACTGTATCATAGAGGACGGGAGCAAAGGAGAGATTATGCACGAGAAGGACAAGGCGCTGGTGCGCCGGCTGGTAGATCAGGTGATTAATGGAGGCAAGCTGGATCTGGTGGAGGAACTGTTCGCGCCGGAGTTGGCAGAACCGGTCCGGCAGGCGTTCACGAGCTTCCGAGCCGCCTTTCCCGACTGGCGGGAGGAGATTGTCGACATGGTAGCCGAGGGCGACAAGGTTGCCGTGAGATTCCGGTGTTCGGGCACATTGCAGGGTGAGTTTATGGGCGTTAAGCCAAATGGGAGGCGGCAAGAGGTCGACGAGGTCTTCTTTCTGCGTGTGCAGGATGGCCGCTTTGTTGAGTACTGGGGGCTAGAGGATAACCTGGCGCGGCTGCGGCAGTTGGGTGCGATTTCTTAAATTGCCACTCTTGCGGCATGCTTTCGCATCAAACAACGCTTTGTGTAAGAGAACCTGGAAGTGGCTCGAACCTTCAGCTTTCCACGGGAACGTCCCGAACAGCGCTGTCTGGATGGCAAGGGAGAAGCCCAACTGATTCATCTGGCCTGTAGCCAGGCTCCTGGTGGGCGACAACGCTGGACGCTGGAGCTGTTGGCCGACCAGATGGTGCGCCTGGGCTATGTGGAGCATATTAGCCCGGAGACTGTGAGAACGACGCTGAAAAAAACGAACTCAAGCCCTAGCTCAAGAAGTCGTGGTGCTTCCTGAAAGCGAGGCAGACGGAGAGTTTATCTATCATAGGGAGGATGTGCTGGAAGAACACTATCCTGAAGCGAGCAAGGTGGTGGTGGTGATGGACAACCTCAATACGCACACACCAGCCTCCTTGTACGAGACCTTTCCTCCCGCCAAGGCCAAAGGGTTGCTGGATCGCCTGGAGATCCATTACACCCCCATGCATGCAAGCCCGGCTGAATATTGCCGAGATCGAACTCTCGGTGTTGGCCCGACAGGGCTTGGCCCACAACATCGCGACTATCGAGGACCTCTGAAAGCCGGGTTCAGAACTGGCAGGAGCAGCGCAACCAGCGGGTTGGTACAGTGAATTGGCAATTCCGCAAGGCAGATGCGCACATCAAGCTCAAACGCCTCTATCCTGTGCAACAACCTGACGCCCATCCTCCTGAGTCTGTTGTGTGACACTCTCAGGTAGTTGAAGCAGTCACAGAAGCAATTCCAACACCGTAATGAACATCTAGTTCTGGAGTAATTGGCATTTCTTGTTCAGCTTTTCTGGCTTTTCCAGGAAGCCTTTTTCGGCCAGTTTAATCGCCATTTGATGTGGAAAGGAGTGTGGAAAGTAGTTCACTTTGTTCAACAAACTGGTAGTCCAAGCGAATGCGCCCATCCTCACTCAGAAGTAAGAAGATGGTACCAGTTGCTGCCACATCGCCGCCAACGGCTAGCACCATCTCCCAGGTGAACTTCAGAGCATCATGATGGCCATGTACGTCGCCCGAGCGCCTCCAGAGGAGCCCTCTGGTTTTCACAAACTCTTCGTGGGCAGCTTCGACCCGCTTTTCGAGCGCTTGGTGCCCGCGCATCTCGCCCCATGAGGTAAATTGGACGCCATCCTCCGCCCAGAGTTGGGCGACGCTCCTGCGACGTTGCTCGGCATCTGGTTCGTGCCAGATCGCGACGTAGCGGTCCGCGAGTTGGGTGATCTCATTCATCGTTTTCCCTCTTTTCTTCTCTGAAAACGTCGTTTTCATGATAGGTGGTGGAGCCCCTACATGAATGTCTCTTTGTCTTTTCACAAGGGCGTCAATCGGCCAGAGATGCCGACGCGCAGGCTCCTCAACTCAGATTTCTTCCCTGGTGCACCGGAGTCGAATCCGTGGCGTGTCTAGGGAAGCCCTCATCGACTGCCAGTTCGGACAAGTCCTTTTCGCCTCGCTCCCTTGTTTCCTCTCTTGAGTATAGCCTGAAAAGATGGTAGAATTGACCCTAATTGAGGTCGTCTTGATGGAGGAGAAAAAAGCGTGGTCTATCGTCCGACTGCCCGTGTGCTGACCGTCTTAGAACTGCTGCAATCCCACGGACGCATGACCGGCGCGGAACTGGCGCGACGGCTGGAGGTCAATATCCGCACCGTGCGGGATTATATTGAAATGCTGCTGGATCTCGGCATTCCTGTAGAAGCGGAACGAGGTCGCTATGGAGCCTATCGTTTGCGACCTGGGTACAAACTGCCTCCACTGATCTTCACCGAGGAGGAGTCGTTGGCGTTGACCTTGAGCCTGGTGATGGCACGTGAACAGGGTGTACTGGCTACTTAGCATATACGTTCCAAATCAGGAAGAAATCGTCAAGCAGGGAACTTGAATGCCACCTATCTCATACGTTGATGGCAAAAAACCAAGACAGCTCTCATGAGAGCTCGAATGTGGAACGGATATACTAAATAGCCAGTACAACACTGGGAATGTGTAGGAAAACGCAAGCCTTACAGGGCTTGTTGAGCTTTCCAAGATGTTATGGACCTTAAAGAAGCAGCCCGGTACCCGCGAAGTGAATAAGTTCAGCACAGTTTTTTGATATCTAGGGTTTGTCAACACGATATACCCCTCGCTACGCCCAGCGAGAAGATTCAACAGAGGGTTGTCCTGTTGGGCCCATCCGGCCTATTCGTATGTTATATGGGTCAAGTAATTGGCCACTGGTAACTTGAACCATAAATGCTCATGTTATTTCGTGTTTTCCAGGCTTCTTTCTTCCACATGAGTTCCTTCCCATCATACTTCGTATCGTCGCTAAGCGAGATGAACACCGCCCTCGTAATATATATAGAATAGTTACCATTGATACTGCATAGCTTTGCGGCATAGTTGGCAGCCCGGCCAACCCACACCAAATCAGGATCGTTCCTGACTCCGATCCGCGTGACAAAGAGTTCACTCGTGTCTATTCCCACAACATGGTTGAGCCGGTACCTCTTTTTGCGATAGTGGCCCTTCAATGCTGGGTTGATGATCTGCTGGACGGTATAGTGTATCTTCATTGCTGAGCGAACCGCTGCGTCGTTTTTCAAGTCACCCAAAAAGACTGCCATGACCCGATCGCCATCGTAAGCTGTGATGACTCCCTGTTCACTCTTGATGATGGTGGCTGCACAGCGCAGATACGTTTTGTACACCTCGGCTGCGAAATCATGCTGATGGCCATCTACCAGCTTCGTCGAGTCGGCCATATCGGCGTACAAGACAGTTGCATGGAGTTTGGCTGCGTCATTGCCTGGCGACAAACCTCCGGGAACTGGGACATCTCTGCTCTCTCTTATCGCCCATGTGGAGCGAAAGATCTCTTTCACTTCACGCTCCAAGTCAGCCTTAAAGGTCATGTCCTCTTCCTCTCCATTCCATGAGCCGAGTTCGTGAATGATCTTCCACATTACAGCGTATAAATGGTCTGGGGGTTAACGCCCTTTATGGGCCAGTTCTCGTGTAGGACCAGTGATGCTTGTTGTTCGGGCGACAAACGATCGTACAAGGCTTGTCCTATGACCAGCTGGGTCTGAAGCACTTTGGTTTCACTTTCATAACGAGCGGCAAGATTCACAGGCATTCCAATCACGGTGAACTGTCTCTTGCCCTTTCCGCCGACGTTGCCGAGAAACACTTGCCCGGCGTTTAATCCAATGCCAATCGTGAGAGGCTGGTCTCCAAAGGTCATGTGTGTAGCCGTGTTAATCATCGCATGCGCGCAGTTCCACGCTTGGAGAACGGGATCTTCTGTGCCTGGGGCAAACCCCCACAAGGCAATCATGGCATCACCGATAAATTTGTCAACAAGTCCTTCATGGTAGTGGATCAGGGTGACCATCGCATCGAAGTACAGACTCAACTGGTGCGCGATCTGCGCCGGGGGCATACCTGCTGATTGCTCCGTAAACGAACGGATATCTGCAAAAAGAATGATGCTATCGATATAGCGTGGTTCACCATAGGAGAGCCCAGTAGCAAGAAGGCGTTGGGTAATCTCAGGCGAGAGATGAGCAGTGAACTCACTAAAGAGTAACTGTTCATTGCGAAAGCGAAACGCCCGTTCAGTGGTTGCTTCACGCAGTTTGTGAGAAACACATTCCAGCAGGTTACGTGCAAAGGTAGTATTCGCCAAACAGCGTTCAACAAGTGAACGTGACAAAATGAGTGCTTTGACCATTCCTTGGGCTAGAACAGTTGCACTGCGTACGGTTCGATTGATAAATGCCTGTTCTCCAATCACTTCGTACGCAGTGCGAGAGACAAGAAAGATACCATCGGCGAGAATGCGTACTTGGCCGTGGAGCAAGAGTACGAGGCTATTGGCCTCATCGCCTTGATGAAAAATGGCGTCACCGTCATTGTAGAAACAGAGTGTTCCTTCCTGCTGAATGACCTCAAGCAGTTCGAGAGGAACATTCCTGAACAGTGGGAGACGTGCGAGATGAATGGTATGAAGCAAAGATACATCGTCTTCCATAGAGCCTCTTGTGATATTACTCTGTTCATCAATCACATGGGTACCGATAAAAAAGGCACACCATAAGGATTCTTAAAGAGAGAACCTCTCCTGCTCACTGTATAACGAAGAGGATGAGAACAGATAGGAACTAGTTCACACTTTGATGTCGCCTTTCAGATGTACCTGTGAGGGTATTCTACGAAGCCCTGCCAAGTAGCTTCGACTATTCATGCTTGAGCAACTGTGCCGAAAACCTGAAGTACCGCGGTTCAATGCTGGTCAGAATTGCCCTGCTATCGGCCGAGTTGCTCAAGCTATCCTCCCCAAAACTCTGCCGATAACCCAACTGAGTCGATAACTGAGCAAGCGAGAGCCCCGATAAAGCGAAACTGCGCTGTACTTATCCAGTTCGCGGGTACCGGGCTGCTTCTTTAACACTAAGCCAACTAAAAAGATTTAAGGGCAATCATGTTTAGAACAAAGCTTTTATGGAGATAAAGATGGTAAACCGTAAAGAAAGTAAGCGAGATACTTGGTAGTCCCATTTCAGACACTTCCAACGGAAATATAGGGAAAGAGAGGTACGTGTCAACTCAAATGAAAATGTTACTGAACGCGAACAGTTCACTCAAATGAAAATGTTACTGAAGCCGACCTCCTCCTTTCTGGTCATCAGCTTGCCCAAGTGTGGGGGATGCGGCCCCTTTCAGGTATAGGTTTTTTAGGAAAGGGAAAACGAACGGCAAGACGCCGCGATCTGCTACGATGAAACATACTGGGCCAGAGGATGGTTCAGCACATCTTAGCACTCGGACGCGGCAGCCCACTCTACGAAGTGTATTTCGTGCTCAGGGAGAATTGCCCTTGGAGCGCCCGAACGCACGATTGGCAGAACATCCAACAAGATACGCGTCTTCCCACAACAAAGGGCAGCGCTGTATCGCCTAGTGCTTCGATTTTCAAGGAAAGATCTTCAATGATGGGTGTTTTCTTCGCTGTTTTTCGCTGCAATGAGTTCAGCAATACCAGCTAGAATACGCTCCAGTCCGAATGTGAAGGCAAATTCTGGGCTGGAGGCACTTTGATATTCCTGCCCGGCAGATGTTCCAACCCGTGTTGCCACCGGGAAACGAGCCGGGTCGATGAGCTTGTCCAGAAGCGGCGCGCGGGCGACCCACCATTCCTCATCCGTCATCCCGCTGTCTTGTTGGGTACGATCACGCGTCGCCTGAGCGCGAGCAGCACCCTCCACATGAGTCAGAACAAGGGCGAGCACAGCGTCCATCTCCACATCACTGAGTCCGAGTTTATCAAGTGGGCGGAGTTCGGCTTCATATTTGATGGCAGCATGGGGACCAAGAACTGAACGCCCAGTAGCGGCCTGCAACATCCACGGGTGCCTGTGGTAGAGATCCCAGTTTTGTTTCGCGATGAATTGAAGCGCGCCACGCCAGCCTCCTGGTTGCTGCGATGGACCCTCGACGCTTTCATAAAGTTCTCCGTAGGCTGTATCGAACATGAGGTCAATGAGGTCGGCCTTGCCCGGAACATGGGTGTAGAGGGACATGGTCCCCACGCCCAGCCGTTCAGCCACATGCCGCATCGAAAGGGCATCTACACCGTCCGTGTCCGCGATGTCTATGGCAGCAGCCACGATGCCTTTCAGCGTCAGGCCCGAACGCCCCGCCTCGGTCTGGGAACCCCAAAGGAGAGCCAGACTTCTGGCTGGGTCAGCGGGTGAAGGGTTTTTGTGGTTCACAAGTATGTTCTCCCATTGGGATGCAGTCACTGCTCTATTCTTGACACTATTCTATCACACGGCGTACAGTGTACGGTACAATGTACGCCATGCAACATTGTTGGTTGCTCTGGAGAGAGCAAGTGACGCAAGAGACAAGCGAAAAAAGAGAAAGGGTACTGCCTTTGCATATGGTGGATAATTCGATCAGCCCCCGCAAGCTCGTTTCGGGCTGGTTTTACCCTCATTCGGCCGTCCAGGCAGGCTGCTTCATCCTGTAGGCCAATGCGCCTGAACCTGCTTTCAACTTCACCAAGCCGCCTACTGCCATTTCACGGAGCGTTTTCTCACTTCATTCACGCTCAAAGTGTGAAGTGTGGCACCGGCGGCAAGGGATAACTGAGCACTTCCCGCACTGTCCACTGTCGGTTGGTTTTCCCCGTTGCCATCGCTGGAGTACGCTGATGGTAGCGTTGCGCCAGAAGTTTGCCACCCCGCTCTCGTGGCTGCACGAGCGCCACCCGGAGCGATGCATGGGGACGCACAAAGTGATAGTAGGCTCGCCACCATTCCAGGTGGGCCAGGAGTTGTGGGGCTTGCTGGGCCGTGGCCCAAGTGCGACGTGCCAGCGCTGCCACCCCATGACGGACGGTCAGATTCACTCGCTCGATAAAAGCAGTGTTCAGCCGTCCGGAGAGGCCCATCTTTTGCAAGGCGACCTTGAGAGCCGCACCTGTCCCAAGGCGCATCACGGGCGTGACCCGCACCAGCTTGCGCCGCCGATAGCTTTTTTTCACCTGGCCGTACATCAAGCCTGCCGCCACCTGCCACCGGTTTGCTTTCCGCCCTCGACGACTCACCGCAAACCAGTGTCCAAAATGGGCCGTCAGAGCATAGAAGTACAAGTTCAAACCATCACTGGTGAAGAGCGGGAGACAGCCAGGAGCCAAGATCTGTCGCAGGGAGTGGATGACTCTATGCGCCGCGTTTTGCGTGCGGGGTCCCAGCTGGAGTACGGGAATAATCTTCGTGAGGGGGTCGATTGCCAACCAGAGCCAGAGCACCTGAGTGGAGCTGCGCAGCCTGGTTCGCAGTTCGTCCAACTGGAGGTGCGGGACCTGGAGGAAGCAAAAGAAGCGCTCATGCAAAGTCTGAGCGTGTATGCCAGCACGGGACAGCCAAGTAGTGATGGTGTCCTGATGGTAGCCGAAGACACGCTCTGCGGCAGAGGGATCCAGCCCTTCAGCGAGCGCCGTCAGCACCACTGCGATCTGGTGAGAAGGGGTTTTCAGACGGTACAGGGGGGTGTCGCGCCGAGCACTGAACGTGGTGTGGCAAGCCTGACAGCGAAACGTCTGGATCCGTTCAGCAAGACCATGCTTGCCATCCCCAACCAGGGCATGAATGTGAGCGTCTGTGATGCCGGAGTAGAGGCACTTTCGGTTAGGACAGGCGAAGCCCTCTGTGTTTACCCGCTTCGGTGCTCCCCGACGGCTTTTCACCTCACACCAAGGGTGTACAGCCGGAGGCGCAGGCTCCACACCCGACGAGAGGGTGCAGGAGAGGCGACAGGCGGGGCAATCGTGTGGGGAGCGTGGCTTGAGGAGACGTTGGATTTTGGTGTGGATAGTTCCTACTCTTGAGTGGGGAGGTTTATGATGGAGCCAGTACAGGTGCCAAAGACACGCAAAGCAGAGTAGGAGGAAGAACAAGAATACATGAAAGGCCATATGGATCCTCCCTGCTTGAAATGAGGAAAACGGATAACTTCTTTAGCAGGAAGGATAAGCAGGATCGATGGGAATGGTCAAGCAGGTAAGAGCGCATACTGAATTATCCACCATCGATAGGGGAAGTACCTGCCTCCTGCGCTTGCCGCACATACCTAATGCAATTCCACCAGAGGTGGTAGGCAATGTGGTACAATACGAGGTATGAGAACACCCATTTTTATCCGACCTTTCACCCAGGACGAACAGCACCAAATCCAAGCGGGACTGCGTTCGTCCGATGCCTTTGTGATGCGTCGCTGCCAGATCTTGAGAGCATCGGCGCGCGGGGAACGAGCCCCGGCGATTGCTCGGCTGCTGGGCTGCGACGACCAAACCGTGCGCAATGTGATCCACGAGTTCAATGCCACGGGACTCTCGGTGCTGCAAGAAGGGTCCTCGCGCCCCCATCGACTGCACACCAGCTTCTCAGAGGACGGACTGGTGCGCCTCAAAGACCTCCTGCATCGCAGTCCACGCGACTTTGGCAAAGAGCGCGGGCTGTGGACCTTGGAGTTGGCGGCCCAGGTCAGCTTCGAGCAGGGCATCATCGCCACCCCCATCTCCGACGAAAGTGTGCGCCGCGCGCTGGGCCGCTTGAAAACCAATTGGAAGCGCGCCAAGCACTGGATTACCAGTCCCGACCCCCTGTATCTCAAAAAAAAACGGCACGAGATCGGCTGATCGCCTGGGCCAGCCAGCAGCCCACGTGGGCGATTGGTTTTGGCGATGAAGTCTGGTGGAGCCGCTTTGCGTTGCCTCACGTTCACGCCTGGCAAAGCCAGGATCAGCCCGTCCGCTTGGTGGAGCAGCCCTGGCGCAAGGACGACCCTGACCCCAAGGCGCTGGCCTGTTATGGCGTCCTCTGGCAGCACGGGACGCCCGATGAGCCTGACCGCTCGCAGGCCTGGCTCCGCTTCGTGACGGGCCGACCCGT
>Ga0137380_10003827_pt1 | contig 13141 bp, 6 predicted proteins | sample SagtaG_17_FD_104809 | JGI IMG/M metagenome (GOLD analysis project Ga0137380, IMG submission 104809) | Vadose zone soil microbial communities from Sagehorn Ranch, Mendocino, California, USA - Sage2_L_100_16 metaG | ecosystem: Environmental > Terrestrial > Soil > Vadose zone | place: USA... | reverse complement strand
CTAACGTTCCTCGTTATCTCCATGGAAAGCGGAACTGCGCAGTCCAGCTATGATTTGCGCTCGCCGGATGGACGGATTGAGGTCAGAATCCGCACTTCGGGGGAGATCCGGTACGACGTCGTTTTGAAAGGGCGAGCGGTGCTTGAGAAGTCCACGCTTGCTCTGGACGTAGATCACAACAAACTTGGCATGCAAGCGAAGGTGATTGATGCTAAGCGGCGTTCTGTCGATGAAGTGGTGGTGCCTGTGGTTCGCCAGAAGTTCGCGAAGATTCGCGACCACTACAACGAATTGAAGCTGAACATGGAAGGCGGATACGCCGTGGTATTCCGGGCCTACAACGAAGGCGTGGCTTACCGCTTCGAAACTTCGATTCCGCAGGAGAAGGTCAAGATCTATGGGGAAGAATCGACATTTAACTTTTCCGCGAACGACATTGTCTATTATCCACAGGAAGACAGCTTCTTCTCGCACAACGAACGTAAGTATCTTCCTCAGCATTTGAGTGAAATTCTCCCCGAGTTCCTCGCAACGCTGCCGGCGGTGGTGGATGTGGGAGAAGGCGCGAAAGTGGCCATCGCAGAGTCAGACGTGGACTCCTATCCCGGCCTGTGGCTGCGGGGCACCAGCGGATTTGGGCTGACCGCAGCATTTCCTCCATATCCGTTGAAGGAAAGTTTGAAGGGCGATCGCGACTACCGGGTCGTGGAGAGCGCGGACTACATTGCCATAACCGCCGGGACGCGGACTTTCCCATGGCGCGTCATCGGCGTCGCCGACCGAGATGGTGATCTGCTCACCAATCAAATCGTCTACCTTCTCGAAAAGCCTTCTCAGGTGCAGGACACATCGTGGATCAAGCCCGGAAAAGTCGCGTGGGACTGGTGGAACGCCAACAATGTCTACGGGGTCGACTTCAAGGCGGGGATCAACACGGAAACCTACAAATATTACATCGATTTCGCAGCGAAATACGGCCTTCCTTACATCATTCTCGATGAGGGCTGGTACAAACTTGGAAACCTGCTGGAGGTCGTTCCGGAAATCAAGATGGACGAACTCGCAGCCTATGCCAAGCAGAAGAATGTTGGAATTATCTTATGGGTTGTGTGGAAGACGCTGGATGATCAGTTGATTCCCGCTCTCGATCAGTTTGAAAAGTGGGGGGTGAAGGGAGTCAAAGTGGATTTCATGCAGCGCAGCGATCAGATCCTGATGGACTATTACGCCAAGGTTAGCCGAGAGACTGCCAAGCGCAAGATGCTGGTGGATTTTCACGGCGACCAGAAACCTGCGACCATGACCGGCACCTGGCCGAATCTGATCAGCACCGAAGGTGTGCGCGGGATGGAGTGGAGCAAATGGAGCGCAGAATCTGAGCCGAAGCACAACGTGACGCTGCCGTTTACCAGAATGTTTCTCGGCCCCATGGATTACACGCCAGGCGCGATGCGGAACGCAACCAAGACGACCTTCGTGCCGATTCATGGCCAGCCCATGGCAATGGGAACGCGTTGTCACCAACTGGCAATGTATGTGGTTTACGAGAGTCCGCTGCAGATGTTGTCCGATAGCCCGTCAAACTACCTGCGGGAACCCGAGATCATGAATTTTCTCGCTCCAGTTCCGACCGAGTGGGATGAAACGAGAGTGCTCGATGCACGCATCGCCGATTATGTGGTGGTCGCTAGGAGAAACGGCCGTGATTGGTACGTTGGTGCCATGACCGATTGGACTCCGCGCGACCTTGAAATCGATCTCTCGTTCTTGCCTGACGGAAATTTCACGATGGATGCTTATCAGGACGGTGTGAATGCGGATCGCAATGCAAGCGACTACAAGAAAATCACCACCCAGGTAACCAGAACGACCAAGCTGAAGCTTCCCCTTGCCAGTGGTGGCGGCTGGGCCGCAAGAATTCATCAGTAGTTGGATGAGCTGTGATCAGCGATGTTTTGGGAGCGCTCGCATAGCGCCAGTGGAGATTCCACCGTCGACCAGCAGCGTCTGACCGGTTACGTACCCGCTCGACTCTGCGGCTAGAAAGACGACCGCTGCGTCCAAATCATGAGGTTGCCCCGGGCGCTTCACGGGAATGCGCTCGCAAAGATATTCAACCCATTCTTTGTCTTCGTAGAGAATTTTGTTCTGTTCGGTACGGAACCAGCCTGGGGCGAGACAATTGACCGTGATTCCATGGGAACCCCAGTCATCCGCCAGGCTCATTGTGAGCTGTCGAATGCCGCCGCGGCTCGCTCCGTAGGGACCGAGACCGGCGTATCCGGCAACACTTGTGACCGAGCCGATATTGATGATGCGTCCGTAGTGCCTCGGGATCATGCGCCGCGCAACGGCTTGGGCGACAAAAAAACTGCCGCGCAGATTAGTGTCGAGGATCTTGTTCCAGTCTTCCCAGGTGACATCGATCGCGGACTTGCGGACGTTGCAGCCCGCGTTATTGACAAGAATGTCGAGATGCCCAAACGCGTCTTCCGCGGATGCAACCATTCGTTCAATGCTCGTTTGATCGCGCACGTCGAGTTCAAGTGCGATGGCGTTGCGACCGCTTGTTCTAATCTCGTCTTCAAATGCTGAAAGGGAGGCGCGATTGCGACTGGTCAGAATCAGGTCTGCTCCGGCCCTCGCGAGCGCACGCGCGAAATTCTGCCCAAGTCCGCGACTCGTGCCAGTGACGATTGCCACTCGTCCGCTCAAATCGAAGAGGCCTCGACTTGTCGCAGTATCGTTCATGCATGCGATCCCGGGGTTAGAACAACTTTCATCAGATTAGGCTCGCGCGCGTACAGCCGTTCAAACCATTGAGGGCCGTCCCGGAGAGGCGCAACGGCCGTGATGAGAGGCTTTACTCGAATCGATCCGTTGGACAGGAGGTCAATGGCTTTTGGAAATTCGCCGGCAGAGGCACAGGAACCTTGGAGGTGAATCTGTCGAGTCACGACTTGTTGGAGCGGGAGCGTGACCTCGGGCGAAATGTTTCCCACGAGAATGACACTTCCGGCCTTCCGGACACTGTTGATGGCAGCATTTACAGTTTCGGCGTTTCCCACCGCCTCTACTGCAAGGTCGACTCCAATTCCGTTTGTAAGGCTGGAAATTTCCTGTGCGAGGTCTTTGGGGCTGCAAACGGCCGTCGCCCCGAGTTCGAGACTGAGCTTGAGGCGGGTGGGATCTACATCGACAACCAAGACGCGCGAGTAGCCCGCGAGACGCAGAGCCTGCTGCAGGAGAAGTCCGATTGTGCCTGCGCCGACGACAAGGGCACTAGTACCGCGATCTATGTGAACGAGCGAAACAGCATGAAGCGCCACTGCAACCGCTTCCAGCAGCGCCGCTTCCGCGAAAGAGAGATTCTCAGGCAGTCTGTGAACGATGCGGCCCGGCACCACGACAAAATCCGCAAACGCTCCAAAGCGACGGTAGTCACCACAGGACACGCCCAGCACCTGGCGGCGGTCGCACAGATTGACGTTTCCCCGAAGGCAGGGCGGACACTTTCCACAATATATCGTCGAGTCAAAGGTGACTCGCTCGCCTTCTGTCCAGCCATTTACGTCCCCGCCAACAGATGCGATCGTTCCTGCGGCTTCGTGTCCCATCACAATTGGCGGAATGCGGCGACCCGAAGAACCGTCATAGCCGTGGACATCGCTTCCGCAGATGCCGCAAGCCGCTACGCGAACCAGAACTTCATCCGGACCCGGCGTAGGAATCGGGAGATCTGTAAGTTCGAGTTGGCGGTACTTGGATAAGAGCAGAGCCTTCATGTTTGCCACGGCTTTTGCATGTAAACCCGCTGAAAACATCCCACTTTACCACGAGGAGCGCGGTGCTCAATACGAGGGAGTCCTTGACACTAACGCAGTTGCAAGCAGAGAATGTGCGCGTTTTAACTTCATCCAACGAACACAGGAATCGTTCGGAAAGCGGGTTGTCTTGTGACTCTTGTAAACCGGCGCAGGTTTCTAACTGGCTCAGCAGCGGTGCTCGGCGCAGCCAGCCTTCGATATCCCCTCTGGGCGCAGGGACACGCGACTAGTTCGTCGTCTCAGCAGATATTGTTGGGTGTTGACTACTATCCCGATCAAACACCGGAGGCTCTGTGGGACGAGGACGCGCGGATGATGGCAGAAGTGGGTTTCACTAATGTTCGCATCGCTGAGTTTGCCTGGGCACTCATGGAGCCAGCAGAAGGGAAGTTTGATTTTGATTGGCTCCGTCGCGCGGTCGAAAGGCTTCACAAGCATCAGATCTCAGTGATTCTGGGAACGCCGTCGGCCGCGCCCCCACCTTGGCTCACAGCTCGATATCCGGATATCGTGGAAGTGAATGCGCAAGGCCAGCGGTTGCATCCTGGCGGACGCCGCTTTACATGTCCGACGAACGCAACCTATCGGCGTCTTTCGCTCGCGATTGCCACGGAGATGGCTCGCTCTTTCGCGCAAGCGCCGGGCGTAATCGGATGGCAAATCGATAACGAACTTACACTGGGCTCATCGCCGCGATGCTATTGCGATTTCTGCAAGGCTGGTTTTCAAGCTTGGCTTCGCACTAAATACAAAAGTCTGGAAAATTTGAACCAGATTTTGGGAACCGTGTTTTGGAGTCAGACCTATACAGACTTTTCTCAAATTCCAGTGCCACTGCCGTCGGGCGGCGACCCCAATCCAGGATTGGCGCTGGATTACGACCGGTATCAATCGTTTGCTAACACGTCGGTGGTTGACGATCAGCTGGGAGTACTTCGCAAGTTGTGCTCCAGCCATTTCGTAACGACGAACAATGTTGGGTTGCCGCTCGATACCATCGATCTCCGCAGCCTCTATGAAAAACTCGACTTTGTTTCTTTCGACAACTATCCGGGATTTTTCGAGATGCTGATTCATCAGGGCTCGAAATCGCGAAACCTTCCTCCGGAAACCATCCCAACGGCGGTAGGGCTAGGACACGATTTCGCGCGAAGCATCAAAGGCCCAAAGCCATTCCTGATCATGGAAGAGCAGGTTGGAAAAGCAGGACAGAGTAGTTTCTCGCCGCAGCCAGAGAAAGGAAAGGTTCGTCTGTGGACCTATCAGGCGATCGCGCATGGAGCGATGGGAGTGAACTACTTTCGATGGGACACGGCCACCTTCGGTGCTGAAGAATATTGGCACGGCATGCTCAATCATGATCGCTCGAAGAGTCCCGCATTTGACGAGATCAAGCAAACTGTCAAAGAGCTGAAAGCCTTGGGCTCGGAACTGTTGAATTCTCAGTACCCAGCGCACACTGCGCTCATGTTCGACTATGACTGCGGCTGGGCGCTGAAGATTCAGCCCGGACATTATGCTCTGAGCTACGTGGAACAGGTGACTTCGTGGTATGGAGCGATCTCGGCGAGTCGAACGGGAATCGACATTGTCGGACCCGTGGATGACCTTTCTGGCTATCAAGTCGTATTCGCTCCGGTGGTTTATGTTCTGTCAGAATCGCAGGCCGACAGAATCAAAAAGTTCGTGAGCAACGGTGGAGTATTCGTCACCAACTTTCGGCTGGGTGCAAAAACTGAGAACAGCCAGATGGTTCGTACCCCATTGCCCGGACTTTTGCGGGAAGTCATGGGAGTGACCGTCGAGGACTACGTACCGATTTACTCCGGAGCACAAGGCGTGAAATTTTCGTCGGTGCTCTCGGGGGCGGACGGGGAGTGTGGAATGTGGGCGGACATTCTAGCTCCCTCGACCGCGGAGGTGCTCGGCACCTATACGGCAGGACAAAACGCGGGACGGGCGGCCGTCACGATGAACAGTTTTGGCAAAGGCAAAGCAGTGTACATTGGCGCGGATCTAACCGGCGCGAGCCTTAGCAGAGTTCTTCAAGCTTTCTCCGCAGTCGCGAAAGTCCAGCGGCCACTCGAAGTGCCGCCGGGGGTTGAGTTGACGGTTCGCAGATCGAACGCAAAGGATTGGATATTTCTGCTGAACCACACGGCGGAGGCGCAGACAATCACGATCTCGAAGGCTTTCACAGACCTGGTCACAGGAGAGAGACAAAGCGAGAAAGTTCAGTTGGGCGCATATGGTGTGCGTGTGTTACAAGCCAGTTGATCTCCCGGCGAATTATTTCGCTGGAGTTTTCGGAGTCTCGATTCCACTACCTTCGCGAATTGTGAGGATCTGGTTTGCTTTTATATGTGTGAATCGTTCGATCTTTTGGGTCGTGGGCCAGTTCACTTCGATCAGGTCAACTGATTGCACCTGACCCAATCCGAAGTGGAGGCGCAAGTCACTCTGTGACATGACGCTGGAGCCGCTGCGGACTTCGTCCATCTGGATGTGTTTGCCTGTGACAACGCGAACCCGAGCGCCGATTGCCGTGCGATTGCACTTGGTTCCAATCAATTTGATCTTGATCCAATTCTGTTTATTGCCGCCATCATTTCGCAGCAGCGAGGGTACATCATTCATGTTCAGAATTAAGGCATCAACGTCGCCGTCGTTGTCGTAGTCGCCAAACGCGGCGCCCCGGCTGGAAAAGGGCTGGTTGATGCCCGGGCCCATCGCGACTGACACGTCTTTGAATTGTCCGTTACCCATGTTCTTGTAGACAAGTCGCGGATTCTTGAAGCTCTGGCCGATCGAGTGACCTCCGATCTCGGGATAGACGTGCCCATTGATCTGGAGGATGTCGGTCCAACCATCGTTGTCGTAGTCGATAAATCCACAACCCCAAGCGACGTACTGGTTGTTGACTCCGATGCCGGATGCGAAGGTCACATCGCTGAAGGTGCCGTCGCCGTTATTGTGATACAGGTTGCAGGTGTCGTCGGCGAAATTGGTTTTGAAAATATCAAACCAGCCGTCGCAGTCGTAATCCCCCACGGCTACGCCCATTCCCGCCTGCTCGTGGCCATTCTCGCTGTAAGCGCATCCCGCCATAACCGCCACGTCGGTAAAGGTTCCATCTCGATTGTTGCGAAACAAAATGCTGGGCTCGGAGTCCACGGCTACATAGATATCCGGCCAGCCGTCATTATCGAAATCATTTGCGACTGCTGTGATGGAATAGCGCGGGCCCGGTTTGAGGATGCCGGATTTCTGCGACACATCAGTAAACGTACCGTCGCCATTATTGTGAAAAAGGACATTAGTGTCGCCGGTGAGGCCGCGGGGGCCACACATTACCGGAATGCCTTTCCACTGGCAGGCTGCTGCCTCCCCTGGCGACGCCGTTTTTGCAGGGTCCAACAGGATGTAATTGCAGACGAAAAGATCGAGACGTCCGTCGCGGTCATAGTCCAGGAAAGTGCAGCCAGCACCCCAACGGACACTTTCGTCGTATAGACCAGATTTGCGGGTCACATCGGTGAAGGTGCCGTTGCCGTCGTTGTGAAAAAGAATGTTGTGTCCCCAGAAGCAGCAGAACAGATCGTCCCATCCATCGTTATCGTAGTCGCCGACACACACTCCGGTTTGCCAGCCGGTGCGAGCAAGACCAGACTTTTCCGTGACGTCGGTGAAAGTTCCGTCCCGATTGTTCCTGTAGAGATGCGACGTAGGTGCCTGTCCGGGGGACCAGGTCTCGCCGAGGCGCGTTCCGTTCGTCAAGTAAATATCGAGCCAGCCGTCGTGGTCGTAATCGAAGAAGGCGATGCCACTGCCTTTTGCTTCGATGATGAAGCGCTTGTGATCCGCGGCTCCCCAAACGTTGGGAACAGTGAGTCCGGCTTCGTGAGCGACGTCGACGAATTGGAACGGAGACGCGGGGTTGGTGGAAGGAGTCGACTGGAGAAGCAGGCTTTGCTTCCAGCGCCACAGCGGTGTCGCGAGGGCATCAAGCAGCGTACTGCCGAAAACCAAGAGTGAAGAACCAAGAAAGTGTCGCCGGGAAAAGATCATAACTCTGAGGCCCACTCTATCATTTCGGAGACGGAATCCTTGGAAAGGAGCGCGGGATGACTCCTCTGCCTTCTTTTACCGCGATGATCTGATCGATGGAAAGATTCTTCAAGCGATCGACTTGGCCGCTCGGCCAGGTGATCTCCAGAGAATCGATTTTCGCCCGTTTTCCTAATCCAAAGTGAATTCGGGGATCGCTCGCCGACATATAGCTCATGCCTCCCTTCGCTTGTTCGATTTGCACGAAGCCTTCCGAAGTGAGTTTGAGCGAGGCGCCGATGCCGTCGCGATTCGATTTCGTTCCAATCAACAGAACCGTCAGCCAGTGATCGGTATTGCCGCCATCGTTGCGCAAGAGCGATGGGAAGTCGCCGCGATTGTTCGTGATAATGTCGATATCGCCGTCATTATCAAAGTCGGCGGTGGCGAGGCCGCGGCCGACGATGGGACGGATGAAATCTGGACCGAGTGAGTCGGAGACCTTGTCGAACTCTCCCTTGCCCAAATTCCGATACATCAGCAGAGGCTCCTTGTACGACACCTCGCCGTGATAGAGCGAGACATTGTCGAGCATCGCGCCGTTGAGCTGCAGAATGTCGTTCCAGCCATCATTGTCGTAATCCAAGAACTTCATGGCTACACCGCTCAGCAAAACCGCCCGGTTCCCGATGCGCGAGTTAAACGTATCATCCGTGAACGTGCCATCCTGGTTGTTGTGATACAGACGATTCAACTCGAAATCGAGATGGGTGATGTAAACGTCCTGCCATCCATCGCCGTCTACATCGGCAGCATCGATGCCCATGCCGGCTTCGTAGCGGCCATCTTCGCTGGCGGCCAGCCCAGAGACGAGTGAAACGTCTTCAAAAGTCCCATTGTGTTTGTTAATGAATAGAAAGTTCGGCCACGAGTCGTTGGCGACGGCGATGTCGGGCCAACCGTCATTGTTGAAGTCTGCCAGCACCACACCCATGCCTTTAGCCTCGGGTTTTGCAACTCCGGATGTGTCACTCACATCGGTGAAGGTTCCGTCGTGATTGTTGTGGTAGAGCTTTATACGTTGTCCCTTGTAATTGCCCGGATGGCAATAAGACCGGTAGCCGGGGCGGCGTTCGCCGCACCAAATATTATTCTTGGGAGTCCATTCGATGTAGTTGGTAACGACTAAGTCAAGCCAGCCATCTTTGTCGTAATCGAACCAACCGGCGCTGGTGGACCATCCGCCGTCATCGGCGACGCCGGCTTTGGCCGTGACATCGGTAAAAGTGCCGTTGCGGTTGTTGTGATAGAGAATGGCGCGACCGTAACCGGTCACATAGATATCGGGATAGCCGTCATTGTCGAAGTCTCCGACGGCCACACCTTGGCCGTAATGGCCTTCGCCGCCAACGCCAGCCTTCTCGGTGACATCTGCGAACGTTCCGTCGCCGTTGTTGTGATAGAGAGCGCAACGCAAAGGATGCGGTGGTTTGTAGATATCAGTGGCCGCAGACTGGACAAAAAACAAGTCCATCAGACCATCCTGGTCGTAATCGATCCAGGCCACACCGGTTCCCATGGTTTCGAGGTAATACTTTTCATCCGTTTGTGTGGAGTCTTGTTGAAAAGTAATCTTGGCGCTTTCCCGTATGTCTGTGTAGCGAACGGGAATCGGAGGTTGTGGTTTAGGAGAGGATTGAGCGGCGAATGTCCGTGTGACTGCTGCTGCGCCGATGGTGAGCGCGAGGATCGTAATTGCGCTTCTTCGGATGTCGAGAGCAAGCTGCTGCTTCGTGATCGCCGTTTTCTTTGTCATTCTCGAATCCGTTCAGAGAAGCTGCACGGCGTCAGCGGGATCGATTACTGCAGTGGCGTCAACCAAATATTTCACATCTTACCATCGCCGGAAGAGGCTTCCGGCTGATCACAAACTTCGATCGGCAATGAGCAGTGCCATTTGAAGGAGTTGTTGGCGGGCGACCATTGGGATTGGCTCGCCTGCGGAAGGAACGTTTGCCGGCGCTTTTGATAAAGCTTCTTCGATTCGGTCGATATTGAGACCACCGGCATTGCTTCCCTTAAAACGGTCGAGCACTTCGCGCGCCTTGTCAATCTGTCCGGTTTGGTAGTAGAAGATGCCCAGGGTGGAATAGCTGCCCGCCCACTCGGGCAACAACTCCACAGCTCGTTCCAGGAGATCAGCGGCCTGGGCAGTATTTCCGCGAAGCACCGCGACGAGTCCCATGCCCCACAGAATCTTTCCGGAGCCGGGAATGCGCGCTGCGCCTTTTTGAAGTGTCTGTTCCGCTCCATTGAGATCGTTTTCGCGAAGCTGGACCAGCGTCAGCGAGAGGTAGTACTGGTCGTTGTCAGGATTGCGGCTAATCGCGCTGCGGAAGATTTCAATTGCTCTGGCAGTTTGGCCGGTGTGGACTTCAATGTCTCCCAGCAATGCCAGAAAAGCATCGTCCTGCTGTCCAACGGCGGAAACTTTTTGCGCAGCGTCGAGCGCATCGGCGTACAGACCCTTACGGAAATAGGCATCTGCGAGATCGAATTTAACGTCGTCAGAGTCGGGGTTCGCCCGCAGCGCGGTCTGAAAATGCTGAATGGCGTCATCGTACAGATGGTAACGCGCCAGCAAGACGCCGATGCCGGTCTGAGTGCGATAGTCATCCGCGCTCAGTTGATCAAGCTGCGCAATCGTTCCCCGGGCCCTGTCGCGCTGGCCCAACTTGAGGTAGCTTTCGGCTAGCAAGTATAAATCTTGCGTCTGTCCGGGATGCTTCTGAATCTGTTCTTTCAGTTCGGTGGCATCAAGCTGAGTGCGAGCCAGCGGAGAAAGCTTTGCCCGGTTGTCGAGGTAGTCGAAGAGATGTTGATACGGATAGGGCCCGCTGGTTGAGTTCTTGGATAGCGTCTGGAAAACGTTCAAATCTCTTTGCGCGGCAGCAGTCTGATGAAGGCTTCTTTCCACCATCGCCAGTTTGTAATAGCCCGTGGCCGGATCGTGGCTTACTTTCACGTACCGCCGGAGAAGTTCAGCGGCTTCGATGAATTTCTTATCTTTCACCCGAAGATTTGCCAGTTCGAGGAGGGCCTCGGAAAAATCCGGGTTCGCGCGAAGTGCCTGTTGAAATAACTCATCTGCTCGCGAATAGTTTCCCTGCCTCTCTTCGATGTAGCCAATATTGAACAGGCAGGAGGCATTCTGCGGATCGAGTTTCAATCCTTCCTGGAAATATTTCATTGCCTCATCAAACCGCCCGAGGTGCCGGTAGGAGAGTCCCATAAACGCGTAGGAACGTGCCGAGGGATCCAAGGCAATGAGAGCTTTGAATTCGTCGATGGCCCGTTCTGCTTTGCCGGACATGAAGTAGCTTTCGCCCAGCGCAGCGCGGAGATCCGCGCGTTGAGGATCAATTTTCAAACCCGATTCGAGCAGGGGGATCGCATCCTCGAAGTAATTCTGAGTCATACTGACGCGAGCCATTAAAAAAATCACGTCTGTATTCTGCGGAGCGACTTTATGAGCGTGTACCAGCAAATCCAGAGCATCGACCGGCCGCGACTGCTCGGAGTAAACCTGCGACAACAGATAAAGAGTTTCGGCAGAATCGGGCTTCAATTTCAGCGCGCGGTTCAGGGTGAGGTCGGCTTTCGCATAGTCGCGCCCCCGCAGGTAGGCCTGCCCCAGGTTATGGAGAATCTCGAACGTCTCAGGCTGCAACGCGTTGGCCTGTTCCAGTTCGAGTTGCGCTGGCTTATATTGTTTCTCCGACGCGAGCAGTACTCCCAGTGTGAAGTGCAGCTGAACATCGCGTTTATGCGTAGCCGAAAGTTCGCGGGCCGTCTGCAGGGCCTCAGAAATCCTTCCGGCCTCAAGGTACGCACGTACTAAGTTAAATCGGGTCTCGACGGTCAGAGGGCGCACGCGCCGAAAGTGTTGAATGGCCGCGACAGGTGCTCCCGTTGCCATGAGAACGAGCCCGAAGTTGTAGTTTGCATCGCGATCGGACGGATTTATGCGAAGGACCTTGGTAAATTCTTTTTCGGCGAGGTCGAACTTCTTTTGCGCGACGTACAAATTGCCAAGATTGTTGTGAATCTTGGTGGAGGCCGGGGCCAATTTGAGGGCATGCTGGAACGCATCGATTGCGTGATCAAAATCTTTCTGGTCAGTGCATACGATTCCCAAAAGGTTGTACGCTTCCATGCTCGATGGGTCGAGTGTGAGTTGTTCGTCAAGGATCTTGCGTGCCTGCTCGAAATGACCTTCCTGCATTAGGCGGCCGGCCTCGTGAAGGGCACGGCCATCCGTGGTCGATTGACGGTTCTGCTCTCCAGGAGGAGAAAGTTGTGGAGATGCATACGCTGGAGTGGCTATCGAAAAGGGAACCAGGCAAAAGAGGAGGAGCAATAGCGGGCTACGGCGATTGCCGTTCTGCATTTGAACCGAAGCGCAATCACACCGGCGCACATGGCCCTCCGAAGGCCTCAATATAGCATTTGCAGCATCTGCTGAGCCATCTTGTGTTGCGGCTGATTTCGCACAAGTTCTCGCAGAACCGCCCGCGCTTTTTCTTTGTCTTTCAAGACGAGATACAGTCGCGCGAGATTGAGATACGCTTGATCGAAGTTAGGGTTTACCTGTATGCAAGCCTTAAAGTTTTGTTCCGCTTCGGGGTAGCGTTGCTGTTGAACGAAGAGAACGCCCAGATTGTTGAGAGCGTCAGCGTAATCCGCCCGCAGGTGAATCGCGCTTTCCAGATATTGTCTGGCCTTATCGGTTTGGTCACGACGGGCATACAGCATTCCCAAACTGTAATTAATTTCAGGATTTGTGGGTTCATTTTCAAAGGCCCGCTTGAGAAGGGTCTCTGCCTCGGCAACGTTCCCTTGCTGCCGGTAAAAGTTTCCGAGATTTAGAAGTGCGGTGGCATAGGAGGGCCGCAATCGCAGGGACTGCTGAAAGTCCTGAACCGCTTCCTCGGATTGACCCTCTTGCGCAGCGAGCATGCCCAAGTTGTTCCACGCCTCGGGATAATTTGGCCGGAATTTGACTGCCTGCTCGAGATGCCATTTCGCATCCTGGAGAGCGTTGCGTCGCAGATAAAGCGTCCCCAGATTGTAATAGGCATCAGGATCATCCGGTTTCGCTGCGATGACTCGCTGGAACGAATCCGCAGCTTGATCGAGAAAGCCGTGCTGAAAGAATGCCACGCCATAGGTGAAAGCGTTGCGTTGAAAGCTGTCCTGATGCAAGG
>Ga0137380_10003815_pt1 | contig 13159 bp, 9 predicted proteins | sample SagtaG_17_FD_104809 | JGI IMG/M metagenome (GOLD analysis project Ga0137380, IMG submission 104809) | Vadose zone soil microbial communities from Sagehorn Ranch, Mendocino, California, USA - Sage2_L_100_16 metaG | ecosystem: Environmental > Terrestrial > Soil > Vadose zone | place: USA... | reverse complement strand
CCCTCCGTAATATTGTTGGCCAGCTAAGAGCGGATTGATTTTTTCACAGGCTCCGGGCAAATACAATGGAAACGAAGAAAACGACTTCAAAACGACTTCTTAGCTTACTTCGCTTGACAGAATGTTGCTCAGAGAGTAAATAGACGGGTGCCTGAACCTATTCCACAAGGAGGAGACTGCCCATGGCTGGTAAGCAACTTACCTTCAGTGAAGAAGCGCGCTCAGCTATTCTTCGAGGAGTAAATATCTTGGCAAATACGGTAAAGGTTACGCTCGGGCCCAGAGGACGCAATGTCATGCTTTCTAAGAAATGGGGCTCGCCGATAATCACCAAGGACGGAGTGACCGTAGCCAAAGAGATCGAGCTTAAGGACAAGAGCGAGGACATCGGTGCCCGGATGGTGCGTGAAGTTGCCAGCAAGACTTCGGACATCGCGGGTGACGGGACTACTACCGCGACGGTGCTGGCTCAGGCCATTTTCCGTGAGGGGATCAAGAACGTGGCGGCAGGAGCCAATCCCATGTCGCTGAAACGCGGAATAGACCTGGCCGTTGACGCGGCCGTGGAAGAAATCAAGCGCTTGAGCAAGAAGATCAAGGGAAGGGAAGACATAGAAAATGTCGCCACGATCTCGGCCAATGGCGACCGCCGGATCGGGAAGCTTCTGGCCGAGGCCATCGAAAAGGTGGGCCACGACGGGGTTGTGACAGTCGAGGAGGCCAAGTCCATGAGCACCGAGCTCGAGGTGGTAGAGGGAATGCAGTTCGACCGCGGGTACCTCTCCGCCTACTTCATCACCAACCAGGACCGTATGGAGTGTGTCCTGGAAGATGCGCTGATCCTGATTCATGAGAAAAAGATTTCCGCGCTGAACGATCTCCTCCCGCTGCTCGAGAAAGTGGCCCGGACGGGAAAGTCGCTGCTGATCATTGCTGAGGACGTGGAAGGTGAGGCCCTGGCTACGCTGGTCGTGAACAAGCTGCGCGGCATTTTGAAGTGCGCTGCGGTGAAGGCTCCCGGCTTCGGGGATCGCCGGAAGGCGATGATGGAAGATATTGCCGTCCTCGCCGGCGGGAAGTTCCTCTCGGAAGATCTGGGGATTAAACTCGACAAGGTCCAACTAAGCGATCTCGGCCGGGCTAAGCGGATCATCATCGACAAAGACAACACGACGATCGTGGAAGGGGGCGGCAAGAAGAGCGAGATCACCGGGCGCATCGCCACGATCAGGAAACAGATCGAAGAGACTACGTCGGATTACGACCGCGAGAAACTTCAGGAGCGCCTTGCCAAGCTGGCCGGCGGCGTCGCCATTATCCGAGTCGGCGCGGCGACAGAGTCTGAAATGAAGGAGTTGAAGGCTCGCGTCGAGGATGCTCATCATGCGACGCAGGCAGCCATCGAGGAAGGCATCGTTCCGGGTGGCGGCATAGCGTTGCTGCGCGCCCAAAAGGCGATCGATGCGCTGAAGCTGGAAGGCGACCTCAAAACCGGTGCTACCATCGTCCGGGCTGCCCTCGAAGAACCTTTGCGGATGATCGCCTCGAACGCGGGGGCCGAGGGATCGATCGTGGTGTCCAAGGCGCGAGAGGGAAAGGGAAACTTCGGCTTTAACGCCGAGACGCTGGAATTTGGCGACCTGGTAGGGCAAGGGATCATCGATCCTACGAAGGTCGTACGGGTGGCGCTTCAGAACGCTTCCGCCATCGCGGGCCTGCTGATCACGACCGAGGCCCTCGTGACCGACCTGCCGGAAAAGAAGAGAGCGGCAGCGCCACCGAGCCCCGAGGACTACGAGTAGAACACCTTGGGCTTCGATTGCGGATTGCGGATTGGGGAATCGCTGCGGAAAGGCGGTTCCCTGCGATGCACCGAATCGATCCGCAATTCGAAATCCGCAATCCGCAATGGGCAGTGAGGCGTCTCCTGCCCCCGCAGGAGTCCAGGCATGATCGTCGAATCTTCCGCCCCTACGCGAGTGGATCTGGCCGGAGGCACTGTTGATATCTGGCCCCTCTATCTCTTCCATCAAGACTCTATCACCGTAAACTTTGCGATCAGCCTGCCGGCCCGCTGCAGGCTGTCAAGCCGTCCGGACAACAAGATCCTCCTGCGATCTCTGGACACCAAGGAGTCTGCTGAATTCGACGGCCTCGAGTCACTATGGTCCACGGATCGGCTCAGAATGCTTGCCAGGCTGGCGTACTTCTTCAAGCCGAATCCGGGTTTCGAGATATCCACGGGCGGCACGGCGCCTGCAGGATCCGGCCTGGCAGGGTCCTCGGCTCTTAACATTGCCATTTGTGGGGCTCTCAACCTGTTCACGGGCGCAGGATATGATCCGGAGAAACTGATCCAGATTGCGAAGAATGTTGAGGCTCAGGTGATCTCCGTGCCTACCGGCGATCAGGATTTCTATCCGGCAACCTACGGCGGCGTTTCGGCCATTTACCTGACGCCCAAAGGGATCTTTCGGGAGGAACTCCCGGTCGATCTCGATCGACTCGCCCGGCGTTTCATCCTTATCTACTCCGGCCAGCAGCGCAATTCAGGCATCAACAACTGGGACGTCATGAAGCGCCACATTGATGGAGATAGCAAAGTCTTCGAGTCCTTCGAAGGAATCATCCACGCCGCCCGCAAGATCGTCGTCGCACTGCGCAGCGGAAACTTTGATGCTATTGATGCAGCTCTTGAGGAAGAATGGTTTCACCGGCGGCTGCTTAGCGACGGGATTACGACCCCTGAGATCGAAGAGATCATTACCCGCGCCAGGAAACTCGGACCGGGCGGCGCGAAAATCTGCGGCGCGGGCGGCGGCGGCTGTATGGTCATAACGGTTCCCGAAGGCCGGAGGCAGAGTATCGAGGAGAAGCTTCGCGAAGCCGGGGTACACGTGATCGACTATAAAATCGCGCCTCGCGGAGTCGAGGTGAAAGTCATAGAAAGCTGACGACGGAAAAGACATGCCATTTTGGCGAGCCCTTTGCGCTCTTCGCGTCTTCGCGGTGAAATCGGTACTCAGTTTCACCGCAAAGGCGCCAAGTCGCAAAGGAAACGCGAAGGTTTATCGGTTGCGGTTCCATATAGCGTTTTTCGTTTGCTGGCCATGATGGATCATTTTCAGGAGGAATGTTTCAGATGTCCATAAAAGTGGCAATCAATGGATTCGGTCGTATTGGAAGAAACCTGTTGCGCTGTTCCGTTCATAACCCGGAACTGGAATTCGTCGCGGCGAATGACCTGACCAGGCCCGAAGTGCTTGGTCACCTTCTAAAATACGACTCGGTCCTGGGCCGGTTTGACGGGAAAATTGACGTGAAGGATGATGCCATCGTCGTTAACGGAAAACCGATCAAGATCTTCGCCGAGCGCGATCCGGGCGGCATAAAGTGGGAGGCTGTCGGCGCGCAAATCGTAGTCGAATCCACCGGACTCTTTACGGAGGGCGAAAAGGCCAGAGCCCATCTCCGCGGCCCTGTCAAAAAGGTTATCATTTCCGCGCCCGGCAAAAACGTGGACGGCACCTTCTGCATGGGAGTCAATATGGAGCGGTACGACTCGAAAAGGCACAACATAGTCTCGAACGCTTCCTGCACCACCAATTGTCTCGCCCCTCTGGCCAAAGTGCTGGATGACAGCTTCGGGATCGAATCGGGTTTCATGACCACAATCCACAGCTACACAAACGATCAGAATCTGCTGGATCTGCAGCACAAAGACCTTCGGCGCGCCCGCGCCGCCTGTATCAACATGGTTCCGAGCACGACCGGCGCGGCGAAAGCTATCGGCGAAGTGCTCCCCAACCTTTCCGGACGGCTGGACGGTATCGCGATTCGAGTGCCCACGCCGAATGTTTCACTGGTCGACCTTGTGGCGACCGTCCGCAAGAAGACCAGCAAACAGGAAGTGAATCAGGCGCTGAAAGACGCGTCTGCGGGGCCGATGAAAGGAATCCTCGGGTATTCGGAGGAGCCTCTGGTTTCGTCAGACTACCTGCGCTGCCCTCTGTCTTCTTCTGTGGACGGGCTCGAGACCAAAGCGCAGGGGAGTCTCGTCAAGGTCCTTTCCTGGTATGACAACGAGTGGGGATACTCCAACCGTCTGCGAGACCTGATTCTGTTCATGGCCGAGCGAATGAATTAATGAGGAAGGAGCCGGAAAAGAGAGGAATCCAAGGAATCCGAGGAATAAAAGGGCGAACGGCACTGAATTGATGAGGAAGGAGCCGAATAAATGATTCACTCGATATTCCCAGGATTCCTTGAATTCTTTGGTTTCCTTGGATTCCTTGAATTCCCTCGCGACGGATTATGACTAAGCTGACAGTGAGAGACCTGGACCTGAAGGGCAATAGAGTCTTTATCCGGGTAGACTTCAACGTTCCCATCAAGAACGGAAAGGTCCAGGACGACTTGCGAATCCTGGAATCTCTGCCAACGATTCAGTACGCTCTCCACCGGGGCGCGGTCGTGATTCTCGCTTCACATCTGGGGCGGCCCAAAGGAAAACGCGACCCCGAATACAGCCTGGCTCCGGTCGCGGCGCGGCTTTCCGAACTGGCGGGGAGGAAAGTGAAGTTTGTTCCTGACTGCGTGGGTCCCGACGTGGAGAACGCAGTCGCTGCAGCTCGCGCCGGTGACGTCCTGCTGCTCGAAAATCTCCGCTTCCACCCCGAAGAAGAAGCCAACGACGCGCGTTTTGCGAAGAAGCTAGGACTCCTTGCTCCCCTGTATGTGAATGACGCGTTCGGCAGCGCGCACCGGGCTCACGCTTCGACGGAAGGGATCACGCATTACGTCGAGCGTGCCGCTGCAGGCCTCCTGATGGAGAAGGAGCTCCGTTATCTGGGTGACGCTTTGGAACGTCCGGAGCGGCCCTTCACGGCGATTCTCGGCGGCGCGAAGATCTCCGACAAGATCGAAGTGATCGAGAATCTCTTGGGAAAAGTGGACCACCTGCTGATCGGCGGCGCCATGATGTTTACCTTCTTAAAGAGCCAGGGAGGGAGAGTGGGAAGGTCTCTCTGCGAGGATGATAAGCTGGCTCTGGCCGGCGACCTTCTGTCGCGAGGCTGTCATATCGTTCTGCCGCTGGACGCAGTTGCTAGCAGGAGCATTGAGGATGAGAAATCGGCCCATGTTGTCCCCGCGGGCGCGATTGCGGACGGCGAGATGGGGCTGGACATCGGACCTCAGACGATCTCTGACTACAGCCGGATCATACGCTCATCGAGAACTATCGTTTGGAATGGGCCGATGGGAGTCTTCGAAAAGGAGGCCTTTGCCGCGGGCACACTGAGCATTGCCCGTGCCGTTGCAGACTCCGGCGCGGTCTCGATCGTCGGCGGTGGAGATTCAGCGGCGGCCGTGGCCAAGGCAGGTGTCGCAGACCGGGTCTCGCATGTTTCCACGGGAGGGGGCGCCACTTTGGAATTTCTTGCCGGGCGCACCCTTCCAGGCGTCGCCGCGCTTTCTGATCGGAATTGAGGCGTCGCCAAGTTCAGGAATCCAAGGAATTTGAGGAATCCAAGGAGGAAACGACGTGCTCAGTCTTTCATTCCCTGGATTCCTTGGATTCCTGAATTCCAGCATCACAGGGCGATTTCGGTCTTCCATTGGATATGAGATTACCGGTCATTGCAGGTAATTGGAAAATGCACAAGACCACGGAGGAAGCTCGCGCCCTGGCGCGGGCGATCAAAGCGGGCGCCGGGAATGCCACACACTGCCAGGTGGTGTTGGCTCCTCCTTATACGGTCCTTGCGGCGGTAGCGGCTGAGATTCGAGGCTCCGCATTGATGCTCGCCGCGCAGAATGTACATTGGCAAAGCAACGGGGCGTTCACTGGAGAAGTAAGCGTGCCCATGCTCGAAGACGTGGGCTGCCATATGGTCATCCTGGGACACTCGGAAAGACGACAGCTTTTTTGTGAAACCGACGAGACCGTGAACATGCGTGTCCGCGCGGTCGTCACCTCCTCGCTTCAACCGATCGTCTGTGTGGGGGAGACGCTGGCTGAGAGGGAAGCGGGAAGAGTTCAGGAGGTAATCTGTCAACAACTTGCAGGCGGTCTCGCTGGCTTGACACCCCCCTACCTTTTGCGTATCATTCTCGCCTACGAACCGGTCTGGGCGATTGGAACCGGACGTACGGCGTCGCCCGAAGTTGCCCAGGAAGTCCATGCCGCAATCCGCCATTGGCTCACTCAAGACTTCGGAAAGGAGGCAGCAGGTTCGGTTCGCATTTTGTACGGTGGAAGTGTCAAGCCGGAAAACATCCGGGACTTGATGCGCCAACCTGACATTGACGGGGCCCTGGTAGGGGGCGCTTGCCTGGAGGCCGAAAGCTTCCTGCGCATCATCCGTTACCAATCCTAGGGCGACCCAGAAGGGTGAGTGTTAGACTTCTATGCTGGTCTACTATCTGGTAACCGCGCTTCATGTTTTGGTGTGCCTCATTTTGATCCTGGTGGTCCTGTTGCAGTCTTCGAAGGGCGCGGACCTTGCGGGTGCTTTTGGCGGCTCCTCTACGCAGACTGCATTTGGCAGTCGCGGACCCGCCTCGTTTCTGTCCAAAATGACGACGGTGTCGGCCGTAATTTTCATGGTCACCTGTCTCGCTCTGTCTCTTATGGGGGGCAGGCAACAGAGCAGGTCAATCTTGGATACGACCAAGCAGCCGGTTTCACAGAAGCCCGCGGCGCAGCCGGCTCCTCAGACCCCGGCTCCTTCACCTGAGGAGATCAAGAAGATTCAACAGGAGGTGGAGCAAAAACAGAAACAGGCCGCCCCGACAGGTCAGGGTGCCGCTCCAGGTGGTGCCTCTACCGGCTCCGGTAACACAACACGGGTGCCCTCTCCTGCACAGGAAAACAAGCCGGAAACAGCGAAGAAGCCCTGACAGATTTTTTTTGACACATCGCCGTCTCCTCAGCGGCAATGCCGGTTAATTTTTCACTCATGAAGCCACACCTGACAAGTGCCGAAGTGGTGGAACTGGCAGACACGCCATCTTGAGGGGGTGGTGGGGCAACCCGTGGGGGTTCGAGTCCCCCCTTCGGCACCATATAATTCCTTAGTTACGCGCGGCCTCCAGAGACCCACCTCCCATTTGTCATTTTTCATTTGTACTTGATCGATCGCTACCGGAGCAACCCCGATTGGATTTGAAAAGCCTCTCCGGTTAAGTTAGTAGATCCGCCAGAAATGACAAATGACCAATGACAAATGAAAAAAGAGGGAAGTTTGCACTCCTGTTACCGGCCCGCGCCAAGCGTAACTGAGACATTACCGACCAACACCAACTCAACTCGATGTGTGCAATTGGAAGTGGGTGTCAAGTTTTTTCGGCGGCACCGTGAGGTGATCCTTTCGTGAAATTCGTGGCGGTTTTTACTGATTACTGGCCACGAATTACACGAATTAGCACGAATTAAAACTCTCGACAGCTTCCGAGAGAGTTAAAGGCCGCAAGATATTGACTCCCACTTGTAATTGCACCGCAATTCGATTGACAATTTGCGACTGACAACTGACCATTGAAACTTCCCGGAGGCTCTCAATGCATCCCCTTGTGCTCCACGCTAAATGCGCGGGTCGGATCCTGTCAATTGCTAATTCTCTGACCTTCCGGTGCGCCTTCATCCTGCTTCCATTATTTGTTTCCTGCGCACGAAAAGGGACTGAAGTCTCAATGGATCCCGAGCGCTTCATTGCCACCGCCAGGATTGACGAAAACCTCCGAATCGAGCTCGCGGCGCGCGAGCCGAACGTTGTGGATCCTGTCGCTATTGCCTTCGACGCCGCGGGCCGAATGTACGCCGTCGAAATGAGAGACTATCCCAGCGAGCCGCACGGAGTCTCGAAGCCGCTCGGGCGCGTAACGCTGCTCGAGGACACGGACCTGGACGGGTATTACGAAAAGGCCACGGTGTTTGCCGATGGTCTGCAATATCCTACGTCGGTTTTGCCGTGGCGCGACGGGGTCCTGGTGACGAGCCCGCCGGACATCGTCTTCTTCAAAGACACGAACGGGGACGGCAAGGCGGACATCAAAGAAGTGCTCTTTTCCGGATTCCCGGTCGCCAACACGCAACACAATGTCAACGGTCTTTTCTGGGGGCTTGACAACTGGGTGTACGCCGCCAATGGCGGCAACAACGGCGCGGGCTACTCGGTCAAATCTCCGGACAGAAAGGTTTCGATCCGGGGCATGGATTTCCGCTTCCGTCCGGACACGGGAGAAATCCAAACCTCCTACGAATCCACGGGCGGCTTCGGCATTGCCACCGATTCCTGGGGCCACATGTTCGGGACACACAACACGAACCATATCCAGCATATGGCCTTTCGAACCGAATACCTTGCGCGCAACCCCAGATTGGTTGTGCCCTCGACCAGGCAACAGATCTCGGACCATGAAAGCTCCGCGCAGCTCTACCAGATTTCGGTTCCCGAAACGCGTTTCAACCATCCGGAGCAGTCAGGCCACTTCTCGGGTGGTTGCGGGCTCACTTTTTATGAGGGTGGCGCTTTGGGCGCCGAGTACGACGGCAGTTTTTTTGTCACGGACGTCGTCGTGAACGTAGTCCATCAGGATGTCGTTTCCCCGGACGGCGCGAGTTTCAGGGCGCGCAGACAAAGGGACCGGGTCGAGTTTCTGGCGGGCAAGGACAACTGGTTTCGTCCCGTGAACATGGCCGTCGGACCGGAGGGAGCGCTGTATCTGGTCGATATGCACCGCGCCGTGATCGAACATCCGGAATGGATACCCGATCCGGTAGCGAAGCAGCTCGATATCTGGGCCGGAAACGACAAGGGGCGCGTTTACCGGATTGTCCCCCGATCCGGTCTCAAGCCTTCCCGGCCGCAATTTTCCTCGGCCGCGGCGCAGGTCCTGGTCGATTCTCTCGCAAGCCCCAACAAGTGGCGGAGGGACACGGCGCAGAGGCTCCTCGTGGAGAGGCAGGACCGTACGGCGGTTCCACTGCTGGCCCGCCTTCTAAGCGAAAGCGGCTCTCCCCAGGCGCGGGTTCATGCGCTTTGGACACTGGAGGGATTAGGCGGTATCACTCCTGATCACGTCATTGCGGCGCTTGGCGACGCGCACCCGGGAGTACGCGAGAGCGCGCTCAGGATTGCCGAGCGGATTCAGCAACAATCGGAGCCAGTCCGCCAGGCGCTGCTCGGAATGACCCGGGACCAGGATGCGCGGGGGCGCTTCCAGCTCAGCCTGAGCCTCGGTTTCGACAAGGATCCGAGGGTTCCGAATGCCCTGCTGGAGATCATCCGCCAGGATGTTGAGCACGAGCCTTCGAGGATCGCCGTGTTGAGCTCCCTTACGGAAGGGTCTGGGCAGGCTCTCGCCCTATTGCTCTCCACTCACGATCCCTTCCGCACCCAGGTGACCGCTGGACGGCGGGAATTTGTCAGGCAACTGGCCGCTTTGACAGGATCCTACAACGAGAAGAGCCGGATTTCCGCTGCGCTGCGTCTGGCTGGAGAAAGCAACTTGCAGGAAGGCTGGAGGATTTCGATTCTGGACGGACTCGCAGATGGGCTGTCTAGGGTCCAGTACAGTCAGGGTCACGACCCTGCAATGCGCGCGGCGATTGAAGGAATGCTGCGCTCGGAACGAACGCCTCTTGTTCGGGCTGCTCTGCGCGTTGCAGCGGCCGTGGGGATTAGCGACTCCGCCGCCCAGGCCGCGGCTCTGTCGCGCGCCACGAAAAGGGCCCTGGACGAGAATCTTTCTCTCGAGCGGCGTCTGGAAGAGGTCGAGCTTCTGGCCCTCGGGAGTTATGACGAAGCCGCGAATACCTTGCTGGCCTTGATGGAGCCGCGCCAGTCACTCGATTTGCAAGTAGCCGCGGCGCGAGCCATCGGCCAATTGCGAGACGATAGAACGGGACGAGCCGCGCTATCCGGCTGGAGAAGATACAGCCCTCAGGTCAGATCCGCCGTTCTCAATCTTCTGCTCGGGCGCACCGCATTCCATGAGCTCCTGGTTTCGGCCCTGGAGAAAAAGCAGCTGGCTTTTGGCGAGCTCAATCTTAATCTCGAGCAACGGCGCCGTCTTCTCTGGCATTCAACAGAGGACATCAAGAGACGGGCCGCCGCTCTTTTCGGCGACCAGGAATTCAGCAACCGGAAGAAAGTCGTCGATCAGTATTTGCCGGAGGTCGCGCACCTGCAGGGCGATCCGGCCCACGGGGAGATGCAGTTTCGCACTCTGTGCGCAAAATGCCACGTTCTCGGTAACATAGGCACCGCCGTGGGCCCCAACTTGAACATGGCGTTCAGCAAAGGGCAGGAGGATCTGTTGACCTCGATCCTGGATCCCAATGCCGCTATCGAACCCGAATACACGAATTATCTCGTGACAACAAAGAAAGGCGATCTCATCACAGGAATCATCAAGGGTGAAACCCCCGCCAGCATCACGCTCATGCGGGCCAACGGGGAAAGCGACAGCGTTCTGCGGAACGAGATAAAAGAGGTGCGTACCGACGGGTTGTCGCTGATGCCGGAAGGCCTGGAACAGGGCCTCAAGCGTCAGGATCTGGCAGACCTGCTGGCGTTTCTTCAGCAGCATCACGACTGAATCAGACCTCTACTTCCGCGGAGGGGCCGGGGGGCTGAGGAGCGGAGGGACAAGAGACACTCCTTCCCCTCTGCTCCTCAGCCCCCACGCTCCTCTGCCGCCTTTTGATGTCTGGATACGCGACAGGCAGATCCCACAATCGGACACTTTCGCTTCGGACAGAAGGGGCATGAACTGCCTTGATCTATTTTCTCTTTAAAGGTTTAGATTCTGACATCACCGTGGCATGATACTTGCCACTGCCTCTCCGGAGGAACAACAGGAATGGACATACCTCGCAAGTCGGCAGCCCGTAGGAGGCGGATCCGAAACATCATCTATGCGGTTCTTGGGTTGGCCGCAATCGCAGGTATCAGCCTGGGGCTGAGCAAACTGAAACCGGCGGCTCCCACTGTGGAGCGCGCCACCGTCTGGGTGGACACGGTGAAACGCGGCCCGATGCTTCGTCAGGTGCGCGGCCTGGGAACATTGGTTCCGGTAGACATTCGCTGGATCCCCGCGGTAACCAGCGGGCGCGTGGACCGCAAGCTGGCCCAGCCCGGGGCTTTCGTGAAGGCCGATACGGCGCTGCTCGAGCTCAGCAATCCTCAGCTGCAGCAGGAAACACTGAACGCCGAATGGGATTGGAAGGCTTCCGAAAAATCATACATGGACCTCAAAGTCAGACTTGAAAGCCAGCAGCTCAACCAGGAAGCCGATGCGGCCAGAGTTCAGGCAGACTACAACCAGGCCAAATTGCGTCTGGAGGCCAATTCGGAGCTCGCCAAGCAGGGACTGGTCCCGGAACTTACGGTGAAGCTGGATAAAGTCACGGTCGAAGAGCTGGGAAATCGTCTTCAGATTGAGAGAAAGCGGTTGGAGATCAACAAGGAGTCTACAGACGCCCAGCTGGCTGTCCAGAAGGCTCGAGTCGAGCAGTTGCGGGCAGTCTATGAACTGCGAAAGAGCCAACTGGACCAACTCAGAGTCCGCGCGGGCATGCAGGGGGTTCTTCAGTTAGTGGCGGTGGATGTGGGGCAAAGCGTGATCCCCGGGTCGAATCTTGCTCGCGTCGCGGACCCCACGCACCTAAAAGCCGAGCTGAAGATTGCCGAGACCCAGGCCAAAGACGTGCAAATCGGGCAGACTGCCGAGATCGATACGCGCAACGGCGTGATCCCCGGTCATGTCATCCGGAAGGACCCCGCGGTGCAGAACGGCACCGTGACCGTGGACGTGGCGCTCGATAGCGAGCTCCCCAAGGGAGCCGTGCCGGACTTGAGCGTAGATGGCACCATCGAGCTGGAGCGGCTCCAGGACATAATTTATGTGGGTCGGCCGGTTCAAGGCCAGCCGAACAGCCTGGTGACCCTCTTCAAACTGGAGGCTGACGGAAGAGAAGCGATCCGCGTGCAGGTGAAGCTCGGCCGTAGCTCCGTCAACACTATCGAAATCATGGAAGGTCTCAAGCCGGGAGATCAGGTGGTTCTGTCGGATATGTCCGCGCAGGATGCATTTAACCGCATCCGACTCAACTAGAGTTTCACCAAAGTATGAATGAAACTACAGATGAACACGGATAGACACGGATCTGAGTTCTCTGTTTATCTGTGGTCCATTTTGTGCACAAGAACGTGATCCTTGTGTCTTCGTGCTTTTGTGGTGCAGGGAGGAGATGATTCAGCTCAAGGGCGTCGAGAAGTTTTATCAAATGGGAGCGACTCGGACCTACGTTCTCCGCCGCATCACGATGGAGGTGCGCGAAGGCGAGTTTGTCACAATTATGGGACCGTCAGGTGCCGGCAAGTCCACTCTCTTGAGTATCCTTGGAATGCTGGACAGTGCCTGGAGTGGGGAATTCTACTTTTTCGAACATGCGGTGCACAAGATGAGTCCGAAGGACCGGGTGGAGCTTAACAAGCGCTACATCGGATTTGTTTTTCAGCAATACCACCTGATTGACGGGCTTACTGTGTACGAGAATCTCGACATCCCGCTCTCCTATCGTAATGTTTCGCGCAAGGAGCGCGAGGCGATCGTCGCCGACAGTCTCGACCGGTTTCGCCTGGTGGGTAAGAAAGATCTCTTTCCGACTCAATTGTCCGGAGGCCAGCAACAACTCGTCGGAGTGGCGCGGGCCGTCATTGCCAGCCCCAAGCTGATCCTGGCAGACGAGCCTACAGGAAACCTCCATTCGGACCAGGGCCGGGAAATCATGGAATTGTTCAAGAAACTGAATCAGAACGGAACGACGATTGTGCAGGTAACCCATTCCGAAACCAACGCCGCTTGTGGCAACCGCATCATCCGCCTGGCAGACGGCTGGATCGTAGCTGAAACCTGACGCTGGTGTGGAACCCCTACGACCTTTAGCCCTTCCGAAGCAGTTCGGACTTTAGCCTGCAGAGAGTCCGAACTCTGTCATCAGCCTGAAAACTGCACTCCAAACCTCGCCCGTAGTTTTCCTTCTGCGATTCCCTGTGTGCGCGTTTGGCGTTAAGTTCGGAGTTCAGGCTTTAGCTTTAGCCTGCTGCAGGAGAGCTTGGGGCAGCCCTCAAAGCTGCAATCCAAACTT
>Ga0137380_10003813_pt1 | contig 13162 bp, 9 predicted proteins | sample SagtaG_17_FD_104809 | JGI IMG/M metagenome (GOLD analysis project Ga0137380, IMG submission 104809) | Vadose zone soil microbial communities from Sagehorn Ranch, Mendocino, California, USA - Sage2_L_100_16 metaG | ecosystem: Environmental > Terrestrial > Soil > Vadose zone | place: USA... | reverse complement strand
GCCTGCCGCGGCGCAAGCGACGAGTTGGCCGACCAAACCGGTGAAATTCATTTCACCGTTCCCGCCGGGCGGATCGGTAGATCCGCTTGCTCGCCTGGTCGCCGTCAAGTTGGGCGAGACGCTTGGCCAGCAGTTCATCGTCGAGAACAAGGTAGGCGCATCGGGATCGATCGGCACCGCGTTTGTCGCCAAGTCGCTGCCTGACGGCTACACCTACGTTTTCGTCTTCGACACCCATGCAGTCAATCCGTCGCTCATTCCAGACCTGCCGTATGACACCGTGAAAGACCTTGCGCCGGTGATGCTCGTCGGCACCGCGCCGATGGCGATCGTCACCAACAGGGCCAAGCCCTACCAGAATTTCGGTGACGTTGTGCGCGCGGCCAAAGCAAAACCCGGGACACTGAGCGTGGGCACAGTAGGTAACGGCAGCCTGGGGCATCTGACGATGACGCTTTTGCAGAAGTCAGCCGGCATCCAACTCGTGCACGTGCCCTACAAGGGAGGCGGGCCGATGGTGCAGGACGCTCTCGGCGGCCAGATCGAGATCGGTATCGCGTCGGTGGCGCAACTGGCACCGCACGTGAAAGGCGGGAAGCTGCGCGCCATCGCGGTCACCGGTGACAAGCGCTCGCACGCGATGCCGGGTGTGCCGGCGCTCGCGGAGCAGGGTTTTCCCGGATTTTCGGCCCTCGCATGGTGGGGAATCTTCGCGCCTGGAGGAACGCCGAAACCCATCCTCGACAAGTTCAACTTTGAGCTGGTCAAGTTGTTCAATCAGCGTGATGTGCACAAGCAGCTCACCGACACGCTCGGGATGGACCTGACAGCCAGCAGTCCGGAGGACACGCAGAAATTCCTGGTCAACCAGATCGAGCGCTGGGGCAAGGTGGTGCGCGAAAACAACATCCGGGTGGATTGATTCCGCACAGCGAGGGCGGGTCGATTCCAGGGGAAACGATGAGGAGCGTCTCCGGTTTTCTGGTTTCGGTAGCGCTGTTCTCGGTGGCCGCCCTCGCACAGGATTACCCCAGCAAACCGGTCAGGCTGCTCATCGGTTTTCCCACCGGCGGCAACGTCGATCTCGTCGGCCGCATCGTCGCTCAGAAAATGAGCGAAGGCCTCGGGCGGCAGGTCCTTCCCGAGAACCGGACGGGGGCGGGCGGCATCATCGCGAACGAATACGCCGTCAAATCCGCGCCCGACGGGTACACCCTGCTTGTGGTGGCGGGGGCCTTCGTCACGCAGGCGGCCGCCATGAAGAAGCTGCCCTACGATTCGGCACACGATTTTTCCTGGATTTCGACGGTGGTGACCTATCCCCTGGTGCTCTCCGTTCGCGCCGATTCGCGTTTCAAGACCCTCGACGAATTCATCGGCTACGTGAAGCGCAACCCGGGCAAGCTCAATTACCCGTCGCCGGGCATGGGGACGCTGTACCATCTTGCGGCCGAGATGTTCATGTCCATGGCCGGGCTCGACATGACGCATGTGCCGTTTCGCGGCGGCTCCGAGCCCTTGACCGAGGTGCTGTCGGGCCGCATGGAACTGCTGTTCGATGCGCTCACCAATTCCTATCCGCAGATCCAGGCGGGCAAATTCAGGCCGCTCGCGGTCACCTCGCTCGAGCGCTCCGCCGTGCTGCCGAACGTGCCCACTGTCGCGCAAAGCGTGCCCGGCTACGAGGTGACTTCGTTCCTCGGAATAGCAGGTCCTCCGGGACTGTCGCCCGCGATCGTCGAGCGGCTCAACCGCGAGATCCGGAGCGTCGTGGCGCTTCCGGACATCGGCCAGAGGTTTGCCCAGTGGGGCGGCACGCCGAGCGCGAGCAGCCCCGAGGAGATGCGCCGCCTCGTCGAGGGCGAGATCGCGAAATGGAAGCGCGTCGTGGAAGTCCGGAAAATCGAATTGCAGTAGCGCCTGCGCCATCAGCCCGGTCTCCAACCGGAGCGACGGCCTCCGGGATCGAGATTGTCCGGGCCCGTCGTTGCAGAAAAATGCCCAGAGATCCGTGAAGCTGTTGGCATTTATCTTGCTTTCCTTTGTGATCAAGTTGCTTGACATATCAATTTACGGGCATAGGGAATCGAAAACCGACAGATCACCGTCACGCATGTCGCCAGCCCAACATACTCGGGACGCGCCGGGCCTGCCCGGCGACGACGAGCTTTTCCGTTCGGTCCTCGAACAGTCCGCGACCGGGATCGCGGTATGCTCGGTGGAGACCGGCCGCTTCCTGCGGGTCAATGACGCTATTTGCCGCATGACCGGATACAGCGAGCAGGAGCTGCTGCGCAAGACTTATCGCGACATCACCCATCCGGACGACATCGAGCTCGACGAGGGTTTCCTGCGCGAGCTGCTGTCCGGTCAGATCAAGACGCACGCGCACGACAAGCGCTACCTGCGCAAGGACGGCTCGGAGGTCTGGGTGCACGTCGTGGCGGCGGTGGGGCGGGACGCCAGCGGTTCACCCCGTTGCTACGCCTACCTGATTCACGATATCACCGCGAATATCAAGGCGCTGGAGGCGCTGGGGTCGAGCGAGGAGCGCTTTCGCCGCATGGTGGAGATGAGCTCGGACTGGTACTGGGAGCAGGACGCGCAGTTCCGCTTCGTCGAGCTGCCTGGATTCGAAGGAAGGCATTTCAGCGAGGAAGACACGGTAGGCCGGACCCGTTGGGAACTTCCACAGCTTGCCCCCTTGCCCGAAAAAGCGTGGGAGCAGCACAAGGCCAAGCTCGAGCGCCACGAGCCGTTTTTCGACTTCGTATTTCTGCGCTACAACAAGCTGGGCGAGCTGCGCTATCTGAGCACGAGCGGCGAGCCCGTGTTCGACCGGGACGGGCAATTCGAAGGGTACCGGGGCATCGGCAGGGATGTCACCGAGCAGGTGCGGGCGTACAAGGCGCTGGAGGACAGCGAAGCCCGCTACCGGATGCTGTTCGACGTGCATCCTCATCCGATGTGGGTGCTGGATTCGAAGACCCTCGCCTTTCTTGCGGTCAATGAAGCCGCCGTCAGGCATTACGGCTATTCCAAGGAGGAGTTTCTGGCGATGACGGCCGACCAGATTCGTCCCGCAGAAGATGTATCGCGCTTGTTGAAGGCCTTCCAGGATCAGAGCGGCTCCTATCGGCATCGGGTCTGGCGGCACGTGAAGAAGAGCGGCGAACTGATCGACGTCGAGATCGTTTCCTTCAATCTGGAGTTCGACGGCCGGCCCGCCCGCCTGGGTGTGGTCACCGACATTACGGAACGGTCGAAATCCGAGGAGCGGGCGCGGGAGATCGGGGAGCGCTACCAGCAGCTTCTGAAGGACCGCAAGGGCTGAGGCTCGACCTGGTATTCCCGCGATACGGTGTTGTCGGACCGTCGGGCCTTCGGCGTCGGCGTGCTAGGATTCGGGCTGCCGCGCGCGAAGCGACGCGTGCCATCCACAAGATCGCCCGAATGTCCCGAATACTGACGAGGGCACTGTCCCTGCTGCCGCTTGCGGTGCTCGCCGTCGCCGCGAGCGGCCAGACCCCCTATCCTTCCAGGCCGGTGCGCTTCATCGTGCCCTCGGCGGCGGGCGGCGGCACCGACATCATTGCCAGGGCAATCGCGCAGAAGCTCTCCGAATCGCTCGGCCAGCAGTTCATCGTGGACAACCGGCCCGGCGCAGGCCAGATGATCGGCATCGAGCTTGCGGCGAAATCGCCCGCAGACGGACACACCATCGTGATGGCGGCGAGCACGCTCGCCATCAATTCGGTCATGTACAAGAAGGTGTCGTACGACCCGGTGCGCGATTTTGCGCCGATCACGCAGGCGGCGTCGCTGCCCAACGTGCTCGTGGTGCACCCGTCGCTGCCGGTGAAGTCGGTGGCGGAACTGATCGCCTATGCGAAGCAGCGCCCGGGCCAGCTCAATTTCGCTTCAGCCGGAATCGGCACCTCCCCGCAGATGTCGGTGGAGCTGCTGAAAAGCATGGCGGGAATCGATATGGTTCATATTCCCTACAAGGGGACCAGTCCGGGCGTGGTGGACCTGCTCGCGGGGCAGGTCACGGTGATGACGCCGAACGTGCTCACCGCGCTGCCCCACATCAAGGCCGGCAAGCTGCGCGCGCTCGCGGTCACGAGCGCGAAAAGAAGCGAAGCCTTGCCGGACACCCCGACGATCGCCGAGGCCGGGCTGCCGGGCTACGATTCGACCCAGTGGTATGGCGTGCTCGCGCCGGCCGGAACCCCGCATGAGATCGTGACGCGTCTGCACGCCGAGATCGTGCGCGCGCTCCGGCTGCCCGATCTAAGGGAGCGTCTCGCGGCCGACGGCGCCGAGGCCGTCGGCAGCACGCCCGAGGAATTCGCCGCGTTCATCCAGTCCGAGATCGAAAAGTGGACGGCGGTCGCCAAGTCCGCGGGCATTCGCCCGGAGTAGCTATGCGCGGCTTCGCTCGACACCTCTGTCCGTCGCGCGGAGTTTTCGGTAAACCACAGCGCGGCTCCAGGCGTTTACGTCGGCAGCCAAGGGCGTTGCGCGCGTCACATTTTGTGACAATTGGTTACCCCGGCGGCAAAGCCACTTTGCTAGCATTCAACATGCGGTCGAACGGAAGGTGCGATCATGAAATGGATGAAGTCAGCCTTGGCGTTGGTTCTGGTTCTGTTTGGCGCTCTCGCGAGCGCGCCGGCGCTCGCCTGGCATCATGGGCACGTGCGCTTCGGCGTCTTCATCGGCGCTCCGATTTTTCCCTGGTATTACCCGCCTTATCCTTACTACTATCCGCCTGCGGTCGTGGTGCCGGCCGCGCCGCCGACCTACGTCGAACAGGGTAGTGAGCCGGCGCAGGCACCCGCGCAGCAGGGATACTGGTACTACTGCACGGCTGCCAAGGCCTATTACCCGTATGTCAAGGAATGTGCCGGCGGTTGGCAGCGTGTCGTTCCTCAGCCGCCGCAGGGAGGCTGATTTGTCCTCCCGGATCGTGAAATCCATGTCGCGGTTTCCGCTTCTCGCAGGGATGCTTCTGCTGGGCGCTTGCGTGAGCCTGCCGAGCGGGCCCAGCGTGATGGTGCTGCCGGGCACGGGCAAGAGCTTCGATCAGTTTCGCTCGGATGACCTCGAGTGCCGCGATTACGCCAGCATGCAGGTCGGCGGAGCGACGGCTTCCCAGGCCGCGAGCGACAGCGTCGCGAAAAGCGCCGCGCTCGGCACCGTAGTCGGCGCCGCGGCGGGCGCCGCGATCGGCGGGCAAAGCGGCGCGGGCGTGGGCGCCGGAACGGGACTGCTGGTCGGCACCCTGGCTGGATCGGGTGCCGCAGACGCTTCCGCGTATGGCCTGCAGCGGCGCTACGACTACGCGTTCATACAGTGCATGTACGCCAAAGGCCACAAGGTGCCCGTGTCCGGGCGCTTGGCCACGGCGCCTCCGCGTGCTCCGGCTTACGCATCGCCGCCTCCTCCGCCTCCTCCGCCTCCAGGTCCCCGCTGAAGTCGAACGTCAGGCCGGGTTTTCCGGCCTGCGGTTTTTCCATCGCGCGTCATGGCAGCATGGCGCGGCCGGATGGAATCATCGAAAATACCCGCCTCGACGGCCCCGGGCCTGAACATTCAGGCACGGAGCGCTCAAGGAGGAGGCGAATGAAAGCCCAGGCTGCTGTCTTGTTGTCCGCAGCGCTGTATGCCATTGCTCCCGGGGTCCATTCGCAGACGGCGTGGCCTTCGAAACCGATCCGCTGGATCGTGCCGTTCCCTCCGGGGGGGCCGGCCGACATCGTCACGCGCGTCATCGCGCAGAAGCTCGGCGAACGCGTGGAGCAGCCGGCCATCGTGGAGAATCGCGGCGGCGCGGGAGGCAACGTCGGCCACGAGGCGGCGGCGAAGTCGGCGCCGGACGGCTACACGGTTCTCTTCGTCGTACCCGCCATAGTCACCAACCCGTTTTACATCAAGGCGAGCGTCGATCCGTTCAGGGAACTCGCCCCGGTGATCCATCTTGACGTCGCATCCATGGTCTTGCTCGCGAGCACGGGCTTCCCGCCGAAAACGGTGGCCGAAGTGATCGCCCAGATCCGTGCGAAGCCCGGCGCGGTGAGCTGCGCCGCTTCGGGGGCTCTGCCGCAGGTCGGCTGCGAGATGCTCCGGGCGCACGCCGGGACCGACATGATCATGGTGCAATACAAGGGCAACGCGCCGGCGCTGAACGCGCTGATCGGCGGCGAGGTCAACCTGCTCTTCGACGTGGTGAACACCGCTCAGGGACAAGTCAAGGCCGGCCGGGTGCGCGCAGTCGCCTCGACCAATCCGAGGCGCGGCATCGGCCCTTTTGGCGAGCTGCCGGTGATGGCCGAAACGATTCCCGAGTTCGAACTCCTCACCTGGCACGGTGTGATGGTGCCGGGCGCGACCCCGCGCGACATCGTGCTGCGCCTGAACCGCGAAATCGGGGCCGTGCTGGATCAGCCCGATATGCGCCGGCGGTTCTCCGAGTGGGGTCTGGAGATCACGGGAGGTCCCGTCGAAAACTTCGAGGCGGTGCTGAGGCGCGATTACGCGAAGTACGGAAGGATTCTCACCCGGGCGGGCGTCAAGCCCGAGTAGGGAGCGGGGCGGGCCCGGCTCAGGCCGACATCGCTTCGGTGTTTTCCCGCAGCAGCCTTGTGAATTCGTCGGCCGGCTGGGGTTTCTTGAAGTAGTACCCCTGGAACTCGTGACAGCCGTGTTCCGTCAGGAAATCGAGCTGCTCGCGTGTCTCGACGCCTTCGGCGATCACCTTGAGCCTCAGGCTGTGGGCCATCGCGATGATGGCCTGCGTGATGGCGACGTCATCCGGATCCTGCGGAATGTCCTTGATGAAGGAGCGGTCGATCTTGATGCAGTCGAACGGGAAGCGCTTGATCGAAACCAGCGATGAATAGCCCGTGCCGAAATCGTCGATCGCAAGGCGAATCCCCATCGACTTGATGCCGTCCAATATCTTTTTCGAGCTCTTCGTGTCCCGCATCACCATGCTTTCGGTGATTTCGAGCTCGAGACAACCTGGCTTCAACGCGCTCTCCTGGAGCGCCCGGTCGATCTCTCGCAGCAAATGCTTGTCCTCGAACTGGCGCGCCGACAGGTTTACGGAAACCGTCAGCGGAACCGGAATGCGGCTCTGAAGAGCCTGGCTGTGGGCGCAGGCGGTTCTGAGCACCCAGGCCCCGATCGGGACGATCAGCCCGCTGTCCTCGGCGAGGCCGATGAAGTCGACGGGCGGGACCAATCCGAATTCCGGGTGCTGCCAGCGGATCAGGGCTTCCATTCCCGTGATGCGGCCGGTTTGCACCTCGACCTTGGGCTCATAGTGAAGAACGAATTCGTTGCGGTCCAGCGCTCCCTGCAGCTTGGTCTCGATGGCGATGCGTTTTGCCAGGTGGTCGTTCATGTCCTCGGAGTAGAAAACGTAGTTGTTTTTTCCCTGCTCCTTTGCGCGATAGATCGCGATATCCGCGTTCTTGAGCAGGCTCGCCAGGTCCGCGCCGTCGTTCGGATAGAGGCTGATTCCGATGCTCGCCGTCATGTGGCAGGTTTCGCCGTCGAGCAAGACAGGCCAGCGCACCGCGTGCAGGATCTTCTGCGCGATGCTCACCATGTCGCTCGGCGCCGTGAAGTCCTCGATGAGCGCCACGAATTCGTCTCCCCCGAAGCGGGCGACGGTGTCGCTCTCCCGCAGGCACAGGCGCAGCCGTCCGGCAACCTCGACCAGCAGCCGGTCGCCGAAGGGGTGGCCCAGCGTGTCGTTGATGTACTTGAACCGGTCCAGATCCAGGAACAGCACCGCCATCGACTTGCGGTAGCGTTGCGCATTGTTCAGGGCGTGCTCGAAGCGCTGATTGAACATGTAGCGGTTGGGCAGGCCGGTCAGGGTATCGTGAGTGGCGACGTACAGCAGGTTTTCCTCGGCCTGTTTGCGGGCCATGAATTGGCCGATCTGGCTGCCGATGATGCGGACCATCTGCAGCAGCGACGGATCGGGATTGCGGATCTCGCGACTGAGGAATTCGAGCACCCCCAGGGTCACGTTGCCGGCGAGAATCGGAAATGCGAAAGCGCCGTGCAGCCCGGCTTTGGCGGCGATCGCGGCCCGCTGGAAAGTTTCGTCCTGGCTGACGTCCGGAATCCACTTGGGCATGCCGCTCACCCATACCTGCCGCACCAGCCCCTCCTTGCTGGGCTGCAGCGCCACTTTCTGGATGTCGGACATGAACTCGGCGATCGCCGGGGAAGGCACGGCCCATGTTTCGACGCAGCGAATAGCCTTCTCGCGCTCATTCATGGCCCAGCGCGCACCGCAGTCCCAGTTGAGTATCTCGCAGATGGACTGCACGATTTTCGGAATGGCTTGCGCCAGGGTTTCCGATTCGGCGAGGACGCGTGTCACGGCGTGCTCCATGCGTTCGCGCAGTTCGGCGCGCTTGCGCTCGGAAATGTCCCGCGAGACCATCACGACTTTCGATACTTTCCCGGCCGCATCGCGGATGACGCGGCCTTCGGATTCGATGCAGCGCACGCCGCCGTCCTTCAGCAGAAAGCGGAACTCGGCCCGTTGACCGACCCCGGTCGCAACCGTCTCGCGGAAAATCGCCTTGATGCGATCGCGATCCTCGGGATGGATTTCCTTGAAGGAGTCCGAGCCGGGTTGAATTTCGTCTTCGCGGAAAAGCGTCCGATAGGAAGGGCTGTTGTAGATCCGCCCGCCCTCGGTGTCGAGCATGGCGACGAGGTCGCCGACGTTTTCCGCGATCAGACGAAAGCGTTCCTCGCTCTCGCGCAGCCGTTCTTCCGCGTGACGGTGTTCGGTGATGTCCCGGAAGCTCCAGACCCGTCCGACGCTTTGTCGGTCGATCCACTGCGGCCTGGAATAGCGCTCGAAGACCCGGCCGTCCTTGAACTCTATGGTGTCGGAGCTCTCCAACCCGGGCTTGGCGTATAGCTCCTTTACCTTCTGCCTGAATTGGTCGGGATCCTTCAGTTGGTCGAGGACGAACTGCTGCGCGTCTTCGTCGTTCCGGGAGGCGAGGACACGCGGCGGGATGCGCCACATCTCCACGAAGTTCTGGTTGTAGGTCGTGATCTTGCCGAGGTTATCGACTACAAGAACTCCATCCGTCGTGGACTCGAGCGTCGCTCGAAGCAGAGACAGCGATTTCGGATGGTCGGCCTCGGTGGGCCCAAGGCCCCTGCTTTTCTTCACCTATACCCCCCCTCTGGACCTTCCGATTGTATCCGGTTCCCGCCGGCGGGCAAGTCCGGGCCGGCAAGGCCTTGCCGCCTTGCAGAGTATAGGGAATATCCCTACACTAAAAAAGCGTTTGATTCGATTGCCGTGCATTATTTCCGGAGCGTGACCCATGAGAATTCGCAGCATCGAGCTCGAGCTGCCCGATCGTGATTCTGCGGTCCGGTTTTTCCGGGACACCTGGGGCCTGCTCGACGCCGGCGAGCGAAACGGGACCTCTTATCTTCGCGGCACCGAGGACATTCCGTACGTCGTATCGGTTACGGAGTCGGGCGAGCCTGCCGTCACTGCGGTGACTTTCTCCGGTTCGAAAACGGAGCTTGAGAGAATCCGCAGGCGCGCGGCAGCGGCACGCGTACCGCTGGGCCCCGTGCGCAAGTTCGATGAGCCCGGCGGCGGATCGGGGTTCTATCTGGAAGGCCCCGAGGGGCATGTGTTCAGGTTTGTCGTCGAAAGGAAGCGGGCAAAAAAGCTGCGCCCGGACCGTGACCGGCCGTTGCAGGTCACGCACGTCGTTCTCAACGCGAGGGACAGGGAGGCGTGCACGCGTTTCGCGGTCGAAGTACTCGGGTTCCGGCTGTCCGACCGGACCGGGTTCATGAATTTCGTTCGCTGCGACAGCGTTCACCACGCCATCGCCTACGCTCAGTCGGATAATTCCTGGCTCAATCACATCGCGTTCGAGATGATCGACATCGACGCAGTCATGCGCGGAATCGGAAGGTTGAAGGACGCCGGGATCGAAACCTTTTGGGGTCCGGGACGTCACGGGCCCGGCAACAACGTTTTTGCGTATTTCGTGGCGCCGTTCGGCGCGGCGGTAGAGTACACGTCGGAGATCCAGCGGATCGGCAACCGCTACAAGGTCGGAACGCCCGGGGACTGGAAATGGCCGCTCAACCGGAACGATCACTGGGGCGTGTCGGCACGAAACGCGGCCGCGATATCGCAAGCCGAGCGAAAGTTCAGCTTCCGGCCGCTCGTCGCCTCCTGAAACGCGCAACGGGTGGTGGCCGCTGTTCCCGGACCTGGGTTTTCCGGTCCCCGCAATGTCGGCGCCAGGACGTCGCGGAACACATGACGCAGCCGACCCGACGCGTAGTGACTGGGCATGACCGGGCGGGAAAGGCGGTCGTGCTGGTCGACGGCGCGGCGCCGAACGTCAGGCTGAGGCAGGCGACCGGCCTCGTTTCCACTCTGCTGTGGGTCACGGACGAGTCACCGGCCGATATTTCAGGCAGCGCGGACCGGGCCGACCGGGACATCGGGGTCGCTCCGCCTCCTTCGGGATCGGTCTTTCGGGTCGTGGACTTTCCGCCGTCAGCGGATTTCGGCCCCGTGGACAGCGAAGCGATGCTCCGCGAGATGGGGATCGAGCGGCATGCCGCCGGCGCGGGATCCGTCGGCCACGCATCGATGCACCGGACGAAAAGCATCGACTACGCCATGGTGATCTCGGGCGAGATCGACATGCTGCTCGACGATTCCGAGGTTCACCTGAAGGCGGGCGACGTGCTGGTGCAGCAGGGGACCCACCACGCCTGGGTCAACCGTGGAAAGGAGGCCTGCCGCATCGCCTTCGTGCTGATCGACGCGAACGAGCCGGTCGAGCTTCGCAGGCGTCGATGAAACGCTACGTCGGGCAGCCGATCCCTCGCCTCGAGGACTACCGCTTTCTCACCGGGACCGGACGCTACACCGACGATATCCGGGTAGAGGGCCAGCTGTATTGCGCCTTCCTGCGCTCGCCGCACGCGCACGCCCGCATTCTGCGCATCGGCACTGAGCGGGCGGCGCGCTCGCCGGGCGTGCTTGCCGTGCTCACCGGCGCGGACTACGTCGCCGACGGCCTTGCCGGTATCCGGCATGCACCCAACCCGTTCGATGCGCTCGATGTCGGCAAGCGCGCGTTCGTCGCGCCGCCAGGCGGGCGCATCGTCGACTTGGCGCACTGGCCGCTCGCGCTGGATCGCGTGCGCTACGTGGGCGAGCCGCTCGCCGCGGTGGTGGCGCTGGCCGCTGGCCTCGCGCGCGACGCGGCGGAGCTGATCGAAGTCGCATACGAGCCGCTGCCGGCGGTGGTGACGCTCCTCGACGCGCTGCGCGAAGGCGCACCTCAGTTGTGGGACGAGGCGCCCGGAAATCTTTGTTTCGCTCTTGCGTTCGGCGATGCCGAAGCCGTGCGCAGCGCACGCGAGCGTGCGGCGCACGTCGTCCGGCACGAGTTCGTCAACAACCGCATCGCCAACTGCCAGATGGAGCCGCGCTCCGCGATCGGGGATTACGACGCGCGCACCGGCACCTACACGCTGATCTCGGGGAGCCAGGGCGTGAACCGCCAGCAGGCCGCTCTTGCCACCGCGCTCGGGGTGCCGCCGGAGCGCGTGCGCGTCGTGTCGCCCGACGTGGGCGGCGCGTTCGGCCCGCGGATCAACCTTTATCCTGAACAGGCGGTGGTCGCGTGGTCGGCGAAGCGTCTCGGGCGCCCGGTGAAATGGACCGGCGAGCGCAGCGAAGCCTTCGTTTCCGACTACCAGGGCCGCGACAACCTGATGCGGGCATCCCTCGCGCTCGACGCGGAGGGACGCATCCTCGGTTACGACGTGGAGTTGTTCGGCAACGTCGGCGCGCACACCGTGAGCTTCGTGCCGATGGCGAACGGGATGCGCTTGCTGACTACCGTATACCACGCGCCCGCCGCGCACGTCCTGGTGCGCGGCGTGCTCACCCACACCGTGCCCACGGCGCCTTACCGCGGCGCGGGCCGCCCGGAGTCCACTCACGCGATCGAGCGGCTGCTCGACATGGCGGCGAAGCGCATCGGCCTCGACCGGATCGAGATCCGTCGCCGCAACCTCGTGCTGCGCGAGAGGCTGCCTTACCGGAACGCGATGGGCCTCATCTATGACAGCGGCGACTTCGCCGACTATCTGGAACGCGCGCTTGCCGCGGCAGACTGGGCCGGATTCCCGGCGCGGCGCGCGGCGGCGCGCTCGCGGGGGAAATTTGCCGGCATCGGCCTCGCCAACCATATCGAGGCCCCGGTCGGCGCGCCGGTCGAGGGCGTCGCGATGAAGGTGCTCGCCGAAGGCAGCGTCGAAGTGATCGTCGGCACGCAGTCGAGCGGCCAAGGGCACGAGACGACTTTTGCCCAGGTTACCGCCGACCGGCTCGGTGTTCCGCTCGAGGCGGTGCGCGTGCGTTACGGCGACACCGGATTCGTGAAGCAGGGCGGCGGCACCCATTCCGACCGCTCGATGAGGATCGCCGGCGCGCTGTTCGTGCGCGCCTCCGAAGCCATCATCGAGCGCGGAAGGGCGGCCGCCGCGGCGCTGCTCGAAGTCGCGGCCGCGGATCTCGCATTCGAAGAAGGGATGTACCGCGTCGCCGGAACCGACCGGGCCGTAAGCCTGTTCGAGCTTGCGCGCGCGATCGAATCAGGAAAGCTGCCCGCCGACATGCGCCAGGCGCTTGCCGCGGCGAAAGACTTCAACGGCCGCATCCCGGCCTTCCCAGCGGGCACGGCCGTGTGCGAGCTGGAAGTCGATCCGCAGACCGGCGCAGTCGAGATCAGGCGCTACACGGCGGTGGACGATGTCGGCGCACCGGTCAATCCGATGATCGTGCAAGGCCAGACGCACGGCGGCATCGCGCAGGGCGTGGGCCAGGCGTTGCGCGAGGGCGTGGCCCTCGACCCATCCACCGGACAGGTGATCTCGGGTTCCTTCATGGACTACGGTATCTGCCGGGCCGACGATCTGCCTTCATTCCGGTTGGAGCACGCCGAGGATCCGACCGAGGGCAACTCTCTGCAGGTCAAGGGCGGAGGCGAAGGCGGCATCGTTCCCGCGACCGCTGCAGTGATCAATGCGCTGTGCGACGCCCTCTCCGAAGCCG
>Ga0137380_10003812_pt1 | contig 13163 bp, 16 predicted proteins | sample SagtaG_17_FD_104809 | JGI IMG/M metagenome (GOLD analysis project Ga0137380, IMG submission 104809) | Vadose zone soil microbial communities from Sagehorn Ranch, Mendocino, California, USA - Sage2_L_100_16 metaG | ecosystem: Environmental > Terrestrial > Soil > Vadose zone | place: USA... | reverse complement strand
TTGATCGCGACCGTTTTCAGGAAGCTGTAAGGGTTGACGTTGGCGACGAGCACGAAAGCGGCGCGCCCGTGGCCCTCCACGTCGAGCACCGGCTCGAGCCGGCCGCGCCGCTCGATCAGCATGCGCGCGAACGTCCCGAGAAAGGCGAGGTCGCCGGGCCGTTCGCCGTCCGGGGAGCGCCCCCGCTCGTCGATCCGACGCACCGCTTCCGCGTCGATCCCGATACCCGCTCCGAAGCCGAAGCGCCGGCCGTTGACGCGCCCGGTCGAGATCGTCTTCGTCCTGTCTTCGAGGAGTGCGCCGGCCAACCGCTCGGCCGCCTCCATGGGGTCACGCGGCAACCCCAGCGCTCGCGGCAGCACGCTCGTTCCGCCTCCGGGCACGAAACCGACCGGCTGATCGCTCCGCTCCACGCCGTTCAGCACCTCGTTGAAGCCGCCGTCGCCGGAGAAGACGATCAGCGCATCGGCGTCGGCTGCTTCTCGTGCGAGCTCGACTGCGTGTCCAGGGCGCTCCGTTCGCACCGTGCGCAGGTAGACGGAGCCCATCAATGCGCGCTCGACCGCCGAGATCCGCTCCTCGGTGACTCGGGTGGCGAACGGGTTGACGATGAGGACTGCGCGCTTCATCCTGGCGTCGCGTAACCACGCATGCCATCGAGCAGAAAGGCGAAGAACCGATCGGCCAGCTCGTCCGTGTCGGTGCCGGGCCGTAGCCACGTGTATGCCCAGTTCGCAGCAGAGAGCGCAAGCAGAGTCGCCGTCGCATCGTCGAGATCCGTGCGCAGACCGCCGAGCTCGCGCCCTTCGCGGAAGAATGCGCGGAAGCGCTCCTCGTAGCGGCGCCGCTCGCCGAGGAACTCGTCGCGACGTTCGCCCTCCAGGTAGCGCCACTCGCGGATGAACACCGTCGCGATCTCGAGCTGCTCTGCGATCACGCGCAGATGCGCGCGAAGCGCGAACCGGATCTTCTCGGTGGCCGGCAGCTCGTCCGGGACGGTGTCAAGCCCTGTGTGGAACGCGGCTGCCCCGTCCCGGGCGACCTCCCAGAGCAGGTCGGCCTTGGAATCGATGTGGGCGTAGAGCGACCCCTTCTGGACGCCCATCGCCTCTGCGAGATCGCCGATCGAGGTGCCGTGGTAGCCCTTCTCGGCGAAGAGCCGGGCCGCCTGGCGGGTTAGCTCCGACTTCCGGGTGGACATGCTTCAATAGACCCTAACGATCGTTAGGTAGGGAGGGTATGACCGATCAGGAGTTCCTCGAGTACGTCCAGTCAGGCGGCCAGGTTGAGGCCACCGACGAGCTGCCCGACGACTACCGGGCGAAGCTCATCAAGTTCATCGAGATGCACGGCAACTCCGAGCTGATGGGCGTCCTACCCGAGCGCGAGTGGATCCTCCGCGCGCCGACGCTACAGCGGAAGCTCGCGCTGACCGCAAAGGTGCAGGACGAGGTCGGCCACTCGCAGCTGATCTACCGCGTGGTCGAGGATCTTGGCAAGCCGCGCGAGCAATGCCTCGACGACCTGATCTCGGGCAAGTCGAAGTTCCACAATGTCTTCCACTACCCGACGAAAACGTGGGGCGATGTCGGCGTGATCGCGTGGCTCGTCGACGCGGCCGCGATCATCTCGCAGAAGGCACTCCTCAAATGCTCCTACGCGCCGTACGCGCGGATCATGAAGAAGATCTGCTGGGAGGAGTCGTTCCACATCCTCCACGGCCGCGACGTGATCCTAACGCTGATGAACGGCACCGACGACCAGCGCGAGCTCGTCCAGGAAGCGGTGACCCGCTGGTGGGGCCCGCTGATGCAGTTCCACGGCAACCCGATCGACAAGGAAGAAGATCCGATGTACATCTGGCGGATCAAGTCGCAGGGGAACGAGGAGGCGCGCCAACAGTTCCTCGACGGGTACGTCCCGCAGATCTGGGAGCTCGGGTTGACCGTTCCGGATCCGGAGTTGCAGAAGAACGATGACGGCGTGTGGGAGTACAGCGAACCGGACTGGGACGAGCTGAAGAGCGTGGTGACCGGACACGGCCCGAAGTCACAGGATCGGCTCGACCTGCGCAGGATGGCACGTGAGAACTCGGCGTGGGTGCGCCAGGTCGTGCTCGCCGAAGCAGCGTGATCTACGAAGTCTTTCGCCAGGAACGCAAAGGCCAACCGTTCCAGCACGCCGGCTCCGTCGAAGCAGCCGACGATGCCTTCGCGGACGTCTACGCGCGCGAGCAGTACGGGCGGCGCGGCGAGTCGGCCGCACTCTGGATCGTCCCACGTTCCGCGGTGATGGAGATCCACGAGTTCGTCGACGAGCTCAACCGCAACTATCACCGCGTGGACGGCTATCCACTGAAAGAGAAGTTGAAGGAGGCACGTGAACGAGCAGGAACAGCAGCTGCTCCTGGAGATAGCTGACGACGAGCTGATCCTCGGCTGGCGCGACTCGGAGTGGACGGGAATCGCGCCGCTGCTGGAAGAGGACGTCGCCTTCTCTTCGATCGCGCAGAACGAGATCGGTCACGCGCGCGCTCTCTACGAGTTGGTCGCGCGCGAATTGGGCACGACAGCGGACGAGCTCGCATTCGATCGGTCGCCCGACGAGTACCGCTGCGCGCCGCTCGTCGAGCTGCGTCTGATGGACTGGGCGCAGACGATCGCGCGCCACTACCTGTACGAAGAGGCAGACGCGATCAGGCTCGAGCGCCTGAAGCGATCCGACGATCCCGAGCTCGCGGGCCTAGCCGCGAAGATCGACCGCGAAGAGGCGTACCACCGCATCCACGCACAGATGTGGTTCGACCGGCTGCAAGGCGAGCCTCGCTTCGCCGCGGCGCTCGACGAGCTTCGTCCTCAGGCAGCCGCCTTGCTCGACTCCGAGCTCCGCAGCGAGCACACCTCCGAGCTGCCCGAGCTGTTGGAGGAGATGACGATGGTGCGGCGTTCGCAGCCGGCAGGCACGAAATGGTGACCGAAGCGCAGGTCTGGGACGCGCTGGCCGAGATCCCGGATCCCGAGATTCCGGTGATCTCGCTCGTCGACCTCGGCGTCGTCCGCGAGATCGAAGTGAAGAACGGTCACGTGCGTGTCGACTTCACGCCGACGTTCCTCGGGTGCCCCGCGCTCGAGGTCATGCGCGACGCGATGGCCGCTCAGATTCGCGCGCTCGGTGCCGAGCCGGAGATCAACGTCTGCCTGGATGACTCGTGGTCGACCGACCGCATCACTCCCGCAGGACGCGAGAAGCTGCGCGCATCCGGCTTCGCACCCCCCGCGCCGCGCGAAGCAACCGCGCCGACGCTCGTGCAGCTGCAAAGCAACGCACATCGCTGCCCGTACTGCGGTTCGACCGAGACTCGGCTCGAGAACATCTTCGGCCCGACCCCCTGCAGGTCGCTGCGTTACTGCGCGACCTGCAGGCAGCCGTTCGAGCAGTTCAAGACGATCTAGTCCTGCGAGATGGACGCCTCTTCACGCGCCGCCGCGGCGGGCTGTGCGGCACCCGCTCGCGCGTGCTCGGTCGTCCAGTTGAGCAAATAGTCCGCGACTTCCTCCCACCCGTCCTGGCCGGGGAAGTGCGACCGGCCGGGGAACTCCTTGTGGTCCGTGGCAGAGGGAGCCTTCTTCTGTTGCTTGAAGTTCGACTCGTTCACCGAGGGCGGACAGATCCGATCCTCCGTGCCGGTGGCCAGCAGGAGCGGCGCGCGCGCCGGGTTCTTGTAGTCGATTTTGGTCGCGGCATTCGGGTTGAAGTTCGCGAGCCCGGCCTGGAAGAACGGGCGCGCGCTTCCCGGGATGTAGTAGCGCCGATAAACGGAATCCGACTCGTCGCGGCTCAGCGCGTTCGTGAAGCACCAGTGGAACCGCTTCGGAGTGAGCGGCGTCTCCTTGTTGAGGTTCGCCGGGTTGCGCAGCGCCGGCCAAGCCGCCCTGAGCGTCGAGTACGGCAGCTTCAGCACACCCTTGGGAGCTCCGGTCCCGAGCGCGACACCGGCGGCACCAAGCCCGCGGTCGAGCAGTAGCTGCGTGAAGAGCCCACCGAAGGAGTGGCCGATGATGATCGGCGGACGGTCGAGCCCGCGGATGATCTTGTCGTAGTGATCGACGATGTCCCTGATGCTGAGCCCTCGCAGCGGCGACGGATCGCGGCGTAGCTCCTCCGGTTCCTTGTCGAGCCCGGGCCACGCGGGAGCGATGACGCGGTGGCCGCGGTCGATGTAGTGACTGACCCAGTGCTCCCAGCTGAGCGGAGTCATCCACATGCCGTGGATCAGGACGATCTCAGCCTTGGGCTGATCTGAAGCGGACGTGCTCATAAGCCCTCCCCCGATCGTTATGCGACCCGGTTCAGTAGATCGCGTGCCACATTCATAACACGGTGCTGCTCGCTTGTATTCCTCGGGAGCGGCTGTGCGCTTCGGTAGGCTCGGGCACATGAGGGTCGAGATCTTCTACTGCCCCGTCTGAGACGGCTATGACCGCCGGGCCGCGAGTCTCGCGGCCGAGTTGAACGAGAGCACCGCTCACGAGGCCGAGGCCGTCTCGGGCGCGAAGAGTCAGTTCGACGTCGTCGCCGACGGGAACCTGATCTTCTCGAAGCAGAAGGAAGGCCGCTTCCCGGAGCACGACGAGATCATTCGGACGCTGTCGTAACCTCCGGCGGCGCGAGCCGTGGGTAGGTGGACGTGAGCAGCGTCACGTATGCCTGCGTCTCGAGCTGGTAGCGCACGCAGAACGTGCCGAGCTCCTGCAGCCCCGCCGTCGTTCTGCCGAGCGCCAAAGAGACGAACCAGGCCGCGATCGAGGCGAGCGAGAGAGCGATGTTGAACACACTCGCGAGCACGAGCGCGGGCAGGGCGAGCAGCAGGCGGAACAGCGTCACGAGCCTTGGTTGCCGCAAGCGGTCGGGCAGCTCGATCCGAAAAGGATGCTCCCCCGTGCGCAAAGGATCCGGATACCGCGTCGAGAGCAGGTCGAACCACGCGTTCACCTGCCCCTGATAGCGAAGGAACGCACCGAGGAAGCGATGAAGGAAGGACGGCAGCCGTCCCTCGATCAAGAGAGCGAGCCAGGCGATCGCGACGGCGGGCACGACGAGCCCGGTCCAAATGGAGAGCACCACGTACTGCGGAATCGCAAGCAGGACCCGGAAGAGCACGGCGAGCCGCCGGCGGCGGAGAGGCTCGCCGGCCTCGATCCGGACGCGACCGTCAGCCACGGCCGATACCGTAGTGGCGATGAGACGGGCAGCTCTGATCGCGCTTGCACTCGTTGTTCTGCTTCCCGGTTGCGGCGGCGGAAGTGGGAAGCCGCTGACCAAGGAGGAGTACGCGTCGAAAGCCGACGCCATCTGCGGCAAGTACAACGAGCAGACCAATGCGCTCGCGAACCCGAAGAACCTGTCCGACCTGGCCAAGGTCGCCGACAAGACGCTGCCGATTCTCGATCACGCCATTAGGGACATCGACAAGCTCGAGCCGCCCGCGAGCGAGAAAGCGCTCTCCGATCAATGGCTGACACAGGTGAGGGGTCTCAAGAACGACCTGCAGGAAATTCGCGACAAGGCGAAGGCGGGCGACATCCAGGGCGTGCAGGCCGTCGTGCCCAAGGCGACGGAACACAACTCGAAGAGCAACGCGCTGGCAACCCAGCTCGGCATGGCCGTCTGTAATAAGGACTAGCCGCCGCGGAACTCAGGCGGCCGCTTCTCCAGAAACGCCGCGACGCCCTCCTTGAAGTCGTCCGTCTGAGTTGCCGCTGTCTGCAGCTCGGCCTCCCGTTCGAGCTGCTGTTCCAGCGTCGCGTTTGGGGCGTGATCGATCAGGCGCTTCGTCATCCCGACGGCGCGCGTCGGCAGCGCGGCGAGCTGTGCCGCAACCTCTGCGGCTCGAGCGGCCAGCCCTTCTGGCTCGACGACCTCTGAGATGAGACCCCATGCGTGCGCCTGCGCGGCCGTCAGCTTGCGGCCCGACGCGAGCCATTCGAACGCTCGCGCCGGCCCCAGGATGCGCGTGACGAAGTAGGAGCCGCCCGAATCCGGGACCAGCCCAATGTTGATGAAGGCCGGCACGAAGCTCGCAGAGTCGGCTGCGATGCGCAGATCGCACGCGCATGCGAGGGACATGCCTGCGCCTGCTGCAGCCCCGTTCACCGCCGCGATCACCGGCTTCTCGAGCGCGCGGATCGCGAGCACGTTCAGGTGGTAGGTCTCGCGGAGACGCGAGCCGATGTCGCCCGACGCTTCCCTGAACTCCGTCAGGTCCTGCCCGACACAGAACCCGCGTCCGGCGCCGGTGATGACGACCGCGCGGACGTCGGAGCCGCGCGCCTCCTTCAGGGCAGCGGCGAAGGCCTTCTGCATCTCGGTGTTGAAGGCATTGAGGACGTCCGGGCGGTTGAGCGTGATCGTCAGGACAGCGCCCTCGCGGCTGGTTTCCACCTCGGCCATGCAGCTCGGACTCTCTCAGATGGCCTCACACGGGGGATCCCGGGCCCGGCCAGACCGACGATGACGTGTAGATGGCCCGAAAGCTTGCCGCCCTGTTGTTCTGCCTTCTGGCCCTGCCGTCGTCCGCATCCGCGTACACGGATTGGGGCCAAGTCGCGTTCGTGAGCGACCGCGATGGCAACAGCGAGATCTATTCCAAGCCGGTCGACGGGTCGACCGAGACGAATTTGACGAAGAACCCGGCCACAGATCAGTCACCCGCATTTTCGGCTGACGGATCCCACATCGCGTTCGTCAGCGATCGTGACGGCAGCTTCGACATCTGGGTCATGAACCGGGACGGAAGCGATCCGCACAAAGTGACATCTGCTGAAGCGGGCTCTGGTGACTCCGACCCGGCCTGGTCACCCGGCGGCGGGAAGATCGCCTTTTCGAGCTCGCGTGGCAGCGGCGCTTGGCACGTATGGATCGTCGACCTAGCCGATGGAAGCCTCCGCCAGCTCACACCGGGGTGGGGCACGTCGCCGGCGTGGTCGCCCGATGGGTCGCGAATCGCCTACGACGCTGGCGGGACGATTCACGTTGTCGACGCGACGGGGAGCAACGACTACCGGCTCACAGGATGTACGTGTACGGGCCCCGAGGGATCACCTGCGTGGTCACGCGATGGCAACTACCTGGTTTTTGGTCGTTACGACGACGACTGGGAGTCCACCAACGTGCGTCAGCTCTATTTCGTGCGCGCGACCGGTGGGGAGGGCATCCCGATCACGAGCGGCGCGTACTACCACGATCATCCGACTTTCTCGCCGGACGGGTCGCTGGTGGCGTTCCAGCGCCAGGCCGGCCCGACCGGCAACCCGGCGATCTACGTCATGTCGCTCGGCGACCTTGCGCCTCATCTGGCGGTGACGGGACCCGGACGCAACTTCGCACCGTCGTGGGGCGCCAGCTTCGCGGGGACCGACATCACCCCACCGACGATCACGCTCACGCGCCCGACCTCCGGTACCGACAGGATCGACGTCTACACGTTGGGTGAGGTGGTGCTCGCCGACTACAGCTGCAGCGACTCGGAGTCCGGAATCCGCCATTGCGAGGGATCGGTGCCGTCGGGCACGCCCATCGACACCCGTTCCATCGGCACGTACGAGTTCTTCGTCTTCGCTGCCGACCAGGTCGGTCATCCCGTCTACAAGACGACGCACTACCGGGTCATCTATCAGTTCGACGGCTTCGGAACACCGATCGTCAACGGCGGCCTCACGACTGCGAAGGCCGGCGACGGCGTGCCGTTCAAGTTCTCTCTGCACGGCGCCTACGGCCTCGATGCGGTCACCGGCACGACACAGCAGCAGACCGACTGCGCCAGCGGAGCAGAGCTTGCCCCGAGCGCCCCCGCCGACGGCGCCCTGACGTACAACGCGTCGCAAGATCGCTACCTGTTCGCCTGGTCGACGGCCAAGTCTTGGGCGGGCGGCTGCCGCGCGCTCACGGTCTCGCTCAGAGACGGCACGACGCACCGCGCCGACGTCCGCTTCACGAAATAACGGCTGCCGACTCAGAGTCGAGAGCCGGTGCTAGCTTGGCCGGATGGAGCTCAACTTCATCTCGTCGCCGCCCAGTAAGGTCTCCGAGGAGGAAGCGCTCGACGCCTATTCGCTGGCCGTCACGACCGTAGCGGAGCGGCTTTCACCGTCGGTTGCCAACCTCCGCGTCTCCCGGCGCGTTCGGGGCGGCCGCATCCTCGACGGAGGCGGCAGCGGCGTCGTGATCACACCCGACGGCTTCACGCTTACGTCCGCGCACGTGGTCGCCCGCACCGAGGGCAAAGGGCGCGCCTCCTTCGTCGACGGGCGGGAGCTGGAATTCGAAGTCGTGGGCTCCGATCCGCTCTCGGACCTCGCGGTCTTGCGGGTCGACGGACGGGACCTCGTGCCGGCGGAGCTCGGTGACGCAGAGCGGCTACGAGTCGGCCAGCTCGTCGTAGCGATCGGCAACCCGCACGGTTTTACGGGCTCGGTGACCGCCGGCGTCGTCTCGGCACTCGGCCGCTCGCTGCCGACACGCTCGGGGGCGAACGTGCGCGTGGTCGACAACGTCATCCAGACCGACGCCGCGCTGAATCCCGGGAACTCCGGCGGCGCCCTCGCCGACGGGCGCGGACGCGTCGTCGGGATCAACACGGCCGTCGCAGGCGTCGGCCTCGGGCTCGCCGTGCCGATCAACGCGGCCACTCGGCGCATCGTCGCGGCGCTGATGTCCGAGGGCCGTTTCCGCCGGGCCTACCTCGGTATCGCCGGCGGACCGCGACCACTCCCGCCCCGGCTCGCCCGCGAGCTGGGCAGGAAGAGCGGTGTCGAGATCGCGCAGGTGGTCGAAGGCGGTCCGGCCGACCGCGCCGGAATGCGCGCCGAAGACCTGATCGTCGAGCTCGGCGGGACGGCGATCGAGGGTATGGACGATCTGCAGCGGGTCGTCGTCAGCGAGGTGATCGGTCAAGCCGTTCGTGCGAAGGTCGTGCGCTCCGGACGCGAGCAGGAGCTCGAGCTCGTGCCCGCAGAGCTCGAGGGCTAGCGGGCCTAGCGGCCGCGAAACTCGGGCTTGCGCTTCTCGACGAACGCGGACAGGCCTTCGTCTGCGTCCTCGGACGCGCGCGCGAGAAAGAACGAGCGCCGCTCGAGCTCGATCCCTGCCGAGAGCGGTGTCTCGAACGCCTCGTCGATCGCCTCCTTGGCGAGCCTGACAGAGACGGGGCTCTTCGCCGCGATCTCTCCGGCGACGCGCTTCGCCGCTTCGAGCCACGCCTCCTGCGCGACGACGCGTGCGACGAGCCCGAGGTCGCGCGCTTCTTCCGCGCCGAGCATGCGGCCGCTCAGGATCATGTCCATCGCCACGGCCTTGCCGACCGCACGCGTCAGGCGTTGCGTTCCGCCGGCACCGGGCATCACGCCGAGGTTGATCTCCGGCTGGCCGAACTTGGCGGACTCGGACGCAATGATCAGGTCGCACGCCATCGCGAGCTCGCACCCGCCGCCGAGGCAGAAGCCGGAGACGGCCGCGACGAGCGGTGTGCGCAGGCTGCGAATGTCGTCCCAGCGGTCGAGGCGGCGGTCTTGGTACAGCGACACGGGAGTTCCCGCGGCAAGCTCGGTGATGTCGGCGCCCGCCGCAAACGCGCGCTCGTTCCCGCCGAGGACGATGCAGTGGACGTCGTCGTCCTCGTCGAGCTCGCGCAGCGCTCTCACGAGCTCCTCCATCAACTCGCCCGACAGCGCGTTCAGCTGCTGCGGCCGGTTGAGCAGCACGACGGCGATCGAGTCGACGTGCTCTACGAGGATGAGCGGTTCAGGAATGCCTTCACCGCCTCCTGTGCCTCGTCGCCCAGCATCGAGAGCGCGAGCCACTCCCGTGCGTGGTTCACGGTCTCGTGCCACGAGAGATCGCGCCAGAAGTTGAGCTGCTGCTTCGCATAGCGCGTCGTCTGCGGGAGCTTCGTCGCGAGCTTCTCCACGTACTCGTCGATCGCGGCATCGAGCTCGGCCGCCGGCACAGCGCGATTGATCAGGCCCCACTCCGCCGCCTTCGTTGCCGGGAGCTCCTCGCAGAGCATGATGATCTCGCGCGCGCGCCGATCGCCGACGAACACGGGCAGCCACTGCGTCGCGCCTCCGGCGGGCACAGAGCCGTGCTCCAGTCCGACGTGCCGGATGAAAGCGTCCTCCACCATCACCGCGAGATCGCACGCCATCTGCAGCTCGTTGCCGCCGCCGACCGCGATGCCGTTGATGCGGGCAACTGTGGGCTTGCCGATCTCGCGCAATCTGTCGTGAGCGTCCTTGAAGGCGCCGAACCACTTCCAGTACTCCTTTGGGTTGCCGAGGTAGTCCGCGGCCCAGGACTTGAGATCGGCGCCGACGCAGAAGGCACGGCCCGCACCGGTCAGGACGACGACGCGGATCTCGTCGTCCCACGACGCGTCCTCGCAGGCGCGCGCAAGCTCGCGCAGCATCCGGAAGTCGAACGCGTTCAGCACCTCGGGACGGTTGAGCGTGATCGTCGCGCGCGGCGGAGCCTTCTCGTACACGATCGAGTCGAAGCCGAGCTCGTCCGGCGACGACGGACGTGGATGTGTCGGCTCAGTCAACGTCGGCGAACATCACGGTGAACTTGCCGCCCATCTCCATCGCGTCCTTGCCGGTGGCCATGAACTCCTCGCTGCGTGCGGCGGACTTGAATGCATCCATGTCGGGCCACTCCCACTCGGCGTAGTAGCCGTACGGCGGCTCGCCCATCGGCGCACCGAAGACCCGTCCGTGGCGAAACGTTCCACCCGGCACCTTGCGGCACAGCTCGACGTGTTGCGCGTAGCGGGTCGCGTCCGGCTCTTGCTCGTACAGCACGATCGCGCGAACCATCCGTTCCCCCTCGTGGTAGACCGCGTGAGCGTATAGCTTCATCCCAAAAGGAGGAGAGCATGGGCAAGAAGATCGTGCACGTGGAGTTTCCCGCGCAAGACCTCGATCGCGCGGAGAAGTTCTGGGAGGCCGTCGGGGACTGGTCGATCGAGGCCATGAGCATGCCGGGGGTCGACTACCGGATGTACCAAGAGGGAGATCAGGGCGGAGCCGTCTACGCAGGCGACGGGGGCCCGCTTGTCTACTACGGAGGCGAGGACATCGACGCCGACATCGCGACTGTCCGGGGGGCGGGCGGCGAGGCCGAGGACAAACAGCCGATTCCCGGAGTCGGTTGGTTCACTCGCTGCAAGGACACCGAGGGCAACCCCTTCGGCCTGTTCCAGAGCGACGAGTCGGCGCAGATGCCCGAGGGAGCGCCGGGAGCGTGACCGGAGTGGCCGTCGCGCTCGCGGTGGCCGCCGGCCTCGCGGGCGCCGTTCAGGCGGCGGTGATGGGCGAGTTGGGCGGGCGCGCGGGAATCTTCCCCGCGCTCGCCTTCTCGGGAGTCGTTGCGGTGGTGATTGGTCTTGCTCTGCTGCTCATCGCCAAGCAGAGCTTCCGCGGGCTCGGCGACGTGGCCCGGCAGCCGGTGTGGTTGTGGACCGGCGGAGCGTTGTCCGTGCTGATCATCCTCGCGATCACCGTCGCGTCACCGCGCATCGGCCTTGCCGCCACGATCGGGATCATCATCGCGTTCAACCTCTGCGTGGCCGCGCTCATCGACCGCTTCGGCTGGTTCGGCTTCGATCAAATCGCGATCACGTGGACGCGTGTGCTCGGCCTGGTGCTGCTGGGCGCCGGCGCAGCGCTCTCGCTCTTCAAGAGCAGCTGATCTTTCCTGACAGGCCAACTACATCCACGTCCCGGTGTCAGACACCGTGACGAGGGTGTGACGGACTGTCCACAGGCGAGACGCAATCGTCGCAACCAACCCGCTCCCCGGGGTGACTGGCAGCGACGGCGAGGTGTCGGACACCGTGACGTTGACGTGACGCCTAGAGGCCGACGATGTCGTCGGGCCGCACCGGAACCCGAGTCAGATCCCGTCCCGTCGCCGCGCGAAGCGCGGCGACGACGGCCGCCGTCGAGACGACCGTCGGCGGCTCGCCGACACCCTTGACGCCGTAGGGCGCATCCGGCTCGGCCTCCTCGATCAACTCGGAGACGACAGGCGGCATGTCGAGCGTCGTCGGGATCAGGTAATCGGTGAAGCCCGCATTCGTGATCAGCCCGTCTCGCGTTTGGATCTCCTCCATCAGCGCGAGGCCCAGCCCCTGCGCTGTTCCGCCCTCGATCTGTCCTTTCACAGCCTGGGGATTCACCGCCTTGCCGATGTCCTGCGCGGTCCCGATCCACACGACTCGCGTCAGTCCCAGCTCCACGTCCACCTCGGCGACGACGCGCATGGCGGCGCACGCGTACGCCACGTGCGCGCGCTCACCCGTGATCTGACCCGTCTCGGGGTCGAGCGGCGTGGTGCGCGGATGGCGGTAGATCCGCTCGACATCGACTTCCCCACCGCCCTTCTTCTCCTCCTCCAGCGCTGCCCGGCACGCGTCACGCACTGCACCCGAGGCCATCCACGTCATCCGCGAAGCCGACGTGGAGCCGGCCGAGTCGACGGTTGCAGTCGTGTGGGGCGCAAGCGCGACGTCCCGGACGCCGAGCTCGGTGCGGGCTACCTGGACGATGACGTTCGCAACACCCTGGCCCACCTCGGCGGCGGCGCAATGGACAGTGGCGCTGCCGTCGGCATGCAGTTGCACTCTTGCCGCCGTGTAGTCGTCGAAGCCTTCCGTGTAATTGATGTTCTTGAAGCCGACCGCAAAGCCGACGCCACACTTGACTCCCTCGCCGCGCGTGGTGTTGCCCGAGCCGCCAGGCAGACGCATCGGATCGCGTGGGAGCTCCTCCGGCTCGGGGACGTCGAGCGCCGCTGCCTGGCGAATGACGTCCGCGACAGGAAGCGTGCCGGTGATCTTCTGGCCCGTCGGCAGCGAGCCGCCGGGCCCGAGCGCGTTCAGCAGCCGCAGCTCGATCGGGTCGATGTCGAGCGCGTCCGCGAGCTTGTCCATCTGCGCCTCGTGGGCGAAGCAGACCTGGACCGCGCCGAATCCACGCATGGCGCCGCACGGTGGGTTGTTCGTATAGACACACGTGCTCTCGATCAGGGCGTTGTCGACCGCGTACGGCCCGACGGCGAACGAGGCGGCGTTGGATGTAACCGAAGTGGAGCTCGACGCATACGCGCCG
>Ga0137380_10003810_pt1 | contig 13165 bp, 10 predicted proteins | sample SagtaG_17_FD_104809 | JGI IMG/M metagenome (GOLD analysis project Ga0137380, IMG submission 104809) | Vadose zone soil microbial communities from Sagehorn Ranch, Mendocino, California, USA - Sage2_L_100_16 metaG | ecosystem: Environmental > Terrestrial > Soil > Vadose zone | place: USA... | reverse complement strand
GTGGCCGAGCGGGTCGAGCTTCACACCGCCGACATGCGTCAGCTGCCCTTCGACGACGGCTCATTCGACGTGGTGGTCAGCTCGCTGGCGATTCACAACGTGCCCGGCGCGGGCGAGCGCGCCAGGGCGCTGCGCGAAGCGGCCCGGGTCCTCAAGAATGGCGGCAAGCTGATGATCGCCGACATCCGCTACGCGCGCGTGTATGCCCGCGAGCTCGAGTCCTGCGGGTTGAAGATCACCGATCGCCGATCGCTCGGCGTTCGCTTCTGGTACGCCTTCGGCCCCTGGGCGGCGACCTGCCTGGTCGCCGCGATCAAGCTGTAGAAAACGCGAACGGAGTGCTCGTGGCGGGGTGCGCCTTCTTGCTACGGCCCGAGCGGAGCGATAAACTCGCTCCTGGAATACTCAAATCCAGGCGTGGCGTACGGGAATCTTGTGCGCAAAACGTTGCACGCCGATAGCATCAATGGGCATAAAATCGTGGATGCCGACTCGAGGGGGAGGCCCGGAGCGGGCGTAGGGAGTTAACATAAGCCCTGGAGAATTCTTACGGGAACCCCGATACGAAGCCCTGGACGCAGAAGCGGGGGAGAATTCTTACGGGAACCCCGCTACGAGAATGCGCCTTATATTGCCTATCCGCCAGCAGACCGGGGCCGCCACATTGGTTCCTGGGAGTTCATAGCTCACTGAGGCGGCCCCGGCCGCTAAGCTCAGTCGTTCGGCGGCAGACGCAAAGTTGTCGATGGAGGCAGCAAAGACTGAGCAGCTGACCGGCGCGCCTGAAACTATGAGTTCCCTCCCAGCGCGTCGCGGCGCCTACGGCTTCGACGCACCATACGCTCCGCTCCTGATGACCCTTGGCGGCGCCTGCCTGCTCGCCTTCTCGGTGACGCGGCTGTGGCTCGCCGAGGGCCGGCCGGCGATGGTGAGCGCGGCCGCACTGAGCGTGGCTGCGCTCTGGCTGTTTCTCAACGCGGGCATCTTCGTCCACACCACCCGCGCGGGCAAGTTCGCCGTCTGGGCCGAGCTGCTCGATCGGCTCGAGCTCAAAGGAGACGAGCGGCTGCTCGACATCGGCTGCGGCCGCGGCGCGGTCCTGCTGATGGCGGCCGAGCGCCTACCCCGCGGACGGGCCGTCGGCATCGACCTCTGGCGCCCCAATGGATGAAAGCGGATGAAAATCGCGGCCGCAGTGGGTCACGGTGATCGTCTGATCGTGAAACGGGTAGGTCAGCTCCTCGAGCCCTCGATAGACGCGCGGCGATCGCGCGTACAGATCGGCGGGGACGTTCATCGCTGACGCCTGATGCGGCCGCTCCTGGTTGTAGCGCTCGACGAACGTGTCGAAGCGTGCCTGCCGCAAGACGTTGGCCGCGGGCTATTGAATCGCCGTCCGGCGCAAGAACCTCTGTTCCGTTACTACGTCACTTGGATTCTGACCAATCTACCATGGTCTGTGTTCTTGTACTTTGCGCTGCTCGGTTGCATCTATGCCTTCACTTACTATCCCGAGGCACGCGAGAGCGAGTCGCAGCAGACACGACTGGCCGCGCAACTTGCCGAAGCCCGGTCGGGCGCGCTTCGCATGCAGCTCAATCCTCACTTTCTTTTCAACAGCCTCAACGCCATCGCGGTGCTGGTGCGCGACCGAACACGCGCGCTGCGTCGCGCATGCTCGAATTGCTCAGTGGGGTGTTGCGTCAGGTGTTACAGAGTGAAACGCGGCAAGAAGTGACGCTGGATGAGGAACTCCAGTTTATCGAAAAGTACCTGGCGATCGAGCAAGTTCGTTTTTCAGATCGGCTTCAGGTGCGCTGGTCCATCGCGTCGGAGGTCCGCGACGCGCTAGTGCCCGAGTTCATCCTCCAGCCGCTGGTGGAAAACGCGATTCGTCACGGCATAGCGAAACGCGCCGAAGCCGGGCTGATTGAGATCACGGCGTGCGAGTCGGACAGCGAGGTAGTGCTAAGCATCCAGGACAACGGACCGGGATACCACCCAATGTCGGACGCCGGAGTTGGTCTCGCCAATACGCGCGCGAGGCTCGCCACGCTCTTTGGCGAAACAGGACGACTTGAGGTCGTCAACGCCGAGGGCGGCGGCGCGACCGCGACCGTACTCTTCCCGTTGAGGAGACGAGGTGATGGATAAGATTCGCGTGATCATCGCGGATGACGAACCGCTCGCGCGTCGCGGCATCCGCCAGATGCTCGCACCAAGCGATGAAGACTCTCCTCGCTCCGATGAAAGGAACCAAAAGCCCGATCAGAGACCCGCGCTACGAAATGATCAGTCCCAAAATGCAGCACCACGGGGACGTGGCACTATTGACATTCAACGTGGTCAACTATGGGAAATTGCCAAATCAACCAGAAACCGTGCTGGTTCGTTGGAATTCCACAGAAGTTTACGGTCGGATTGACGGACACTGGAAGATCATTCACAGCCACTGGTCGTTTATCAAGCCGGAGCTCAAGAGACCGGGTTCTTAATTGAATACTGCTATGACTATCAGTCAACGACTGATCTTTCTGATTTGAAAGATCGTGTTGCTCTTAGCTTTCCTTGTGATCGCATCTGCCGGCGCTACCGCGCAGGTTTGGACAGTGATAGCTGCCAAATCCAAAGGCGCGGAGCCGAAACTTTGGAAACCTAATCTAGCGAGGAGGCCATAAGATTTTGACAAACCTAAAGGGCAAGGTCGCTCTTGTTACCGGTGCTACTCGTGGCATAGGTAAGGGCGTAGTGTTGGAATTAGCTGAAGCGGGCGCGAAGGTTTATGCGACTGGGCGAACAATTACTGAAGAACCATTTTCCTCAAGCGCGCAAATCATTCCGGTACGCTGTGACCATACCAATGACTCAGAGGTCGAGGCAGTGTTTCGCCAAATTAGTAAAGAAGAGAACCGTCTCGACATTCTGGTGAACAATGTCTGGGGCGGCTATGAGAACCTGGTCGAGAATGGCGAGTTCACCTGGATGCAGCCCTTTTGGAAACAACCGCTCTGGCGGTGGGATGCGATGTTTGCGGCGGGCGTCCGGGCGCACTATGTCGCGAGCGCTCACGCCGCTCGAACAATGGTCGCCCGGCAAAGCGGCCTCATCGTCAACATTTCGTTTTGGGCGGCTCAGAAACACATCGGTAACGTGGCCTATGGAGTGTCGAAGTCGGCTACCGATAAGCTCACGGCTGACATGGCACATGAACTGCGAGAGTTTAATGTCGCGGTGGTTTCGTTGTACCCAGGGCTCGTGAGAACCGAAAAAGTGATGGAGGCGGCGGCCTACTTGGACTTGAGCAATTCCGAATCGCCGCAGTTCATCGGCCGTGGAGTCGTCGGCTTAGCTTCTGACCCGAACGTTATTCAGAAAACGGGCAGCGTGGTCATCGCGGCAGCGGCGGCCCGTGAATATGGCTTCAGGGATATTGATGGGAAGGAACCTCGACCGTTGACGCTTAGAGATGTTTAGTTACCTCCTCTCACAATCGAAGATTCTTGCCCAGCAGCCGTACCGCTGGCGCGAATGATGAAAATCGCCGATTTCGGGCACTCAGCCCGCGAGCGACTAAAACGAGAAGCTAATGCCCTTTGCGGGTCGGAGTGTCACGGTAACAGGCACAGTCTACGACAAGGGCGGAGCCCACGCCATCGTCATCGACAAGATTGCGGGCGCCTCCAAGTCTTTTTAAGCGGGGCAGATGACCGCGCGGCCCGCTAAAGTGCCCTGCTCCAGCCGAGCGAGGGCAGTATTGATGTCATCCAGCCGAAAGCGCTCCACCGGTGAACGTTTTTTCCCTTTACCGCCACTCCCGAGAAGTTCTGCTATCTGTCTCCGGCTGGCAACCCGGGACGGAATAATCCGGATTCCGGAGCGAACGAGGTCGCCGGCTGTCCAGGAAAGAGGCCTCGACGGGAGCCCTACCACGAGCAGGACGCCATTCTTCCGCAGACACCTGAATGCACTCTCGTAAGCATTTGCGGCGGTCGCGCAGACAAGCGCAGCGTCTACGCGATGTTCCGGGACGGCGAACCAATCGTCCTCGCTGGCCGCGGCGACCGCGATGTCGGCGCCGAGCTCACGAGCCATTTCGAGACGCGCCGGAAGAATATCTACGGCGCTGATGCGCGCCCCGGCAAGCTTTCCGAGCTGAATGGCGTATTGCCCCAGACCTCCGACTCCCCAAACACCGAGGTGAAAGGAGTTGTCCAGATCGATCTTGCGCAGCGCACTCCATACTGTGGCCCCAGCGCAGAACAAGGGCGCCGCCCGTTCCTGCGTCAATGTCTCAGGGATGGGGATCACGTGACTCTCCCAGGCGGCCAGATACTCCGCGAAGCCGCCGTCTACGGTCACCCCGGTGATCTCGGAACGATCGCAAAAAACCTCCAGATCCGACTCACAGTAGCTGCAGGCACCGCAGGTCCAATGAAACCACGGCACCCCGACGCGGTCGCCTTCACGGAAGCGGGTAGAGCCGACGCCCAATTGCGCGACGCGTCCGGCCACTTCGTGACCGAGAATGGCGGGAATCGGCATACGCGCTTTGAATCCTTCCCAATCTCCGCGCGCAAGGTGCAGATCGCTGTGGCATAGGCCGCATGCTTCGACACGAATGAGGATTTGACCGGGAACAGGCTCTGGGTCTCGACGGTCTGCGATGACCAGAGGTTTTCCGAATTCCTGTAACAGCGCTGCTTTCATCAACCGTCCAGGCGCCACCCGTGGGCGCCCTCACGCTGTAACTGTTGATATCGTGGCATTCGTTCTATCGCAAGGGCGGGCACAGGTCCCGCCCCTACAGTGTTGATTCGGAGCGCATTATCAAAATCGCCGATCGCTCCGCCGACGTCCTGCCGTTGCTGCATTGCCGGCCGTTGACTACCGACCGCTGGACTACTTCTGCAGTTTCAACGAGGCAAGCGCCCGCACGGCATTCTTCCTGATGCGATCATCCGTCGTCTTATCACCCAGCTCGGTCACGTACCGGATCGCGGTGCCAACCGTGATGTGGGGTGGAGGGACTGGCCCGTCGATCTTCCAGACCGGGGATGCTCCGGCCTCTCCGGCCACGTTGTCGCCCAATGCCCGCGGCGGAGGACCGTTCGTCAGGATCAGCGTGAAGTCGTTACGAACTTTGATGCCGCCTGGCGGCAGCCTGCCCGGCTCGATGTTGGCCGACTCCGAATCCATCTCGAACAAAGCGATGTACTCCGCCGCGACACCGGCGGTGTTGTCGTCGGCGATCGAGGCAAGGCTGAGCCCGAAGTCCCTCACGACCGTGATCGTCCCCCGGTAAAGTGAGACCGGCTGGACGCACAGCGGCGAGAGCGCACGCGTGCCGGCCGGTGTCATGCGTCCACCATCCGCATCGAGCGTGCAGAACCCCTCCACGACGGCCTGCGGCGTCTTCGACACGATCGACTCCGGCTGGGAAGGTGCGCCGGCCGCGAGTCGTGTCAGCGTCCTCAAGGTCCGATCGGCGTTCCCCCTGATCACCGGATCGGACGACGTCTCTCGGGCAGCGGTCACATAGCGGATGCCGGCATCCAGGCCGACGTAGTGCCCGAATGGATCGCGATGACTCTCAATCTTCCACGGCATCCGTCCGCTCGCGGCGCGCGCCCGATCGTCCGGCGACCGCCGGTCGCGCACACCTCCGGAGACCAGCGTGAAGTCTCGCCTCTGCCGAGTTGGTGCCTGCGGACGTCGGCCTTCGACCCTCGTGAAGCGCAGCGACGCGTCCAGCGTGCCGAACATCGCGTAGTCGGCGACAATCGATGCCGCGTGTGCCTCGACGCGGTCTCTCTTCACGACGTAGTCGCGGACGATGACGAGGCGGTCCCCTGACGGGTCTGGCGCGAGCGGAGCGGCCGCCAGGAGCGCGGCGCGTTTGCTCCGACCTTCGGGCGTCAACGTCTGGCCGTCAAACTCCAGCGCGCAGTATCGACGGACGGTCTCCTCCGGGGACATCCGTTGATCCCCGGAGGAGAGCGCGACGACGAGCGTCATGAGAGCGATGAGCGCCCTGGGCATCATTTGCTCCACAGTGTGGCGGCTCCGGCTGGTTCGGCAAGGCCGTCTCGTCGGGGCCGCCATTCGTCAGCACTTACATCGGCGTTGCATGCCATCTGTGCGTTTTTACGAGTTGTCAATCTGCCTCCGGCTAGCATATGACGGTCTTCTTTGTCATTATAATCGCTGCGTACAATGCGGACGTGCGAGAAACAAGGAGGAACCTATGCGATACCAGACCCGCGGCGTCTTTTCACGCCTGCCTCTTTGGTTCCCTCTTGCGTTGCCGATAGTTTTTGCCTTTTCGCACTCGGCGCGCGCTTATCCGGTTCCGGCTCCGATTCCATTGAAGAAAATTATCCAGGAATCGGATGTCATTGTAAAAGCCAAGGGGCTTGACTCGACCCCGGTCGCGGACGGCTGGTTTGAGAAGTATACAGGTTACGAGGTCTACGCGACACGGTTTCAAGTCATCTCGGTCATCAAAGGCAACCTCAAAGGCCCGGAGGTTCTCTTTCATCACTATGGAGTAGCACGGCAGCCGCCGTTTGCGGCTTCGTTTTCGCCGCAAAAGTACGAATTCGAAGGGGGACGAACTTACATCGTTTTTGCTAAAAATTCCGAACAAGCCGCTTTCCTTCGCCAACTCTGGAAGAATCACACAGCAAAACCAGATCAAGGCGTTTTGCTCGCTGCCGACGACAAGCCCGTCCAAGATGAACAAGTTGAGGATGTGCTCTGGGCCGAACTCAATAAAATGTTGGCTGGTGGAACTGCTGCCGATGCTCTTTACGCAATACGGCAACTCGATGAGATGAGCAGGCTGCTGGGCTTCGCGAGACTGACCGATTTTGATAGGGAGAAGGCGTTGGCTGCGGTCGCCCATTTTCTCTCCAGTCGTGACGAAAGGGTGGCCAAAGCGGCGATTGAAGCGGTGGGCGGTTTCAATCCTTATTTCAGGGACGAGTACACAAATTCTTGGCTCACGAAGGTCGGCGGTCGCAGTATTGCGGGTCACAGTCCATGGGAGACAGACGGAAACCCCGGAGCGCACAAGTATTATCAGGAGTTGATTGAGGTCGCTGACAGCAGTGTTTCGACCGATGTGCGCGCCGCGGCCATCCGCGCGTTGGGTAGAGCGGGTCAGCCAAAGATCTGGGATTGTGTCAGCCGCTGGCTCAACGAGGGGGAGCCTTCGGTTCGCGTGGCCGCGCTGGTTCTCTTGGCGGATTTCCCCGTCGAGGAGACGAAGAACCTTCTGGATGCATTTTCCCACGACAAGGAACCTCAAGTAAGAAAGTCGGTCGCGCGAGTGATTGGCTTCAGCCAGATTGCAGATCTCCTGCCGTCATTGGACAGGTTGTTGCTCGACGAGAAGGTTGAGGTGCGGACAGCGGCGGCACTCAGCCTTTTATCATTTGACCTGAAAAAGTCGTCCGAGTACTTGCGCGCGAAGTCGAACGATCCCGATCTCAAATCCGTCTTCATCAACGCCCTGGCCGAAGAAAATCCAAGGCCCTATTTGGATTCGCTCTGCGAGATCATTGAAAAGCAATTGCAGCCCGCAAATTTCTGGGGAGGGACCATCCCATCCTTTGCGAGCCGGCATATCTTGTTCAAATATCTGGAGGGCCAAACCGAGGAAATCTTGAGGTCCGGCCAGGCTGATAGATACCTCGACGCCTTGGAGAGAGGATTTATTCATTCCTCCTCGGAACCGCGCGATCTCTACGCGCTTTATGTGAAAAACGGGATGACGGGCCGCGCCCGCAAATTCCGCGAGCACATCAACAAGACCGCTGCATTTGACATGGAATATTTCTTCAAACAAGTTGATGCCCAGTATGGGGTATTGAAGGAAAACTAATATTAATTCGGGGACAGGCTACTCAATTCCTGATTTCATAAAATAGGCACGGTCCTTGAGTTCGGGAATTGAGTAGCCTGTCCCCATGATTGTTGATTGGATTGATTTGATTGGATTGGATGGATGGATGTGATTGTGATGGAATGAATTACGTCACGATAGCCTTGACGGGGCTGGCGCGCTCGACCCCAGTCAGACGCTGATCGAGGCCCTGGTATTTGTAAGTGAACTTCTCGTGATTGATGCCAAACAAATGAAGAATGGTCGCTTGGAAATCGCGTACATGAACGGGGTCGCGGACTATGTTGTAGGAGAAGTCGTCGGTCTCTCCAATGACGTTTCCTCCTTTGACACCACCACCTGCCATCCAAAGACTGAAGCAGCGCGGATGATGATCGCGGCCATGGTCGGTCGGGGTGAGCTTTCCTTGCGAATATACAGTCCGACCGAATTCCCCGCCCCAAATGACCAAGGTGCTGTCCAGTAGTCCGCGTGACTTGAGGTCCTGCACGAGCGCCCAGCAAGCCTGATCGACATCGCGGCACTGGCTGGGGAGAACCTCGGGCAGATTGCCGTGAACGTCCCAGCCTCGGTGATAGATCTGCACAAAACGGACATCGCGCTCAACCAGCCGCCGTGCCATCAGACAGCTATGAGCGAACGTGCCGCCCTTCCGGGCATCCTCGCCATACAACTGGTAGGTGCTCTCGGGTTCTTTGGTCAAATCGGTGAGTTCCGGAACCGACGACTGCATGCGAAAAGCCATTTCGAACTGCGCGATGCGCACCAGAGTTTCCGGGTCACGAACTTTTTCGTGTTCGATTCGATTCAACTCACCCAGCGCATCCAGCATCCGACGGCGAACCTGCGACGGCACTCCGTCAGGATTGTTGATGTAAAGAACCGGATCCCCTCCCGAGCGCAAAGCCACTCCTGCGTATTGAGCTGATAGGAATCCAGCACTCCACAAGCGCGCGGAAATCGCCTGAACGTTGGCTTTGGGATGCGAGTGGCTGGCATTGAGGACGACGAAAGTGGGCAAGTCCTGATTCATGCTGCCCAACCCGTACGCAATCCAAGAGCCCATGCAGGGCTTGCCGGCAATCATGTTGCCCGTCTGCATGAAGGTGATGGCGGGCTCGTGGTTAATCGCTTCCGTGTGCATTGAACGAATGACAGAAAGATCATCCACCATTTTTGCCGTGTGTGGGAGAAGCTCTGAAACCCAAGTTCCACTTTGGCCGTGCTGTTGAAAATTGAAAACGGAAGGCGCGATAGGAAAGCGCGTCTGGCCGGAGGTCATGGTCGTGAGCCGCTGGCCACGCCGGATGGAGTCCGGAAGGTCCTTGTCGAACCAATCCTTCAGGCCCGGCTTGTAGTCGAACAAATCCATCTGAGGTGGGGCACCCACCATGTGCAGATAGATGGCCCGTCTTGCTTTTGGAGGAAAGTGCGGCAGCCCGGCAAGAGAGCCTCCCATAGGCGTCTTGAGGACCTCCCCTAAGAGCTGCCCCTTATCCAGCAGGCTCGCCAGTGCCGCGAGCCCAAGTCCCCGGGCAGCGCTGCCAAAGAATTGCCGCCGGGTTTCCGTTACGATCGCTTCGTCAAAAGGATGCATTGAATTCTCCGTTCCGCCGCGTCCTCTTTCTTTTTCTTTCTAGGGACAGGCTACTCAACTCCCGAACGCACGGACCGTGCCTATTTTACGAAATCAGGAATTGAGTAGCCTGTCCCCGGAATTTTCCGGAATTTTCCGCCGCCGACACACCTGCGGCCGCCCCCGAGCCTCACTTATTCAGCGCTTCATTCAGATTCATGATTTGGTTCGCCACCATCGTCAAAGCTGCCGAATCGGCTTCGGCCCCTTCCTCGGGCTTCGATTCACCGACCGACAACAGTTTCCTGGCATCCTCGGGATGCGACGCATAGTAGGTGAGAAAATCCTGGAAAGCGCGCATCGCAATGACACGCTCGGCCGGCTGAAAGGTTCGAGACAACAAATGCAGCGTGATGTAGTCGAGCTGCCGGTCGAAATTGCCGCGCCCTTCCTGCAAGGCCTGCTGGGCAAGGTGGCGGGCAGCCTCGACAAACTGCGGATCGTTCAGCGTCACCAGAGCCTGCAAGGGTGTATTGGTGCGTTCACGGCGCACCGTGCAGGTCTCGCGGGTGGGCGCGTTGAAAATATCCATCGATGCCGGTGGCGCGCTGCGTTTCCAGAATGTGTAAAGGCTGCGACGGTAAAGCTTCTCACCCGCATCCCGCTTATAGAAGCGCGTGTTGCTCCCTTCCATCGCGACAGCTTCCCAGATGCCATCCGGCTGGTAAGGCTTCACGCTGGGGCCGCCAATTTTAGGAGTCAACAGGCCGCTTGCCGAAAGCGCGCAGTCACGCACCATTTCACCGTCCATGCGGAAGCGGGGACCACGGGAGAGCAGCCGGTTGTCCGGATCCAGTTTGAGCTTTTCCTCGCTGGCTAAAGCCGACTGCCGGTAAGCGGCAGACGTGACCATGAGCTTAAACAGCCGCTTCACATCCCACCCCGACTCACGGAACTCCGCCGCCAACCAATCGAGCAATTCCGGATGTGTGGGAGGCTGTCCTTGCGAACCGAAGTCTTCACTGGTCTTCACGATCCCAGTGCCGAAAACCTCCTGCCAGAAGCGGTTCACTGTGACACGAGCCATTAGCGGATTCGACGGCTCCACCAGCCAGCGCGCCAATCCCAAGCGGTTTCTCGGAAACGAAGCAGGCAAGGGTGGCAGAGCAGCCGGGACATTAGGTTCTACCTTTTCTCGCGGCTGGTCATACTGGCCGCGGTACAAAATGTTCGCCATCGGCTTGGAATCTGTGCGTTCCTGCATGACGTGCGTCACGGATCCGCGCTGGCGAATCTGCCGGCGTTCGCCCTCAAAGCGAGAGAGTTTGGCAGCCAACTTGCGATAGCCGGAATCGCGGTGATTCAGGAAATAGGCTTGAAAAGCCTCACGTTCCGAAGCCGTCAGTTGCTCCGCTGGTTTCTCAAGGCCTCCTTTCAATGTGGACCAAAGCGAAACCAATCGCGCTTCCTCTTCTGTCAGCACGCGGTTAAACGCGCGAAAATCGGAAAGCGCGCCTCCTTGAAAAAACCGGCTCCCTTCGTTGCCGAACCGCAGAGCAGATGAGGTTCGAATCTCACCCTTCAGCGGCTCTGCCTGATCGCCAATCTGCACCGTACTCTTCTTCCCATTGAGATAGAGCAGGAGTCCTGCAGGCTGGCGGCTGCCGTCGTAGGTCACGAGCAGATGGTTCCAGGTGCCCGTCTTGAACTGCTCAAAGAAGCCCGCGCTGACGCGCAACCCCTTGCCCTCGTCACCCACCAACTTGAAGGACGGCTGGCGAGAGTTCACTTCCAGTGCCCAGCCACGGCCTTTCTCCTCAGGATCAACCTGGCTGACGATTACAATATTGTCTTCGCGCTTCGGCTGGTACATCCACACCGCCACAGAAAATGGCTTATCCGAAGCAAAGTAGTCGACATTCGCCAGTTCGAGCTTGGCATTAGCGCCGAAGTGCAACGCCTTGGTCGCGGGTGTCGAGCCTTCACCCACTGCGATTCCTTCCGGCAACGGCACGGTCGTAGACTGACCCGCTTGCCTCACCTTCGCTTCACCGGCAAGTTCAAGCGCAAGCAGTTCTGAGGTAGCGTCGAGCGGTGTGCTAAGCGATTGCCTCGCAGCCGACTTGAGCCACTTACGAAAGGCCCCACTCTCCTCACGGCGCGCGCGCTCCATGCGGCTGCGAGTCTCTTCTGTTTCCCGATTCAGCCGCTGCCATCGAGAGCGATCTTCGAGCCTGGGCACGACCACGATGGGTGGCGTATCGGAAATGTTTCCGTCCATGGTGGGTTGGGTGGTGTTGCGGAAGAACGCAGCCAATGAATAGAAGTCTTTCGCAGAGATTGGATCGAACTTGTGGTCGTGGCAAGTGGCACAACCGACGGTCAAGCCCAGCCAGACCGTGCCGGTCGTGTCCACTCGATCTTTGGCATAGATGGCGTCGACCTCTTCAGGAATGACCCCACCTTCATTGGTGGTGACGTTGCAGCGGTGAAATCCGGAAGCAACCTGCTGGTCAAATGTCCGATTCGGGAGCAGGTCTCCAGCGAGTTGCTCGATGGTAAAGCGATCGAACGTCAGATTGCGATTGAAGGCCTCGATAACCCAGTCGCGATACGGCCACATCTCTCGATAGTTGTCGACGTGGACACCATGCGTGTCGGCATAGCGCGCAGCGTCAAGCCAGTAACGGGCGCGATGCTCTCCCCAGCGCTTGGATGACAGCAGGCGGTCCACAACCTTCTCGTAGGCATTCTTTGAATCGTCTTTGACAAACGCCTCAACTTCCGATGGCTCCGGTGGCAGTCCTGTGAGGTCCAGTGAAACCCGTCGAATCAGAGTGCGCTTGTCAGCCTCAGTTGACGGCTGCAAGCCCGATACCTCCAGCTTGGCCAAAATAAACGCATCGATCGGATTCTTCACCCAACTCTGGCCCTTCACCACTGGCAACAGCGGCCGGGTTACCGGAACAAACGACCAATGCTGCTTCCAGGCTGCTCCTTGCTCAATCCACTCCTTCAAGATCTTCTTTTGATCGTCATTCAGGACCTTGTGCGAAAACTCGGGCGGCATGCGCTGGGCTGCATCCTTCGCCGTAATCCGCTGATAGAGCAGACTCCCATTCGGATTGCCGCGGACAATCACTTCACCACTTTTTCGTTTTTCAAAAGCGCCTTCCTGGGTGTCGAGCCGGAGACCAACCATACGAGTAGCCTCATCCGGCCCGTGGCAAAGAAAACAGTTGTCCGAAAGAATGGGGCGGACCTGACGCTGAAAGTCAACGTAGACAGCGGCTGTACTGGCTTGCTGCGCAGGCAGTACGCGGTTCCACACGAGAGCGGAGAAAACCAAAACTACAGAACTGGTAATCAGATAGTTTTTCGATGTCATAGAGAACCACGCAAACGGAAAGGCCGTCGCACTGACGGCGGATAGGCAATATAAGGCGCGTTCTCGTATCGAGGTTCCTGTGGGAATTCTCCCCACTTCTCCGGTTAGGGCTTATGTTAACCCCCCTGCGCCCGCTCCGGCCACCCCACTCCAGTCGGCATCCGTCATTTTACGCTCATTGATGCTATCGGCGTGGAATTTCTTGCGCACAGTGTTCTGCATCCCTGCGTTTGCGCTGCCGGATGCGGTGATCGCGCTTGTAACCGAGCGATGCCTGCTCGAACCGGTGCGGTGG
>Ga0137380_10003803_pt1 | contig 13175 bp, 11 predicted proteins | sample SagtaG_17_FD_104809 | JGI IMG/M metagenome (GOLD analysis project Ga0137380, IMG submission 104809) | Vadose zone soil microbial communities from Sagehorn Ranch, Mendocino, California, USA - Sage2_L_100_16 metaG | ecosystem: Environmental > Terrestrial > Soil > Vadose zone | place: USA... | reverse complement strand
GAAGGAGCAGGCAATACGAAATTGCAAGACCAAGCGCTACTTTCCCGTCGACGGGCCTTCTCTCTTTTAGCCAATCCAGAAAGTGTCCGAGCGCCCCAAGTATGCAGACGGCGCCCAGGGCGCTGAGTCCGACGTCTCGCCAATAGGCAACATCGTGGTGTTGCTGAGGTTTGTTCATCGATAGGAAATGCATAGTTTTCTGGCTATTAAAGCGTGCAGCTAAACTCCATGCTGAGATAAGTTAGACCGTCTAACAAGATCTTGGCGGGTGGCCAAGAGGATATTCGGAGATTTGTTTGGTCATGTTGCACTGAGGGAGTATATCATCTGGCACTATCCCATGTAGATAGGAGATGGGGGGGCCGCACCGTTCGGGTTTAAGGGTGCGGGTTTTTCTTCGATGCGCATTCCTTTGCGACGCCATTACGGACGAGGCGATCTCCACTTTGTGACTTTTAGCTGTTACCGTCGGTGCCCTTTTCTGGGGACACGGCGTGTGCGCGATCGCTTAGTGAAAGTACTTGATGAAGTACGTTCCCGACACGCTTTCAAGCTGATATCGGGTATGTGGTGATGCTGGAACACGTGCATTTGCTTCTCAGTGAGCCGAAGAAGGGCACGCCATCGAAAGTGCTGCAAGTGCTGAAGCAAAAGGTTTCCCGAGCACTGCGCGGAAGAGGAACGAATAGTGTGCCGGGACAGTTGTCGTTGGCATTTCCTCGCCGTGCGGGGGATAGCACGGCATTTTGGCAGAGACGATTCTACGATTTCAATGTGTGGAGTGAGAAGAAACTGAAAGAGAAGTTGGAGTACATGCACGCGAATGCCGTGAGTCGAAAGCTGGTGGTGCATCCCAAGGAGTGGCCGTGGAGCAGTTGGTCTTACTACGCGAAGGGAGAGAAAGGGTTGATCCGCATTGACTCTCTAGAGAAGACCGAGAGCAAGGAATGATGCAACAGACAAGAGAAAAGCAAGATCAAAACCCGCACCCTTAAGATGGAAGGGTGCGGCACCCCCGTCGGCCAGCGGCTAAGGGCCTGCACCGGCCAGGGCCGAGTCAACAGTCAACAGTTTACAGTTCAGGGTCAAAAAAAAGGAACGGAGATCGACGTGGAGTGGCGCGCTGGCTGTCTCCTGGGTACTGTTCCTGCTGATTAAGCAACGATTGGGCACAGCGGTACGGCTGGGGCGTTGACTCCAAAGCACCTAGCTTCCAAAATGGCAAGACGGGGGATTTCGGGCGAAACACCCCTGAAAACCGGTATGGCACAGGAACCCAACGCAGTGGAACAAGCAATCGTACGAGCACTTCGCGAGAATCTGGAAGGCCTGCAGCGCACCGCGGATGAACTGCATCATGCCGTTCGCGACGTGGTTTCCGCGTGTGCGAGCAACAAGCCTACCAACGCGCTGCCGCCGCTGCTCCGCGCGCAGGCTTCCGCGGCTTCGCTGGCTGCTACCCTGGAAGTGCTTTCGAGATTCGTGGCTGTGTCCATGCAGACAGGCGCGAGGTCGCCGTATGAAGCGCAAATCACCGAGCTGGTCGGGAAAGTTGCTCCCGAACTGCCTCCTGCCCCGCAGCGCCCAGTGCCATCGCAGCCCGTGCCGAAGGCTGCCCAAGCCCCGCCCACTCCTCCGATGCGCGTCGTGCAAAAGCCTACTGCTACCGAACTAGAGTTGCATCCCGAACCGGAACCGCTCGGACTGATGGAGCCCACGGCCGCGGCGCGGGCTTCCGAGGCGGAGCTCGATGGCGAGTTTGACGTTAACCGGCTCTCGACCGAAGAACAGGAATTGCATCGCCGCGCAAACCGGGTAGCCAAAGTTTCGATGCAGGATATAAAAATGCTCCGTCCGGAGCAGGTGCGCCTCGGCCGCCAAAATAAAGACATCTGCATGCGATTGAAAGACGACATTGAAAAAGCACATCGAGAATACGACCGCCGCTTCAAACCCATCATGGATCACCCGGTGGACTACTTTTATCGCTGGATGGTGGAAATCCTTGCCGAAGGGGACGCGCACGCGCTCGGCGATTATCCGTACGCCACACATGCGCGCCAGCACTAGACATACGGTTTTGGCGCGCTTTTGTGGCTCTCCGGAAAGTGCCGTATCATTGTGTTCATCTATGTGGCGTTCTCTGATGACGTGGATGCTCGTCGCCAGCTTGTCGCTCGGCGGTGCGTTGGACGCGTTTGCGCAATCGTCCCCGCACAAGCACAAATCGAAAAAGCCCAAGTCGCCTCCGTGCCAGACGGGCTGCAAGCCAGACACGTCCGCGCCGCAAGTGGCCGCCGACACTCCGCAAGACGAGGCTGCGCAAAAAGAACTTTCTGAACTGGCCCGCGCGCTGCACGGCGCCACGCCCGGCGCCTACGAGAGACTCTCGGCTTTCGCAGCGAAGAACACCACAAACATTTGGGGCGCGCGCGCCGCGCTTGCTCTCGGCTATGACGACTATGCAAGGAACCGCGCCGCACAGGGGCTTGGCTGGCTCTTGAAGGCGCAGAACGATACGTTGCTGCGGGAGTACGCGCTGTACTGGACCGCACAGGCGCAGCGGGCCCTGGGGCGAAATGCGGACGCTTACAAAGTTTTACAAACCATTCAGCACGATTACCCCAATACCGCGATGCGGGAGGCATTGCTGGAAGCCTTCGCCCCTACTGCGGTCCAGGTAGGGCAAGCGCAGGAGGCCATCGATGCTCTCGACGCTTATCCCGCAACCACGTCGAAGTCCGCGCTTCTGTACGAACGTGCCCGCGCTTATCATGCCGCGCATCAGCTTGCTCGCGCCGCGAAGGACTATCAGACAGTTTTCTACAAATTCCCGTTAACCGATGAAGCCAAGCCCGCCGGCTCCGCTCTGTCGCAAGTGATGCACGCGCTCGGAAAAGAATACGTTTATCCCGGCGTGGAATTGCAGGAGCAGCGCGCGCAGACCTTTTACGACGCGCACAAATGGAAAGAAGCGAGGGCTGAATTCGAGAAGGCTCTCGGCATGCTCAAGGATCCCGCGAATCCTGCGCGCCAGCGCGCCCAGCTTCGCGTGGCGGAATGCCGTGTGCAGTTGAAGGGATCGCCTTCGTTGATCGCCGCCGTGAAAACTCCGGACATCGAAGTGGATGCCGAACGGCTCTACGCGCTGTCTCAGGCCTACCGCTCCGCGAAAAAAGAAACGGAAATGTTTTCGGCGCTGAACACCCTGGCGCAGAACTACCCGGTAAGCAGATGGAACGAAGAAGGCCTGATGGCGGCGGCGAACTACCATTGGGTGGAGCTCGAGCGTACGAAAGCAATTATCAATTATCAGCGCGTACTGGACACCTTCCCGAACGGGAAATACGCTTTCAACTGCGAATGGCGCATCGCTTGGGTCGCGTACTTGAATCGCCAGCCGGACGCCGACGACCGGCTCACTACATTTTTGTTGAAGTATCCCGTCTCGTCCAACTCGGTCGATGCCCTCTATTGGCTTGGCCGCAACGCCGAGCGCAGTGGAAACGTGGCGCGGGCACGCAGCTTCTACAACAAAGCCGCCGAGCGCTTCCCGCAAACGTACTTCGGCAATGCCGCAACGGCCCGCCTCGCGAAACTTGGTCCCGGCGAGGAAAGTCCCGCGGACGTTCTCGAGAAAATTCCTCCGGCACCGGGGCTTCGTCCCTTCGACGAGCCGATTCCGGTTGCCGCTGGCGACCGCTGGGCTCGCGCGCAGGCGCTGCGCGCCATCGCCTTCGATTCCTCCGCCGAACAGGAATTGAAGAACGCCTACTTCGCGACCTCTTCGCCGCGTTTTCTGCTTGAAGCTGCGCAGGCGGCTTTCGATCAAGGCCACTACGGCGCCGGCATGGCTTACGCGCGCATCATCGTGCCGAACTTTGATTCCCGCAAGATCAGCGAGGTGCCCGTGGCCGCCTGGAAGGCGCTCTATCCGCTCCCTTACGAAGCCGCGTTGCGCCGCGAAGCCGCCAAGAATGATTTCGATCCCATGTTTGCCGCCGGCCTCATTCGCCAGGAGTCCACGTTTCAGGCGGACGCGGTCTCGCACGCCAACGCGATCGGCTTGATGCAAGTGCTCCCGAAAACCGGGAAGCTGCTTGCGAGGCAGCTCAAGGTGCGCTACGCGAAGAACAAACTTTTCGAGCCGGACTTCAACATTGAGCTTGGCATGGTCTATATTGCGGGCTTGGTGCGCCAGATGGGTGGGCTGGAATACGCCGCTGCCGCCTACAACGCCGGCGAGGACCGTATTGCCGCCTGGAAAGCCGAGCGCAACTACGAGGAGGTCCCGGAGCTTGTCGAGTCCATCCCCTTCACGGAAACGCGTGAGTACGTGCAAGTGGTCTTGCGCAACACGGAAGTCTACCGCATGATTTATGGGCAATCGAGCGTGGCCACGCGAGCTTCCACCAGCCACGCCCGCTGACGAAGAAACCGCTCACGAGCAGTTTTCTTTGCAGAGGCGCAGCATGTGGCTGCCGATGCAAATTCATACCGCTGAGAAGGTGTAATGACTGCCCTCGACCTCTCCATGGCGCAAGTCTCGCGCCGCATGCTTTCGGCTAAGGCCGAGCAATTCACCGAATCCGTCATTCGCGAAATGACTCGACTGGCGATGAAGCATGGCGCCGTGAATCTGTCGCAGGGCTTTCCCGACTTTGCGGCGCCGGAGGAAATCAAGAAAGCCGCGCGCCAAGCTATCGCTGATGATATCAATCAGTACGCCATCACCTGGGGTGCGAAGCCGCTGCGCGACGCCATCGTCGAAAAGTTCGAGCGCACCCAGGGAGTCAAGTACGACGCCGAGCGCGAGATCACCATTTGCTGCGGCTCGACGGAAGCGATGATGTCCGCGATGATGGCGATCATCAATCCTGGCGATGAAGTGGTGGTTTTCGAGCCTTTCTACGAAAATTATGGACCGGACGCGATTCTCAGTGGAGCCACGCCACGGTTCGTCAAGCTCCGCACTCCCGACTGGTCCTTCGACGAAAAGGAGCTCGCGGCGGCCTTTGGCCCGCACACCAAAGCGATCATTCTGAACACGCCCAATAATCCGACCGGCAAAGTTTTCACGCGAGCGGAGCTGGAATTTATCCGCGATCTTTGCGTCCGTTGGAATGCTTATTGCATCACCGATGAAATCTACGAGCACATTCTGTACGACGGGGCTGAACACATTTCCATGGCGCGCATCGACGGCATGCGCGACCGCACCATCGTCATTAACGGATTGTCAAAAACTTACAGTGTTACGGGATGGCGCGTGGGATGGGTACTGGCTCCGCCGGAGCCGACGCAGCCTATTCGCAAGGTCCACGATTTCCTGACCGTCGGAGCAGCGGCGCCGCTCCAACAAGCCGGCGCGAGCGCTCTGCACTTTCCACCAGGCTATTACGAAAAGCTCGCCGTCTCGTACGCGGCCAAACGCGAACGCCTGCTGAAGATTCTCACCAGCGCCGGCTTTACCGTGTTCAAGCCGCGCGGTGCGTACTACATCATGACGGACATTTCGGGCTTCGCGGACCCTGATCCCGTTCATTTCAAAGCCGACACCAAAGACGTGCGCTTCGCCAAGTTTCTGGTCGAAAAGATAGGCGTCGCCGTCGTTCCCGGCTCCAGCTTTTACAACGACGCGAGGGACGGCGCCTCCCAGGTCCGCTTTACCTTTTGCAAAAAGGAAGAAACCCTTGCCGCCGCCGAAGAGCGGCTCTCAAAACTCCACGCTTAAGCTGATTTATCGCCGTGCGCTGGTTTGCAATACACTGTGCTAGAATTTGTTTTCGACAATCCCTATGCTGGAAAAACTGCCACTCATCCCACGCGGCACCCGCATGGAAGCCAACGCCGACGGCGCCGCTTTCGACATTTCTGCAAGTGCGACGCGCACGTATCTGTGCCAACTAACGGTTACGGATCAAATAGAACAGGAATCGCTCGATGTATCCATTTGGGGTTCCGCGAACGGAGAGACCTGGACGAAGAAGCCGCTCCTCAAGCTGCCGCAGCAGTTTTATCGAGGCACGACAAAGATGATCCTGGATCTCTCTCTGCGCCCGGAGACCAAATTCATTCGTGCGCGCTGGGATCTGAACCGCTGGGGCCGGGTTGCGCCGACCCCTATGTTCGTCGCCGGCTTGGAGCTTGCCGAGATCCCGCCAATGTCCCGCGAGACCCCCACAAAACGAATCGCGCTAGCAGCCAAGTAATTCCCGGGAGCTGGCTCAGGCGCTAGGACAACGCCTCAACATCCTTGCAAAGTGACACTCTTCTAAAGTTTATCTAAATTACGCGGTTTCAGGCAATTGAGAGCTTTAGGGGTAGGAGACTGACGGTCGGTTGCCCTGTGGTGGTTAGCCCCCTACCCCGCGAGTGGTCTTGCTTGTATAGACGAGATTGGCCTCCAAATAGTTTCCTGATTGCATGAAAATAATTTGTGGTCCTTCCGGGAACTATTCGCCCACGGGCACGGAATCCATATACCTAGCGACTGCAGCTTTCCAGCGAAACTTTTCGGCGATCGCGGCCTGTAGCGCTTGCGCCGCGGCCGGTTCGCCATGGGTTAGATACGTCTGCTTGGGAGGCGCGGGCAGCGCCGTCAGCCAGCGCAATAATTCACTCTTGCCTGCGTGCGCGGAGAATTGCCCCATCTCCACGATTTCCGCAGCTACCGGAACCACCTGCCCATAAAGATTCAGCGATTTCGCGCCTTCCTGCAGCGCCCTTCCGCGGGTACCCTCTGCCTGGAATCCCGCTAGGATCACCGCATTGCGCGCATCCGGCAGCCGTTGTACGAGGTGGTGCAGTACACGCCCGCCGCTCACCATCCCGCTTGCCGAGATGATGATGCAAGGCGTCTTGACGTTGTTGATGGCCTTGGATTCCTCAGCTGACCGGGTCAGGTGGAACTCGTGCACATTCAGCGGATCGCCTTTCCCGTCGCTGCCCTCTTCCCGCACGTACTCCAGGTCGTGATCCTCTTTGTGCTTCAAATACAAATCCGTTGCGCTGAGGGCCATCGGGCTGTCCACATATACGGGCACGCGAGGAGTGCGCTGCTGATCCTCCAGTTGCCGCAGGTGGTACATGAACGTCTGCGTCCTTCCGATGGCGAACGACGGAATTACGATCGACCCGCCGCGCTTCACCACGCGGTTCACGATTTGCGCCAGCAATTCCGCGGGGTCGCCTTCGGGATGCTCGCGGTCCCCGTAGGTCGATTCGCAAATCAGCACGTCCGCGTTCGAGGGCGGCGTAGCTGGATCCTTCAAAATCGCTTGGTTGTATCGGCCGATATCCCCGGAAAAGACAATCACGGACTTCTTGCCGTTCTCGGTGATCGTCAACTCCAGGCTGGAAGATCCGAGGATGTGTCCCGCATCAAACGACACCACGTGAAACTCCGGGCTGATGTCGAAGCCGCCGTTGCGCGGCATGCTCTTGATCAGCTTCAGCGTGGGATCGACGTCTTCCGTGGTGTATAACGGCTCGGGGTTCGCGTGACGGCTGTATTTATGAGTCCGCGCGTGCAGCGTGTCTTCTTCCTGCAGATGCGCTGAGTCCTTCAGCAAGATTGTGGTCAGCTCAATGGTGGCGGGATTGGCGAAGATCGGACCGCGATAGCCGGACTTCACCAGCACGGGCAGCCATCCGGTGTGGTCCAGATGTGCGTGCGTGAGCACCAGATAGTCGATTGAATTCGGATCCACCGGCAACTGCTTGTAATTGCGGTCTTGCAGTTCCGGCGATCCCTGAAAAATTCCGCAGTCCACCAGCAGCCGCTTGCCCGCCGCTTCGACCAGATACTTCGAGCCAGTAACGCATCCGGCCGCGCCCAGAAAGGTGAGTTTTGCCATAGGCGGTCATTCTACAGAATTTGTCTGCGTTACGCAGTTGAACCATGACGCGTCCCCTTGGAAGGCAAAGCGGAGCGAGTCTCCCATGGCACTCGCTCCGCTTTATTTTTCCTGCTACAAACGAACCACTTACAACTATGCACTATTTTCAATCCGCCGCGGTGGCCTGCCTCTTCGCGACAATCGATTGAATGTCCAGACCGAGCCCCTTTGCCACGCCAGTCCCGTAAGCCGGATCGGCCTTGTAGAAGTGCTGGATTTGCAGCTCTTGAATGCGCTGCGGCACGCCATTGCCGAGGCTGGAGACGATGTTGTCAATCAACCGCTGCTTGGCGTCCGCGGGCATCAAGCGGAAAAGATTCCCTGGCTGCGTGTAGTAGTCGCCGTCGATGCGATGATCGTGCCGTGCAACCGTTCCGCTGACGGCATGCGGCCGCTCGACGTACGAGCGGTCTTGCGTCGGCCCACCGAAACTGTTCGGTTCGTAGTTCACCGCCCGCCCGCCGTTTCCATCGAAGCGCATCGCGCCGTCTTTGTTGTACGTGCTGAACGGGCACTGCGGCTTGTTCACCGGCAGGGAATCGTAGTTGACGCCCAGCCGATAGCGATGCGCATCGGGGTAGGAGATCAAGCGCGCTTGCAACATTTTGTCTGGCGAAAAGCCCATTCCCGGCACGATGTTGCGCGGTTCAAACGCCGCTTGCTCCACTTCGGCGAAATAATTCTCCGGATTGCGGTTCAATTCCAGTTCACCCACTTCGTGCAGCGGGTAGTCCTTGTGCGGCCAAACTTTTGTCAGGTCGAACGGGCTGAGGTGATAAGTCTCCGCACTTTTTTCCGGCATGATCTGCACGCACACTCGCCATTTCGGAAAGTTACCCTCTTTGATGCCGTGGAAAAGATCACGCTGCGAGTAGTCCGGGTCGGTTCCTTCCAACCCGCCCGCCTGCTCGCGGAAGAGATTCTTGATCCCTTGCTTGGTCTTGAAGTGCCATTTCACGTAGAAGAGCTCGCTCTTCTCATTGATCAGGCTGAACGTGTGGCTGCTATAGCCGTTCATGTGCCGATAGCCGTCCGGAGTCCCGCGGTCGGAGAAGAGAATCGTCACCTGGTGCAGCGATTCCGGCGAGAGCGACCAGAAATCCCACATCATCGTCGGCGATTTCAGATTGGTCTCCGGATCGCGCTTCTGCGTGTGGATGAAATCGCCGAACTTCAGCGGATCGCGAATGAAGAAAACGGGCGTGTTGTTTCCCGTCATATCCCAGTTGCCCTCTTCGGTGTAAAACTTCAGCGCAAAGCCGCGTGGGTCGCGCGCCGTATCCGCCGAACCCTTTTCGCCGCCCACGGTCGAAAAGCGAATGAAAGTCGGCGTCTTCTTACCCACGGTGTTGAACAGTTTTGCCGTCGTGTATTTGGTGATCTCGGCGCTGGTGCAAACGAAATGGCCGTGGGCGCCAGAACCCTTGGCATGCACTACGCGTTCCGGGATTCTTTCCCGGTTGAAGTGCGCCATCTTTTCGAAGAGCAGAAAGTCCTCGAACACCACCGGCCCGCGCGGCCCCACCGTGAGCGAATTCTGGTTGTCGCCCACCGGACGGCCCGCGTCCGTGGTCATGATCTTCTTTTTTTCTTCCGCCATGGATCCTCCTCAGTTCGACAGCAGCGGCCCCTGAATCAGGACCATCGCCATGTCACTTCGAAGAGTAGAAGGCGGCGAGCTATACTTCCAATATATAGTTCGGATACGATGGATAGGTATAGCCTATGGAAATTCACCAGCTTCGTTACTTTTGCGCCGTTGCCGAGGCCGGCTCGTTCAGCCGCGCCGCTGAACAGTCGCACATTTCTCAGCCGTCACTCTCCCAGCAGATCCTCAAGCTGGAAGATGAACTCGGCGCGCGGCTCTTTGACCGTCTCGGCCGCTCCGTCCGGCTGACCGAGCTTGGCAAGACTTTTCTGCCGCGCGCCCGCTCCGTCCTTCGCGAACTGGAAGCCGCCAAGGGCGACGTCGTCGAAGGCAAAACCTTCGTCGGCGGTCCCGTCATCGTCGGGGTCATTCCCACCGTCGCGCCTTACTTCCTCCCTCCACGCCTTACCGCCTTCTCGCGCAAATTCTCCCAGGTCCGGCTCACGGTCGTCGAAGAGATCACGCCCGTGCTTCTCGAGCGCCTCCGATCCGGTACCATAGACGTCGCCATTCTCGCATTGCCGATCCGTGGCCACGAACTCGAAGCATCTCCGCTTCTCTCCGAACGTCTGTTTGCTGCACTCCCAAAGGATCACAAGCTCGCCGCCCGCCGGTCTCTTTCCCTCAAGGATCTTCGTGCCGAGCCATTCCTGCTGCTGCGCGACGGCCATTGCTTCCGCGATAGCGCCGTGGCCGCATGCGACCGCGCGCGTCTTCATCCGCAGATTGTTTTCGAGAGCGGCCAGTTCAGCAGCCTTCTCAGCATGGTTGGCGCGGGCATGGGTGTTTCCATCGTTCCGGAAATGGCCATCGAGAAAAAATCTAAATGCCGATATGTCCGCATTGCCGATGATCAGGCCATTCGCACCATCGGCGCCGTCATCCTTCGCGGCCGCTCTCTCACCCGCGCGCAAAACGCCTTCCTATCTCACCTCGGCGCACGTTCTCTCCACACACTCTCCTAACCAGGAGACTCGAGCCGTTTTGTCATGATGATCAGTAGGAGATGCCCCCGTCCAGAATGATTGGTGACAGGAGATGGACGCAGCCAAGTCCCTGGGGTAAAATCATTGGAGTAATTCACTCCGGTGGGGCCGTGGCGCAGTTGGGAGCGCGCCTCGATGGCATCGAGGAGGTCGTGGGTTCGAATCCCATCGGCTCCACCAAGATTGACGTGACTTCGCTGAAAACCTTTTCGAAACGCTTTCTACTTGCTTCCGCCTCGTTCTTGGCGGTCGCTTATTTTGGCGACTATCTCTTTCTCCGGCTCCGCATGCTCCATCCGAAACCGGCGGACCCGTTCGAATCCCTCAAGACTCTGCGCGTGCTCGCAATCCCGGAAAAGAATGGCAAGACTGAATATGAAGTGGACGCGCAGAATCCCGAGCAGACCGTCACCTGCGTCCACTCGCTCTTCCCTCACAAGAGCTACTCGCATTGTTGGTACGTCAAGCCAAAGCTCAACCAGCCGATCCCCATGTGATCGTTCCAAATTCATCCATTTGTGTCGAATAATTGTGAGGCCGCTACGCGGTTACTTTTGTGCCGGAGGAAACTTTGGCGGGATTTCCGCGTAACCTGGTGCCGCTTGCTTTAGGTTCACATCCGATTCCGCTTTCGCATCTCCGATGGCCCAACGGATTGCGCCGCCAAGCACATTCAGGAAAAACTCATTCTTCCAATTCTCCGGCCGGTCGCCCATCGCCGTGTAGAACACGCGGCCTTTCCCGTGCTCCCGCGCCCACGTCACCGGATACGGCGCGCGCTGGTAAGGTTCGCCCTTCATGCCATTGGTGTCCAAAGTAAGGATCACGTGAAGATCCGGCGTAAAATCTTTCAACGAGTACCACTCTTCGTTAAAACTCACGGGCGATGTTACGCCCTCCAGCCCTGGAAACTTCGGATCGTTCACGATCAAGTTTGCGTCTTGCAGTCTTGGCTCTCTCCCGTGAATGATGAACTCGGCGCCCAGCATCTTCAGATAGGGGTCTTGCTGCTCTCCATGCGCGATATATCGATTCGCAAGGTCAGGCGTGTCCGGTGGCGTATGAAACGTGTCGCTTGCCGCATGCACGCCGACAAACCCTTTGCCCCCATGCACCGCATCCAGCAGCGCCTGTTTGCCTTTTGCCGACATCGACGGCTTGCCGTCCGTTCCTAGGGTGGTGAGATCACCGGTCGTGAAAAAAACCAAAGCCGCGTAAGAGTGGAATTCTTTCGAATCGAAGATGCGCCCATCTTTCGTTACTCCCACCGTGAATCCATGCTTGTTCCCCAGCTCGGTGACCGTGTCGTCCATGATGCTCGGCTTCCCGTCGACTCTTTTCACCACGGCATGTTCGAATCCAGACGATTTGGTGAACACTAGCACCGATTTTTCCGGCGCCCCGAGCAACCGCTTCGAAAGCGCCAGCCCCGCGCCGGTCATTGCCGCCGCGCGAAGAAATTCTCTACGGTTCGAAAATTCATTCATGGCATCCCTCTCTCGTCGTGCCCCTCGTTCCCGCACCAACTTCTCTTGCCGATTTCGCGCCGATGGTATCACCCGGCAACAATCGTTCACAAGAACAACACAAATCCCTTTCGCTTCCTCAATGGACCTGCCCTTTGAGCAGCCGCTCATTCGCTTGAGATTTTCGCGCAATTTCCGCGGCCAGACACACCTCCGCTCACGACACTCTCGCGCCATCCATCCACTGGTGTGATTCTGATTTTAGGATTCTTCCCCGCGATACCGCGTTCTGGAGATTGGCCTTCAATAGCACCCTACGCAATTCATCAGTCCAACTAGCCGGCCTGCCTCTTCCGTTCCTGCTCTGCCTCATCCAGCCAGCGCTCCAACACCGCTTGTGAATCCGGCGCGACCTGCACGAAGCCCACACCTGCGCCCATGTTCTGCTGCGCATAGACAATCTTCGCCCTGGCCTCGAAGAACGCATCCCCCGCCGCGATTTTCACCAGCACCTCCGTCCCTTGCGGGAACGGATTCATCATATCCAAATAGCACCCGTGCCGGCTCAGTTCGCTCACACGCGAGGCGATCCGCACGTCTGCTCGCACCTCGATCAGCTCTGCGCTGGCGATGAACGAGTATCTGGGCGAACGGCGTTTGTCTTGAAAGGCGATGGCTGCCTCCGTCTGCAAATCTGCCAACATAATACGATGCTTTGGCCGGCCAGCCTCAAGAGTTCCCAAAGTGCGTTTATCCAACTTGCAACCTCTGTTTTTTCCGATTCGGTTTGTCAGCGTGTCCTGGTTCTCGCCGGGGGCTTCCGCAACGACTTGAACTTGGACAGATTCCCTAGATTATGGAACAGACGCTTTCGGTGAGCTACGATCATCGCGTCCTGCAAATCGTTCCGGGCGATCCATCGCGTCGTCGGTTTTGTGGCCGCGCCTGCAAGAGCGATCGCAGGTAGATCTGTACGCGCCGCAGTACGTGTCAAGACGGTGCCAAATGTAGGCGCCTTTTCAACTCGCGCACTGCTCAGCATCTTCTCAGCTGGAATCTGCAGCCAGTCGCGGATCGTCGCCAGGATGGAGGTGTGGTCGTAGGGCACGTCGCTGGGCGACCGGAACACCGTTCCCGCTTCAATGTATGGAGAGATGAGCACCGTGGACACTCG
>Ga0137380_10003802_pt1 | contig 13175 bp, 10 predicted proteins | sample SagtaG_17_FD_104809 | JGI IMG/M metagenome (GOLD analysis project Ga0137380, IMG submission 104809) | Vadose zone soil microbial communities from Sagehorn Ranch, Mendocino, California, USA - Sage2_L_100_16 metaG | ecosystem: Environmental > Terrestrial > Soil > Vadose zone | place: USA... | reverse complement strand
GGAGTCTCTCTTCGATCGAGGCTGCGGGGACCTTGTGCCGTGAACGTCGCTAGCTTTTGGAAGCGGGCCTGAGCAGAATTTCCACTTCAGCGCCGTCAGGAAGATCGACATCCTCGAGGGGATAGAGAACACCACTTCGAAAACGGGCGCGAACTTTGATTGCCGGAGCGGGATTTCGATTTTCGATTTTCGAATTTCCATTTTCTATTTTCGAATTTCGATTCTCGACAGCGGGCGGCTTGCCGGAAACTTCGTCCATAGCTTCATTCGCCAGCAAATCAGCTTCGCGGTTCTGCTCGCGATAAACGTGATCGATGCGGAACGAGGCGAATGTTTGCGACATTTTTTTTGCGCGCTCGTACAGCGGCTTCAAATCCGCGCTCTTTACTTTGTATTGCCCGCGCATCTGTTTGACAAGCAGTTCGGAATCGCTTTCGACGCGCAGCGCGCCGATGGAATGTGATTGCGCGTAATCGAGCGCCGCGATCAGCCCATAGTATTCCGCGACGTTGTTCGTGGTTCGCCCGATATATTTTTTCAGCCGCGCAACAATTTCGCCGCGCGGATCGCGAATCACCACGCCGTAGGATGCTGGACCGGGATTTCCGCGCGAGCCGCCATCAATGTTCGCGCGCCACGCAACGGGTTTTGCTTCCGGAGCAGGGTCGCCGAAAAGGCGCGAACCGCGATTCGGTGGAGTTCGCGGCGCCATCACGAAGCTCCCATCACTAAGCCGACGCTACCGACGGATCTGCACTGGACACGGGAGGCGTGGCCGGTTCCGTCGCGTAGAGGATGCACCCGCACGTTTCACAGGTGTGAATTTCCTGGCTTTCTGGGCGGCGAATTTCCTGGTAGGTATGCGGAAGCAGGCGCATCCCGCAGCCGCGGCACTGTTCGCTGACGGCTTGGGCGAGTGCCACGCCGTGGTGACGTTTCGCGGCGCGCGAGTACACGTCAAGGATTTCTTCCGGAACTTGCGCGGCGATTCTTTCGCGCGCGGAAATATCCGTGAGCATTTTGCGATTTACTTCGCGTGCGTGATTTTCAATTTCCTTTCGTTCCGCGGCGATGGTTTGCTCGGACTCGCGCAGCGCGACCTCGGCGCTCTTCACATTTTTTTCCGCTTCTTCAGCGGCCATCATTTGATCGAGCTGAGTGTCTTCCGCTTTCGAAATTTCCATTTCAGCGTTGGCAATTTCGTGCAGCAGCGCTTTGTAGGCTTCATTGGTTTTTACGGCCGCGGTTTGCCCGCGGAATTTCTTTGCGCGTTCGCGCCATTCTGCAACTTCGAATTCTGTTTTCCTGCGAACCGCAACGATTTGCGCGAGCGCGTCTTTCGCTGACGCAACAGCCGCACGCGCTCCGCTTAATTTAGCGTCGGCTTCGCGAATGCGCTTTGGAGCAGTATCCAGATTCGCGCGGAGTGATGCGATTTCCTTGTCTGTTTTCTGCAATTCGAGAAGCAGAGGAATGGCGGGATGCATCGAACAGGAGTTTAACACATGGATTGCGATTGTCCGGCTCGGCTGAAAACGGAACCCCGGCGAGATGAATTCGCCGGAGTTGGGCTGGAGAACGCCGCGGGAGTAAAGCCCGCGTTTACAAAAATATCAGGAGTGGGCTTCGCGGCGGGTGAGTGTGAAATCGACGAAGTACCCGATGCCGATGGCGAGTGGAATCAAGCCAAACGCCGCCGCGGACCAGGTGTCTGGCTCGTGTTCGATGCCGGCGATGGCTCCGAAAGTAGCCATGAAGCCGATCGCGCCGCTCACGAGCAGTATTCCATTCTTGCGAGAACGCGCCGTGGGCGTAACTTCCGTCTCGAACGGAACCGTGATGCCGCGCGCGATGGCCGCCATGCGTTCATCGGCACGCAGCTTCTTCACGCGATAATACGTGTACATGGCGGCCATCGGAATGCCCAAGGAAAGAACGACTGCCGCTAAACCAACAATTCCAACACCGACGTCACCCATATCCATCTCCTTTAACGTGCTAATCAACGATCTCTGAACTGAATGTCGTTCCCGGGGAATGTCTCGCAGCGCCGTGGCGCCGCTCTATGGAAAGGAACGTAGCGGGAGAGGAAAAAGTTCCGAAAAGTTTACTGAGATTCTGGCCTATCCGGACCTCTTACTGGGTCTCGCTGACCTGCATGTCCTGGTTGATGCTGAGGGCCGGGTAGCGGATTGGGGAGTCCGGTGGGGGAGGAGCGTGCCGCGCGGTGACGATGAATGCGGTCCCGCTGCCACAGCGGATCTCGTAGGTGTAACCGTCGCGCTCGGTTCTGGCGAGATTCACGAGCCCGGACGAAGAAAGTTCGTCCAGGTTGACACAGTGGCCATTGGTAGCCACGTAGGTGCGTTCGGCCTGCGCGATTTGCGTGATGTCCATGCGAACGCCGGTAAGGCTGATGGCCTGAGTGGGAGCGGTGCCAGGATCGGTGGTGGGCATCTTCTTGATGTAATAGAAATAGATGCCTCCCATGATGGCAGCGGCGACCAGGATCAAAGCGAAAGCTCGCATGAGGAGATTCTGACTCGTCACGCCGCGGCCCGCAACCGCCTGGCGTCCAGAGTGCATCAGGAAACAACAGGGCATTGTTTTCATCGGCGGGCGAATGGTTTTGTTAGACTGGGCGCCAGAACCGGACCCTCTCCGGTGGCTGAATTCCCCTTCGCACAATTCATGGTGACGATTGCTAACGCTTCGTTATTGAACGATTTGGAATCGCAGCGCGAGCACGAGCTGGCGGAAGCAGGCGCGATTCAGATGGGAATGCTACCGCAGCGCGCGCTGCGAACCGCTGATGTGACGGTTTGCTAGCAATTCCAACCTTTTCATGAAGTGGGCGGCGACTTCCTGGATTTCTTCACGCTGACGGATGGCGTGATCGGAATCTACCTTGGCGACGTCACGGGAAAGGGACTTCTGGCGGCCTTGTATGCTGCGCTGGCTGTGGGAACTTTGCGCGGCGTTCATAAAACGGGCACGCCGCCAGCAACGGTCTTGAGCACAGTCAACCGCAGAGTGATGTTGCGCGGCGTGTCGCCACGTTACGCAGCGGTGCAGTATGGGTGTTTTCGACCCGCGCGGAATATTGCGAATCGCCAGCGCGGGAATGGCGGGCCCGCTGATTCTTTCGAGTGCGCGGCTGCCGGGAGCTGGAACTTCGCGGCATTCCCCCAGGAATGTTTCCGGAAACAGACTACGAAAGCCAAACGGTGCAGCTCGAACGCGACGACTCCCTAAATTTTTCTGAGCGATGGATTCAGCGAATCGCAGAACTCCACGGGCGACTTCTTTGGCATGGAGAAAGTGCAAGAAGTATGCGCGTCCCTGCGGAAAAAAACACCGGAGGAAATCCTTCACCAAATGACGGAGGCAGTGATCCGTTATTCCTGCGACCGGCCGCAACAAGATGACCGGACGGCGGCGATTTTGCGCTACCTGCCGAATTAACCTGGAGACAACTCGGGCGGGGATAGCGCGTACGCCGAAATTGAGGTAGCAGGTGGGAAACTTCGGGGGAATTCAAATTGACACCACGGCGGTGCTCCAGTAACAAAGGTAGTAACGGCAATCAACTAGAGGAGAGTCCTCGATGAAGAAGATGAAGTCCCCGCACGCCTGCGTTTTGGCGTTTAGCTTGTCCGCACTGCTATGCATTCCGAGCGAAATTCTTGCCGCACCGGATACGCCCGGTCAAAGAGCCGGCGAAGTTTCCCGGGTGATTCCGGCAGTAAGTATCGCGCGCGGAGCAAAAACGCTCTCTGCATCCGCAAAAACTGTCGTGGATTGGCTGGATGTGGTGAACACGCAGGCCAGCGCACGAGCGCGAGTCGCGCTGGATGACGGATCGGTGTTGAACGTCGGATCGGATTCATCCATCAAGGTGCTAAAGCACGACGGCGGAGCGCAGCAAACCGAATTGGAACTGACCTACGGAAAAATTCGCTCACAAGCGCAAAAAATCACCAAGCCCGACGGAAAATTCGAAGTGCGCACGCCCGCGGGAGTAGCCGGGGTCGTGGGCACGGACTTTTTCACAGGATTCGATAATTCAACCGGAACGATGAACGTGATCGTATTCGAAGGAATCGTCAAAGTTTGCAACCTTGCAGGCGTGTGTGTGATCGTGAAAGCCGGACAGATGACGAGCGTGCGCTCGAATGACAGCACGGGACCGCTGGCACCGACGCAAGCGACGCTCGATGTGCTGGTGGACGCCGGGACGACAACGGATGTGGGCGGAAAGGTCGGCGTTCAAAATGTCGGCCATCACATTGGCAAAGGCACGGCGATCACGCTGGGAATTCTTGCCGTGATTCCGGCGATCCTGATTCCGGTCGTGGCGACGCATGGGAACAGCAGCGCCCCGCCCAACACTACATGTAAGCCCAACAGCCAATCTTGCGGCTGAGAGAGTCTAGCCGTTTTAAGCAAAAACTGGCGATTGAGATCCTTCGGCTTCGGCGCGAAAGCGCCGAAGCTCAAAATGACAATTTACGAATTTAGGACTCGGGCTAATTCCGCTAGGTACCGACTCACGGATAGGCGTTCTGCGGAAGGGCGAAGGCCACGTAGACGCCGCCGGACGGAGACTTGAGGTCTTTTCCGCCGCCAGCGGCAATCACAACATATTGACGGCCATTCACGGCGTAAGTGGCTGGCGTGGCATTTCCCGCAAAAGGCAAAGCCGTCTCCCAGAGCAAAGTCCCATTTGAAATATCGTAGGCGCGGAATTTTTTGTCGTAGTTGGTTGCGCCAATAAAGAGAAGACCACCCGCAGTGACGATTGGCCCGCCGTAGTTTTCCGTACCGGTGTTGCGCATTCCCGCCGCGGCTAGTTCCGGATACTCGCCGAATGGAATTTTCCAGAGGTATTCGCCAGTGTTGAGATTGATGGCGTTCAACGTTCCCCAGGGAGGAAGAACGGCGGGATAACCGTCCGGATCGAGAAAGCGATTGTAGCCGGTGAGGTGGTATTTCATTGCGGGTGGCGGCGGACCTGGGCCTGAAACCTCTTTTTGAGGGATGACCGCGGAGCGGTCAATCCTCTGACCATTCGCGAGAAAATCGGCGATGGCGTTGGTTTGTTGCGAAGTTAAATTGGGAAATCCGGGCATGCGGCCCTTGCCGTTGCGAATGGTGGAAACAATTTGCGCGAAATTGAGTCGCGCGCCGATGCCAATCAGCGAGGGAAACGCCGGCGGCGATCCGGCAAGCTTGTCGCCGTGGCAAACGCTGCACTGGCTGACGTAGAGGGCGCGAGAGCCCGTTTCGTTTCCGCTGGCCGCGAGAGCGCCGGTCCAGGCAATGTCATTCGAATTGACGTAAATGATCGAGGTGCTGGGGTCAACCGCCGAGCCGCCCCACTCCGCGCCTCCATCGAATCCCGGGAAGACAACGGTTTCCGTGCCGACGGAGAGCGGAATGAACTGACCATCGCTGTGAAATTTTTTGAAATTGTCGAGAGCCCAGCGATGAGCCTCGGGCGTGCGGTGAGTGAGCAGGTCTTCTGTGAGGCGCAGGCGCGCAAACGGAACGGGTGCGGCGGGTAGCGGCTGTTCTCTGGCGGTCACTTCGCCGGGCACGTTGCTCGCAGGATATGGATGATTTTCGATCGGGAAAAGAGGCTCACCCGTGAGGCGGTTGAACAGGTAGATGAATCCCTGCTTCGAGGGCTGTGCAACCGCGTCAACAGGATGGCCGCTGCGTTGGACGGTGAGCAACACCGGCGGCGAAGGAAAATCGCGGTCCCAAATGTCGTGGTGAACTCCTTGAAAATGCCAGAGGCGCTTGCCGGTGCGCGCATCGATGGCGATAAGGCAATCGGCAAACAGGTTGTCGCCAACGCGGTCCGCGCCATAAAAATCGAATGCGGGCGAACCCGTGGGGACGTAGACGATGCCACGGGCGGCGTCGAGCGACATCCCGGTCCAGTTGTTGGCGGCGCCGCTAGTTTTCCACGCGTCCGTAGGCCAGGTGTCGTAACCAAATTCGCCGGGCAGCGGGATGGTATGAAAGGTCCAGCGAAGTTTTCCGGTGCGCACGTCGAAAGCGCGAATGTTGCCCGGCGGGGCGGGAAGCGTCTCCGGATTGCGCCCCCCGACGATGATCGAATCTTCAAAGACGAGCCCTGCACTGGTGAGATAGATCGAGTTGGCGCTGGCAGGTTCGCGGTCGAGGTTTTCGCGAAGATCGATACGACCCGCATCGCCAAAGTCAGGAATGGGTTTGCCGGTGGCCGCGTCGAGCGCATAAAGGTAATTCATTACGCCGACGAGAATCCGGGAACTAGCGCCGGAACTCCAATACGCGAGGCCCCGATCGGGCTGTGTGCCTGCAATGCCGGAGTCAAATTTCCATCGCAGTTTTCCGGAGGCGGCATCGAGGGCAAAAATCTTTTGCGTGGGAGTGATGCCATAAAGAACTCCGCCGACAATCAAGGGATTGGTTTGCAGACCGCCTTCTTCGCCAGTGTCGAAGTTCCAGGCAACCTGAAGTTTGGCGACATTGCTGCGATTTATTTGTGCGAGAGGCGAGTAGTGATTGTTTTCGGCGTTGCCGCCGTAGCGAGGCCAGTCCTGGGAAATTTGTGCGGCGGCGGAAGTTGGCGGCGGATTTTCTTGTGCTGTCGAGGAGAGAGGCATTAGCAGGGCGAGGTGAAGCAGCGGAAGGCAAACTGCCCGGGTAATGCGCACATGATCGCTCAAATTTCCTCCTGGCCTGAGGAGAGGTTGCTGCATTTGACGCGTCGAACCGAAAGGAGTGTAACCGAATGGGGCACGGAATGGGATTCAACAGGGCATTGTGTTTCAGCGAGGAACAGCAACACTGCGCCCCTACAAGCGGGCGGGCGCGGGCGACACCGCGCACGGACTGAAGCCTGAGCCATTGGGGCGTGCAACGAAATGGCGCGGAGCGCCGTCGAAGTAGTGTTGGCCGGGAAGGCCCGCGTTGAATGCCTGCCGAAGAGTGACGTACACTGGCTTTTTAGCCTGGTGCATCCGATTAAAAATCGTGAGGACTGCTTTGCATAAATTGAATCGTTTTTTCGCCGCGTTGCTGTTGCCGGCGATCGTTATGGCACTTGCGGCAGCTTTTCATCCAGCTGCGACCGTGGCCGGACCGCCGGACACACCGGCCGTTGGAAAACCGTCGCCATTGATTGCGGCGATGCAGACAGAGCTGGATCGTTCGTTCAAAGTGCTGGGGGGACAGGAACCGCCGGCGTACTTCATCGGCTACACCATCACGAACACGCAGAGAGCGGAGGTATCCGGTTCGAATGGTGCGTTGCTATCGAGCAGCGAAGCGCGGAACCGCTGGTTGCAGGTGTCGGTTCGAACGGGCACCTACACGCTGGATAACACGCACAAAGTAGGCGAGCGGCAAATGCCAAGCGGCGGGCCGGGAACGGCGATTCCCGTAGACAACGATGAGGAAATCGTGAGACGCGCAATTTGGCTGGAGACGGACGATCAATATCGCGCCGCCGCCGAATCGCTGATTAAGATTCGCTCCAGCAAGGAAGTAAAAGCCGACACTTTGGAAGGGCGTGCGCCGGATTTTTCGCACGAGCAGCCGCACAAGTCGATTGAGCCGGAGGCATCGTTCACGCTGGACCGGAAACCATGGGAAGAAAAAGTCCGCGCGTACACAAAGGCGTTCCGCGAATCGCCGGACATTCTGAATTCGATCGTGACCTTCTCTGCGCTGGCGCAGAATGCGTACCTGGTGAACACAGAAGGAACACAACTGCAGCACGGGCAGACTCGGTATCGGCTGGAACTATTCATCCAGGGAAAAGCTACGGATGGGATGAACATCGAGCGCTACTACAATTTTGACTGGGTCGATTCGAAGGACGCTCCGAGTGACAAAGACGTGGCTGCCGCAAGCGCAACTTTGCGCAAGGAAATGGAAGGGCTCGTAAAGGCGCCACTGAATGAACCAAGCGTGGGACCTGCGCTGTTGACAGGCCGAGCGGCGGCGGTTTTCTTCCACGAAGTGTTCGGGCACCGCGCTGAAGGACATCGACAAAAAGACATTTCGGAGGGACAGACGTTCGCGAAGAAAGTGGGCGAGCCGATCCTGCCGGATTTTCTGAGCATTGTGGATGATCCAACGCTGCGGAAGCTGGGACAGGAAGACTTGCTGGGGTATTACCGGTTCGATGATGAAGGCGTATCGTCGCACGAGGTGGTGCTGGTGGATCATGGAGTGCTGAAGAATTTTGAGATGTCGCGCTCGCCGCTGGCGGATTTTCCCCATTCGAACGGGCACGGGCGGCGGCAACTGGGCGCAACACCGGTTTCGCGACAGGGTAATTTGATCGTCAAGAGCAATAAGACGGTAACGAACGCGCAGCTGCGCGCGAAATTGATCGAACTCATCAAGACGCAGAATAAGCCCTATGGCTTGCTGATTGACGACATCGCCGGAGGATTCACGTTCACCGGACGCGGGCAGCCACAGGCATTTCAGGTGCAGCCGCTGGTAGTTTACAAAGTGTTCGCGGATGGAAGGCCGGACGAATTGGTGCGAGGAGTGGACATTGTGGGAACGCCACTGGCGGCGTTGACAAAGATTGTGGCGACGGGCGACACGCCGGAAGTGTTCAACGGCTATTGCGGAGCGGAATCGGGCTCGGTCCCGGTATCGGCGGCGGCGCCCGCGATTTTGACGACGGAGTTGGAAGTACAAAAGAAACAGGCGGATACGGATGCGCCACCCATCTTGCCGCCTCCAGCGCATGACGTAAAGTCAGCGCAAGCAAAAACGGGACGTGCACAGTGAAGACCTCTCTTGGCATTGTGACCTTGTTGCTGGCTAGCGCCGGCGGAATTGTTCCCGCGACGCTGGCCCAGGAAAAATCGGATAACGATCACACGCTGCAGGCAATGCGCGACGAAATGGCCCGCGCCAAGGATCGGCTGGAACTAAAATTTCCGGGCACTAACGAACCCGTGCGGCCGTACTACCTAGAGTACCGGCTGCTGGACCTGGAAGTGCGAGAGGTTGTGGGGCAATTCGGCGCGTTGATGTCGAGCACCCACACGCGAAACCGCTTTATGAATGTTCAGGCGCGCGTAGGAAGCTTTAAACAAGACAGCTCGAATTTCGTAAGCGATGAAGGGTTCAGAGGATTCATCGGATCGACAGGATCGGTGGGCATCGATCGCGACTACGATTCGCTGCGGCAGGATTTGTGGATTGCAACGGACCAGGCGTTCAAGGAAGCCGTGGAGACGTACTCCCGGAAGCGAGCTTATCTGAACAGCCTGGCGCGACAGACGGACATTGACGATTTCTCAAAAGCAACTCCGGTGAAGAATATTGAGCCGCTGGTGACGCCGGACTGGAGCGGGCGGAACTGGGAGCAAGAGGTGCGGGAAAGTTCCGCGGCGCTGCGAGCGTTTCCGGAAATCCAAGAATCGCGCGTAACGTACTACCTCGTTTACGCGACGGAATATTTGTTGACCAGCGAAGGCACGGAGATTCGCACAAACCGTAGCTTTGCCGCGGTGGAAGCGGGATTGAGCTCGCTGGCAAAGGACGGTATGCAGCTGAACCATTTTTACGCGTCGTACGCGCCAAAGCCTGTAGACCTGGCAAGCGTGGACACCGTGAAAAAAGGACTGAACGTGACGGGCAGCGAGTTGATGGCGCTTCGCGCATCACCGCCCGCGCAAGATTATACGGGACCAGTGCTGTTCGAATCGCGTGCGGCTGCACCGCTCGTGGCGCAGGTGTTGGGGCCGGCATTGAACGGCGCGCGGCCGCCAGTGGCGTTTCAGCCGGTGATGGAACAATTCTTGAGTAACGTTGGAGGAAAGAGCGATTGGGTGAGCCGCATCGGAGCTCGCGTGCTGCCGACGAGTGTGACAGTCGTGGACGATCCGAGCGCGAAAGATTTTCAGGGACACGCTTTAATAGGCGGATACCGAGTGGACGACGAAGGCGTGCCGGCGCAGAAAGTAACTGCGGTTGAGAGCGGCGCGTTGAAAGAGCTGCTGATGTCGCGGCGGCCAGGGCCGGATTCCGACAAATCGAATGGACACGGACGTTCGGCGTTCTTGAACGATGCGAAACCAACGCCCAGCAATCTGTTCTTTACCCCGTCGGAAGCTACGCCGGCAGCGGACCTGAAAAAGAAATTTTTGGATATTTGCCGTTCGAACAAGCAGGAGTATTGCCTGGAAGTGAAGGAGATGGACAATCCAGCGATCAGTTTGCTGCACCAGGAAGACTTCAGCGAGTTGCTGGCAAGCTACGGCGGGGGGGCAGGAAACGGCGACCGGCTGCCGCTGATTGTGGTGCGCGTATATCCAGCGGACGGACACGAGGAGATGGTACGCGGAGCGCGGATCACGGGATTGAATACGCGCGTATTGCGAAACGTGACATCGATGGGCAACGATCCGTATGTATACAACTACATGCAGACGCAGGTGGCGGGATTTGCCGGGACGGCGCTGGGCGCATTTGGCTCAGCACAGAACGGCCTTCCGTCATCGGCAGTTGCACCATCGCTGCTCTTTGAAGAAATGGATGTGCGCGGCGCGCGAGGCGAACCGAAACGGCCGCCGCTGGTGCCGGCGCCGGCGATGACCGCGAAGTAAATTATTTTCGCTGACGTAGTTTTTCAGAAAGACACGCCGATGAAAGAAGTAACCAGACGCGGATTAATATTAGGGGCCGCGGCTCTGGCTGCGGTCGGGGTGTTTGCCGGAGTGGACCATGTGGCGAGTTCGACGTTTGTAAAAGACGAGCCGCCGCTTGCCCCGGACGCAACCGTTGAGATTGTGGAGTTTGACGATACGGGCAGACGGATTGGCAAAAAGCAGCTTCACAAAGTTCGCAAGACGGAAGTGGAATGGCGAAACGTATTGACGACGCCGCAATTTGTGGTGACGCGGAAAGCAGCGACGGAGATTCCCTATTCGGGTGAATTGCTGAATGAACATCGCGCGGGAATTTTCCGGTGTGCGGATTGCGGGACGGCGCTCTTCGACGCAAAAACAAAATTTGAATCGGGAACGGGCTGGCCGAGTTTTTGGGCAGCGCTCGCCGATGAGAATGTTCGCGAAAAAGATGACTTCAGCATGGGCATGCTGCGGCGGGAAGTGAAATGCGCGCTCTGCGACGCGCATCTGGGGCACGTGTTTACGGATGGACCGGACCCGACGGGTTTGCGGTACTGCATGAATTCCGCGGCGTTGAAGTTTGTGCCACAACGAGCCGCATGAATTTCCACTTCTCTAAACCCTGCACGGTGTCCCGTCCCAGCAGACTTAGGGTAGTCTAAGCGTGGTGATCCAAGCCCTGATACCCGGCGAATCGCGGGAAAAGAAGCGGGCGGCGCTGCTGAGCGTGGGCTCGGCAATGCTGCTGGTTTCGCTGAAAGCGTTTCTGGTGATTCGTACCGGAAGCCTGGGCGTATTGAGCGAGGCACTGCATTCCGGCCTCGACCTGATCGCCGCGATTATTACTTTCCTTTCCATAAGAGTCTCCGACCAGCCCGCCGATGAACGGCATCCCTATGGACATGGGAAATTCGAAAATTTTTCCGCGTTTGTGGAAACCGGGCTGCTCGTTCTGACGGCGCTATACGTCATCTACGAAGCATTTGATCGGCTATTTTTTCACAGCGTACACATTCAACCGAGCGTTACGGCGATCCTGGTGCTCCTCGTAGCGCTCTCGATTGATATCACTCGCGCAAGAAGACTTTCTCAGGTAGCCGCGAAATATTCGAGCGAAGCGCTGGAAGCGGATGCGCTGCATTTTTCGACGGACGTGTGGAGCACCATTGTCGTCATCGCCGGGATCGGGCTGGTGTGGGCGGGCGAAGCGTGGAATGTGCCGTGGCTGGTCTACGCTGACGCGCTGGCTGGATTGACGGTGGCGGCAGTAATTTTGTGGGTCGGATCGCGGCTCGGTAAGCGAACGCTGGACGCTCTTTTGGACGCGGCGCCCGAAGGCCTGCAAGAACAAATCACGACCGCAATTCGACGGATGGACGGCGTGCTAAGCGTCGAGCGCGTGCGGTTGCGGCGCGCTGGGAATCGTTACTTCGTGGACGCGACAGTGAGCGTGCCGCGGACGGCAAGCCTCGAGCAAGTACATGCGTGGAGCGATGCAATTGAACAGCGCGTGAGCGAAATTGTGCCTGCAGACGTTGTGGTGCATGCGGAGCCGCGTGCGCCAAAGGGCGAGCCATTTTTTGACTCCATCCGCGCGGTTGCGCAGCGTCGAGGGCTGGCGATCCACGATTTGTCCGCTCAGCAGAATGACGGCCGGTTGTTTGTGGAGCTGCACCTGGAAATCGATCCGCACCTCAGCCTGAAAGAAGCGCACCAGCAAGCCACGGAGCTGGAAGAGCAAATTCGGGAACTGCGACAGGAGCCGACCGAAGTGAACATTCACATCGAACCGCTCGGGACGGCAATCAGTTTGCCGGACGCCGGCGGTGGAGACCTACGAGAACTGGCGCGTGCCATCGAAGGATTTTTGAATCAGCTGCCAGCGGAATATCACGAACTATTGAACAGCCACAACGTTCTCGTGCGTCAAGTGGAACATCACATTCTTGCCTCATGCCATTGCGTGATGCGCAGCGAACTGCCAGTTACGGAAGTACACGACGTTACGGCGGCACTTGAAGATCGCGTCAAAGAAGAATTCCCACAGATCTACCGGGTGACAATTCATCCGGAGCCGGAAGGCGCTTAAACAGGATTACGGCGCGCAAACGCGTGTGCAGCCATAGCTATGACAGCGGGATAGCAAACCAGAACGTAACGAGGTTCCGGCGTCTCCACGGTGGTAAGAAACGCCGTTCGAATCAGCACAAAACATATAAGCAGCACCACAGTGAGGCGCGCGCCGGTAGAGTCACGCCAGAGGCGAACGGCTCCACATAATGCGAATGCAATGTAAAAAATATTTAGGAAGAAAAAAGCAATCGTCACGGCCATGTCTTCCCGATCGGTCTCCCATGTTTCCGCCAGCGGAAAAACAGAGCCGGAAATAGGCAATTGTTCAATGCGCGGTGTAAACCAAAGAGTGATCGCCCTTTGCAAGGGAACGTAGACATAGGTTCGCAGCGGATGACGCGCGGTGCGTTCGCGTGCGATGTTTAGAAACTGCCGATGCTCTTC
>Ga0137380_10003799_pt1 | contig 13179 bp, 8 predicted proteins | sample SagtaG_17_FD_104809 | JGI IMG/M metagenome (GOLD analysis project Ga0137380, IMG submission 104809) | Vadose zone soil microbial communities from Sagehorn Ranch, Mendocino, California, USA - Sage2_L_100_16 metaG | ecosystem: Environmental > Terrestrial > Soil > Vadose zone | place: USA... | reverse complement strand
GGCCGCCGCCCCCTCGCCGCCGCCGGGTCTCGCCGCCCCTTCCCCGCCGCCGTTAGGTGACGCCCCCGAGGTCATCGTCGTCGAGGACGATCCCGCGCTCGCCGATCTACTCACGCTCGGGCGCGAGCCCCGGGGCTACCGCTTCCTCCACTTTCGCAACGGCCGCGAGGCGCTGGACCTGCTCAAGACAATGGACACACGGGGTAGCTCACAGCCGCCGTTGCTCCTGCTCGACGTCGATCTCCCCGCGCTCGACGGCTATTCGATCTTCGAGGAGCTGCAGCAGGAGTGCCCGGGAAAATTTCGTGTTGTGTTTACGACGGTGCACGGCAGCGAGACGGAGCAGCTGCGCGGTCTCGAGGCGGGCGCGATGGACTACATGGTGAAGCCGATGAGCCTGCGCGTCGCGCTCGAAAAGATCCGCCGGTGGGTGGGGCGATGACGGCGCGCCACTTCCTGACCATCGTCGCCATCGTGCAAGGCGGCCTGTTCGCGGCCTTGATGGTGCTGATCATCCTCAACCGCTGGTTCCGGCTGCGGCGCAGCAGCCGCCTCAACCCCCGGCGCGAGGCCGTGGATGCCTCGATGCGGCGCTGGGCGGCGGGCACCACACCGCTCGCGGGAGTGCTGGTTGGGCTCGGCCGGCTCCCGACCCCGCTTGCCATCGACGCCCTCGTCAAATGGTCGGCGCGCGTGCCGGGCGAACGGTGGCGCCAGCTTGCGCAGGCGCTGGAACACACCTGGTGGGCCAGGTTCGTGCGGACAAACAGCACGTCGGCGCGGTGGTGGAAGCGGCTGGAATGCGCGCGATTCCTGAGCGTCGCCGCGATGCCGGGGGATGTGGCCCGGCTGGCGCGCTTGATCAACGATCGTCATCCCGCCGTTCACGTGGCGGCCGTCGCGTGTCTCGAGCGGATGGAGAACACGTCGCTCACCCTGACGGCGCTGGACCGCCTACCGCAGCTCGCCCCCACAGTTCAGGCGTATTACGCCGCGATGCTGCTGCGATCGCGGCCGGTGGTGGTCGAACACCTGCAGAAGCGTCTGCGCCGTGCCGACGATCCTGCCCTCCCCCGACTCGCCGAGTTTGCGGCGCGGCTGGGTGAGCCCGCGCTGCGCGAACGGCTGACGGCGCTGGCCGATCACACCGATCCCGAAGTCCGCGTGCAGTCGGCGCGCGCGCTGGGCAGCTTTCCGCACCGCGAGTCCGTCGCCGCACTCAAGCGGCTGGCCACCGACGACGCATGGCCGGTCCGGGCGCAGGCCATGCGGTCGCTCGGCATGATCGCCGACGTGAGCACGCTGCCGCTGCTGAAAGGGGCGCTGCGCGACAGCGTGTGGTGGGTGCGCTTGCGAGGCGCTCTCGGGCTGATGCGCTTCGCCGCGGCGGGCCGTAACGCGCTGCTCGAAGCGGAGGTGGGCGGCGATCCCGTCGCCCGTGCGATGGCCCAGATGGTCCTCGGCCTGCCGGCGCAGGCGCTGGCGGAGTTCGCCGCATGAGCGTGCTCACCAGCCTCGTCGGGACCACGGATCTCACTATCCTGATCTATTTCCTCGTCCTGAACTCGTTCTATGCTGTGCTGCTGATTCTCTCGATCCCCGAGATCTGGGAGCAGACACGGCTGGCCGAGGACGAGGATTTCCAGCGCCTGATGCAGAGCGATGCGCTGCCGCCGATCACGATTCTCGTCCCGGCCTACAATGAGAGTGCGACCATCGAAGCCAGCGTCACCGCGATTCTGACCCTCGAGTATCGCAACTACGAGGTCGTCGTGGTGAACGACGGATCGAAGGACGACACGATGGAGCAGCTGCGGCATGCCTTCGATCTCTACGAGATTCCGCGGGTCTATCCCGAGACGATCGAAGCCAAGCCGCTGCGCGCGTTGTACCGCTCGCGCTCTCGCTCACGGTTGCTGGTGCTCGACAAGGAGAACGGCGGCAAGGCCGACTCGCTGAATGCGGCGATCAACGCGTCGCGCTTTCCGCTCGTGATCGCGGTCGATGCCGATACGCTCATCGAGCCGGACGCCTTGCTCCGCCTCACGCGCCCCTTCCTACTCGGCCGGCAGATCGCCGCGGTCGGCGGCACGGTGCGCGTCGCCAACAACTCCACGGTGACGGACGGTCGCGTGACGGACGCGCGGGTGCCCTCGAAAGTGATCCCCGGGATCCAGGTGGTGGAGTACTTGCGCGCGTTTCTCTTCGGCCGCCTCGGATGGAACCGGCTGGGCGGGAATTTGATCATCTCCGGAGCGTTTGGGCTGTTTCGCAAGGAATACGTCATGGCGGTCGGCGGCTATCGCACCAACAGCATCGTCGAGGATCTCGATCTGGTCGTGCGCATGCACCGCCATCTGCGGCGCAACAAGATCAGGTACGAGATGCCGTTCATTCCCGACCCCGTGGCGTGGACCGAAGTGCCCGAATCGTTCAAGATCCTGTCGCGCCAGCGAGAGCGCTGGCACCGCGGCCTCATCGCGGCCATGTGGCAATACAAGGGAATGCTCTTCAATCCCCGCTACGGTAGAATCGGATTTCTCGCGATGCCGTTCTTCGCGTTTGGGGAGATGCTCGCCCCGGTCATCGAGCTGCTGGGCTACATCATCACCGCCGTCGGACTCGCCTTTGGTCTCGTCAATGTGTCGTTCGCGCTGCTGTTCGTCCTCGTCGCGTGGGGATACGGCATGCTGCTCTCCATCTGGGCCGTGGTGCTCGAGGAAGTGAGCTTCCGGCGCTATCGGCGCTTCATCGATCTGTTTCGGCTGCTGCTCTTCGCGTCGCTGGAAAACTTCGGCTACCGCCAGATGACCGTGTGGTGGCGGCTCAAGGCGTTCGCGAACGTGGCGAAGGGCGTGCACGTCTGGGGCGACATGACGCGCAAGGGCTTCGGCAAGCCGAGCGTCGCGGCGCTGCTCGCCTTGTGTCTCGCGACGCCGTGTCTCTCGCAAACTCTTCGGGTTTCCGCATGGAGCTCGTACGAAGCCGTGACCGCGAGTCAGGATTGGACCACGCTCGGGGCCCAGCTCACGCTCACGACCGCTCGTGGACACGCGGGCTGGGTCGCAGCCGAGTACTACAGCCGCTACGGCGAACGGGATGTCGCGGAACGCATCGGCGGTGTCGTGCACCCAACGCCGCGGTTCTGGCTCACCGCTGAAGCAGGCACGTCGCGGCGGCCGGTCTTCACACCACAGAACACGTGGGAGACGGACGCCAGCGCGCTGGTGGCTGCTCGCACGTCCGTGGGACTCGGGTACCGCCGCTGGAACTATGCGGTCGGTCCCGTCGACGTGCTGATGCCCCACCTCGCCACGGAATCACAGCGCATGTCATGGAGCGTGCGGGTGTACGTCTCTCGCAATCCGTCAAAGCGCACCGATACGGCTGCTTCCCTTCGCGCCACAGGGTCCCTGACGCGCCGCACCACCGTCTCCGTACTCGGCGCGGCGGGGCGCGAGAGTTATCTGGTCGGCGGGGCGGTCCGATCATTGGAAACGCTGACAGGGGTGGCCGGCATCCGTTACAACGCGGCCGGCGGTATGACGCTCCGATTCGATGTGAGCGTTATTCGCTCGCGGCCGGTGTTGTCGCGCAGCGGCGTGTCGATAGGCCTAGAACGCGGGCTGTAAATAGCCACGTGCAGGCTATGTAACGCTCACCATCCCGCGGTGACGCGCTTCACGTTACCGCCGGCGATCGCCGCGACATTCGGCAGGACCGGCGCGAGCGCCGGCAGGATGTACGAGCGGGTGATTCGACCGCGGCGCGGCAGGAAACGCGCGACATCCGGCAGGACAAGCGCGATCTGCGCAACGACCGGCGCGATCTACGCCGGGACCGTCACGACACTACGCAGGCGACCCCAAAAACTCCGTAGGTTTGGATCGTGTGGGGAAAACAGGTAGGGGCGCAGCATGCTGCGCCCCTACTGGTTTCTAACTCTCACCTACACGCGAAGCTGCGGATGCTCCAGCAACCGACGCTGCAGCATCGGATGCGTCCGCCATACCTGCCACCCCATCGCAAGCACGGCCAGCACATTCGCAACGGCCACCGACCACCAACCGATCGTCCCCAGGACCCACTGGGCCCCCACACCGATGGTGGCGAGGAAGAGTCCCTCGAGCAGGATTGCGGTCAGTAACACGAGCAGCGCCATCGCGGGGGCACGCTCCACCTGCTCGGCCAGCCCAACGAACACCACCCCGGCGATGATGAACGCGGCGACGTGCATGACGGTGTAGACCGCGACCAGGCCGATGCTGACGACGATGTCCCCGGGGCCGGCGACTCCGAGGAACAGCGCAGAGCCGAGCGCTGCCGGTGTGCGGAATGCCGTCCCATTGGCGACATCCAAAACGAAGAACCAGACCGCCACCACGGCGGCTCCGATGAGGCCCGTGACCACGCCCCGCGCCAGCGCGGGATGATCGTGGAGCGTCGTGATTCGCAACGGCCGCGGATCATGCTCGGCGTAATGCAGGTAGGCCATGAGCACCAGGCCGGCAGCGATGTTGGCGCCGACGACGTGCGGCCACGCGATCACGCTGAGGTGCTGCGCATGCAGGAGCAGCAGCCCGACATAGAACGTCGCTTCCTGCAGCAGCACTCCGAACACCAGCGCGAGGAGTAAGCGTGGCGGCGCTGTGAACGCCGCGCTGACCCACGCCATCCCCACACCAAGCATCGCGAAGACCCCGAAGTGCAGCACCGTGTAGACAGCGACGAGTCGGAAGGTGACTTCCGTGAACTCACGGTTCAGCAGCACGCCAGCGAGCAGTGTGGGCGTGCGGAAGGGATGACCTGCCAGCGTATCCGCAACGAGGAACCACAGCGCGACTACGAATCCAGCAAGGAGTCCACCCGTCACGCCATGTACGACCACTGCTTGTGCGGGTCGCCGCATCTTCCCGACCTCGCGAAAAGGGCTGCTGACAACATGGCGGCCAGGGCCGCGACTGTCTACTGGTGCATCCGCCGCATCTCGGCCGCGACTCGTTCAGCCTCCCGCATCACTCTCAGCGTATTCAGGCCCGCGACTTTCTTCACATCAGCTTCCGTCCAGCCGCGCCGTAGCAGCTCGGCGATCAGATCGGGGAACTTGGACACATCCTCCATGCCGACCGGCACTTCCGTGATGCCGTCGAAGTCGGAGCCAATTCCCACACAATCGATCCCCGCAACCTGGCGGATGTGCTCGATGTGATCGGCGACCTGGGACAGGGTCGCGTGTGGCCCTGCGGCGTCCCAGGCCTTCAGGGAGTCAGCGCGCGTGGCCGAATCGGCGCCGGCGGCCCGCAGTCTTTCGACGCGTGCGTTCACGGTGTCGCCCCAAACACGCACCGCCTCCGACACGAAGCCCGGATTGAAGTTCACCATGACCACGCCGCGGTTCACCGTAACGAGCTTGAGGATCGAATCGGGAACGTTGCGCGCGTGATTGGCGAGCGCGCGCGCCGAGGAATGCGAGAAGATGACCGGCGCGCGCGAGGTATGCAGCGCATCGGACATGGTCTGGTCGTTCACGTGCGACAAATCCACCAGCATGCCGAGCCGATTCATCTCCAGTACGACCTGTTTGCCGAAGGGCGACAGCCCGCGCCGGGCAGTATCGGTGGACGCGGTCGCCCAGTCGAGGCTGCGCCAGTGCGTCAGCGTGATGTAGCGCGTGCCGAGCTTGGAGAACATGCGCAGCGCGCCAAGCGAGTTCTCCATCGCGTGGCCGCCTTCGATGCCGATCAGGCAGGACACCTTTCCGGCGGCAAAGTTGCGCTCGACGTCGGCAGCCGTGTACGCCATCGCCAGGCTGCGGGCGTTCTTGCTGCAGAGGCGGTGCACGAGATCGATTTGCTCGAGCGCATAGGTCGCCGGGTGGATCCCGGAGTCCATGGTCGTCACAGGCACATACGCGGCCCAGAACTGACCGCCGACGTGGCCGGCACGGAGTCGGGGGACGTCGGTCATCAGCCTTGGTTGGCGGACGGCGAAATTGATGGAGTCGAGTCCGCCCCGTTCGCGAATCGCGTCCGGGATGTCGTTGTGGCCGTCGATGAGCGGGACGGTACTGAGGATGCGAATGGCTTGAGCGCGGTAATCCTGGGCGGACAATTGGAATGTTGGAATGATGGAAAGCAGCGCGGTCGCTGAAAAAAGAGCTTTGATCATGGCAGGAAGCTGGCGTCACCCGTACCTCTTATCAAGATTACGTCATGGCCACGATCACCTTCGAGGTGAATGGTGAGCGCGAGGAAGTAGCGTTCGCACCGCATAAGACGCTGCTCGAGGTATTGCGCGAGGATCTGGGACTCACCGGAACGAAGCACGGCTGCGAGTTGGGCGAGTGCGGTACCTGTACCGTGCTGCTGGATGGAACGCCGGTCCTGTCGTGCCTGGTGCTGGGTCTCGCGTGCGCCGGCCACGCCGTACGAACCGTCGAAGCGATGGCGCAGGGCGGCAAGCTGCATCCCCTGCAGGAGACGTTCGCCGACCTGGGCGCGGCGCAATGCGGTTACTGCACGCCCGCCTTTCTCCTCGCCGCGGAAGCGCTACTCGCCGCCAATCCCAAGCCGACACGTGACGAGATCAAGGACGCTCTGGCCGGCAACCTCTGCCGCTGCACGGGCTACATCAAGATCTACGAGGCCGTCGAGCTGGCGGCGGCACGCATGCGGGGTGAAAGAGCCGAACCGAAACGGGAAACGCTGTATGGCCACGCATAGGGTCATCGGGAAGGCACTGCGGAAGGTCGACGCCGTCGCGAAGGTGACGGGCGCGACGCGATTCGCCGACGATCTCGCGTTCCCGCGCATGCTGTACTGCAGGCTGCTGCGCAGCACCCAGCCCCACGCGCGCATCGTTTCGATCGATGTCACCGCCGCGAAGCAGCTGGACGGCGTGCAGGCCGTGCTCACGGGTCCCGATTTGCCGATTCCGTTCGGGATTCTGCCCATCTCGCAGGACGAGCACGCGCTCTGCGTCGACAAGGTCCGTTTTATCGGCGATCCGGTCGCGGCGGTGGCCGCGACGACCGAGGAGACGGCGACTGCCGCGCTCGATCTCATCAAGGTCGTCTACGAGCCGCTCAAATCCTTCGACTCGGCCGAAGCCGCCGTCGCGCATCCCGAGCCCCAAATTCACGACTACGCCGATAGCGGCAATCTCCACAAGCTGATCAATCTCGAGTTCGGGGACGTCGAAGCCGGCATCGCCGAAGGTGATCTGGTGCGGGAAGATCTGTTCTTCTTCGAAGGCAACACGCATCTGCCGATGGAGCAGCACGCCGCAGTAGCGATGTGGTCACCGGATGGGAAGCTGACGCTGTGGACGTCGACCCAGACACCCCACTACGTCCATCGCGCGCTCGCCAAGGTGCTGGAGCTCCCCGCCGCGCGCATTCGCGTCATCGCGACGCCGAACGGTGGCGGCTTCGGCGGCAAGAGCGATCCTTTCAATCATGAGATTGCGGTCGCCAAACTCGCCATGATCACCGGCAGGCCGGTGAAGATCACGCTGACGCGCGAAGAGGTGTTCTACTGTCATCGCGGCCGCCATCCGACGCTGATGTGGGTGCGCACCGGTGTGAAGCGCGACGGCGCAATCACGGGCATGCACTTTCGCTCGCTGCTCGACGGTGGCGCCTATGGCTCCTACGGCGTTGCGAGCACGTACTACACGGGCGCCCTACAAACGGTGACCTACAATGTCCCTCGCTATCACTTCCAGGGCGCGCGCGCCTTCACGAACAAAGCGCCCTGCGGCCCCAAGCGCGGGCACGGCACGCCGCAGCCCCGCTTCGCGCTCGAGGTGCACCTCGACAAGATCGCCGAGCAGCTGGACATCGATCCCGCGGCGTTGCGCCTCAAGACACTCGTGCCTCCCAACTCGCTCACGGCAAACTATCTGCGGGTGGGCTCGATGGGGCTCGGCAAATGCATCGAAAAGGTGGTCGAAGGATCGGCGTGGAAGAAGAAGTTCCGCAAGCTGCCCGAGGGACGCGGCGTCGGGCTCGCGTGCTCGAGCTACATCTCGGGCGCCGGCCTGCCGATCTACTGGAACAACATGCCCCATTCGGGCGTGCAGCTGAAATGCGACCGTGGCGGCGGCGTCACGGTCTTCTGCGGCTCGACGGAAATCGGACAGGGATCCGATTCGATTCTCGCCTACATCGTCGCCGAAGTGCTGGGCATCGATCCGTTCGACATCGCGGTCGTCACCGCCGACACCGATCTCACCCCGGTCGACCTCGGCAGCTACTCGAGCCGCGTCACGCTCATGACCGGGAACGCCGCGCTGCAAGCCGCCGAGCGCGCGCGTCAGATCCTCGCGCTACATGCGGGGAAGAAGCTCGCGGTGGCCGTCGAGCGGCTTACGTTTGCGGACGGCCGCGTCTTCGATGCCAACGATCGCAAGCGCGGCATGACCTTCGCCGAGGCGATCCAGCTGGCCGAGGCCGCCGAGGGAACCATCGGGACGGTCGGTTCCTACACGCCGCCGATGAGCGCCGGGAAATACCGCGGCGCCGGCGTCGGGCCATCGCCGGCGTATTCGTACAGCGCCTGCGTGGCCGAAGTGGACGTCGATCCGGAAACGGGCATCGTGCGCGTGCCCACCATCTGGATCGCGCACGACGTGGGCCGATCGATCAACGCCGCGTCTGTGATCGGCCAGGTCGAGGGCTCGATCTACATGGGCCTGGGCGAGGCGCTGATGGAGGAGATGACTTACCGCGGCGATCTCAAAGTGGTCCACAAGATCCCTTCCCTGCTCGAATACAAGAGTCCTACGACGCTCGAGATGTGCGATGTCGTCACGTATCTCATCGAGGACCCCGACCCGAACGGCCCCTTCGGGGCGAAGGAAGTCGGCCAGGGCCCGCTGCTCCCAGTGATGCCGGCGGTGGCGAATGCCGTCTACGACGCGGTTGGAGTCCGCGTCGACGAGGTCCCAATTACGCCCGAGAAGGTGCTTAAAGCACTGCGGGGAAAGGGGAAAGGGGAAGCGGGAAGGTTTGGACCCACCAGCTTCCCTGACATTCCCTGGCCGGAGCCAATGCGAGTTCCAACCCCGTGGGAGGGGGGTGACGGAAAAGCCGTGACGGCGAAGGTCTCCCCGGCTGTGTAGCTCGACCCGTCTTCAGCGTCTCTCCTGGACATCCCATCCGGAGCGACCATGCCTGTCTATCCCGTTCGACTCATCCTGTTGCTCATCGGCGCGCTCATCGCGCCAACAACCCTTGCCGTCGTCGAAACCGGAAGTATCGCGGGTCACGTGCGCGATGCCACCACCAGCAAGCCCATTGTCGGAGCCAATGTCGTCGTGGTCGGGACTTCCCTTTCGACGGTGACCGACGGCAACGGTCATTACGTAATCGCGAACGTTCCGGTCGGGACCTACACGGTGCTGGCGCGGTTCATCGGCTACACGTCCGGCGAGAAGAAGGGGATTCGGGTCGCGGCAAACGCGACCGCGGTCGCGGATCTGACGATCGCGTCGAGCCCAGTCGCCTTGCAGGAAGTCGTCGTGACTGGACTCTATGGGGCCCGTGCGGCAAATGGTGTCGTCCGCGTCCGCGGCGCCACCGCTCTCGGATATCTGGGGTCCGAAGCCGACGCGCTTCCAGCCCAGCGATTCGACAGCACCGAATCCTGGCGCTACCAGCGCCAGCCCGGCAACCGCGAGCAGTACGACGAGATCGTCGAGAATTCCTTCATCGCCGTCGCCGCCGATCCCCTGTCGACCTTCTCGATCGACGTCGACCGCGCGTCCTACAGCAACATGCGGCGCTTCATCATGCAGGACGGCCAGCTGCCGCCGCGCGACGCGGTCCGCATCGAAGAGCTCGTGAACTATTTCCCATACGACTACGCCGAGCCCGACGGCGACGACCCGCTCGCGATCCACACCGAGGTCGCGCCGGCCCCCTGGAAGCCGCAACACCAGCTGGTGCGCATTGGCCTCCAAGCACGACGCGTCAAGGTAGAGAACCTGCCAGCGTCGAATTTCGTGTTCCTGCTCGACGTTTCCGGCTCGATGATGCCGGCGAACAAGCTGCCCCTCGTGAAATCGGCGATGCGGTTGCTCGTGAATCAGCTCCGCGCCAAAGACCGCGTCGCGATGGTCGTGTACGCCGGTTCGGCGGGCCTGGTGCTGCCGTCCACCCCGGGCGACCAGAAGGACAAGATCCTCGACGCCATCGAGCGGTTGGAGGCCGGGGGGAGCACGGCGGGCGGCGAAGGGATTCGCCGCGCCTATGACGAGGCGGTCGCCAACTTTATCCGCGGCGGCAACAACCGGGTGATCCTCGCGACCGACGGCGACTTCAACGTCGGCCCTTCGAGCGATGCGGAGATGGTCCAGCTGATCGAAGAGAGACGCCGCACCGGGGTGTTCTTGACCGTGCTCGGTGTCGGCGAAGGCAACCTGCAGGCGGCCAAGATGGAGAAGCTCGCCGACAAGGGTAACGGCAACTACGCCTACCTCGACACCATCGCCGAGGCGCAGAAGGTCCTGGTACACGAGCTCGGCGGCACGCTCTACACCGTCGCGAAAGACGTGAAGATCCAGGTGGAATGGAATCCGGCGCGGGTGCGCGCCTACCGGCTGATCGGCTACGAGAACCGGATGCTGCGCAACGAGGATTTCGCCGACGATAAGAAGGACGCCGGCGAAGTCGGTTCCGGCCACTCCGTCACCGCCCTTTACGAAGTGGTGCCGGTCGGCGTCAACACCGACGTGACGATCCGGATGCCGGATTCGCTCCGCTACCAGCATCGCGATGCTCAGTCGACAAGTGCTGCCGGTCCCGAGCTCTTGTTCGTCAAAGTCCGTTACAAGCAGCCCGACGGCGATCAGAGCCGTCTGATCTCGCAACCAGTGCTGGCTCAGGCAGGTCAGGCGCCCTCTGTAGACTTTCAGTTTCAGGCGGCGGTCGCCGAGTTTGGCCTGTTGCTGCGGAATTCGGACTTCCGCGGGAAGGCCGACCTCGGCCATGTGATCGCGGCCGCCCGCGAGGCGCGCGGGAAGGACGCGGACGGCTATCGCGCCGAGTTCGTGAAACTCGCCGAAGCGGTGCGCGGCATCGGTCTAGCCCGTCGCGACGGGCAGCACTAAGGCCGGACCCAGGGGTACTCAGCGCATCCAGGGGAGGCGTCCAATGAAACGATTCACGCATCGTGCCGTGCTGCTCGTGGCCGTCATTGTTCTGGGCGCAGTGATCGCGCAGTGCGGCGGATCGGCTCGGAGCATCGCCAGCGGAGGTTATGCCGCCGCGTCGTACCGCATAGATCTCGTGCAGCGGGAGCCAGGGAATCGAGAGCAGTACGACAAGATCGACGAAAACCCCTTCATCGCCGTCTCCACAAATCCACGGTCCACGTTCTCCATCGACGTGGACCGCGCGTCGTATGCGAACGTGCGCCGTTTTCTGATGGAGGGAAAGGCGCCACCACGGGACGCGGTACGAATCGAAGAACTGATCAACTACTTCCCCTACGATTACGCCGAGCCTGACGGCGACGCACCGGTCGCCCTCAACGCCGAGGTTGGACCGGCCCCTTGGCGCGCCCAGCATCGCCTGGTTCGCATCGGTCTTCAGGCGAAACGTCTCGATCTGGGCGAGGCCCCACCGGCGAACTTTGTCTTTCTGCTCGATGTCTCGGGCTCCATGCAGCCGGCAAATAAGCTGCCGCTCCTGAAGCGGGCGTTTGGATTGGTGGTAGAGCAGCTCCGGCCCAAAGATCGCGTCGCGATCGTCGTCTACGCCGGTGCGGCGGGCCTCGTCTTGCCCTCTACACCGGGCACGGAAAAAGGAAAGATTCTCGAAGCCATCGAAGGCTTGGAGGCAGGAGGGTCGACCGCGGGCGGCGCCGGCATCCGGCGCGCCTACGCCGAAGCAGTCGCGAACTTCATTCCGGGCGGCAACAACCGCGTCATCCTCGCGACGGATGGCGATTTCAACGTCGGTGTCTCGAGCGATGCCGAGATGGTGCGCCTCATCGAGGAGAAGCGCGCAAGCGGCGTCTTCCTCACCGTGCTTGGCTTCGGAGAGGGGAATCTGCAGGACGCCAAGATGGAAAAACTCGCCCAACACGGGAACGGCAACTACGCCTACATCGACAGCCCGCTGGAGGCGCGCAAGGTGCTGGTCCACGAGTTGGGAGGCACACTCTTCACCGTCGCCAAGGACGTAAAGATTCAAGTCGAGTTCAATCCCCGGCGCGTACGCGCATACCGGTTGATCGGCTATGAGAACCGCCTGCTGCGAGACGAGGATTTCGCCGACGACACCAAGGATGCCGGCGACATCGGCTCCGGACATTGCGTGACGGCGCTCTATGAGGTGATTCCGGTAGGCGTGGAGTCCGACGTCGCGGTAAGGAGCGTGGACTCACTCCGCTATCAGGACGTCCGGTCGGAGCCGCGCGGCGATAGCGGGGAGCTCCTGTATGTGCAGGTGCGCTACAAGACCCCGCAAGGCGAGCGCAGTCAACTGCTCTCCCTTCCGGTCGTAGACGATGCGAATGCCGCGCAGTCGGCGGACTTCCGCTTCCAAACGGCCGTCGCGGAGTTCGGCCTGCTCCTTAGGCAGTCGCAATATCGCGGTGGCGCCGACTGGGGACGGGCGGCCGAAACGGCGCGCGGCGCGCTCGGTCGGGACGCCGAAGGTTATCGCGCCGAATTCGTGCGGCTCGTCGATCAGGCGCGCGGGATCGAGCTCGCCGAAGGCGGCGGGCACTGAGTCTAGACGAGGCTGCGTCCGCGGCGTAAGGTCACCTCATGCCGCGGCTCCTCGCGCAGGCCATCGCGGGCGGTGTGCTGGTTGTTGCCCTCACAAGGCCGGCCGCCGCCGCTCAGACTTTTCGGGGAGATGTCCGGGCTCTCGAGACGAACCTCCCCCTTCCCTTCAGCACCGTCGTCCTCCTACCCGGCGTCACGGGTCGGTTCACCAATGACTCGGGCGTTTTTGCATTTCGCGATCTCGCGCCCGCCGACTACCGGGTCATCGTTCGCGCCATCGGGTACCTCCCCTACGATACGGTGATCACAGTCGCGGCCGAGCCGATCGTGCTTCACGTGGCGCTGCGGCCGCTGGCGATCGAGCTGCCCCCGGTGACCGTGGTCGCCAGGCGCGCGTGCCTCCAACCAGGACCACCGGCTCGCGACTCCGAGCCCGAGCTG
>Ga0137380_10003793_pt1 | contig 13185 bp, 10 predicted proteins | sample SagtaG_17_FD_104809 | JGI IMG/M metagenome (GOLD analysis project Ga0137380, IMG submission 104809) | Vadose zone soil microbial communities from Sagehorn Ranch, Mendocino, California, USA - Sage2_L_100_16 metaG | ecosystem: Environmental > Terrestrial > Soil > Vadose zone | place: USA... | reverse complement strand
CGCGGTCGCGATCTCCTCGTCGACCAGCGCCTCGATGTCCTCGTCGTAGACGTGCTTCTTGCGGTCGGCGAGCGCCTTGAACCGCACGAACGCGTCCTCGAGCTGGTTGCCGGCGAGGCTGTAGCCCAGTTCCTCGAGCTTGTGCACGAAGGCGTGCCGGCCCGAGTGCTTGCCCATCACCAGCGAGGTCTGCTTCACCCCGACGCTCTCCGGCGTCATGATCTCGTAGGTCTGGGTGTGCTTGAGCATGCCGTCCTGGTGGATGCCGGACTCGTGCGCGAACGCGTTGCGCCCGACGATCGCCTTGTTGTACTGCACCGGGAACGAGGTCACGGCGGACACGAGCTTCGACGCCCGGGTGAGCATCGTCGCGTCGATGCCGGTGTGGTAGGGCAGCACGTCGCTGCGCACCCGCATCGCCATCACCACCTCCTCGAGCGAGGCGTTGCCGGCGCGCTCGCCGATGCCGTTGACCGCGCACTCGATCTGCCGCGCGCCGGCGCGGATGCCGGCAAGCGAGTTCGCCACCGCCATGCCGAGATCGTTGTGGCAGTGCACCGAGAACACCGCCTGGCCGGAATTGGGCACCCGCTCCATCACCATGCGGAACATCTGATAGTACTCGTCGGGCACCGAGTAGCCGACCGTGTCGGGCATGTTGATGGTGGTGGCGCCCGCCTTGATCGCCGCCTCGACGCACCTGCACAAAAAGTCGTGCTCGGTGCGGGTGGCGTCCTCGGGCGACCACTCCACGTCGTCGGTGTAGTTTCGCGCGCGCGTGACCTGCTGCACCACCAGCTCGAACACCTGCTCGGGCGTCATCTGCAGCTTCCACTTCATGTGCACCGGCGAGGTGGAGATGAAGGTGTGGATGCGCCCGCGCCGCGCCGGCTTGATCGCTTCCGCCGCGCGGTCGATGTCCTTGAGGCCGGCGCGGGAGAGGCCGCACACCACCGCCTTCTTGGTGCGCTTGGCGATCTCGTGCACGGCGGCGAAGTCGCCGTCCGAGGCGATCGGGAAGCCCGCCTCGATGATGTCGACGCCCATCTCGTCGAGCAGCTCGGCGACCGCGAGCTTCTCTTCGTGCGTCATGGTGGCGCCCGGCGACTGTTCGCCGTCGCGTAACGTGGTGTCGAAGATGACGACGCGGTCCTGGTCGGAGCCTGGCGTGCTCATGGGAAACGGTCCTTCTCTTGAACGGGTGCGCCGCAGCGGGCGCTCGTGGGGTTCTGCTCAAGACCCCCTGAGTGCCCAGGCGCGCGCGCCCAACCGGCCCTCAGGGGCTGATAAGGAGAAGCAGACCGCCGAGAATGAGGGCAGCGCCGGGCACGGCCGCAACGGCCGCCCGTCTGATCGCCTGATGCTCACGCATCGACATGCGCTCTGCCCTCGTGTCGACCGCAGGGTGGCGCGGAACGGTTAATCGCGCGTTAACCCCGGGGTCCGGAGCGCCCCTTCTAGCGGAAGTCGCCCCCGCACTGCAAGGGGCGCCGCTTTACCTCTCCCCGCTTGCGGGGAGAGATCGGCCGCGAAGCGGCCGGGCGAGGGGGCGTCTGAGGTGGCGCGTATCCGCATAGGCCCCCTCACCCCAACCCTCTCCCCGCACGCGGGGAGAGGGAGCCCGCGCGAGCGCGGCGAGAGGGAGCTACCGCCCCTTCCCCTCCGCCAGCAGCGCCTTGCGCACCTTCATCAGCTCGCGCAGCGCGGCGCCCTCGACCTTGGGGAACGCGAGGTCGAGGCGCTCGAGCGCGTCGACCAGGGCGCCCGCCACCACCAGGCGCGCGAACCACTTGTGGTCCGCCGGCACCACGTACCACGGCGCTTCCTCGGTCGAGGTGTGGCGGATCATGTCTTCGTAGGCCGCCATGTAGCGCCGCCACAGCTTGCGCTCGGCGACGTCGTCCATCGAGAACTTCCAGCGCTTGGCCGGCTCGTCGAGCCGCGCGAGCAGGCGGCGCCGCTGTTCGTCCTTGGAGACGTGCAGGAAGAATTTCACCACGACGACGCCGTTCGCCGCGAGATAGTGCTCGAAACCGCGGATCTCGTTGAACCGCTCCTTCCAGATCTGCTTGCCCACCAGCTCGCGCGGCAGCCGTTGCCGTTCGAGAAACTCCGGATGCACCCGCACCGCCAGCACCTCCTCGTAGTGCGAGCGGTTGAAAATGCCGATGCGCCCGCGCCGCGGCACCCGCGACGAGACCGGCCACAGGAACGGATGCGCCAACTCGTCCTCGCTCGGCCGCTTGAACGAATGCACCTCGCAGCCCTGCGGGTTGACGCCCGACATGACGTGCGCGATGGCGCTGTCCTTGCCGGCCGCGTCCATGCCCTGAAAGATCGCGAGCAAGGCCCAGCGGTCCTGGGCGTAGAGCATCTGCTGCAGCTCGGCGAGCCGCTTGATGTCGGCGGCAAGGATCGCCTTGGCGTCGTCCTTCTCGACCTCCAGGCCCATGGTGTCGGCCGGATCGACATCGGCGAGGCGGAAGCGCTTGGGATGATCGACGCGATATTTTTTGATGTGTTTGGGGATTTTCATGCATGCACCCCGCCCCACGCGTGCCGCAGGAACGCCGCGACGAAATCCGGCATCATCGGGTCGAGGTCGTCGGGGCCGCGCACGATGCGGATATCGGCGAGCTCCGGCTGCGGCTCGGCGGCGATGTGCGCGAGGATGCGCGCGCGCAACGCGTCCGCCGGTGTGTCGGCGCGCATGCGCTTGAACATGGCGATGCGCGCGCCGCTGAGCGCCGCCTGCCAGCCGGGCTCGGGCGTCACGTCGGCGACGGTGAGCCCGGTCTCCTCGGCAAGCTCGCGCACGACGCTGCCGGCGAGGTCGACGCGCCCATCGACGATGTCGCGCGGATCGGGCGTGCCGGAGGGGAAGTAGACCCGGCCGCCGTTCATCGTGTGGCTCGCCATGACGGCGAGCAGGAACGCGCCGTCCGCCGCCTGCAGCGCCGCCTGGCCGAAGCAGCTGCGCATGGTCGCGTCCGGCCAGCCCCAGTGATGCCAGCTCATCATGCTGGCGAAGTCGGTCTCCAGGCACGTGCCGCTCAGCACGCTGTCGGCGATCGTGTGCTCGTAGAGCAGCAGCACGCGGCCGTTCCACAGGTCCGGCTTGTCGCGCCGCAGCTGCGCGAAGTGCGCGTCGATGTCGGCGCGGCGCTCGTCGGCGAACGGCCAGCGGCGCGGGGCAAAGCTCAGGTCGGCGCGCGCGAGCGGAACGATGGAAACCTGCGGCATGGGCAGGCCATGCCGGGCTGCGGCGCGCGGGTCAAGCCTCGATCGCGCCTTCGCTCACCACCACGGCCTCGCCGGCGATCGCGCCGGCAACGAGCCGACCGTCTCGAACCGTCATCGACAGGCGGATCAGGCTCGGCCGGCCCATCTCGAGGCCCTGCTCGATGTCGACCTCGTGCGCGCCGTCGGGCGGGCGCGTGAAATGAGCGATGACGCCGGCCAGGGCCGCCGCCCCGGAGCCGGTCGCCGGATCTTCCGGCACGCCCATGCCCGGCGCGAACATGCGCACATGATAGGTTGCGCCGCGCTCGACCGTCTCGCCGCAGAACATATAGGCCATGCTGCCGGGACCGTCGCCGAAGCCGGCGCTCCACCGGGCAAGCTCCGCGCGGGCGCGCCGCATCGCGTCGAGGCCGGCGAGCGGGACGAAGGTGAACGCGTTGCCGGCGGACCAGCGCCCCGGCACGAATTTGTCGAACCCGATGTCTTTCTCGTCGAGCCCGAGCGCGGCCGCGATGGCCGCGTTCGGCGCCGCGGCTCCCGCCGGCTCCGGCAGGCGCGCCAGCGCGAAGCGGGCGCGGCCGCGCTCCTGATCGATCGCCTCGACGGTGCAGCGCACCGGCCCGATGCCTTCTTCCAGCACGATCTCGCGGGAGCCGGATATTTGGTCGATGCGGTTGAGCAGCACCGCGGTGCCGACGGTCGGATGGCCGGCGAACGGAAGCTCGGCCATGGGCGTGAAGATTCTCGCGCGCGCGCGATTCGCCGGATCCTCCGGCGGCAGCACGAACACGGTCTCCGACAGATTGAACTCGCGCGCCACCGCCTGCATCGCCGCGCCGTCGAGCCCCTGCGCGTCGAGCACGACGGCGAGCGGATTGCCGGCGAAACGTTGTGACGTGAACACGTCGAGGGTGACGAAGCGTCGGCGCATGGGTCTCTCCTGGCGGGTCCTTCCCTCCCCCGCTTGCGGGAGAGGGTCAGGGTGGGGGCATCACACCGGTTCGGCCAAGAAGATTTTCGACGGCGCGGCCAATTCGTCCTGCGCCTCGATCAACCGCAGCTCGCGCGCGCCGGCCTCCGCCGTGCGGCGCAGCACGCCGAACACCGCGCTTGCGGCGCGCGCGGCCGCCTCGGCCGCAACGCCGGTGCGCAGATAGTGAAAGAAGAACAGCGCCGCGATGGCGTCGCCGGCGCCGTTCGCCGCTACGGGCAGGCGGGGCGTGCGCACGCGAAACGGGCCGTCCGCGTCGCAGGCGAGAAGGTCGATGCAGTCGGCCGGCGTCTCCGCGGTGTGAAGCGAGGTGACGAGCACCGCGCGCGGCCCGCGCGCCCGCAGCGCCTCGACCGCCATGAGCGCGGCCGAGAGCGTCGCGCTCGTCTGCCCGGTGAGCTGCTCGAGCTCGAACTGATTGGGCGTGATCACGTCGGCGGCCGGCACCGCGTGCTCGGCGAGCAGTTCGACGATGCCGGGCCGCACGTAGACGCCGCGACCGGCGTCGCCGATCACCGGATCGCAGCAGTAGCGCGCGGCCGGATTGGCCGCCTTCGCGCTCGCCACCGCGTCGAGGATCGCCGCGCCGATCTCCGCCGAGCCCATGTAGCCGGACAGCACCCCGTCGCACGACTTGAGCACGCCGCGCTCGGCAAGCCCGGCGACGAGGTCGCGCACCAGCGCCGCGTCCACCGCCGCGCCGCGGAAGCTGCCGTGGCCCGGGTGGTTGGAGAACTGCACCGTATGGATCGGCCACACCTCGCACCCGAGCCGCTGCAGCGCGAACACCGCCGCCGCGTTTCCCACATGCCCGTAGGCCACGTGCGACTGGATGGAGAGGAGGTTCATGCCGCCGCGTTCGTAGGATGGGTTGAGCCGCGTCGCGGCGAAACCCATCACCCATCGATGGGTTTCCGCCCGCCTTCGCGGGCGTCAACCCATCCTACGGCCGGAACCGGGCGCGACAAATGAATTCAGGTGAAGCGCCCGATCACGCAAATTGACATCCGTTCCCCGGGCGATTGCTGCCATGGTTCGAGATGCCGTGCTTCGCACGGCTCCTCACCATGAGGGCGGAGATTTTGCGCGCCCGGAAGCATTCTCCGACCTCATCCTGAGGAGCATAGGCGGCCTCCGGCCGCCGTTCTTAGCGCACGACGCCGATGCGAAGCATCGGCTATGCGCAGCGAGGGCGTCTCGAAGGATGGCAGCGCATTCAATCCGCTAATTGCTTGCGCCCAGCTTGGCGTTGGCCTGCTCGACGTATTTGTTGGTGTAGGTCTTGGCGAGGTCGATGTTGGCCTTGGCGACCTCGGGGACCGACTGGCTGAACACCGCGAGCACCGCCTGCGCGCCCTTGGGGTCCATCAGGCCGGTGGTCGAATACATCGGGATCGTGTTCTTGAGCGCGGCAAGATAGAGCGCCTTGTCGGCGCCGACGTATTCCTCCGGCATCTTCGCCATGATCTCCTCGGCGCTGTGGCCGTGGATCCAGCGCAAGGTCGCGACGATCGCGCCCGCGAGCGCCTGCGTCTCGCTCTCGTGCTTGGCGATCCAGTCGCCGCGCGTGTAGAGCGCGCCGCCCGGGTATTCGCCGCCGAACACCGCCAGCGTGTCCTTCTGCGTGCGCGTGTCGGAGATGATCTTCAGGTCCTTGAACTTGCCCTGCAGCAGGGTCACCGCCGGATCGAGCATCACCGCCGCCTCGACCAGCCCCTGCTCCTGTGCCGCCACCGCGGTCGCCTCGAGCCCGATGCCGATCACCGCGACCGAGTCGGGATCGACCCCGTTCTTGCTCAGCAGGTACTTGAGAAAGAAGTCGGTCGACGATCCGGGCGCGCTCACCCCGACCTTCCTGCCGGCCAAATCCTTCACCGAATTGATCGCGCCGGCATGCTTGGGCGAGGCCACCAGCACGAGGCCCGGATAGCGGTCGTAGACCACGACGGCCTGCATGTGCTGGTTCTTGGCCGCGAGGTTGACGCAGTGATCGTAATAGCCCGACACCACGTCGGCGCTGCCGCCGAGCACCGCGGTGAGCGCCTGCGAGCCGCCCTTGAAGTTGATCAGCTCGACGTCGACGCCGGCCTTGTCGTACTCGCCGAGCTGCTTGGCCAGCACGGTGGGCAGGTAGCACAGGCATCCGGCGCCGCCGACCGCGACCGATACGCGCGGCTTGTCCGCGCCGGCCGCCGCGCCCGCGGCGAGCACGAGCGCGCTCAGTCCCGCCAACACGGGCGTCAGCCAGCGCAACGCGTTCGTTCGAATCCCGGCCATGAGCGTCTCCCTTGCATGCGGGCCGGCCGCGCGGCCGGCGTTGCGGCCTGTCCTATCGCGAACGGATTGCGCGGGAAAGCGTCAGGTCCGGGTATCGGCCGCGACCGGCCGCCACACGAGCAGCCGGTTCTCCACCACGCCGACCAGCCAGTCGATCGCCAGCACGAACACCGCGAGCACCAGCATGCCGGCGAACACGCCGGCCACGTCGAACACGCCTTCCGCCTGCTGGATGAGATAGCCGAGCCCGGCGGCCGAGCCGAGATATTCGCCCACCACCGCGCCGACCACCGCGAAGCCGACCGACGTGTGCAGCGAGGAGAACATCCAGGACAGCGCCGAAGGCCAGTAGACGTGCCGCATCAGCTGCCGCTCGTTCATGCCGAGCATGCGCGCGTTGGCGAGCACGGTCTGGCTCACTTCCTTGACGCCCTGGTAGACATTGAAGAACACGATGAAGAACACCAGCGTCACGCCGAGCGCCACCTTGGAGGCGATGCCGAGCCCGAACCACAGGGCGAAGATCGGCGCCAGCACCACGCGCGGCAGGGCGTTGATCATCTTGACGTAGGGGTCGAACACGGCGGCGACGACCGGCTTGCGCGCGAACCAGAAGCCGACCAGCACGCCGGCGACCGACCCGATCACGAAGGCGAGCACCGCCTCGACGAGCGTGATCCACAGGTGGCGCCAGATGGTGCCCTCGACGAACCATTTGATGACGCGCAGGACGACGTCGACCGGGGTCGAGAAGAAGAACGGCGGCAGCAGCATCACGCCGAACACCGGCACGGTCGAGAGCACGTGCCACAGGCCGACGGCGACGATCGCGACCGCCGCCTGCAGGACCAGAAGATTGAACCGCCGCACTTTCAGCCTCCTCCGGTCTGCGCGTAGCCCTTGACCACTTCTTCCTTGAGCATGTGCCAGATCTCCCGGTGCAGCGCATGGAAGCCGGCCTCGAGCTTGACCTCGGCGATGTCGCGCGGCCGGCCGAGCGGCACGCGCCACTCGCCGATGATGCGGGCGGCCGGCCCCGCCGACATGATGACGACGCGGTCGCTGAGCGCGATCGCCTCCTCGAGGTCGTGGGTGACGAACAGCACCGCCTTGCGGTCCGCGCTCCACAGGTCGAGCAGCAGGTTGCCCATGATCTGCCGGGTCTGCGCGTCGAGCGGCCCGAACGGCTCGTCCATCAGCAGGATTTTCGGATCGCGGATCAGCACCTGGGCGAGGCCGACCCGTTTGCGCTGGCCGCCCGAGAGCATGTGCGGGTAGCGCCCGCCGAATCCAGTTAGCCCGACGCGGCGCAGCCAGGCCTCGGCGCGCGCGTGGGCGTCCGCGTGCGGCGTGCCGGCGATCTCGAGCCCGATCGCCACGTTGTCGAGCGCGGTCTTCCAGGGAAACAGCGCCTCCGCCTGGAACAGGTAGCCGGCCTCGCGGCTGAGGCCCGCGAGCTCCGTCCCGAAGATGCGCACCGTGCCGGCGGACGGTCCGAACAGGCCGGCGGCGACGTTGAGCAGGGTCGATTTTCCGCAGCCGGTGGGGCCGACGATCGAGACGAATTCGCCGTCGGCGACGGCAAGCGAGACGCCCTCGACCGCGGTGTAGCTCCCGCCGTCGGCCAGCCGGAACGCGATGGTGCAATGATCGAGCGCCACGGCCGCGCTTTGCGTCATTCCGGCTTCTCCATGGCGCAGCGTAGCCCGGATGGAGCGCAGCGCAATCCGGGCTCATCCCTCCCCGACAGGGGAGGGTGGCGCCGCGCAAGCGGCGCCGGGCGGGGTGCGATAAGAGGACGGCGTTACAATCCTTTGATCAGCCCCGCGTCGATCAGGAGGCGGTTGAAGCGGCGGGCCTCGGCGCCGTCGGCGCAGCCGTAGAACGTGCCCTTGCAGCGCTGCAGCAGCTTCTTCTGCTCGGCGAACGACGGATCGAGCGGCAGGCCGGCCGCTTCCAGCACGACCAGCGGCAGATAGGCGGCATCGAGCGTATCGAGCGCGGAGGAAACGTCGGCCGGCGCGAAGTTGACGGCGTCGATCGCGTAGTAGGTGGTGAAGAACCGGCGGTCGGCCTGGGCGATGCGCTGCGCGATCCCCGCCTCGTCGAGCGCCGGATCGATGATGCGCCTGGCGAAGAACGGCTGATGATCGCCGAACCGCACGATCAGGAACGGCTCGCCGGCAAAATCGCGGCGCAGGCGATCGACGAACTGCGCGTAGTCGCGCGCGCTCATGCTCTGGCGGCGGATGTATTCGTCGACCTCGGCGCCGTTGCCGGGATCGCGCCATTGCGGGGTCAGCTCGGCGCGGAAGCGGTAGGTCCACGGGAAATGGTTGGCGGCGGTGTAGACCAGGAGGAACAGCGGCTGCTCGCGCCGCTCCTGCCCGATCAGCCGGGCGGCCACGTCGAAATAGAACCGGTCGGGCTCGATCGTGCGCGTGCCCATGTCGCGCGCGTCGATGAAGCGGTCGATGCCGGTCGTCGTCTGAAAGCTGCGCGCGCCGAGGAACGCGCCGAGCCACGGGTAGAGGCTGAACGTTTTGTAGCCGCAGTGGCGCAGCGCGTGCGGCAGGCCGCGCTCGATCCGGCCGCTGGCGACGCGGGTGATGAAATCGGCGAAGCGCCCGTAGGAGCGCACCGAGAGGCCGGTCAGCACGTTGTACTCGGTGTACCAGCTCGGGCCGCCGGCGCCCTCGACCACGAACGCGCGCGCCTTGCCGTCGAACGAGCGGAAGTGGGCCCCGTAGTCCGGCGGCACCTTCACGCCGGCGACCGCGCCGATGTCGAAGCTCGACTCGTCGAACACCATCACGATGTGCGGCGGCTTGCGCGCGGCGCAGGCATATCCGGCGGCGGACCGCAGCCGGTCGGTGACCGCGGCTTCCGACTCCAGGATCCCGCGCGTCCACAGGTCGAGCGCCGCGATGACGCCCGAGCGGGCGAATTTCGACACGTAGTTCCGGTCGTAGAACTCTTCCTGCTGATCGCCCGGCACCAGCAGCGCGAGCGCCGTGAGCGCGAGGAGGCACGCGGCGGCTCCGGCCAGCGCCGCGCGCCGGCGCACGCGGAACCGATCGGCGCGCCACAGCAGGGCGGCGATGGGGACCGCCACGACCGCGGCGATGGCGAGCGCCCACGCAGTATCGGGAAAGATCGCCAGGAAGAACGCGAAGGTGTCCGCATCGACGATCATCACGTCGACGAAGTTGACCGTCATCAGCATGATGTCGTGCTTGAACCGCGACATCACGATCAGCACGACGATCAGGGTGAGCGCGAGCGCCGCCGACAGGATCGGCCGGCGCAGGACGATCAGAACGGCAAAGTTGACGAGCCCCCAGGCGAGAATGAAGGCCGCCTTCGGCACCAGGCCGAACTCGGACCATGCCATGACGGCGATGGCGGCGAGGTGAACGCTGCCGAGACAGATGATCGCGCCGGCGGACGCGCGGTCCGCGGCCCGGCCGGCGGCAAGCGCGCGGGCTTTGAGGAAGGAGATCGCAGGCGGCATAACGCTCGTACGGCCGCCCCTCCCAGACGATCCGCACCGGCGACCGGGCGCGGACCGCTGTCATCATTCTGTAACAAAACCGTCATGGCAAGGGCCACCGCGTGCGCCGCAGCATCGCATCCGGGGCACGGACACGCACGTGCCCCGGGCGCAGCGCAGCGCGAAGCGGTGCGCTGCAGACCCGGGGTCCATCTCGGGGAAATGCAGAACCAGGCAATTCTTGTAGGATGGTGCCATGACGCAAGCCGCCACCATCGCGTTCGAGGACGTGAGCAAGACCTACGACGACGGGCGCGTGAAGGCGCTCGACCGGCTGTCGCTCGCGGTCGCCGAGCGCGAATTCCTCGCGGTGGTCGGTCCGTCGGGCTCCGGCAAGACGACGCTCCTGCAGCTCGTCAACCGGCTCGCCGAGCCGACCGCCGGGGCCGTGCGGGTCGACGGCGAGGACGTGCGCAGCGTGCCGCCGATCGCGCTGCGGCGGCGCATCGGCTACGTGTTCCAGGGCGTCGGCCTCTTTCCGCACATGAGCGTGGCGGAGAACATCGCCATCACGCCGCGCCTGCTCGGCTGGGACAAAGACCGCCTCGCCGCGCGGGTCGACGAGCTGATCGATCTCGTGCGGCTCGACAAAAACCGCCACCGCGACCGCTATCCGCATCAGCTGTCCGGCGGCGAGCGCCAGCGGGTCGGCGTCGCCCGCGCGCTGGCGGCGCAGCCGCGCATCGTGCTGATGGACGAGCCGTTCGGCGCGCTCGACCCGATCAACCGCGACGCCATCGGCCAGGACTACCGGCGCCTGCACGAGGACCTCGGGCTGACCACGGTGATGATCACCCACGACATGCTCGAGGCGGTGCTGCTGGCCGACCGCATCGGCGTGATGCAGGCCGGCCGGCTGGTCGCCGAGGGCACGCCGCACGAGCTGATGACCGGCCGGCAGGACGCCTATGTGGACGAGCTGATCCAGACGCCGCGCCGCCACGCCGAGCGCCTGCGCGCGCTGATCGAGCGCGGGGCGTCGTCGTGAGCAGCACCCTCATCGCCGACGCGCTGGCGCTGCTGCCGAGCTATCTCGGCAGCCACGTGCTGGTGAGCGTGACGGCGCTCGTGCTCGGCCTCCTGGTGAGCCTGCCGCTCGCCATCGTGTCGGTGCGGCGGCCGGTGCTGCGCGGCGGGCTGCTCGCCGTCACCAGCATCGTGCAGACGATTCCCGGCCTGGCGCTGCTCGCGCTGTTCTATCCGCTGCTGCTCGGCATCGCGGCGCTCACCGACCGCTGGCTGGGCCTGAAATTCTCCGCCCTCGGCTTCCTGCCGTCGGTGCTGGCGCTCGCGCTTTACAGCATGCTGCCGGTGCTGCGGAACACCGTCACCGGGCTCATCGGCATCGACCCTGCCGTGAAGCAGGCGGCGATCGGCGTCGGCATGACGCCGCGCCAGTCGCTGTGGATGGTCGAGCTGCCGCTCGCCATCCCGGTGATCATGGCCGGCATCCGCACCTCGGCCGTATGGGTGATCGGCACCGCGACCTTGTCGACGCCGGTCGGCCAGACCAGCCTGGGCAACTACATTTTCACCGGCCTGCAGACGCAGAACTGGGTGTTCGTGCTGTTCGGCTGCGTCGCCGCCGCCGTGCTCGCGCTCGCGGTCGACCAGCTGCTCGCCCTGATGGAGGGCGGCGTGCGCGCGCGAAAACGCCTGCGCGTCGTGCTCGGCGGCCTCGGCCTCGCCGTCATCCTTGCGGGCGCCCTGGTGCCGAACCTCGCCCGGCCGAAGGCCACCTATCTGATCGGCGCCAAGACGTTCACCGAGCAGTACATCCTCGCCGCCCTGATCGAGCAGCGCCTGCAGGCGGCGGGCCTATCCGCCGCGCGGCGCGAAGGGCTCGGCTCGAACGTCGTTTTCGATGCGCTCGCGGCGGGCGAGATCGACGTCTACGTCGATTATTCCGGCACGATCTGGGCGAACCAGCTGCACCGCAGCGACGCGCGGCCGCGCGCCGAAGTTTTGGGCGCCGTGGCGACCTGGCTCAAGGACCGCTCCGGCATCACGCTTCTGGGCGAGCTCGGTTTCGAGAACGCCTACGCGCTGGCGATGGCGCGCCGGCGCGCCGAGGCGCTCGGCGTGCGATCGATCGCCGACTTGGCGGCGCGCGCGCCGACGCTGACGATCGCCAGCGACTACGAGTTCTTCGCCCGGCCGGAATGGGCGGCGATCCGCCGCGCCTACGGCCTCTCGTTCCGCACGGAGCGGCAGATGCAGCCGGAATTCATGTACCCGGCGGCGAGCAGCGGCGAGGTCGACGTCATCTCCGCCTATACCAGCGACGGCCGCATCGCCCAGCACGACCTCGTGGTGCTGGGCGACCCCAGGCAGGCGATCCCGCCCTACGACGCGATCCTGCTCGCCTCGCCGCGCCGCGCCGAGGACGCCGTCCTGCGCGACGCGCTCGAGCCGCTGATCGGGGCGATCGACGTTGCGCTGATGCGCGAGGCGAACCTGCGCGCCACCGGCGGCGAGAACACCTCGCCCGCCGAGGTCGCGCGCTGGCTGTGGGGCGAGATCGAGAAGCGGAACAAGAAATAACTCGACCTCATCCTGAGGAGCGCCCGAAGGGCGCGTCTCGAAGGATGGAAACAAGCGCCGCGCCCTTCTCCATCCTTCGAGACGGCCGCTTCGCGGCCTCCTCAGGATGAGGTCTGAGCCTGGATCAATTCCTGCTGCGATCCACCAGGGCGCGCTGCTTGATCCACGGCATCATGCCGCGCAGCTTCTCGCCGATCTGCTCGGCCGGATGCGCGGCCATCTTGGCGCGCATCGCCTTGAACGAGGTCTGGTTGACCCGGTTCTCCAGCATCCAGTCCTTGGCGAACTTGCCCGACTGGATGTCGCCGAGGATGCGGCGCATCTCCGCGCGGGTTTCGTCGGTGATGATGCGCGGGCCGCTCACGTATTCGCCGTATTCGGCGGTGTTGGAGACCGAGTAGTTCATGTTGGCGATGCCGCCCTCGTAAATCAGGTCGACGATCAGCTTCACCTCGTGCACGCACTCGAAATAGGCCATCTCGGGTGCATAGCCGGCCTCGACCAGCGTCTCGTAGCCGGCCTTCATCAGCTCGACCAGGCCGCCGCACAGAACGCTCTGCTCGCCAAACAGGTCGGT
>Ga0137380_10003790_pt1 | contig 13188 bp, 10 predicted proteins | sample SagtaG_17_FD_104809 | JGI IMG/M metagenome (GOLD analysis project Ga0137380, IMG submission 104809) | Vadose zone soil microbial communities from Sagehorn Ranch, Mendocino, California, USA - Sage2_L_100_16 metaG | ecosystem: Environmental > Terrestrial > Soil > Vadose zone | place: USA... | reverse complement strand
GACCGTACGGGTTCAGCAGCGGGAACATGACCGGCGAGGCGTCGTTCTTGATCAGCACGACGTCGGCCTTCTTGCCGGGTTCCAGGCTTCCGGTCAGGGAGTCAAGGCCGAGTGCGCTGGCGCCGCCGCGGGTGGCCCAGTCCACCACCTGCTCCGCCCTCAGCTTGTGGTGGGTGACGGTCTCGTCGCTGGCGTGCGCCTCCAGGTGCTCCCTGGCGCGGTCCGCGCTCAGCGTGGCCCGCATGGCCGAGAACAGGTCGGCGCTCCACCACACGCTGGTATCCATGGACAGCGAGACGCCGATGCCGTGCTCGCGCAGCTTCCAGGTGGGCGGGTAACCCTGGCCGGCGCTCTGCTCGCTCTCGGTGGACAGCGACGCCGACCCGCCGGTGGCCGCGATCCGGTGGTACGAGTCGGCCGACAGGCTCGCGGCGTGCACGTAGATCGAGGAGGGCGTCATGAAGCCGTGCTCGTGCATCAGCCTGATGCCGTCGTCGGTGGTCACCTTCCAGACGCCCGCGTGGGTGGTCACAGGCACGTTCAGGTCGCGCGCCACCTCGAACGCGGCCTTCTCTGGGAACTCGGGGTTGCCGGGCACGTCGAAGGCCATCTGGAAGCCGAGCATGTCGTTGCCCCCGCTGAATCGCCTGGCGACGAAGTCGCGGAACTCCGGCGCGGCCGACCACTCCCACGGCGCGGCCTGGATGTTGCCGTAGGCGAGCACGAACCGCCCGGGCACTTCCTGCAGGGCGTCCGCGGCCGCTTCCGCGTGGTCGATGGTCTGCAGGTTGTGCGACCAGTCGACCGTCGTGGTCACCCCGGCGTCGATCGCCTCGATCCCGCTCAGCAGGTTGCCCGCGTAGATGTCCTGCGGCCGGAACGACTTGCCCCACTGCAGGTAGTTCCACACGAAGTACTGGGTCAGCGTCCAGTCGGCGCCGTAGCCGCGCATCGCCGTCTGCCACATGTGCCGGTGGGTGTCGATCATCCCCGGCATCACGATGCCGCCGGTGCCGTCGATCTCGGCCGTGCCCTCGGGCACCTGCAGACTCTGGCCCACCGCGCTGATCCGGTCGCCGGACACCAGGACATCCGCGCCGTGCTCGACCCGGTGCGCGTCGTCCATGGTCAGCACGGTGGCGTTGCGGAACACCAGCGGCCGGCCCAGTGTCAGGTCAGATAGAGCTGTCATGTCAGACCTCCGTTGCATGGCGGGACAGTGACACGGGCCGGACATTTGTCCGTACCACGGCCGCATCCGGCTTGACCGGAAGCGTGACCGGTCTGCGGACGGCTGTCAAGTGGCACAATCGTCGGGAATGACGACCGCTACAGTGACGCATTGACCGGGCACAGGAGACATGATGGCACGCCGCGACACCGGCCCCGATTTTATCGAGGCGCTCGCGCGAGGACTCGACGTGATCCGGGCGTTCCAGCCGCGCCGGCCGGTCATGTCGCTCGCCGGCGTCGCGGCCGCGGCCGACCTCGCCAGGCCCACCGCCCGGCGGATCCTGCTGACCCTGACCGAGCTCGGCTACGTCCGCGCCGTCGACGGGGGTTTCGAGCTCACGCCGCGCGTGCTCGAACTCGGCATGTCCTACGTGCTCTCGCGCAACCTGTGGGACGTCGCCCGCCCCCATATGGAGGCCCTCGTGGCGCGGACCCGCGAGTCGTCGTCGATCGCCCAACTCGACGGCTCGGACATCGTCTACGTGGCCAGGGTGGCCGTCCCGAAGATCATCGCGCTCGCGGTGACGATCGGGACCAGGTTCCCCGCGATGCAGACCTCGCTCGGCAAGGTACTGCTCGCCGGGCTGCCGCCGACCGAAGCCGAGCGGGTACTGGCCGAACCGAGCAGGTCACCGGTCACCGCGCGGTGGCAGCCTGGCCCCGAAGAGCGCGCGGCGGCGCTGCGCGAGGTCAGGGCGCGCGGCTGGTCGCTGACCGACGAGCAGCTCGCCCTCGGCATCAGGTCGGTGGCGGCTCCGCTGCGCGACGGCGACGGCCGGGTCATCGCAGCGATGAACGTCACCGTGCACGCGGCGGAGACCCCGGTGGAGGTGCTCACCGGCGAGTACTTGCCTATGCTGCTGCAGACGGCGGGCGCGATCGGCGCCGACTGGGCGGCCTACCAGTCGGTGCCCGCGGTCACCGTTCCGCTCGCCGTGCCGGCGTCTTGACATCGACACTGGCCGGCACCCACACTGCGGATCCGGACTAGTGTCCGTTAGGCGGACAGAAAGGCTTAGTGTCGTCTATGAGTCGACCCGCGTCCAGTCCGGGACCGCTTTCCGGGCTCCTGGTGGCCGACTTCTCCCGAGTGCTGGCCGGCCCGTACTGCACCATGCTCCTCGCCGACCTCGGCGCAGACGTGATCAAGGTCGAGAGCCTGGCCGGGGACGACACCAGGCGGTGGGCGCCGCCGGTCACGAGCGACGGGGTATCGACCTACTACCTGTCGATCAACAGGAACAAGCGATCCGTGGCCCTGGACCTGAACGACGTTCGGGACCTGGCGGCCGCGCGCGAGCTTGCCCGCCGCGCCGACATCATGGTGGAGAACTTCAAGCCGGGCGGCCTGGCCAGGTTCGGCCTGGACTACGAGTCGGTGCAGGCCGGCAACGCCGGCATCGTGTACGCCTCGATCAGCGGATTCGGCTCGGGTGGCGGCCGGCACCTGCCCGGCTACGACCTGATGGTGCAGGCGATGTCCGGCCTGATGAGCCTGACCGGTGACCCGGCGGGGCCGCCGTACCGGGCCGGCGTCGCCGTCTTCGACGTGATGGCCGGGCTGCACACGGCCATCGGCATACTGGCGGCGCTGCACCATCGCGCCGCCACCGGAGCCGGTCAGCACGTGCAGGCCAGCCTGCTGGCCTCCGCGCTGTCCGGGATGGTGAACCAGTCAGCCGCCTACGTGGCCGGCGGCATGGTCCCGTTCCGGATGGGCAACTCGCACCCGAGCCTGTTTCCTTACGAGCCGCTGCCGACCGCCGACGGAGACCTCATCGTGATCGCGGGGAACGACGCGCAGTTCCGCCGGGTGTGCGAGGTGCTCGGCGCGCCGCACCTGGCCGACGACCCAAGATTTGCCCGCAACGAAGACCGCACGGCCAACCGTGACCAGCTGCGCGAACTGCTGGTCGGGCAACTCGCCAGGCGCCCGGCGACTGAATGGTTCGGCGAGCTGATCGCCGCGGGGGTGCCCTGCGGGCCGATCAACACCATCGACCAGGGGATCGAGTTCGCCGGCCAGATCGGCCTCGACCCGGTCGTCACCGCGGGCGCCGGCCCGGCCGGCCTGCCGACGATCAGGCACCCGGTCAGTTACTCGGCAACGCCGCCGCGCTACGACCTGCCGCCGCCTGGCCTGGACGAGCACGGCGACCAGATCAGGGCCTGGCTGGCCGAGCCGGCCGGCGGCGGCCAGCAGCGCGGCGGCCAGCAGACAGGAGCCGCCTCATGACGCAGGACACCCCCGCCTTCCCGACCTCGCTCGGCAGCTCGGACGCCGACACGATCACCTTGCTCGGGCAGGACCTCGCCGCCGACCTGATGGGCAAGGTCGGCTTCGGCGAGCTTGCGCTGTGGCTGGTGATCCTGCGGCGCCCGACACCGTCGCAGGTCAGGGTGTTCGAGGCAGTGCTGGTCGCGCTGGCCGACCACGGCTTCACGCCGACGGCGATCGCGGCCAGGCTCACCTACCTCAGCGCGCCGGACTCGGTCCAGGGCGCGATCGCGGCCGGCCTGCTCGGCGGCGGCTCGCGCTTCCTCGGCGTGACGGAGGACGCGGGCCGGTTCCTGTCCGAGGCGCTGGCCGACCAGCCGGTGCCGTCCGATGACGCCGGCTTCGACGCGCTGGCGCTGGACGTGGTCCGCCGCACCCGCGCCGCGGGCAGGCTCGTGCCAGGACTGGGGCACCCGGTGCACAAGGTCACCGACCCCCGCACCCCGGTACTGCTGGGGATCGCCGAGGCCGAGGGGCTGCGCGGGCCGCACCTGCGGCTGTTCGAGGCGATCGGCCGGGTCCACCCGCAGGTACTCGGCCGCACGCTGCCGCTCAACGGAGCCGGCACCTGCGGCGCCGCCCTCGCCGACCTCGGCCTGCCCGCCGACCTGCTCCGCGGGTTCGCGCTGCTGGCCCGCACCGCCGGGCTGCTCGGGCACCTCGCGGAGGAGAAGCGCAGGCCGGTCGGCATGGACATCTACCTGACGGTCGAGCGCAACGCCGACTATCTGCCCCCCAACCCTGACCTCTGAGGGGAGCCGCCATGGCGACCGTCGCCGCGGTCATCGCATCGACGCATCACCCGTTCTACTACCGCGCGAGCACCTCGGCCGGCGAGGACCGTCCGCCCTTCGCCGACGAGTGGGTGGCCAAGATCGAGGCGTTCCGCGAGACCCTGACCAGGGCCAGGCCCGACGTGCTCGTGATGGTCGGCAGCGACCACTTCCACCAGCTCTGGCTGGACAACATGCCGCAGTTCCTGGTCGGCAAGGCGCCGTGCTACGACGCCAACTTCTACAACGAGGAACGCGAGTTCGGCCTGCCCCGCATGTTCGTGCGCGGGCAGGAGGACCTGTCGGCCTACCTGCTGCGCCAGGGGCTGGACGCCGGCTTCGACCTGGCGTTCAGCAACGAGTTGCGGATCGACCACAGCATCACCTGCCCGCTGATGACCCTGCGGCCCCAGGCCGACCTGCCGATCGTCCCCATCTACACGAACATCTTCGCTCCGCCGCTGCCGCAGCCCAGGCGATTCGTCCAGCTCGGCAAGACGATCAGGCAGCTCGTCGAGTCCTGGCCGTCGCAGGCGCGGGTGGCGATCATCGGAACCGGGCACCTGTCGCTCGAGCTCGGCGGTCCCCGCCAGTTCGGCCCGCACGGTCCCGACCCCGAGTTCGACCGCCAGGCGGTCGAGTGGATCGCATCCGGCGACCTGACCTCCGCGCTGGCCGAGGTAAGCCTGGACAGCCTGTGGCTGCCGGGCAACGCCACCCACGGCTTCATGGACTTCATGCTGATGATGGGGGTGGCGGGGGAGAACGCCAAGGCGGATCACGTGGACTCGCTCGACCTGTTCCACACCATGGAGGCCTACTTCACCTGGTATCCGAAGGAAGCGGGGGAGATCGAGTGAGCAGGTACCTGCTCGACAAGTTCCTGTACACCGTCGACCGCGACCCCGACCTGCTGGAGCGGTATCGCAACGACCCACGCGGCACGGTGCAGTGGTGGGAAGCGGAGCGGGCGAACGTGATCCTGAACTGCCCAGGGTTGGAGTGCAGCACCTGGCTGGCCTTCACCCATGCCGAGCGCGAGGCGCTGGCAACGCACGACTACGTCACGCTGTTCGAGCTGGGCAGCCACAACTTCCTGCTGCTGACCCTGTTCATCGCCCTGTTCGAGCGGGACTACTCCGAGCCCCTGGGCTTCCAGCGCGAGTTCGCCGCCCGGCTCGGTCACTGGACGGTGCCCTACCCGGACATCTCGACCTAGCCGGCCGCGGGCACGCCCGCCAGGGCGCGAAACGCCCGCTGGGGTGCGTGAGCCAATATGACGACGATCGCCCTGATCACCGGGGCCAGCAAGGGAATCGGCTTCGCGGCTTCCGGGCACCGCAGCGGCCGGCCGACGGCGGCGGTGCCTTACCCGTCGTCGAAGGCGGCGCTGAACATGGTGACGGCGATGTACGCCAAGGAATTGCGTAATAGCCGGATGAAGGTCAATGCCGCGAACCCGGGGTACTGCGCCACCGACCTCAACGGCCGCAGCGGGTTCCGGTCGCCGGAGCAGGGCGCGGAGGTCAGCGTGCACCTCGCCACCCTGCCGCAGGACGGTCTGAGCGGATCCCTGTGGGATACCTCTGGAGCGCTGACGGCGAGGAATCCTACGGCCAACTGCCCTGGTGATGGTGGCCGGGAGCGCACCGCGTCGGCGACTGCCCTGGTAACGGTAGCCGAGCGAGCCGTTTGAACGTCATGATGTCGGGCATGGATTGGATTTTCCCCGCAACCGCCTCATGACCGGCGGCGCCATTCAGCCGGTCGCGATCGCGCTGGCAATGACCGCAGCCGCCACCTTCGCAGTGGCCAATGTCGTGCAGCAGCGTGTGGCGGCCAAGCTCAAGACCGATGCGGCGTTCGACACTGCCGTGCTCATCCGCCTGATCCGCCGCCCGTTGTGGCTGGCCGGCCTGGCGCTGGTGATCGTCAGCCTGTCGCTGCAGGCGACAGCGCTCGGTCTTGGCCGCCTGGTCGTCATCGAGCCGGTGCTAGCCAGCAGCCTGCTGGTCGCCCTGGCTCTGGCCGCGTGGGCGGATCACCGCCGGATGCGACCGGTCGAGTGGCTGGCCGCCCTGGCCACGTTCGCGGGACTCGTGGTATTCCTGTCCGTAGCGCAGCCGTCCGGTGGTCACGCCACTACCGGGCCCAGCCAGCTCGGCCTGGCCGCGATCGCCGCGGTCGTGATAGCCGTGCTGTCCGGTGTGCTCGCCGTGCGGATGTCACCGCTGCGCCGCGCTCTGACCCTCGGCGTCGGCGGCGGCATCGCGGCGGGGGTGACCGACGCGCTGACCAAGACGGTGGCGGCGCTGGTCGGCTCGCACCAGCTCGGTGCCCTCGCCGACGTGCGGCTCTACCTCCTGGTCGTCGTCGGCCTGCTTACCTACACCATGCAGCAGAACGGCTACCGGGCCGCGGGCCTCGCGGCGTTCCTGCCGGTGTTCTCGGTGATTGACCCGGCGGTCGGTTCGCTGCTCGGCCTGCTTCTCTACCGCGAGCACCTGGGAGGCGGCCCGGTCCGGATCGCCGTCGAGGCGGTGGCCGTGCTGGCCGCGACCTGGGGGATCACCCGGCTGGCCAGTTCCACCGCGGAGGCCGAGCCGATCGAGCCCGCGGCACAGCCGGCCAGCGAACCCGCGGCACAGCCGGCCAGCGAACCCGCGGCACAGCCAGCTGTCCCTGTCCCTGGCATGGTGCCGGTCGCCGCCTTGCTGCTGCCGCCGATGCTGGCGACCGCGTTGCCGGCCGCGGTGGTCGCGGTGATCGCGGCTGTCGCGGACGAGTCGCCGGTGCCTTACGTGCCGCTCTGACGCAGCCACTGCGTACGATTCGGGACGTGGCCACTCGCTACGACGTCTCTGCGGTGCCGCCGCAGGGCGGATATGTCGCGAAGCAGTGTCCGGTGCGGGCTCAGTGGGATGTCATCGAGCCGTGCGAGCCGCTGCGGCCCTCGGCCGCGCTCGAGAGCATGTTCGCGCGCGGGATCGGCTTCGAGGCCCGCGTACTGGCCAGGCTGCTCGACCTGCATCAGGACGCGTGCGCGGTGGCCGACCGTGACCAGAGCGAGCGGGCGGAACGGGAGGCGGCCACGGTCGCTGCGATGACGGCTGCGGCGCCGATCGTCATCGCTGGCCGCCTGCCCGCCGACCGTTCGGCCCGGCGAGTCGGGGAGCCCGACCTGCTGCTCGCGGCGGCCGGGTCTGGTTACCGAGCCGTGGACATCAAGCATCACCGCGCACGCGACGCAGCACCGGGCCGGGGCCGGCCGGCACTCTGCTCGGCGCTCGATGCTCCCTGGCTGGAAGCCGCCGCTGCCGACCCGGCCAGCGTGCCGCGCAGGCACAGGGGCGATCTGCTCCAGCTTGCCCACTACCAGCGAATGCTGGAGGCGGCGGGCCTGGCCGCGCCGGGCGGCCGGCATGGCGGCATCATCGGCATCGAGGAAGGGGTCGTCTGGTACGACCTGGACGAGCCAGTGTGGCGGACTCGATCGTCCGGCGGGAAGCGCACGCTTCGTTCCACGATGGAGGTATACGACTTCGAGTTCGACTTCCGCCTCGACATTATTGCCGTCGCCGGGCGCTCCCTGGCCGATCCCGGCGTGGCGCCCCTCGTGGTGCCGGTCAGGATCGGCGAGTGCGCGCAGTGCCCCTGGTGGTCGGCGTGCGGCCCGAGGCTCGAGGCGGGCGCGGGGGACGTGAGCCTGGTTCCCGGGATCGGCTGGCGGGAGTGGCGCGTGCACCGCGAGCACGGCGTCACCGACCGGGCCTCGCTCGCCGCGCTCGACTACCGCACGGCGACGTTGGTCGCCTCGCGGGTCGACCTGCGTCCGATCATCCGCGCCGTTGGGGTCAGGCCAGACAACACGCCAGTGCCGGCCGTGCTCGGCGCGGGCAAGCGGGCACAGGCCCGTCGGCTGGCGGCGGCCGGCGTCACCGTGCTCGGCGACGCGCGCTCCCTGTGCCCGCGCACCGCCTCGTACTGCGACCAGCCGATGCGCGATCTGCCTCAGCAGATCGACCTGGCCAGGGCCGCGCTCGGCGACCAGCCTGCCTACCGGCGCAGGGGCGTCGGCCGGGTGCGGGTGCCGCGCGGCGACGTCGAGGTCGACATCGACATGGAGAACACGCAGGACGGCGTCTACCTGTGGGGCGCCCTGGTCACGCCGAGGTCCGGCTGGGCGGGCGCACCGGCCGGGTATCACAGTTTCCGCACCTGGAAGCCGATGACCGGCCAGGTCGAGTCCGACCTGTTCGCCGAGTTCTGGCGCTGGTTCGGCGAGTTGCGCTCCGCCACGGCGGCCGCGGGGCTGTGCTTGCGCGCCTACTGCTACAACGCGTCCGCGGAGAACTCCCAGCTGCGCAGGATCGCGTCCGGCCTGGGGCTGGCCGAGGAGGTCTCCGCCTTCACCGACTCCGATCAGTGGGTCGACCTGTACCGCGTATTCGACCGCCAGCTGGTCACCGGGAACGCAACCGGCCTGAAGCAGGTCGCGCCGCTTGCCGGGTTCGGCTGGGAGGTGGCCCATCCGGGCGGTGACGAGTCGCTGGTCCGCTACGACGCTGCGGCCGCCGGCGACGAGCAAGCCCGCGACTGGCTGCTCGCCTACAACAGGAACGACACGCAGGCCACGCTCGCGCTCCGTGACTGGCTCGACCACGTCGCCAGCGACTGCCCGCCGGTCGAGTCCGTTGAATCCGTGGAATCCGTGCCGAGGGGGAACTGACAGTCGTGCGCCAGACCGCAGACCTTGCCGAACCGGCAGCTCCGCCACAGCTGAGCCGGCGCCAGATTCTCGTCGTCATGACCGGGCTGCTCCTCGGGATGTTCCTCGCTGCCCTCGACCAGACCATCGTCGCGACGGCGCTGCCGACCATCGCCGGTGATCTGCACAGCCTGTCCCGGCTGTCCTGGGTGGTCACCGCCTACCTGCTGGCTTCGACGGTGTCCACGCCGCTGTGGGGCAAGCTCGGCGACCAGTACGGCCGCAAGATCTTCTTCCAGGCCGCGATCGTGATCTTCCTGATCGGCTCGGCGCTGGCCGGGCTGTCCCAGACCATGACCGAGCTGATCATCTTCCGCGCCATCCAGGGCATCGGCGGCGGCGGCCTCATGGTCGGCGCGCAGACCATCGTCGGTGACGTGGTGCCGCCCCGGGAACGGGGCCGCTACCAGGGCTTCTTCGGCGCGGTATTCGGGGTGACCAGCGTCATCGGGCCGCTGATCGGCGGCTTCTTCGTGGACACGCTGTCCTGGCGCTGGGTTTTCTACGTCAACCTGCCGGTCGGGGTCATCGCGCTGATCGTCGTGGCGGCCGTGCTTCCTGCCCGGCGGAGCCGGGAGCGGCACACCGTCGACTACCTCGGCACGATCATGATCGGCGGCGCCGCGTCGAGCCTGGTACTGCTGACCTCGCTCGGCGGCGTGACCTACCCATGGGGATCGGGTCCCATCTTCACGCTTGGCGTGCTCGCTGTCGGGTTCGCCGCCGGCTTCGTGGTCGCCGAGCGACGGGCCGCCGAGCCGGTGCTGCCGCTGCACCTGTTCAGGAAGCGAGTGTTCTCGGCGGCTGGCGCGATCGGCTTCGTGGTCGGGTTCGCGATGTTCGGCGCGCTCACCTACCTGCCTCAGTACTTTCAGGTTGTCAAGGGAGTGAGCCCGACCGTTTCGGGATTGCGGCTGCTGCCCCTGATGGCCGGGCTGCTGCTCACGTCGATCGGCACCGGCCAGACAATCTCCAGGTGGGGCCGGTACAAAGTGTTCCCGGTCGTCGGCACGGCAACGATGACCGTGGGGCTTTACCTGCTCTCGCATCTGAGCCCGTCGACCGGCACGCTGTTCGCCTCGGTCGGCATGTTCCTCCTCGGCGTCGGGATCGGCGCCACCATGCAGGTGCTCGTGATCGCGGTGCAGAACGCCGTCGACTACACGGACCTGGGCGCCGGCACCTCGGGCACGACGTTCTTCAGGTCGATCGGAGGCTCGTTCGGCACCGCCGTCTTCGGTGCGATATTCGATCACGTGCTTCCCGGCAACGTCGCGGACGCGCTGCACGGGCTCACGCTGCCTCCCGGGGTCGGCATCACCAGCGGCGCCAGCCCCGCCCAGCTGGCCAAGCTCCCGTCGGCCGTCCACGCCGGCCTCGTGGCCGGCTACTCGGCCTCGATCCGCACCGTATTCCTGGCGGCGGTCCCGGTCGGAGCGGTGGCGTTCGCGCTGACCTGGACCCTGAAGGAACTGCCGCTGCGCCGAACGGCGCGGGCCGTGGATCAGGCCGACCGGCTAGCACCGACGTCCAGGCCCACGGTCAGGACCTCGGACGAGGAGATGCGGCGGGCGCTCAGCGCCCTGTTCGTCCGGCAGCGCCGCCGCGAGGTCTACTCCGACCTCGTCGCCAGGTCGGGGATCGCCGTGTCGCCGCGGGCCGGGTGGCTGCTGCTCAGGCTCGGCGAGCACAGCGGCGAGTCGCGCGCGGCGCTGGCGCGCCGCCTGTCGATCAGCGTGGCCGACCTGCGCGACCGGATGGGCGAGCTGGTCCTGGCCGGCTACGTGGAGCCTTCATCGGACGGCGCGGACCTGGCCGACGAGTTGACCGAGTCGGGCCGGTCGGCGTACGCGCGGATCTTCGCCGCCAGGCAGGGCAGGATCGCCGCGCTGCTCGACGGCTGGCACCCCCACCAGCACCCCAGAATGCTTGAGCTGCTCAGCGACATCACCCACGAACTCGCCGCGAGCCACGAGCGGCCGGGACCCGACCTCGATCGTGTCGGCTAGGGCGGGCCGGCCTGGGACGGCTCTGAATAACTCGCGAGCCACCGCCTGGCGGCCCCTCGTCGATGGTCCGGGCGGCGGCGCGGGGCGCGGGAGCATCTTCCCGTTTGACCTCTGGTCTGAACGGTAGCTCCCGCGGTCATACGATCGACCGGGTCGGCCTGTTCGGCCGGGTAGACGTGGACCTGTCCAGGCTGCCGAGCAGGTTCCCCTTCGTGCTCATCACGCCCCAGTACGAGACCGAGCGGCTGCTCGCCGAGCGGGCCAGAAATGCGGGCGCGCAGATCATCGAGGGCATGGAGGTGACCGGCTTGCACCCGACCAACGGTGGCGCGCACCTGCAGGCGGGCGGAGCCTCGGGGGAGGTCCGCACGTTCGCGCCGTCGTTCGTGGTAGGCGCCGACGGTGTCCATAGCACCGTCCGCGACGTGATGAGCATCCCCTTCCCCGGCCGGTCGGTGATGCGGTCGGTGATGCTCGCCGATGTCCGGCTGGCCGAGCCGCCGCCGGACATCCTGACGGTCAACGCGACACGGGCCGGTTTCGCGTTCATTGCCCCGTTCGGCGACGGCTGGTTCCGGGTCATCGCCTGGAACAGGCACCGCCAGGTGCCCGACAGCGAATCCGCCGACCTGGACGAGATCCGCCATATCACCCGCCAGGCGCTCGGCTCTGACTTCGGCATGCACGATGCCAGGTGGATGTCCAGGTTCCACAGCGACGAGCGGCAGGTACCTCACTACCGGTCAGGGCCGGTGTTCCTGGCCGGCGACGCGGCGAATGTGCACTCGCCGGCCGGCGGGCAGGGCATGAACACGGGCCTGCAGGACGCGGCCAACCTGAGCTGGAAGCTCGCCGCCGTGGCGCGGCACGGCGCGCACCTGAGCCTGCTGGATACCTACCACGACGAGCGGTATCCGGTCGGCAGGTTCGTGGTGCGCATGTCACACAACTTGCTGCGCCTCACGCTGGTCAAATCCGACCCGGTCAGGCAGGCGCTCAGCGCGGTTGCCGGGCCGGTCACCGGGATCGGCCCGGTCACCAGCTACGTCGCACGCGCCATCTCCGGCATCGGCATCGGCTACCGCGGCGGGCCAGGCGCGCATCCGCTGGCTGGCCGCCGGGCTCCCGATACCCCGCTGGCCGGCGAGGGCGCCACCCGCCTGTACGAGCTACTGCGCGAGGGCAAGTTCGTGCTGCTCACCCACGTGCGGATCGCGATGCAAATGCTGCGCTCGCAGGGTCCGAGCACGGACACCATGGCGAGCGGCGGCCGGCACTGCCGGGGTCGCACGACCGGCTGGCGGTCGCGGTTCCGCTTGCCGCGCAGGCCCGCCTCGCGCTGATCCGCCCCGACGGCTATTTCGCTTGGGTCAGTGACGAGGCCAACGACGCCCGCCGCGACAGCGCCCTGCGCCTGGCGCTCGACCAGTGGTGCGGCAAGCCCGCAGCAGCGAAGGCGCCGGCCAGGCCCGGCTAGGCTTAGTTCTCTAAGAATTAGACATCAATGCATTGTGCTAGCCTGCTCGCATGCGTCCCACGCAGCCCCCGGTCGGCCTGGCGCTGACCCGGGCCGCCCGCACGATCGGCCGGGCGTTCGACGAAACCCTGGCCGAGGCGGGCGGATCGCTGCCGGCCTGGCTCGTGCTGCTCGCGATGAAGACGCGCAGCGGCAGCCAGCGCCAGCTAGCCGAGGCGGTGGGAATCAGGGAGGCGACGCTGACCCACCACCTCAACGCGATGGAGGTCGCTGGCCTGATCACCCGGCAGCGCGATCCGGCGAACCGCCGCATCCACGTCGTGGAGCTCACTCAGGCCGGCGAGGAGATGTTCGGCAGGCTCCGCGACGCCGCGGCGGCCTTCGACCAGCGGCTGCGGCGTGGCGTCAGCGAGGAGGAGGTCGCCGGCCTGCGCGGCCTGCTCGCCAGGCTCGCCGAGAACGCCGGCGCGGAGGTGTCCGGCTGGCCGCCCTGGGCCGGGACCTCGATGCCAGACAACTGACCCGAGCATGTCCCTGGCGGCCATCGCCAGCAGGTGCGGCACCAGGTCGGTCGACCTGCGCAGCACCCAGGAGGTCCCCCTGGTGGCCAGCCAGCCGAGCACGGCTAGCCTCGCCGGGTGGCCCGGGGG
>Ga0137380_10003782_pt1 | contig 13195 bp, 13 predicted proteins | sample SagtaG_17_FD_104809 | JGI IMG/M metagenome (GOLD analysis project Ga0137380, IMG submission 104809) | Vadose zone soil microbial communities from Sagehorn Ranch, Mendocino, California, USA - Sage2_L_100_16 metaG | ecosystem: Environmental > Terrestrial > Soil > Vadose zone | place: USA... | reverse complement strand
TCAGGTCGAGCATCCCGTGACCGAGATGTGCACCAATTTCGACCTGGTGAAGGAGCAGATCGCCGTTGCCGCCGGCGCCCCGCTGTCGTTCGTCATGAACGGCCACCGCCTGCGCGGCCACGCGATCGAGTGCCGCGTCAACGCCGAAGACCCGAGTCGCAACTTCCAGCCTTCCCCCGGCGTGATCACCGCGTATCATCCGCCCGGGGGGCCCGGCGTGCGGGTGGACACGCACATCTATGCGGGGTACACCGTTCCGCCGTACTACGACTCCCTGCTCGCCAAGGTGATCGTGCACGGCAATACGCGGACCGAGGCGCTCGCCCGCATGCGCCAGGCACTCGACTCGTTTATCATTGAAGGCGTGACCACGACGATTCCGTTTCTGGGCCGGGTCATGCGCCACCCGGATTTCGTCGCGGGCGAGGTCGACACGAAATTCCTCGAGCGCGAGCCACAGCTCCTCAAAGATCAAACATGAAGATTGATGTCTACCACACACCACTCGGCCTCAATGCGGGAGATTTGACCGGCCGAGCGGTCGTCGTCATTGACGTGCTGCGGGCGACGAGCACGATCGTCACCGCGCTCGCCGCCGGAGCGAAGGCCATCGTCCCTGCCGCCAGCTCGGAAGAGGTCGTCCGGCTCACGTCGAATCTGGAAAAGAACGGGATTGTGCTCGCGGGGGAGCGCAAGCTGCTGAAGATCGAGGGATTCAATCTGGGGAATTCCCCGCGGGAGATGACGAAGGAAGCCGTGGGTGGGAAGACGCTGTTTCTGGCCACAACCAACGGCACGCCCGCGCTGCTGGCCGCTCAGGGCGGCGACCCGGTGCTGGTCGCAGCGGCCCTGAACTTCAGCGCCGCGGCCGAGCGCGCGCGCGCGCTGTTCACCGAGCGCGGCGATCTCGTCATCATCTGCGCGGGGCGCGACAAGCAATTCGCGCTCGAGGACGCCTACACCGCAGGTCGGCTGATCAAGGCGGTGAAGAAAGGCGTCCCGCCGAAGAAGCTCACCCTCAACGACGCCGCCCAAGTCTCGCTCGATCTCGCGGCGCTGCAGGGCGGGTGGCAGGACGCGCTCGCCGCCAGCGACGCCGCCCGGCAGCTCGGCGAGGCGGGCCTCGCGGACGATGTCAAGTTCTGCGCCAATCCCGACCGGCTCTCGATCGTTCCCGTCTACGCGGATCGACGCATCGCGGCATGAATCCCAAAGCTCGCCAGGAGCTCATCGGCATCGCGGCCCTGCTGGTGGGGTGCTTTCTCGGGCTGACGCTGCTGCCGGTGGCGCTGACGGGAAGCTGGGGACGGACGATCGGCAACGCGCTCTGGCAGCTGTTCGGGGTCGGCGCGATCGTCCTGCCCATCCTCGGCGTGGGGTGGGCGCTCGCCGCCTTTGAACGTCTGGGCGCGCTGTCGTGGGGCCGGGCAGCCGTCCTCGGCGCGGGACTCATTCTCCTCATCCCCTACGGCATCGCGCTCGCCATTGGCCCGACCTTCCCTCCCGACTACACGAACTGGACGCGCAGCGAACGTCTGGTTGGGCTGTTTCCAGGGTTCTTGGCGAATGGCGTCCAAGGCGCAGTCGGCACGGCGGGGGCGGTACTGGCCGGCCTGTTCGCCTTGTCTGCCCTTGGGATTGTGACCGTTGGATGGCATCCGCTGACCGTGCTGAGACAACGGGCAACGGGAAACGTGCAACGGGAGAGAGCGCGGGAAACGGGAAACGAGAAACGGGAAACGGAGAAGCCACCACGTGTCCCGTTTCCCGTGTCTCGTGTCCCGAAGAAACCTCCGAGCGCGCCAGCTCCCAAAGCCCCGGCTCCCCCTCCGGGCTCGCTCATCCCACCCATCGAATTGTTGACCGAAGGACCGGGGGCAGTGGAGGACGCCGATGCTGCTCAGATAGAGGACATGGGCCGGCGGCTCGTGGCGACGCTGGAGACGTTCCGCGTCGGCGCGCAAATCATCAACAAGACCGTCGGCCCGGTCGTCACGCGGTTCGAACTCGAGCCGGGGCGCGGCGTGAAGGTGGGACGCGTCTCCTCGCTCGCCGACGATTTGGCGCTCGCGATGCGGGCGCAGTCGCTGCGCATCGTCGCCCCGATTCCGGGGAAGGCGGCGATCGGGATCGAGGTACCGAATCCGACGCCGCGGCTGGTGCACGTGCGCGATCTCATCGACAGCGCGGAATTCCGGCGCGCCGCGCGCGTGCTGCCCGTCGTGCTCGGGCGCAACCTCGAAGGGGACGAGGTGGTGGATGATCTCACCAAGATGCCGCACCTCCTCATCGCCGGCGCGACGGGCTCGGGAAAATCGGTGTGCATCAACGCCATCATCACGAGCCTCGTCTACGCGTACGGGCCCGACAAGCTAAAGCTGCTCATGATCGATCCGAAGATGGTGGAGTTGTCGATGTACAGCGCGCTCCCCCATCTCGGCCTGCCGGTCGTCACGAGTCATCACAAAGCGGCGAGCGTCCTCAAGTGGGCGGGCTGGGAAATGGAGCGGCGCTACCGGCTGTTACACGCCAATCACGCGCGCAACATCACCGACTTCAACAAGAAAGTGGAGTCGAAGGCGCCGCTCAAAGGGCCGCGGGAGACGCTCGCGACGCAGGCGGGGATTCAGAAGGAACTGCCGTTCGATGCGGTGTACAGCGGCGGGATTGTGCCGTACATCGTGCTGATCGTGGACGAGCTCGCCGACCTCATGCTGACGGTCCAGGGCGAGATCGAGACGCCGCTCGCCGTGCTCGCACAGAAGGCGCGCGCCATCGGGATTCACCTGATCCTCGCGACGCAGCGTCCCTCGGTGAACGTCATCACGGGATTGATCAAGGCAAACTTCCCGTGCCGGATTGCGTTTCGCGTTTCGGCGAAAGTCGACAGCCGCACGATTCTCGATCAGAACGGCGCCGAAACGTTGCTCGGCAACGGCGACATGCTGTTTCTGCCGCCCGGCAAGAGCGAGCCGATGCGCGTGCAAGGCGCGTTCATTTCGACGGACGAGACCGAGCGGCTGATGGAGTGGTACAAGGCGCATGCGGCCGCGGTCGCCGCGGCGCCGGGCGCCTCGATCGACGAACAAGTCGCCGCACTCGAGAAGGCCGAAAAAGAAGGGGAAGAGGGACGGGGGACGGGGGAGGGGGACGTCGGCGATCGCGATCCCCTGTTCCGGCAGGCGGCCGAGGTATGCATCCAGAATCAGTTGGGATCGACATCGCTGTTGCAGCGGCGCATGAGCATCGGGTACGGACGGGCCGCCCGGATCATCGACCAACTCGAGCTCGCGGGAGTGCTCGGACCGGCAAATGGCTCGAAGCCCAGGGATGTCCTGCTCGGTCTGGAGGAGTTGGACGACCTGACCGGTCCGGAGAGTGCGAACTCGACCGGCTAGTGCGCGGTTTCGTACCGGTGAGCGGTTTTGCGATTACGTGTGACGAGCAGCGCGAGATAACTTCTGGCGCATGTCGAGCGGCGTTCACAGTGATCCATCCAATTGGTCAGACCCAAGGCATCAGCGCGGGCTCGCGGGGGAGGAGCAGGCGATCCGCTACCTCCAGGCGCGAGGATGGGAGGTCGTCGCGCATCGCTTTCGCGTCGGCCGGATCGAGCTGGACCTGGTCGCCCGGCGCGGTCACCTGGTGGCGTTCGTCGAAGTGAAGGCGCGACGCGGCACGGCATTCGGGAGTCCGTTCGAGGCTGTAACGGGCGCCAAGCGGCGCGAGATTGTGAAAGTGGCGCGGGTCTGGATGGACCGCCACGGGCGCCAGGGAGACGTCTACCGCTTTGACTGTATTGCGATTGTTGACAACAAGTTAGAGCATCTGGAGGACGCCTTTCGTCCTGGATGGCGTTGAGAGTTGTTTCGGTATATATTCGGGCCTCCACCCAACGAGGCTCGCCACCTTATGTCGAGGTCAACCATGGCAGAACAGCAACCGGCCAAGTCTTCCTCTCCCTCGCTCACGGATGACCGTCGCAAGGCGCTGAACCTCGCGATCACGCAGATCGAGAAGACGTGCGGGAAGGGGTCCATCATGCGGATGGGCGCCGACACGCCGCAGGTCCGGGTGGCGGGCATTTCCACGGGCGCCATCAATCTCGACGCGGCGATCGGCATCGGCGGCATCCCGCGTGGCCGGGTGACGGAGATCTTCGGGCCGGAATCGAGCGGCAAGACGACCCTGGCGCTGCACGTCGTCGCGCACGCCCAGCGGCAAGGCGGCGCCGCCGCCTACATCGATGCCGAGCATGCGCTCGACGTCGAGTACGCCAAGAAGCTGGGCGTGGATATCGAGAATCTGCTCGTCTCCCAGCCCGATACGGGCGAACAGGGCCTCGAGATCTGCGAGATCCTGGTGCGGTCGGGTGCGGTCGACGTGGTGGTCGTCGATTCCGTTGCCGCCCTGGTGCCCAAGGCCGAAATCGAAGGGGAGATGGGAGACTCGCTGCCCGGTCTGCAGGCCCGGCTCATGAGTCAGGCGCTGCGCAAGCTCGCCGGCGCGATCAATCGCTCGCGCACCTCTGTCATCTTCATCAATCAGCTGCGTGAGAAGATCGGGGTCATGTTCGGCAATCCGGAGACGACGAGCGGCGGCCGGGCGCTGAAGTTCTACGCGTCGGTGCGGCTCGACATGCGGCGCATCGCGCCGGTCAAGGATCGCGAAGTAGTGATCGGCAACCATGTGCGCGTGAAGGTGGTGAAGAACAAAGTGGCGCCGCCGTTCCGCCAGGCGGAGTTCGACATCATGTTCGACGAAGGCATCAGCCACGAGTCGCTGCTCGTGGATATCGCGGCGGAGGCCGGCATCATCGAGAAGTCAGGCGCTTGGTACTCGTACGGCAAAGAGCGGATCGGACAGGGGCGTGAGAACGCCAAGTTGTACTTGAAGGACCACCCGGACATGTCGGCCGAAGTCGAGGCACGCGTGAAGCAGCACCTCGGCGTCAGTAGCGTGGAGACGGGTGGGGGTGGTGCAGGCGCCGACGAGGAGAGCGCCGCGAGCGAAGAGTGATTCTTACCGGACTCGCCCCCGATCCACGCCGGCCAGACTATAGGCTGGTCGAAGTGGATCGGGGGCGTCTTGCTTCGCTCCCCGCCGAATCGTTGGCGGGGCTCGATCTCGCCGTCGGGAGCGAGATCCCGCCGCTGGTATTCGAGCGGCTGCAGGAGCTGGCTGATCTCGAGGCGGCGCACCGCGCCGCGCTCCGCGCCCTCGCGCGCCGCGCCCACGCGCGCTTCGACTTGCGGCGGCGCCTGCTCCAGAAACAGCACCCGCCCGCGGCCGTCGACCGCGCCCTCGAGCGGCTGCAGGCGGCCGGTTTACTCGACGACGCGCGGTTTGCGGCGGACTACGCCGCGGCCAAGGCCCGGCGGGGGCGCGGGCCGGCGCGACTCATCGGCGACCTCGTCGCCCAAGGCGTAGATCGGCGCGTAGCGGAGGAGGCGGTGCGCGCCTCGCTCGCGTCCGAAGGCATCGACCCAGCGCGAGCCGTGCGCGCGTTGGCGGAGCAGCGGGCGAAACAGCTCGCGGCGCTGCCGCCGGTGGTGCGGAAGCGGAGACTCGTGGCGTTCCTGGTGCGGCGCGGGTTCACTGGGGGGGAAGTGCGGGAGGTGGTCGAGTCCCTTAACTCCTAGTTGCACTATATTTTACCCGCATGAAGTCCAGTGAAATCCGCCGCAAGTTCATCGACTATTTCAAGGCTGCCCCTCGCGCCCACCAGGAGGTGCCAAGCTCCTCGCTCGTCCCGGCGGACGACCCCACGCTGCTCTTTACGAACGCCGGAATGGTGCAGTTCAAGCGGGTGTTTCAGGGGCTGGAACGCCGCGACTACACGCGCGCGGTGACCTGCCAGAAGTGCGTCCGCGCCGGCGGGAAGCACAACGACCTCGAGCAGGTGGGTCACACCGCGCGCCACCACACATTCTTCGAGATGCTCGGCAACTTCTCCTTCGGCGATTACTTCAAGAAGGAAGCGATCGCATACGCCTGGGAATGGGTGACGAGCAGCCAATGGCTCGGCATCGATCCCGACCGGCTGTACGTCACGGTGCACCATTCCGACGCTGAAGCGCGGAAGCTGTGGCGGCAGATCACCGGCATCTCGGACAGGCGGATCTTCGGCCTGGGCGACAAGGACAACTTCTGGCAGATGGGGGATACCGGACCGTGCGGCCCTTGTTCGGAGATCCTCGTCGATATCCGCGGGATGCGGGATGTGAGAAGCGGGATGCGTGACCTCGCCATGGATGAATTCGTGGCATTGAGCGAAGAGGGGAAGTTGCTCGAGATCTGGAATCTCGTGTTCATGCAATATGACCAACAGCCCGACGCATCCCGCATCCCGCTCCCCGCGCCCTCGGTCGACACCGGCGCCGGGCTCGAGCGCATCGCCTCCGTCATGCAGAACATGCCCTCGAATTTCGACACCGACCTGTTTCAGCCGATCATTGCGCAGGCCGTCGAGACCGTGGGGCGGCCGTACGACCGCGGCCCGTCCGGCGCGCCCTATCGCGTCCTCGCCGACCATGCGCGCGCCGTCGCGTTCCTCTTGGCGGATGGCGTCTATCCGTCGAACGAGGGGCGCGGCTATGTCCTGCGGCGCATTCTGCGGCGCGCGGTGCGGCACGCCTGGCTCCTGGGCCGGCGCGAGCCGACGCTCGCGCCACTCACCCGTTCGGTCACGGGCGTGATGGGCGATGTCTATCCGGAGCTCGGGTCGAAGGAGCCGCACATCGAGCGCGTCACGCGTGCCGAGGAGGAGCGCTTCCTCGAGACGATCGAAGGGGGACTGTCGCGGATGGAAGAGCTACGCCACCAGCCCGTGATTTCTGGTGAGGACGCGTTCAAGCTCTACGACACCCATGGCTTCCCGCTCGATCTCACGCAGATGATCGCCGCGGAGCATGGACATTCCGTCGACGTCGAGGGGTTCGAGCAGGCACTGGGGCAGCAGCGGCGCCGGTCGAGGGCGGCGAGGAAGGCCGGGACACGCGACACGGGAAACGTGCAACGTGGCGGCGAATGGGTCGAAGTAAAGAAGAAGGGCAAGCAAAAATGGATCGGCTACGAGTCCACCAGGGTCGAGACCGACCCCATCGCGTTTCGCCAGACCGGTGATCAGCTGGAGCTGATCCTGGAAGAGAATCCCTTCTACGCCGAGTCAGGCGGTCAGGTCAGCGACACCGGCGTAGTGAAGGGCGACGGCTGGGAGCTGACGGTCGAAGGCGTCGAGAAGGTGGACGGCCGGAACGCCGTCGTCGGCACGTTCGGAGAGCCGTTCGAGCCGACGGCCGCGCTCGCCCAGGTCAACGAGGCACGGCGCCGCAATATCGAGCGCAATCATACCGCGACGCACCTCGTCCATGCGGCGCTGCGGAGGATTCTGGGGACGCATGTGCGCCAGGCGGGATCGGTGGTCGCGCCCGAGCGGCTGCGATTCGACTTCAGCCATCACGGCCCCATCAAGGGCGACCAGCTGACGCTCATCGAAGCCGAGGTCAATGCGCACATCTGGGAGAATCTCCCGATCGCGACGCGGCAGATGGCGTATAAAGACGCGGTGGCGGCGGGCGCGATGGCCCTGTTCGGCGAGAAATACGGCGACGTGGTGCGCGTCGTGGACGTTCCGGGCGTGTCGCTCGAGCTGTGCGGGGGAACGCATGTCGGCTCGACGGGTCAGATCGCGCTGTTTCGCTTCACGCACGAGACCGGCGCCGCCGCGGGCGTGCGACGCATCGAAGCGCTCACCGGTCCCACGGCGTACCGCTACGCGCTCGAGTTCCAACACCGTCTGGCCGAGGCTTCCGGGCTGCTCAAAACGCAGCCCGAGCACTTGACCCGCCGCATCGAGGCGATGCTGGAGGAGAACCGGAAGCTCGAACGGCAAGTTCAGGAGCTGCTGAAATCGGGAGGCGGGCAACGGGAAACGGGAAACGTGGAACGCATCGGCGATGTGGAGCTCCATATCGACGAGTCCGAGCTCGACGACCGCGGCCAAATCGCCGCGATCATGGATGGCTTCCGCGCGAAGCATAAGCGCGCTATTTCCGTCCTGTTCACGAGGGGCGAGCGAGCCGGGATCCACGTGGCCGTCACGGATGATCTGGTCTCCAAGGGTGTCAAGGCGGGTGAGATCGCCAACGCCATCGCGTCCACCACGGGCGGGAAAGGCGGCGGGCGTCCGCATTTTGCTTCGGCGGGCGTCGGTGACGTCACGAAATTGGGAGAGGCTCGCGCCCGCACTCCGGAGATCGTTCGAGATCTTGCTCGATGACTCGTGACGAGGTGTTGGCGTGGCTGCATTCGCGCCGTCCGGCGCCGCCGGAGACCCTTCGGCAGCGGCTCGACCGTGCGGTGGAGCACCGGCTCCCCGCTCCCAGCTCCGCGCTGCCCACCTATCTGGCGGAGCTGGGGCGTGCTTTGCTCGATAGCGTCGCGAGCAAACCGGCAGGTGGCCGGGAACTCGCGCTCGATCTCCTCGCGGCCGACGCATTCGCCACCTATGCCTTCGAGGCCCAGGCGGAAGAAGGGAGGACCGATTCATGACACTCGATGGTCAGGGTTTGCTCGTGCTCGTGGATCCGGTCCGCACCAGCGGCGCCGAGGCAGCGCGCATCGGGCGCGCCGCGAAGGCCGCCGGGGTGCGCGGCCTGCTGATCGGCTCGTCGTTCGACGGCGCGGCCCAGACGCATGAGGTCGCGCGCGCGCTGCGGGCCAACGCGCCCGGGATTCCGGTCGCGCTGTTTCCCGGCTCCGCCATGCAGCTCACCGATCAAGTGGATCTCATCCTGTTCCTGTCGCTCGTGTCGGGTCGCAATCCACAGTATCTGATCGAGGAGCACGTCCGCGCAGTGCCGTACCTGCGGCAGCATCCGGTGCCGACGATGTCCACCGCGTACATCCTCATCGATGGTGGGCGCGTGACGAGCGTCGAGTCGGTGAGCCAGACGCGCCCCCTCCCCGCCGACAAGCCCGAGCTGGCCGCCGCGCATGCCACCGCCGCCACGCTGATCGGGATGCAAGCGGTCTACCTCGACGCAGGCAGCGGGGCGGAGCACCCCGTGTCGACGGAGGTGATTCGGGCGTGCCGCGCGGCCGTGCCGCAGCGCCCGCTGTTCGTGGGTGGCGGCATTCGCACACCGGCGCAGGCGCGCGCGGCCCGGAAGGCCGGGGCCGACTTTGTGGTCATCGGTACCGTCATCGAGGAGAGACCCCAGGGCGATCTCGAGGCCTTCGTCGAGGCTGTGAAGTGAGCGCGGAGGTCACACGGATCCGGGAGTCGCTGGACGGCCTGGCTACACTGGCCGGCCGCGTCGCCGCGGAGCAGGCGGACGCAATCGCCGCCATCGCGGACCGGTACGAGGCGACGCTGCGCGGCGGCGGCACGCTGTTTTTCGCCGGCAACGGCGGCAGCGCCGCGGACGCCCAGCACGTCGCCACCGAGTATGTGGTGCGCTACCAGACCAATCGACCGGCGATGCGCGCGGTCGCGCTCACGACCGACACCTCGTTACTCACGGCCTGCGCCAACGACATGGGCTTCGATGAAGTGTTCGCCAGGCAGGTCGAAGCCTTGGCGGAGCCGGGCGATTTGCTGGTGCTGCATTCGACGTCAGGGGAGAGTCCCAATGTGATTCGCGCCGCGCAGGCGGCCAAGGCTCGGGGGGTGGGCGTCGTCGCGTTGCTGGGACGAAGTGGCGGCCAGCTCAAGGACATCGCGGATCTCGTCCTCGTCGTGCCCGCGACCGAGACGGCGCGGATTCAGGAGCTGCATCTCGCGATCGAGCACGTGATCTGTGACCTGGTCGAAGATCGGTTGAAGGGTTGATCGATCTCACCGGGAAGCGTGCGTTCGTCACCGGCGGCGGCCGCGGCATCGGGCGCGCGACAGCGGTGATGCTGGCGCAGGCCGGCGCGAAGGTGGCCGTGGGCTATCGCAGCCGCAAACCCGCCGCCGACACGCACGTCACCGCGGCCGTTCGCGGCGACCTCGGCACGCCGGCCGGAGCCAGCAAGGCCGTCGCCGAAGCGCTCCGTGCGCTCGGCGGCGGTCTCGACATTCTCGTGATCAATCACGGCGTCTGGCCGGCTGACGACGTGCCGGTCGCCAAGATGACCGACGAGCAGTGGGAATCCACGCGCCGTGCCAATCTCGACGCGGTGATCTACGTCTGCCGCGCCGCGATTCCCAACATCAAAGAAGGTGGAACGATCGTGCTGGTGTCGTCGACCGCCGGCCAGCGCGGTGAGGCGTTTCACGCCGACTATGCCGCCACGAAGGGCGCCGTCATCTCGATTACGAAGTCGCTCGCCGTCGAGCTTGCGCCCAAGATCACGATCAACTGCGTCGCGCCGGGGTGGGTCGACACGGAAATGTCGTCCAAGCCATACGCCGGGGGCGGCCGTGCGGCGATCGAGAAGACGATTCCGCTGCGGCGGGTGGCCAGTGCCGAGGATGTGGCGGGTCCCATTGTTTTTTTGTGCTCGAGCCTGGCCCGCCATATCACCGGTGAGGTAGTGAACGTCAACGGCGGCAGCGTGCTGTGCGGGTGATACCGTGATACTCGGCATCGGTCTCGACATCGTCGAAACGGCGGCGCTCCGCCGGCTGCTGGCGGAGCAGGGCGACCGATTTGCGCAGCGGGTCTTCACGCCTGCCGAGCGCGCGGCGTGCGAGGGGCGCATCGATCACGAGCAGGCCTTGGCCGCACGGTTCGCGGCCAAGGAGGCGTGTCTGAAGGCGCTCGGCACCGGAGTGAGCGCGGGTCTCTCGTTCCTGCAGGTGGAGGTCGCGACGGCGGACGATGGGGTGCCGTCCCTCACGCTGAGCGGCGCCGCAGCCGCGCGCGCGAAAGAACGGGGGGTGCGGCACGTGCACGTCTCGCTGTCCCATCAGCCCGGCGTGGCGGCCGCGGCCGTGATTCTCGAGGGCTGATCGGGATGGGCCTGCCGGCCACGTTGCCCATTCCGGACGAGGTGGTCCGCATTGCCAAACGGCTCGAGGACGCGGGCCACGAAACGTGGTGCGTCGGTGGCGCGATCCGCGACAACTTGCTCGGGCTCCCGAATCACGACTTCGATCTGACGACGTCGGCCCCGCCGGCAGAGGTCCAGAAGGTGTTCAAGCGGACGGTGCCGGTCGGCATCGAGCACGGTACCGTCGCGGTGCTCGACGCACACGGCAAGGCCCATGAAGTCACGACGTTCCGGAAAGACATTCATACCGACGGGCGGCACGCCACGGTGGAATTCGGCGTGTCCCTGATGGACGACCTGGCACGGCGCGACTTCACGATCAACGCGATCGCCTATCACCCGATTCGGCACGAGTGGCGTGATCCCTTTCACGGGGAGCAGGATCTCGACAAGAAGCTGATCCGTTCGGTCGGCGATCCCAACTGGCGGTTTCAGGAAGACTATCTGCGGATTCTGCGCGCGCTGCGCTTCAGCGCGCGTTTCCAGTTCCGGATTCACGCGCGCACGCTCGAGGCGGCCAAAGCCAACGCGCAGGGGCTTGCCCAACTGTCCGCGGAGCGCGTTCGCGACGAGTGGTTTAAGGGAATCCTGACTGCCAAGAAAGTGTCCAAGCTCGTCGGATTGTGGCGGGACGTGGGGGCTACTCGAATCTGGCTTCCCGAGATGCGGGAGGCGGGAGGCGGGATGCGCGATGCCCTAAAGGACATTGATAAATTGCCGCGGGATCCGGTGTTGATTACGGCCGTACTGGCCAAGGATCCGGCGTCATTGCTCACTCGTCTCAAGTGCTCCACGAAGGACGTCGAACGGGGACGCGCGATTGGGCAGTGGCGTGAGAAGTATCCCGACCCGAAGGATCCCGTCGCGGTGCGGCGGTGGCTAGCGGCCGTTGGTCCGTACGCCGACGATCTTCTGGCGCTGCTCCCTGCTCCCCGCTCCCTGCTCCACGGCGTTGAGCGAATCCGTGCTGCCGGTGAGCCACTGACACTCAAGGACCTCGCCGTAAAGGGCGACGATCTCATCGCCGCCGGCGTGCGTCCGGGGCCTGACGTCGGGGAGGTGCTGGCGCGGTTGCTCGAAGCAGTGCTCGAGGATCCGACGCGCAACACAAAGGAGTACTTGCTCTCCCGTGTCTAAGGCCCTCCTCTACGCCCTCGTGGCGGCTGCCGGTAACGTGCTCGGCGCGTTGGCGGTCACGCGGCGCGCGGCGCTCCAGCTCAAGGTCATCGAGCACTTTCTCGCGTTCGGCGCCGGCTTCATGCTGTCGGTTGCGATCATCGAGCTCTTACCGGAAGCGTTCTCGCGCAGCGGTGGAGTCGCCCCGTTGCTGGTCCTCGCGGGCTATCTCGCCGTTCACTTCACGCAGCATACGCTGACGCCGCACTTCCACTTTGGCGAGGAAACGCACGCGATCAGCTCCGTGGCCGGCACATCCGCGCTGATCGGCCTGCTCCTCCACACGTTCTTCGACGGCGTGGCGATCGCGAGCGCCTTCTTGGTTCGTCCCGAGCTTGGGCTCATGGTGTTCATCGCGATCTTTCTGCACAAGCTGCCCGAGGGCGTGACGATCTCCAGCATCATGATGGCGGGCGGCAGGACGGGGGGCCGTGCCGTGGGAGCCGCTGCGTTGCTCGGGGTCGCCACGCTCGCCGGCGTGATCATGACGGATCACGTCGGGTTCCTCGTCCGGCATGGGTTGGCGATCTCGGCGGGAGTGGCGATCTACGTGGCGGCGTCGAATCTGGTCCCTGAGCTCCAGGGCAAACATGGCTGGACGATGCCGGCTGCTTTCTTTGCCGGCGCTCTGGTATTCTTCGGGACCAAGACGCTGGTGGACGGACTGTCGTGACAGAACCGACACTCTTTCAAGGGTCCACCGAGCCGTTAGCGGCGCGGATGCGGCCCAAGACCCTCGATCAGTTCCTGGGCCAGGAGCATCTCCTCGGCCCGGGGAAAGCGCTGGGCGACTTGATCCGCCGCGGCGACGTCGGGTCGTGCATCTTCTGGGGACCGCCGGGCTCCGGCAAGACGACGCTCGCCAAGATCATCGCCAACTACACCGACCGGCACTTCGAGCCGTTTTCCGCCGTGACCGAAGGCGTGGCCCGCGTGCGCGAGATCATCAAGGAGGCAGAAGAGCGGCTCAAGTATCATGGGCAGGGCACGATCCTCTTCTGCGACGAGATCCACCGCTTCAACCGAGGGCAGCAGG
>Ga0137380_10003777_pt1 | contig 13201 bp, 15 predicted proteins | sample SagtaG_17_FD_104809 | JGI IMG/M metagenome (GOLD analysis project Ga0137380, IMG submission 104809) | Vadose zone soil microbial communities from Sagehorn Ranch, Mendocino, California, USA - Sage2_L_100_16 metaG | ecosystem: Environmental > Terrestrial > Soil > Vadose zone | place: USA... | reverse complement strand
TGCACTCGCCGAGGAGTATGAATTCATTTATGCCACCATAGGCATTCATCCTCATGAAGCCAACCTTGCGACGGATGCCGACCTTGAAGAACTAGAGGAATTGGCCAAGCAGCCCAAGGTCATTGCCTGGGGCGAGATCGGACTGGATTATTTCTACGACCATTCGCCACGCGAGATTCAAAAACAGGTTTTTCTTAAGCAACTGGAGATGGCGCGATCAGCCAAGCTGCCCATCGTGATCCACTGCCGTCCGTCGGAAGGAAGCGACAATGCGTGGCGAGACTGCCTTCAATTATTACAGGACAATTGGGCGAGCGCCGGCCTGGGAGGCATCCTGCACTGCTTCACCGGGACCAGGGAACACGCGCAGTCTGCACTGGAGATGGGATTCATGATTTCCTTCGCCGGCAACATTACGTTCCCCAAGGCACAGCCCATCCGCGACGTCGCCAAGGAAGTCCCTTTGGACCGCATGCTGATTGAGACCGATTCTCCATTCCTGGCTCCCATTCCTAATCGAGGCAAACGCAACGAACCAGCATTTGTGAAAGAAGTGGCACGGCAAGTGGGCGAATTACGCGGGCTTTCTACCGAAGAAGCGGGCCTCCAGACGGCAAAGAACTTCTACCGCTTCTTTTCGCTTCACGAAAAGCTCAACTCCATTTAGCTTGTTGTGTGCATCGTGTGCGCGCCGGGACTCATCTGTCAGACAGGGATGGACAAGTACAATTCGCGACTCAGCCTGACTGAGAAACGCAGCGTTAGAAAGACCAATTCCAAATGCCTGAAAACACTTTTGATATCGTAAGCAAAATCGACTTGCAGGAAGTCAGCAATGCCATCCAGCAGGCCTTGAAGGAAGTCCATACCCGCTTCGATCTGAAAGATTCGAAATCGAATATCGAACTCGAAGGCAAAGAGGCGATCGTCCTGCACTCGATTGACGAATACAAGCTGAAAGCCGTCAACGACGTCTTCCAGCAAAAACTGGTGAAACGCGGAGTGCCGTTAAAAGGTCTCACCTACGCGGCAGTTGAGCCCTCGGCGGGAGGTATGGCCAAACAGCGCATCACCATGCAGCAAGGGATACCCATTGAAAAAGCCCGTGAAATTGTGAAGCTCATCAAGAATTCGAAGAAGCGAGTGCAGGCGTCCATTCAGGCGGATTTGATCAGGGTGAGCGGGAAAGATCGTGACACTTTGCAGGAAATCATTGCCCTTCTGAAGCAGCAGGATTTCGGAATTGATATGCAGTTCACAAATTACCGGTCGAACTAGCGAGGATAAACCGTAACCTTGAGCTCACCTGCCATCATCAACGGCAAAGAAGTCTTCGAGTTGTTGCGCGACGACCTGGCTGCCATCGAGCGTGAATTCGGGCGCGACACAGTATCGAACGTCGAAGCCATCACGGAAATCGGCGAATATCTTCGCGCCGGTGGAGGCAAACGCATACGGCCCGCTCTGTTGCTACTCTCCTCACGCCTCTTCAATTATCAGGGACGGGGCGCCATCCGACTTGGCGCGGTGGTTGAAATCATCCACACCGCGACCCTGGTGCACGATGACATCATCGACGAAGCGCAGACCCGGCGCGGGCGTCCAGCAGCCAACACTCAGTGGGGCAATTCCAAATGCGTGCTCGCCGGCGACTGGCTTTACATGCAGGCGTTCAAGATCGCCGTGCAGGAACGCAATTTCCGCATTCTCGACACACTGATCGAACTGACTCAACAAATGGTCGAAGGAGAACTTCTGCAGATGGAGAAATTGGGCCAGCTGATTTCGCTGGACCAACACTTCGATCTCATCTTCCGCAAGACGGCGTGCCTTTTCTCAACCTGCATGCGGATGGGAGCAATCCTCGGGGGAGCGACTCCGGAGCAGGAAGAGAATTTGGCGCAGTACGGGCGCGATCTGGGGATGGCATTCCAGATCGTGGATGATGTGCTCGATCTGACTGCATCGGAGAGCATTCTCGGCAAGCCCGTAGCCAGTGATTTGCGTGAAGGCAAAGTCACGATGGCGGTGATTCACGCTTTGGAACGCTGCACCTCCCGCGAACGCTCGGCGATCGAAACAGTAGTGACCGAGCAAGGCTTTGATGGCGTCACTCATACTCAGATTCTCGCCATTCTCAATCGCTATGGATCACTGGATGCGGCCAGCGCGCGTGCGATGCAATATGCGGCACTGGCGCGAAATGCGATTTGCAATTTTCCCGATAGCGAAATCAAGCGAGCATTAATGTGGGCGCCGGATTTTGTGGTAGCGCGGGAAAAGTAACGTCTGAATATTCTCTAAATGAATCCAATTAGTCTAACCGGAGCGGTATGCACGATTTTCTTTCGCTAATCGCCCATCACGGCTACGCGGTGGTGTTCCTGGTCGTGTTGGCTGAAGCCGTCGGATTGCCGGTTCCGGCGGCAATAGCATTGCTGGCAGCGGGCGCGGCCGTCGCCTCGGGAGCTCTGCGTGCACCAGTGCTGCTTCTGGTGGCAGTGATCGGCATGCTCATTGGAGATTCCCTACTTTTTGTTCTGGGCCGCTACATGGGATGGAGTCTGCTCGGCTGGCTCTGCAAATTATCCGCCAATCCGGAAACCTGCATCATGCGCTCAGCCGAATCTTTTTATAAACGTGGCAAGCTTACGCTGGTGATCGCCAAGTTCATTCCCGGCGTAAATACCATGGCGCCTCCGTTGGCGGGAAGCATGCTAATGCGTCCCATGCTTTTCTTCCAGCTCGACCTGGCGGGCGCTGTGCTTTATGCGGTGGCCTATGCAAGCTTGGGATTTCTGTTTCGCGATTTTCTGGTAGCGATAACGCGTGGCTTCCAGACGGCTGGTCGTGCAGTGGAGATGGTGCTTCTGATCGGCCTCCTCGGCTATATCATTTACCGCATCGGACTCTACCGCAAACATTCTATCTATCGCATTGTGCCCCGAGTGCAAGTTGAAGAACTGGCTCGCAAGCTGGCGTCAGAGAACGACCAGGCCCACCCCATATTGGTAGATGTCCGCAGCCATGGTTACTACGACCCCAACGCCGCGCGCATTAAAGGCTCAATCCGCGTGGAGCCCAATAATCTGGCGGAAGAAATCAAGAACCTTCCCAAAGATAAAGATCTTTACGTCTACTGTACTTGAATGCGCGAAGCAACTAGCGCCCGGGTGGCGCACCTGCTGCGGGAAAAAGGATTTAACGCCTTTGTCCTTGTGGGAGGGTTCGCAGCTTGGAGAAAAGCCGGCCAGGCTACCGAACCAGTGCCTCGCGATGATCTGGTGAAACTGCCCACGTTCACGTAAATCAGGTCTCTGGTCTCAGGGCTCTAGTCTCTGGTCTCAGGGCTCCGGTCTCCGCCGCCTTATACTGTCTTCAGATGGCTTCCCACAAAGAAGTTGAGGTCAAGTTTCGTGTAGATGATGTCCGCGCGCTCACTCGGAAACTGCGGGCGGCTGGGTTTCGACAAATTACACCACGCACTCACGAGATGAACACTCTTTATGATTTACCTGGTCAACCGCTGCGGCGCCGTGGAGAACTGTTGCGCTTGCGTCGGTACGGCAAGGAATGGCTGTTGACTCACAAAGCTAAGGGCAAGGCCGGGCGTCATAAGATGCGTGAGGAGACCGAAACCAAGGTTAACGATGGCAAGAAAATGGACGCCATTCTGCGCGCTCTGGGTTTCGAACCTAGCTTTCGCTATGAGAAATTTCGCGCGGAGTGGAGTGATGGAAAGGGCCACGTCGTCGTCGACGAGACTCCCATTGGGAACTTCGGCGAGATTGAAGGACCACCGCGCTGGATCGATGCAACCGCTCGTCGCCTTGGAATTCAGCGGAGTAACTACATCCCTCAAAACTATGCAGCATTGTTTCAGGAGTGGAAGCAACGGACCGGAAGCCAGGCAAGAGAAATGACTTTTAAGGCGGTTAGGCAAAAGAGATCTAGAATGTTGCTCAATGGACCGTGACACCCTGAACCAAGCTTAAGAAAAAGGGCAAGTTGCCGAAGCTGTGGCCGACGATGCCCGGCCAAGTGCTTCTTGTGCGTTGTGCAATAAAAGAAAGCGCAAGGCCTGTAATTGCCATCCGGACCGTGTCCCAGAGAGTGGGCTGCATGAATAGGTGGAACGCCGACCAAGCGATGCCGTGGACAAGCCACGCAGTCCTGCCAAAAGCTAGTTCCTGTCGTGGCAGCACATAACCGCGCCACCACAGTTCCTCCCCACCGATGTTGCACACCAGCATCACAACAGCATAGTAAAAAGGAATCCACCAGGCCCCTTGCAGAGTTAGCCCCATGAAATCGGTTGGACCGAAATGGCTAAAGAACTCACTGTAGAACCCAGTAGAATCGAAAAATTTTACGGACTGCAAAGTGGGTTGAAGGATCGCAGCGTTACGCTTGACAAGCGTGCCTAACAAAATCGCGGCGAATAGCCACTTTTGGCTCGTCTTCTCTTTCCATAGTGCAAGCCACGACGCTGCCACGGCAAGAAGATCCGCCCAATTACCCCCGTACATAAATCCGGAGAGCGCTACTGCCCAGAGCCAAACTGTGCCACTTGGAAGTGTGAGCCGCAACCGTTGCCGGAGGCTCTTCAAGGAAACAGAACCCAGATCAAGAGTCGCGCCTGCGAGCGCGGCAACCAACATGAGCGCAAGCGGCAATACCAGCAACACCTGGAAAATACGCCACCAAGAGGTTCCCTGTTGCCAGAGATCCGGCCCCAGCCAATGAAAGAGAAAACCGAAAACTAAGGCTGGAACACCGAATAGAAGAATTGTCGCGACCCAACCTGCTGGCTTCATCGCCGGTAAGTGTACGCGATGAGTGTAGCTGACCTGAAGAGCAAGCCACCAAAAGATCTTTGAAAAAACTATGTTGTTCAGCGGTTGGCGGACGCCGTTTTGGCGCAAAACTTGTCGAATGCGACCGTGAGTTCGGCTGCGATTTCTTCCGCGTCACGATATTCGATGTCACTACGCTGCATCATGTAGATCAGCTGGCCGTCTCGAAACAACCCTATGGAAGGCGATGAGGGTGGGTATCCGATGAAATAACTGCGAGCGCGATCAGTGGCTTGGGGATCTTGTCCGGCAAAAACGGTGAATAAATTCTCCGGACGGTTGGGATGCTGAAGCGCCCGGCGGACACCGGGTCTCATCCGTCCCGCGGCACATCCGCAGATAGAATTGACAACCACCATGGTCGTACCGGCTTGATTGGCCAGCGCCCGATCGACTTCCTCCGGAGTGCGTAGTTCTTGAATGCCCACTCGAGTCAACTCTTCGCGCATAGGAATCAGCATGATTTCCGGATACATTTCAGCTCCTTGATAGTCTCGACACAATCATTGTAATACGCCGAGCACCTCACACCGCGCGAAGTGCAGCTTTTTAGCTCGTATATATTGATGGCAGCCCAATGCTCATCCAGGAAAACGTGCCCCTGGCGCCACTGACTACCCTCAAGGTCGGCGGACCGGCTCGATATTTTGTTCAAGCGTATACCATCGCGGAGGTCAGCGAGGCGGTCTCTCTGGCGCGCTCAAGAAATCTCGCGCTGCTTGTTCTGGGCGGCGGCAGCAACCTAGTGATCTCTGACGCCGGCTGGCCCGGACTCGTCCTAAAGATTACAATTCCCGGAATCGAAGAGCGCAGCCAAGGCGATAAATCGCTGTTCGAAGTCGGAGCGGGCGAGGAGTGGGACAAGTTCGTCGCCCACGCTGTGTCCCGCAATTGTTCCGGGATTGAATGCCTAAGCGGCATCCCGGGAAGCGTGGGCGGAACTCCCGTGCAGAACGTTGGCGCTTACGGACAGGAGGTAGCGGAGACCATCGAATCCGTTCTGGCGCTGGATCTTAAAGACGGTCAAGTGCACGAACTGTGGAAAGAAGCGTGCAGCTTTAGATACCGCACCAGCATTTTCAATACCTCTGAGCGTGGACGATACATCATTCTGCGCGTGACCTACGCGTTGACTCCTGGCGGCGAGCCGGCGATCCTCTACGCCGATCTTAAAAAATACTTTGGTGGCTGGAACACGCAGCCCAGCTTGGCCACTACGCGTGAAGTTGTCCGGCAGATTCGGGCGAGCAAGGCCATGCTGATCACACCCGGCGACGAGGATTGCCGCAGCGCTGGATCTTTCTTCAAGAATCCAGTCTTATCCGATGAGCAATACAAAGAGCTCAGCAACCGCGCGGCGGCAAAAGGTTTGCAGATTCCAAGCTATCCGGCGCTCCAGGCTCAAAGAAAAATTTCGGCAGCGTGGCTAGTGGAGCACACCGGGTTCAGGAAAGGCTATGGAAATGAACGTGCGGGCATCTCCCGCAAGCACGCGCTAGCCATCGTGAACCGAGACAACGCGACTGCGGCCGACATCGTCGCATTGAAAGAAGAGATCCAGCGGCGGGTAGAAGAAGTCTGGAGACTGCGACTGGAAACGGAGCCTGTATTCGTAGGGTTCTAGCAAACACCAACTAACTGCTTCAAAATATACGTGGCACTCTCTAACTGCTTCAAAATATACGTGGCACTCTGCACTACTTCCCCGGCAGCTTGCGAAAGGGATGCTCAAAACTCAGATAGAGAAAGACGCCTTTCTCCCCGCTGCTCGGGCCAACGCCGATTGGTACGCCGATACCAGGCACAATCTGTAGCCCGTTTTTGAAGTTGTACGCCCAGCGAATCCCAGGGCTGAGAAATAGAGATCGTGACCACTCAGTTTTGGCAGGAGCCACCACGAACTGCGAATTCGCAAATACAGTTTCCAGCATGACATTAAACCGCGGATTGGTTAGCCAGATGAAGCTTTGTCCCAGGTTGTAGCCGGTTGCGGAAGCACGATCCCTTGAGGCGTCTTGAGCGTGGGGTACGACAGTAACCCCCGCATTCCAGTGGCTCACCAGGTTTTTGCTCAAGACGAGGCTTACTGGAAGGCTGGTCTGTATGCCGAGTCCGCCAGCGCCACGTCCGTCAGCAACACTCCCGGTGGGCAATATCAAGCTAAGCCGTGGCGCAAATGCGAGCTTTGCATTGCCGTTTCCTACAAGCTGGTAGCGGTAGTGTAGAAAGACGTCGCCAATGCCCGCGCCCGAATCCTGGAAAGCTCCGGCATGGAAAAACGGCACGGTGTAGCTGAGTTGGTGACGCGCGTCACCGGGGACTGGCCATTCTTGAGTAAAAATGTATGCCCAATCTTTGCTGTTCCAGAAGCGAGTGAAGCTACTGATGTGCTGCACCACGCCAAAGTTTTGGTTGTAAGCCTCTTCGATCAGAAAGCTGTTGTCTTGAATACCCGGCTGCGCAGAAGCCGATGAAGCGGAATCTTGCTGGGCAAGAGCAGCGCCAGCTAAGAGAAGGACCACGAAGACGAAGTAAAAGCAGCCAATGATGGACGTGTGTCCGCAGGCACGACCGATTCTGGTCATCGATTGGCCAATCGCGCTGCTTCCTCAAAAATGCGGACAAACATTTGGCGTGTAAGTTTTCCGGTTTGTGTGTTCTGGTTGGAAGGATGGTAGGACGCCAGCAAAATCTTCCCATCCGGCATTTCGTACTTTGCGCCGTGCTGAAAAAAGTAGGGCTTCTTGCCGGCAAGCTGACCTCTGCGTTTCAAGTAATTGAGGTAAGCATCGAAACCGATTCTTCCCAACGCCACTACGACTCTCAAATTCTTGAGACCATCCATTTCGCGATCGAGATAAGGCGCACAATTCGCGAGTTCCTGTGGCAACGGTTTGTTATCGGGAGGAGCACAGCGGACGGCGGCTGTGATGTACAGACCTTTCAACTCAAGTCCATCGTCACAATGCGTGGCGTGGGGCTGATTGGCAAAACCAGTTTCGTATAAAATTGGATACATGAATTTGCCGGACGCATCCCCCGTGAAAGGCCGTCCCGTGCGATTTGAGCCGTGGGCGCCTGGAGCGAGTCCGAGCACGAGAACTCGAGCGTTGGGATCACCGAAACCCGGGACAGGTCTTCCCCAATATTCGCAGCCACGATAAGCCCGACGTTTCTCACGAGCCACCTGCTCGCGGTAAACCACCAACCGCGGACATCGGGTGCAGCGGACAACTTCGCGGTTCAGCGTGTCCAGCCAGGCAGCAGACACTTCGGACATTGGACTGCAGGCGTTTGGCATTCGATTGAAGATTATTCTACAGGTCTATTGGCCGGAATCGAGGCGGGCGATTTCTCTTGCGAACAAAGGATTCTTTGGAAAGTCATCACGAAGTGCAGCCAACAGCTCTCGCGCCCGCGGCTTGTCTTTTTCCCGGACATAGGCAATGGCCAGCAGTATGCGAGCGAACGGCGCCAGATAACGTCCTCGCTCGGCGGTCAACTGCAGCTCAGCCATCCCGGCTTTCTTGTCTCCGGAAACCCCGCCGAGACGCATGATCCAACGCACCGGCGCGGCCATGCTGCCGATAATGTATTTGCTAATCCCGGCAGCAATATGGCCGTCATAGCATTGGGGATCCACCGCCAGCAATTGCTCCGACCATTTCGTGGCTTCTTTGGTGTACCGCAGGGAAGCCAGATTGCGTTTCTCGATCAGTGCGGCATAATCTGCACGCAGGCCGAAAGAAAGCGTCATGGCAAACAATGCGTCGCGATCCTTGGGATTCTTTACCAGAAGCGCACGTGCACGGCTCTCCGACTGGTCGAGCGCAAGGTTAAAGCGGTCGCGAACGCCAGGATCCGGGGCGAGTTTCTTGCGGGCATTAAAAGCTTTGTCGTTTTCGTAGAACTGCGCTTCCAGCACGCCCAGCCGCTGAAATTCCGAGAACAGCAGTCCCGCCGCATCCGCAGCGGGACTGACCGGATCCTCGGGATGCTCCCGTTGCCAGGAGGAAAAGAACTGGTGCGCCCGATCGAACTCCAGGTCATACATAAGCCGGAAGCCTTGGTCGAAGGGCGAGTTGGCCACGCTGATATCGGCAGTCCAAGCGGGTAGGCAGAAAGATGCGAGTAAGATAACTCCCAAAACTCGCCGTCCGTGCCTAGTAAATTTTTCTTTCATGCGACCGAGTCCTGCCACGTGCGTCCTAAGCAGTTTAGATGCTGATACTTTACGCTGCCGGAAATCATTTGCAAAAAAATTGTAAAAATCAGCCCTTGGCACTCATTCGGCACTCGGCCCTTTTTGGCTTCAACTCATTGCCAAGTGCTAATTGCCGTCCTCAGTTTGACGCCCCAACTCCCCTTTGCTACCTTTTAGGGTTTCCTCTTCCTCAATTGAGATTCTCATGGCCCTCAAGTTTCGCGGAGTAGATTTCATCGAGTTTGACGCTCTGCTTACGGATGACGAGCGCCTGGTCCGCGATACGGCCCGCAGATTCATTGAAGAAAACCTCATCCCCATCATTGAAGAATGCAATCGTGCGGGACGCTTTCCTCGCGAACTGGTCAAGCCCATGGCCGATCTTGGTTTCTATGGAGCCAGTCTCAAAGGTTACGGCTGCGCCGGGATGTCCAACGTCGAATACGGCTTGGTTATGCAGGAACTGGAGCGTGGCGACTCCGGCGTGCGCTCTTTTGTCAGCGTGCAGTCGGCGCTGGTCATGTATCCCATTTACGCCTTCGGCAGCGAAGAGCAGAAAAAAAAATGGCTTCCAGCTCTTCAGAAAGGCGAAAAGCTTGGCTGTTTTGGCCTGACCGAGCCGGACTTCGGTTCCAACCCCGGCGGAATGCGCACCCGCGCCCGCAAGGTCGGAAAAGAGTACGTACTGAACGGCGAGAAAATGTGGATCACCTCCGGTTCCATCGCCGACGTCGCTGTCATCTGGGCCAAAGTAGAAGATGAAGACAACAAGGTCCGGGGATTTCTGGTGGAAACCAATCGCCTCGGTTTTCGCGCCGAAGATATTCACGGCAAGTGGTCATTGCGCGCGTCAGTGACTTCCAGCCTTTCCCTGCAGGATGTCCACATACCGGAATCGAATCTGTTGCCCGGGAGTGGCGGGTTGAAGTCTCCACTCAAATGTCTGAATCAAGCCCGCTACGGCATCGGATGGGGAGCAATCGGCGCGGCGATGGCTTGCTACGACTGCGCTTTGCAATATTCGCTATTCCGCAAACAGTTTCGTGATCAGCCCATCGCTTCGCATCAACTCGTCCAGGAAAAATTGGCGTGGATGATCACCGAGATCACCAAGGCGCAGTTGCTGGCGTTGCAAACTGGGCGTCTCAAAGATAAAGACAAGGCCGGCCCGCAACACATTTCCATGACCAAGCGAAACAATGTCTGGATGGCGCTGGAATGCGCCCGCATGTCACGAGATATTCTGGGCGCTAATGGAGTTGCCGATGAGTATCCAATCTTCCGCCACATGGCCAATCTCGAATCGGTAAAGACTTACGAAGGCACGCACGATATTCATACCTTGATCATCGGACAGAGTGTGACCGGAATTGACGCATTCTAACTTTGGGGCGATTCCACGAACTCAAGCCGCCGTCCCAGCACTCTTGCCGCGGACGCGCGCAGCATAATCGCCAACTGACGTTAAGCGAATACCATATTTCTTGGCAGTTTCCTGAGCTCCCTTTATTTCCCCTCCTTGGGTATATCCGAGCATCAGTGCAGCAAAGGTTTTTTGCAGCGGATCAGGGGAGCTGTATTGCTGCTGCAAAGCCTCTGCGGGCACGTGTTCGAGCTGGAATTTTTTCTCCAAAGCTTGTTCAAAGATCTTCACTGCGTCCAGTTGCGACACCGCGTGCGGTCCTCCCATCTCCAGGATCGTGTGCTCATCATCTTTCCCCATAGCAGCAGCCACTGCAAAGTCGGCAACGTCGAATGCGGAGATGTAACTGCCCTTGCCCTCTCCCGACCCGTAAATCCGAATCGCGCCGCTGACGAAATCAAAACCAAGTGCCGGGCTTAACCACACTTCGGCGAAATAAGAAGGGCGCAGAATGACGGTTTGCATGGAACTCCGGAGCAGACGGTTTTCGCAAGTTCGCTTGGCAGTCTCAAGCGGCGAGGCGATCTGAATATTTCCGGAGTAAGAAGTGTAAACAAAACGCTTCACCCCAGCGCGCTCGGCAGCTTCAATTAGCGCCACGCTGCCGTCGAGGTCCACGCGTCGCAGCCCATCATTGGCTGCCGTGGGCATGGATGTTGCGGTACAGACCACGGTGGCAATTCCGCGGCAGGCTGGCTCGAGAGTCTCCGCAACCGTCAAATCGCCATTCACGATTTCTATTCCGGCGGCACGAAGTGGTTGAACTTTCGGGTGGGCATCGCCGCCGCGCACCAGAGCTCTTACTGATTGTCCTTGCCTTCGAAGCTTCTGGGCCACCTGTCCACCCACTAAGCCCGTCGCTCCCACTACTAGAATGGACATGTCTCCCTCCGTAGCGCCCCCACTGTTCTTGTCCCGAAGAATCTAGGTCGGTAGATCAGGCATGTCAAGGCCTGCATGAACGAGAACGCGGCGAGATGGATTCTGCGCGCCTTGTTTCCCACATCGAGATTGCATCGGCATCTTTAACGGAAAATTTACATTCCAGACATGTTTGAGTAACACAGCGTCCATAGGCTTCTGGTTCCGAGGCAACACCAGTGTCGAACTACCCCTAAAAACCCAGGAGACAGATGCAATGGAAAGTTACATCGCTGTAGCGAAACACTCAGGCCGGGCATCGTGGCGCTTGGCTCTGCTTTTGTTGGTTATCGCACTTTTTCTGATTCCCACTCACATGCTTGCCGAAGAACCTCACCACCGTATCCAGAACATCATCGTCATTTACCAGGAGAACTGGAGCTTCGATTCTTTATACGGCTTGTTCCCGGGAGCTAACGGAGTGTTCGGGGCTTCGACCGTGTCGCTCACACAGCGCGACCGTCTCACCGGTGAGCCGTACAGCTCACAACTGGGCCAAACGTTCGACCTGGTATCTGGTTCCCTCTCGCTGACAACTCCACCCCAGCCAATTGACAACAATGTCAGTCCTGCCCAGATCGATACTCGCTTCCCCTCCAACCTCAACACGCTGCTCCCCTACAACCTAGTCACCAAGGCTAACCTTCAGACCTCCGATAAAACAGGCGACATCGTCCATCGCTTCTGGCACGAACAGGCTCAAATCAACCACGGGAAAATGAATCGATTCGTGACCTGGAGTGACAATCCTGGATTGGTCATGAGCTACTTTGACGCCACCAACCTGCCGGAGGGCAAACTCGCTCAGAAATACACGATGGACGACAATTTCTTCCACGCTGCTTTCGGCGGGTCATTCCTGAATCACCAGTTCCTGATCGCCGCTGCGGCGCCCGTTTATCCGAATGCCCCGGCAAGCATGCAGCCGACACTGGACGCTAGTGGAAAACTCGCTCTGGATTCCACCACGGGCAAGACCATTCATGACGGCAATATCACACCGATCGGAGCGCCTTCCTTCAGCATCCCGGGTGGTACATTCGGCAAAAACTATGCTGTCAACACCATCTTTTCGGTAAATCTGGTTCCGACATTTTCCACTCCTGGCAGCCCGAGTTTGCTGCCATCGCAGAACGACAGCAATCCTGCCGACGCGAGTCGTCCGTACATTCCGACAATCGGAGACCGGCTGAGCGCAAAGCAGGTAAGCTGGAAGTGGTACTCCGGGGGCCCGCCGACAACGGAACGGTTCCTGCGAACCCGCCCGTTGATCCGCTCTTCCAATGGCACCACCAGCCGTTTGCCTACTACGACAACTATGCTCCGTGGAAAAATGGCCAGCGCAATCTGGTTTCCGCCGCTCGCTTGCAGGACGAGACCGATTTCTTCCTCGATCTGCAAAATCACGATCTGCCGGCCGTAAGCTTCATCAAACCGCTCGGCCCCAACAATGAGCACCCAGGCTATGCCGACCTGTTGCAAGGTCAGCAGCACGTCGCCGATATTGTCGAGGCTGTCAAGAACAGTGAGTACTGGGACAATAGCCTTATCATCGTGACCTACGATGAGCATGGTGGCCGTTGGGACCACGTTTCTCCGCCGACCAAAAACGGTATTTTCGGGGACGGGTCGCGCGTTCCTGCAATCGTGATCGGTGCCTTTGCCAAACGAGGTTTTGTGGACCACAGCCAACACGACACGCTCTCGATTCTAAAGACAATCGAACGGACCTTCGGCCTGGCACCTCTTAACACCTTTGACGCTAACGCCTCGTCGCTCGACAGCAGCTTGATTCTC
>Ga0137380_10003776_pt1 | contig 13204 bp, 13 predicted proteins | sample SagtaG_17_FD_104809 | JGI IMG/M metagenome (GOLD analysis project Ga0137380, IMG submission 104809) | Vadose zone soil microbial communities from Sagehorn Ranch, Mendocino, California, USA - Sage2_L_100_16 metaG | ecosystem: Environmental > Terrestrial > Soil > Vadose zone | place: USA... | reverse complement strand
AGTAAGGTGTCCCGCTCCAGACGGTATAAAGCAGGATTGGAAGCGCGACGATGGCGGTGAGAATTCGTTTCATAGAAGTGATGCGTGATTCGTGATGCGTGATTCGTGATGCGTGATTCGTGATGCGTGACGCGTAATACGTAATAGTATTGGACATCACGCCTTACCCATCACGAACCAATCACGGTTCACGTTCACGAATCACGTTTCACGCATTACGATTCACGAATCACGAATCACGTTTCACGCATTACGATTCACGAATCACGAATCACGTTTCACGCATTACGATTCACGCATAACGCATCACGGATCACGATTCACTACTTCACATTTGCGGCTGTCAACGAACCCTTGGCCGCAGGGTTCACGTCGCCGTATCGACGCTCGCGCTTTTGATACTCGATAATCGCTTCAAACAAATTCGCGCGGCGAAAGTCCGGCCATAACACATCAGTGACATAAATCTCACTGTAGGCAATTTGCCACAATAGGAAATTCGACACGCGCATCTCGCCACTGGTCCGGACGAGCAAGTCAGGATCGGGTAAGTCCTTTGTGAACAAGCGCCGCTCAATATCCTTTTCGGTTATCTCGGAAGGGGCGCGGCGTCCTCCAAGGCACTCGGCCGCGATCTCGCGGCACGCCTCGACGATCTCGGACCGGCCGCTGTAATTCAGGGCAACCGTGAGCACCATCCCGGTATTTGAGTCGGTCTCGCGTCGCGCGCGATCGATCTCGCGACGGACCGCGCTCTCCAAGCCCTGCTCGCGCCCGATTGTTTGAAAGCGGATGTTGTTTGCTTTAAGGCTGCGAATTTCTTTATGCAAGAACTCGCGCAGCAACCCCATCAGCGCTTCAACTTCGAGCCTCGGTCGTTTCCAGTTCTCTGTTGAAAACGCGTAAAGCGTTAGGTAAGAGATGCCGAGTTGGGCCGCGGTTTCGACGGTCGCTCTGACAGCCTCGGCGCCCGCGCGGTGGCCGGCGACGCGCGGCTGATTCCGCCGCGCCGCCCAGCGACCGTTACCGTCCATTATGACCGCAATATGTGATGGAAGTCTGTCGGGGTCCATTTGGTGCAGCAGGAATTCATCAACCGAGCCGCGCTCAACGGCGTTCCCGAACTCTGTATGAATGTTAACGCCCATCTCTTTTCGGGGCCGCGACACGTCAATTTAATAGTCCACGCGAATCAAAGTCAACCCGCGGGCTGGCGCAGTTGGTCCAGCATTTTCGCGGTCGCGGCTCTCGAGCGTTTCCGCCATGCTGGCCGCGGTCCGGCTCCCACGTCCGACATCAATCAGGGTTCCGACAATCGTTCTCACCATATATCGCAGAAACCCATTCGCAGCAGCCACAATCGAGATCGCATTCGCTTCATGTTGGATGTCGAGCTTGTTGAGCGCGCGAACACGGTCGTCCGCCTCGGAATCTGCAACAGTGAACGCGCTGAAGTCGTGAACGCCAATAAGAGCCGCCGCAGCGCGCCCCATTTCCTCGACGTCGAACCGCCCACGATTGTGATGGACGTAGCGATAGACGAAGGGGCTCACGACGTCACCAGTCCATATTCGATATCGATAAGTCTTCAGCTTAGCTGAAAACCTGGCGTTGAATTCGTCAGAAGCGATCTCAGCTTTGAGAATTCGAATATCACGATCGAGGTTACCATTTATCGCGTCTCGGAGCTCAACTGGATCGAAGTTGCGCTCGATCAGGACGCTTGCAACTTGACCTTCAGCATGCACGCCGGCGTCTGTTCGGCCCGCTCCATGAATAGTCACTGGGCGATGATCGAGCAGCGTGAGGACCCTTGTCAGCTCGGCCTGAACGGTCCGAGCATTGGGTTGAATCTGCCAACCGTGATAGTTGGTTCCGTCGTATTGGATTGTGAGTTTGAAGTTCTGCATAGGTGATCCGTGAAGCGTGATACGCGATGCGTGCGGCATGATGGTCACGAATCACGTTCACGCTTCACTTCGCGGCTGCCGGGCTTGGTTACCGGAACTCCTCTTTTGCAAAGAGGGCACTGAGACGGATCGTACGTGGGAACATCAAGCGTCAACAGTGATTCTCTGGGCACGCCGACCTCAACTGCGCCACCGCTTCTATCCACAATTGAGCCTGCGCCGATGACAACCCCGCCCGCCTGCCTCGAGGCTTCAATGGTCTCTCGAGTAGATCCTCCAGTCGTCACGACATCCTCGACAACAAGCACTCGTTCGTCTGGATTCAATCTAAAGCCGCGTCTGAGTTTCATCACACCAGCCTCACGCTCGGTGAATATCGCCCGCGCGCCAATCGCGCGAGCAGTCTCGTGACCCACGATTATTCCGCCAATCGCGGGCGCCACGACGACTTCGATTTGCTCACCGGAGAAGCGCGCGGCGAGTTCGCGACCAATTAATTCGGCATATTGTGGATGCTGAAGAACGAGCGCGCACTGAAGATAACGTGGGCTGTGTAATCCAGACGTGAGCTGAAAGTGACCTTCCAGCAATCCGCCCGTTTCTTGGAACAGCAATAATATGTTCGACTCAAGATTGTTCGCTTCTGGCACAGCGAGTACATTACCAAACAACTTTGAGCGTATGAAATGATTTGGTGATGGATCGGTACGATCTCTGCCTCGTCTGCTATACTTGGCTAAACTATGATTGATGCTATGGGATTCGTTGCCGCCGGAGGCCGCAGCTCTCGAATGGGAAGAGACAAAGCGTGGCTCGAAATCGGCGGTCGCCCGATGATCGAGCACGTAATAGCCGCGCTTGCGCCGGTCACCACCAGAGTTGCAATCATAGCCAACAGCCGAGAATACGATCGACTTGGCTTCCGGGTCTTCGCCGACTCACACAAGAACGTCGGTCCCCTGGAAGCGATCCGAACTGCGCTCTCCAATTCCTCTACTCCTCGCCTCGTAATGGTCGCCTGCGATCTGCCGTTAGTCAGCTCTGAGTTGTTCAAGTTCTTACTAAGCGTTCCCGGCGACGACAAAGCTGTTGTTCCGATTGGCCCTGATGGAAAACTTGAACCGATGTGCTCTATCTATTGGAAAGAAGCATTGTCGGTGATAACGGATTTGATCAGACGCGGTGAGCGCAAGATCAGCTCCTTGTTCGAGCAAGTGCCCACGCGGTTCGTTTCGTTCGAGGAAATCAGTCATCTGAGGGGCTCTGAATTCTTCTTTGAGAACGTCAATACGCCTGCAGACTACGCGCGGTCGCTCGGTCGACAAAAAAGGTCGAGTCCCAGTTGCACTTAACTCCGAAGATCAAACGTAATCGTTCAAAAAAAGTCTTGCAAGTGGACGAACTTATTGCGTATACTTCGAGCCGCTGTTTAGGTTTGGCTGGTTGCCTAAGAATGTGTGTGAAAGGTCGTGCCTCCGACTCTTATCCCAAAGGATCAAGAGTTTCACAAAGCTAAAACATCGACGAGGAACTAGAGATGTCTTTTTTCTGCAAATTGACCGGACGGCACTATTGGTGCATACCTCATCGAACATCGGACAAACGATTGGTCCAGGTCTGTTACGAGTGCGGCTCTGAGCGTCCCGCCCGAGAGCTTCACGACGACGTTGCGGTCGAGCGTTTGAATCACTCGCTTGCCACCGGCAGAGCCAACGCTGCGAGACTCAGTTCACCGCGTTCGGACGTTGAGCGCGTTGCTGTCGGGGAGAGTCGCCCGAGAAAGTTTTTATTGGTGAAGTAGGAGCCCGGTCTGTTCGAAATTCAAATCGAGTCTCCCGCATGTGGCTAGGATCTCGTCATTCCTGACTTGGCTTCTTAATCCCAAACTTTTCAAGCCTATACTGAAGCGTGCGGAAGGAAAGCCCTAACAGCTTTGCCGCGCGCGTTATGTTCCAGTTCGTCTGCTCCATCGCTTGAGTGATCAGCGACCTCTCCACGTCCTCGAATGAGATTCCTTCCGGTGGCAGTTTGAAGTTGAACGCAGCAGCAGAAGTTCCTTCCTGTCGGATCTCAACCGGCAGATCCTCCACGCCAATTTCATCACCCTCGCACAACAGTATTGCGCGCTCGATGGCCGATTCGAGTTGACGCACGTTACCGGGCCAGGAATACGTCATAATCAATTTGCGGGCGCCGGCGGTTAACCCGCGCACAGGCTTATGCGCGCCGACGCTGTGCTTGGCGATGAAAAAGTCTACGAGCGGAGGTATGTCATCGCGTCGATTGCGCAGCGGCGGGATCTCGATCGGAATGATGTTTAGCCGATAGTAAAGATCTTCCCTGAAGCGACCTTCTTTCACCATCGTTTCGAGATCGCGGTTAGTAGCGGCAATCACACGCACGTCGAACTTGATCGGACGCGTGCCGCCGACTCGCATTATCTCTTTCTCCTGCAGCGCGCGAAGGAGCTTCGCCTGCATGCTGACGTTCAGGTCGCCGATCTCGTCGAGAAAAAGCGAGCCTCGCTCGGCAACTTCAAACTGACCTTTCTTCTGAGTATGCGCTCCGGTGAAGGAACCTTTCTCATGCCCAAACAACTCGGACTCGATCAGGTTCTCGTTGATGGCTGCGCAGTTGACGGCTTGAAAAATCTCGTTTGCTCGCGGGCTTGCCTTGTGGATGGCGCGGGCTATACGTTCTTTGCCAACACCCGACTCGCCGCGGATGAGGACGGTCGATACCGACCCGGCAACTTTGAGTGTCATCTTCTTTACGCGTTCGATCTCTTCCGATTGGCCGATTATTTCGTCGTCGATGCGGTTGAGCCGGCCAAGCGCGTTTTGAACGACCTTCAGCAACTGATCACGATCGATCGGCTTCTCCAGATAATCGAACGCGCCACCGCGAAGAGCTTCCTTTACCGATTCAACCGAGCCGTGCGCGGTCATCATCACCACGATGATAGATGGATCAAGCTTGAGAAGCTCACCGAGCAACGTCAGTCCATCCATTCCGGTCATCTTGTAATCGGTCAGCACGAGATCAAACCGGTCCTCGTGCGCAAGGCGAAGCGCTTGCTCGCCGCTTTGAGCCGTCGTAACCTGATACCCATCATCTTCCAGAATTAGCGTGTATATTTCACGCTGATTCTTCTCGTCATCAACAACGAGAACCTTATTTCTGCTCATCTCAGTATCCTTTTCTTAGACTCTTGATCCACACCTTTAAGTCTCAGACTTCAACTAGCTGCACCCGAATCTGATGCCGGCAGCCGGACAGTGAAAGTCGTTCCTTCATTCAACCGGCTCTTTACCTCAATTGAGCCTTTATGCTCCTCGACTATCGTCTTAGTCACTGCAAGTCCCAAACCGAATCCCGCCTGTTTGGTGGAGAAATAAGGCTCGAAGATTTTACCCAAAGCCTCCTCGCTAATGCCCGTGCCGGTATCGCTAACGGTTATTTCCGCAACACCGTTAAGCTTGGCCACACGGGCGCTGAGATGTCCCCCAGTCGGCATCGCCTGCAACGCGTTGATCGCGATGTTCGAGAAACAAGATTTTAGGCGCTCACGGTCACCAAGGACCTCAATGGAAGCTTTCTCTTCTTCAAGTGATACTTTAACGCCTTGATCTTCGGCCTGCGGCTGAATAAGCGAAATCGTCTCGGCGATCAGCTTACGAACATCAAATCTTTCAACAGCCAGGCGAGCAGGACGGCCATAGTTGAGAAGATCGTTGACCAGCCGCTTCAGTCTGGCAACCTCGTCTCGGATGGAAGAAAGTATTCGGGTGAATTGTTCTCGCCGCTTCTCATCTTCCGGGGCATACTTCGTCGCAACGTGATCAATCGAGAGATTTATGACGTTCAACGGATTGCGGATTTCGTGAGCAACAGCTTGCGTCAACCGCCCGATGGCAGCTTGACGCTCGGCGTTGTTCAACTTGTCTTCAAGCTCGCGCTTAGACTTCAATCCCGCGATCATCTCGTTGAAAGTGCCGGCGAGTTGCCCCACTTCGTCACGGCGCTCGACTTCCACCTGGAAATCGAGATCCCCTGCCGCAACTCGTCTGGCCGACCAGGCAAGCGCTTGAATCGGCTTCGTGAAACTCCAGCCGATGATGACCGCAATCGCAAGCGCGAGCATCAAGAGTCCCGTAGTGGCAATTAGTCTCACGTTAGACAGCTCGCGGCTTCGAGTTGCCAGCGTTTGGGAGGCATCCTCAATCTTGCTTGTGACGGATTGGGGATTGGTTACGATGACGATCCAGTACAGTCCCTTCGACGATGTGAACGGGATGTCGTAAGTCTTCGATGAGCTTCCATGGATCTCCACCTCCCCCTCGATTGGGTCTCCAGGGTGCTCCTGAATCACTTCGGTTTGTGGGACAGGGATTGACTTTCCTTTGAGCTCTTCAAGTGTTGTGTCATTCACCGCGCCGTGCTCGTCTGCAACGATTACGTGCTCCACAGTCTTAGGCAGCTGAATCTCTCCGGCGGCAATCTGCTTGTACAGATCTCGCTCCGAACTCAGGTTTTCAATCGCCATGCCTATAGCTTGAGCAAAGTCGCTAAAGCCGGCGTTGACTGCCTCTTTGACCTGCTCGCTCTGTCGGAAAACCTCCTCAGCAGCGCGTCGCTGCGCCCACTGGTCCAGCGCCAACACGAGTATCATCGTGAGCAATAGAAACCCAGTGAGCAACAACATCAGCCGCACTCGAAAGCTCATGAAAAACTTTACCTTGTCAGGCATGCATTGCCACCTCGTGGCTCGTCACACGTGTCAAACGCACGATGTTGCGCCTTCGCACCCCTTCTTTGCATAATAGCATAACCGCCTAGTGCGGTGAGAGGATCATTATGATCAACAAAACTCGGATATTTGCAGGATTCGTCATGATTGTCAGCGTACTGAGCGCCTGTGTTAGGTTAGTCGAAGCACAGGAACCCAGCGACAAGACGGTTCGCCCCACGATCCGCGTGACTGGGGACGCAACGGTGACGGTCAAACCCGATCAGGCCGAGATAAATATCGGCGTAGTCACGCAAGCTCAGACTGGGCAGGCTGCCGCCTCCCAAAATGCTCAAAAGCAGGACGCTGTTATATCTGAACTTCGAAAGGCGCTCGGCCAGGCTGCCGAAATAAAGACCATTAGCTATTCGCTCAGCCCCAACTATCGCTATCCGAAGGAAGGAGGTCCGCCGACCATTACCGGTTACACGGCTTCCAACATAGTTCAAGTAAAGACTTCAAATCTGGCTCAAGTCGGAAAGGTGATTGACCTTGCAACTGAGTCGGGCGCCAACACAATTCAGTCTCTCCGATTCACGTTGAAGGATGAAACCGGCGCGCGCGCTCAGGCATTGCGCGAAGCCTCGACGAAAGCTCGGCTCAAAGCCGAAGCAATCGCGTCGGCATTCGGGTTGAAAATTCAACGTGTGCTCCACGTCGAAGAAGGCGGTTCGATCATCCGCCCCGTTGAGTACGGCGACACGATGGGAGCTATGCGGGCTGCAGCGACTGCTCCAACGCCGATAGAATCCGGATCGATCGATGTTCGTGCGACCGTGACGCTTACAGTTGAAGTGATCCAATAACGGATGCGCAGAGTTAAGGTAGTTTCTGATTCAGGAGATATGAAAGTCGAGCATTGGATAGAGGCTTGGGGCGAGCTGAATGAAGACAGCTTGCGACGACGCCTGGAGAATGAGGGTTATTCAGTCATCCGATACGACTATCCAGCGGGCACTTACTTCTCGAATCACACTCACCCGTTTGACAAGAAGGACGCTGTTCTGTTTGGCCAGTTTCTCATTCGCGCCGAAGGCCGAGAGTTCATTCTTGGTCCTGGGGACGCACTTCATGTCCCCGCTGGCACGGTTCACAGCGCCGAAGTTCTCGGAAGAGAAACGGTGGTGAGCCTAGACGCCAGCAAGTAATCAAGGGTTAGGAAGGTCAAGAACTCACTTAAAGCTTGCCATCGGAGCTGAGGTCGATCCTTAATAGTCGCGGCGACGACCTCTCATTTTCTACGTCAACGACTACCGTAAGGCTATAGCTGATCTTGAAGTGTCGCAGCGACGACCGCTCACGATTGACATTAAAGAATGGAGCGGGTGACGGGGCTCGAACCCGCAACTTTCAGCTTGGGAAGCTGACACTCTACCATTGAGTTACACCCGCTCGAACCAAATATCGATTGTGAGCGAATGTTAATTCAAGCGATTGATCAGTGTCAATAGATTCTCCGGCTCAATGCAGACCGGGAAAGGCGTATCGAACGATGAACAAAATCGCGAACACATAAATCAACCAGTGAGCTTCTCGGCGTCTGCCCGTGACGAGTTTCAGAAGCGCGTATGAAATGAATCCAAATGCGATTCCATCGGTGATGCTGAACGTCAGCGGCATTATCACCAATGTGATGAATGCCGGCAGCGCTTCCGTGTAGTCGTCCCATTCGATGTCCCGGACCGCCCGGATCATAAAGCTCCCGACTATGATCAGCGCCGGCGAAGTTACAGGATAAAGCGTGAAACCGCGAATCACTTGTTGACCTTCAACCGTGATGACATCTTGAACCGAGAAGCCCCCGCTTACCATCTGCACAACCGGTGAGAAGAACAGCGCAACCAGAAAGAGCGTGGCGGTCACAATTGCCGCCAGCCCCGTTCGTCCCCCTGCTGCGACTCCGGCAGCGCTCTCAATGTAGCTGACCATCGTCGTGTTTCCTACAAGCGCTGAGCCGACCGTTCCAATCGCGTCCGCGAGCAATGCTCGTCCAGCTCGAGGCAACTTCCCTTCCTTGATCAATCCGGCTTGGTTCGCTATTCCAATCAACGACCCAACTGTGTCGAACAGGTCAAGAAAGAAGAATATGAAAATGACCGCGATGAGGTTTTGCTTTAACGCGGCGCTCAAGTCCAACTTTAACAACGTCGGCGCGAGCGACGGCGGAAGCGCACAAATTGCGCCGGGACTTCTCAAAATACCTAATGGAATCGCTGCGATCGCCGCAACAAACATGCCGAATAGGATTGCTCCCTTCACTCCTCGCGCAATCAGTATCACTGTAACAACTAACCCAACCAGTGCAACCAAGGTCGGCTTGGCCTCTAAATGACCGAGCGCTACAAAGGTATTCGGATCCAGCCGCACAAGTCCTGCCCACTCCATTCCAATCAACGTGATCAGCAGCCCGATTCCAACGCCAATGGCGGATTTCAGCGACTCGGGCACCGCAGCGACTATCAGCTCGCGCAAACCGAACGAAGCAGTGGCAACAAAGATGATTCCCGATATGAGCACCGCACCCAACGCCGTTTGCCACGGCACTTTCATCGTCAACACCACCACGTAAGCGAAGAAGAAGTTGTGCCCCATCGCTGGCGCGACGGCGACCGGGTAGTTCGCCAGCAGGGCCATCAAAATCGTCGCGAACGCTGTCACAAAGCAAGTGGAGGTGAACACTGCACCAACATCCATCCCCGCCGCTCCGAGCACTACAGGCTGGACAAAAATGATGTACGCCATCGTGGCGAACGTAGTCAGTCCAGCCAACAGTTCGGTGCGCACAGTAGTGCCGTTTTCTTCAAGCTTAAAGAGGTTACTGAGCATAGATGGAATAGATAAGGGAAACTCGCAGCTATGAAGCCTTAAGTGGTTGATATATTATCTGACTTCAGTGCGGCGCTTGCTCACGTGAGGTTTGAGCTTCGCATAAGTATCGAGAACTTCTTGCTTATGATTCGGGCTGCCTTTGTCGAGAATGACGTGGCGGACCATAACGAGAAGTTTCTCCCGCTTCCCTGCGAAGCGACCCGTGAGCGGATGCTGACCGGTTACGTCCACAAGGCCCTCTCGCACCCATTGCCAAAACTGCTTCTGAGTAGTCCAGAACTCGTTCTCATTGGCGCAAACTATTCTAGCTGTTTTCTTCGCTTTCATGACTTTCAAGACAGGCGTGCGCTGACAAGTTGCGTATCCGCTCGGCGCTTCCCGATCACAAAGAGTATCGCCAACCCAAGAAGATTTGTTATCACAATCAAGCCGCCGATCTTGAGGGCGAACATAAACCGGCTCTCCACTTGAATAATTGGGATGATCGAGACTCCCACGTATAACAGCGTCATCAGGAAGCCGGACGACGCCGTAAACTTTAGCCAGATGGGCGGACGCGAGTCCACCCTTCTAAGGCCGACTAGAGGTATAGCAAACATCACAAGATAGGTCAACGCATAGAAAAGCCCGGACGCGTTCCACAGCAACTGAAATGCCTCTTGCTTGCCTACGCCGATCAAGCCGGCGAGTCCCATCGCGAGTGTAACGGCTCCTACGAAGAATATCGAGTTGACCGGAGTCTTGTATTTAGCGTGCAGCCTTGTGAACCACTCGGGAAGTAATCGGTCCCAACCCGCAACCATCGGAAGCCGGGTGTTGCCGGCGAACGTCACGCTTGATTGCGCAATTCGAATGCACAGCAGCGCCATTATCGCAAGAGGTGCAATCGCGGCAACGACGCCGAGCGGGCGGAATCCCTCGCTCAACACCTGTGGTATTGGAGCGATCAAGTCGATTCGATCCTGACCGATCAGTGCAAGCATCGAGCTTGTCCCGAGGATAAACATCCCTGCAATCACCGGCGCGGCGACGACCACCGAACGGCTGATTGCGCGCACCGGGTTGCGGCATTCACCCGCGTGTATGGCTACGTACTCAAATCCGCCGAGCGCGCCGAATCCTATCTTGCCGAGCAGGTTCAAAGTCATTACCGAGAGTAACGGCATCTCTGTCCTCAGCGGATGGTACTCCGCTAACGTGCCGCTCGCTCTATTCAGTAGAGGAAGAACCAGAACTGCAGCAAACGTGATTAGCATCAGTGCGCCGCCGGCCTTGTGCACCCATTTGCCGACACCGAGCCCGATGGTTGCAAGTAACACCAAGGCGCCGATAGCTGCCGCGCTCACCGCGGCGATGAACCATTTGCCGCTCGTCAAACCCTCCGCTGTGGGACCGACGAGGTAGCTCACATATTGCGTTATCTGCAGCCCGATCTCGGAAGTATTCAAAATCGCAAACAGCCACAAATTCCAGGCTACCAGAAAGCCGAACGTTTCATTGAAGCCAAGCTTGGCCCACTGATAAAGACCCCCTTCGAGCGGCATCATTCGGTTGAGGTAGATCACAACGACTGCCGACGGGATGTAGAACAAAAGCATCGCTGCCAGCCAGAGGACGACGTGCGAAGGACCTTGCTTGGCAGCGACTCCGATCCACGGCAATCCGACGATGAACAGGATCTGAGTAAGCACAAGATCGGTGAGCGTAAGTTCCTTCTTGAATACGGCGCTGCGCTGCTCAACGCGCTGCTCTTCCAGATGGAACTCTTCAGCAGCGCCTGTTCCGTGAGACTCGGTCATTAGGTCAGAGATTACCCGGCTACGGCCAACAGCGCCAGCTTGAAAACGAATCGCTCGAATGTTAATGGTATTGCTCGCGTATCAAGAAAATGAACATCCTTGGCATCTCAGGTCAGGAGCGAGACGCGGCGGCGGCGCTGCTTCAGGATGGTCGAGTCGTCGCGGCCATTGAAGAAGAGAAGCTCGCTCGCATTCGTCATATCGGAATGAACTATGCCGGCGGACTGCCCTTCCGCGCGATAGACTTCTGTCTCAAGCGCGGCGGCATCGCGCTCGACGACGTTGACTATGTAGCGTACTACGTCGAGTCTCACAAGCGCTTTCATCGCGAGGTGGCGTTCAGTTCGCGGCTTGCGATCAGCGCCGCTGACAACTCGTCAATCGAAGACTTTCCGCCTTACTTCGTTGAGAGCCTCAACGACCTCAAGGAGCGACTCAAAACGAGACTGTTGATCCAGTCGCGCCTCTCCGACAAAGGCAAGTTCGTTGAGGTTCCTCATCATCTCGCGCACGGCGCAAGCGCGTTTTACGCCTCTGGGTTCGAGCGCGCGGCCGTAATCTCCGCCGACCACAAGGGCGACATGACCTCGGCAGCGTTGATGACCGGTGAGGGTAACCAGATTCGCATCGATGCTGAAGCTCAGTTTCCAAACTCCATCGGCATGGTTTACAGCGCGGTGACTGCGGCGTTGGGGTTCGACCCCGACGGCGATTGGCACAAAACAATGTGGCTCGCTCCGACTGGCAGGCCTGAGTTCGCCGAAGTATTCGACGACCTAATCAAAGTAGAAGAAGGCGGATTGCCGCTCGTGAATCTCGAATACGTCAATCATTCTTTCAGAGGGGCGCCTCAGCTCTCAAATCGCTTCTTCGATTGCGTGAGACTGAGCGGGCGCGCCAAGGATGAGCCGATTACCGAGAAACATCGCAACCTGGCCGCCAGCGTTCAATCGCGAATCGAACATGTGCTGGTAGAGATGGCGACGCGCCATCGCGAGCGAACCGGAGAACGGAACTTGTGCTTGGCGGGAGGCGTTGCGCTGAACAGCCTTGTAAATGCGGCGATCGAGCGCGGTGCAGGCTTCGAGCGACTGTTCGTCCAACCTGCCGCAGGCAATGCCGGCTGCTCGATGGGGGCGGCGCTTTATGTTTGGCATCAGCTGCTTGGCAACTCCGAGCGCGTTTACCAGATGCGACACGCTTTTCTGGGGCCGCAGTTCACCGACGACGAGATAAAGGCCGTGCTCGATAATTGCAAGATCACTTATGAATACCATTTGACCGAAGAAAAGCTCATCGCTCAAGTCGCGCGGTTGCTCGCCGAAGGAAAGATCGTTGGCTGGTTTCGCGGCGCTATGGAATTCGGCCCTCGCAGCCTCGGCGCGCGCAGCATTCTGGCTTCCCCCACCAGCGAGATGATGCGCGACAATTTAAATACGTTCATCAAACATCGCGAAGAGTTTCGACCCTTCTGCGCGGCAACGCCCGAGGAGCGCGTCGAGGAGTTTTTCGAGCCCAGCCAGTTGAACGATTTTCTTCAGGGTGTGAGTCGAATAAAGGAAGGCAAACAACAATCAGTCCCGGCAGCGGTGTTCGGCGATGGTCTCGTCCGTGTTCAAAGCGTCAGCCGCAAGACCAACAGCTCGTTCTGGAAGCTGCTCGGAAAGTTCGGCGAGGCCAGTGGCGTGCCCGTGCTTCTGAATACCTCGTTCAATCTGTTCGGCGAGCCAGTTGTTTCGACGCCCCGCGAGGCAGTGCGAGGTTTTTATTGCTCGGGCATTGATTGTCTGGCCATTGGCAATTTCCTCATAAAGAAATGAAGTTGAATCTACAGTCAGCCAGGATCTACCACAAAGACACGAAGTCACAAAGTATTT
>Ga0137380_10003770_pt1 | contig 13210 bp, 7 predicted proteins | sample SagtaG_17_FD_104809 | JGI IMG/M metagenome (GOLD analysis project Ga0137380, IMG submission 104809) | Vadose zone soil microbial communities from Sagehorn Ranch, Mendocino, California, USA - Sage2_L_100_16 metaG | ecosystem: Environmental > Terrestrial > Soil > Vadose zone | place: USA... | reverse complement strand
CGGATTGTGACCCGGGAAATTACAAATAATTGGCACTGAAGGGGAGGACGAAAATATGCGCTTCGGTATGATGATTCGCCTGATGGCTATCGCGGTGGCGTTCGGCTTCGGTTGTGCCGCGCTTCACGCGCAATCCTGGCAGATGCCCAGCGATGCGGAACGTTGCCCTTCGAAGTGGGGCGCCAAGGACGAACTTGGCTCGGGCAACCTGATGAAGCCGGAAATGGCGCTGCGTGCGGCAAAGCTGATCCACACCGGCGAGGTGTTCCAGCTCGGTTTCGATCTTTCCGCGGAATTGCCCCTGATTGGGAGCCGCCGATTCGACCTTCACATGAAACGCGGCACCGCGACGGCGCCCGGCACCCGCGGCGAGAACGAAGAAATTGTGATCACGGAGCTAGGCCAAGTGGGCACTCAACTGGACGGTTTTGCCCACCAGATGTATGGCGGCGAATACTACAACTGCATCAAGGACGAAGAAATGAATGCGGCGGGCAGTGGCGACCTCGCGGCCGGTGGCCGGCAGGGCTTTCCCAAACTTGGCGTCGAGAAAGTTCCCGACATGATGACGCGGGGAGTGCTCATCGACGTCGCGGGCCTGAAGAATGTCGACATGTTGCCGGACACCTACATCGTCACGGCCGAGGACTTGCAGCAGGCATTGGCGAAAGAGAAGATCACGCTGCAGCCAGGCGACGCAGTGATGATCAACACAGGATGGGGCAAGCTGTACAACGTGAAAGATAAAGCCCGCTACTTGAAGACAACACCCGGCATTGGAATCGGCGCTGGCGAGTGGTTGATAAAGCAGAATCCGATGATTGTGGGGACGGACACTTGTTGCGTGGAGGTCAGGCCCTACCCCGAGCAGAAAATTAATCTGCCGATTCATGCGATGTTCCTGATTGTCTATGGCGTCCATCTTCTCGAAAATCTGAAGCTAGAACAGCTTGCGGCGGCGCGCGCGTATGAGACCGCTTTCATCATGGAGCCTTTGAAAATCAGGGGCGGGACGGGCTCGACGGTGGCGCCCATCGCAGTCCGATGACGGGCGCGGGGCGAATGATTCAGATCATCGTGTGCTTTCATGACTCTCGGCATGCTCTGTGGTCTCTGTGCCCTCTGTGTTGAAAGCTTTGCTCGAACCGCGAAAAGACTTTTAACACAGAGGGCACAGAGGACACGGAGAATAAATCACTGTCAACGGGATAATTTCGGCCGCTATTGGCTGGGTTTACCGGCTGTTCGCGATTTCGAGGTCGGGATTCTCCGCAGATCTCTGCCTCAGGAGCGTGATGAAAGCGGCGGACGAGCGGGGTAGCGTGCGGTCGCGGCGGTAGACGAGGCCTAGTTCGCGCCAGAGATCCACATCGGCGATGGGAATCAACTTCACTTCACCGGCCCGGACTTCGTTGCGGGCAAAACTCGCGCTGATCAGTGACACACCCAGGCCCGCCGCGACGAAGCACTTGATCATTCCCACGCTGGTCAGCTCCATGGTGATTTGCAGTTGCGACTTGTAAGGCCGAAAGTGCTTGTCCAGCAACTGCCGGGTGAAGCCGGTCCGGGGGAAAATCAGCGGCTGCTCGGCGATATCTTTCATGCGAACGGTCTTGAGTTTTGCCAATGGATTGCGCGGGTTCACCATCAGCATTACGCGGTCCCGGAAAATCGAATGAATTTTCAGGCTAGGCGACTTGGCGGGGAGGGTGACAATCCCCACGTCGACCGTCCCATCCTCGACCTTTTGCAGCACCTTGTGGCTGAAATTGCGGTAAATGCTGATCTGCACGGCCGGGTACAGGCGATGGTATTCGGCAAAGATTTCAGGAAGCACATATAGACAGGTTGCTTCGTTGGCTCCGAGAGCGAGCACTCCTCGAGGAGTGGTAGCCTTATCGGCCACGGCGCGTAAGGATTCGCCGCGCATGTTCACCAGGCGGACGGCGTATTCGAACAGCGTCTCGCCCGCGGAAGTCAACCGGACGGATTTCCGGCCGCGATCGAAGAGCTTTTCGCCGTATTCCTGTTCCAATTGCCGGACTTGGGCGCTGACGGCCGGCTGGGAGCGGAAGAGTTTTTGACCCGCGCGTGAAAAACTGCCGAGTTTTGCAATCTCAATAAAGGTTGTAAGTTGGTCGAAATCCATACTGTTGAGGCTGGATTATAGCAGAACCGGCATGGCGGACCGCAATCAATTCAAAATTCCAATCCTCTGCATAAAAATTACCATGCCGCTGCGTGGGGACAACTGAGCCGGAGGAATGATAATATAGGCGGATTCCGCAAGCACGATGGAAAGCGGCTATGCAGAAGTGTCTGAACAGCCGCTTTCCCGTGCCGGAGTGTAGGGCTGCGGTCTCTAATTGGAGCCCGCCTGAATCTTGACCGGCGTTGTTTAGGGAAATAAAAAGAGTCACACGAAAAGGAGGCCGGGACGCCTGCGATCGTGACGCCAAGAGTGGTTTGCCAGGATGGAATGAACCCCTGCTCGCGGCTCCACAGGGTACTCGGACAGAGATATCGGCTAACATGAAGGAAATCTACCCATTTAACGGCTTGCCCGCGGCACAAGGATTGTACCGGCCCGAGCACGAGCACGATGCTTGCGGCATCGGATTCGTCGCGAACATTGAGGGCCGAAAGTCGCACGACATCGTGCTCAAGGGCGTGCAGATTCTGATCAACCTCACTCATCGGGGCGCTTGCGGCTGCGACCCACAGACCGGCGATGGAGCGGGCATTCTGATCCAGATTCCGCACGCTTTTTTCGACCGCGAAACATCGAGCCTTGGGTTCTCGCTGCCGGCACCGGGTGAATATGGCGTGGGCATGGTCTTCCTTCCAGTCGATCCGCACGACCGGCTTCTGTGCGAAGGAATGATCGAGAAGATTGCGCGCGAAGAAGGGCTCACCATCCTCGGATGGCGCGACACACCCATCAACGGCAATATGATCGGGCGCCTGGCCCGCAACACGCAGCCATACATCGAGCAGATTTTCATCAAGGGCGCGCCGGGCATGGATCAGGACGCGCTCGAGCGCAAACTCTACGTCGTGCGCAAGCGTGTGGAATTGGCTGTGGCCGAAACCGACATGAAGGAGAAGGAATTCTTCTACATTCCCTCTCTTTCCTCGCGCACGATCGTGTACAAGGGCTTGCTGCTCGCGCCGCAGATCACGGATTTTTACAGTGAGCTGCTCGATCCCGAGCTGACCAGCGGCTTGTGCCTGGTCCACCAGCGCTTTTCCACCAATACTTTCCCGAGCTGGAAGCTGGCTCACCCGTACCGCTACATCTGCCACAACGGAGAAATCAACACCCTGCGCGGGAATATGAATTGGATGTACGCGCGGCAATCCGTCCTGGCGTCTCCCCTGTTTGGCGACGACATCAAGAAACTGCTGCCCATTATCACAGCAGGCGGCAGCGACTCCGCAATGCTCGACAATGCGGTCGAGCTGTTGACTCTTGCCGGCAGGACGCTCCCGCATGTGATGTCCATGCTGATCCCGGAAGCCTGGGACCACGACGTCACCATGCCGGAGGATATCAAGGCGTTTTACGAATATCACGCCTCGCTGATGGAGCCGTGGGATGGCCCGGCTGCGGTGGCCTTCACCGATGGCCGAGTTATTGGCGCGAAGCTGGATCGGAACGGACTCCGCCCCGGCCGTTACGCTGTCACCGCGGACGGCCTGGTCGTCTTGGCCTCGGAAGCAGGCGTGCTGCCCATCAAGCCCGAAGACGTGCGCATGAAAGGCAGGCTCGCACCTGGCCGCATATTCCTGGTGGATACGGAACAAAAGCGATTGATTACGGACGAAGAGGTCAAAAAGCAATTGGCTGCCCGGCAGCCCTACGCGCAATGGCTGAAGGACAACCAGATCACTCTCGATCATTTGCCGAGCCCGACGCATGTCCGGCCCACGGACCACGAGACGATCCTGATGCGGCAGCGCGCCTTCGGATATACCGACGAAGATTTGAAGACGATCCTTTCGCCGTCGGCTTTGTTGGGCGAGGAACCGGTCGGCTCGATGGGGATCGACACGCCGCTGGCTTGTTTATCCGACAAACCGCAACTGCTGTTCAATTATTTCAAACAGGCTTTCGCGCAGGTCACCAACCCCGCGATCGATTCGATCCGCGAGGGCCTCGTGATGTCGCTCAACTCCTACATCGGGAGTGAAGGAAACATTCTCGACGAGACGCCGAAGAACTGCCATACGCTGAAACTTCGCCATCCGGTGATCTCCAACTGGAGACTCGAAAAGCTGCGGCGCGTGAGTTGGGGTGATTTCCTGGCCACCAGTCTGCCCATGCTGTTCCGCGTAAACGAAGGCGAAGACCAGCTCGGGAAGGCCATCGAAACCCTTTGCCGAACCGCTTCACAGGCGATCAAGTCCGGCTATACGCTGCTGATTCTGTCCGATCGCGGCGTGGACGAACAGTACGCGGCGATCCCGAGCCTGTTGGCGCTCTCCGCGGTTCACAATCACCTGATTCGTGAGAAGACGCGCAACCAGGTGGCGTTGATCGTCGAATCCGGCGAGCCGCGCGAAGTGATGCACTTCGCCCTGCTGCTGGGTTATGGCGCCAGCGCCGTAAATCCCTATCTCGCGATCGAAACTCTTGAGGACCGGTACAGAGCCGGTTCCTTCCCGGCGGACTACACGTGGGACAAGGTTTTCAAGAGTTACATGAAGGCGATCGACAAGGGGCTTCTGAAGACGTTTTCGAAGATGGGAATTTCAACCCTGCAAAGCTACCAGGGTGCGCAAATCTTTGAGGCCATCGGTTTGAGCCGCTCGCTTGTCGAGAAATACTTTACCGGCACTTCCTCGCGAATCGAAGGTATCGGGATCGAAGTGCTGGCTCGCGAAGCGCTCATGAAACATCAGTTTGCGATGCAGCCGCCGAATGAATCCGACACGGAACTCCGCGTTGGCGGCGAATATCAGTACCGTGTGCGCGGCGAGCGGCACCAATTGAATCCGACGACGATCAGCAAGCTGCAGCATGCGGTCCGGCAATCGAGTTTCGAGACTTTCCGCGAGTTCGCGGACATCGTGAACCAGCAGAACCGCGATCTCCAGATGCTGCGCGGCATGTTCGAATTCAAGCCGGCCGGAGCCGCCGTTCCCCTCGAAGAAGTCGAGCCCGCCTCTGAAATCGTAAAGCGCTTTGCGACCGGAGCCATGTCGTTCGGCTCGATCAGCAAGGAAGCGCACGAGACTTTGGCGATTGCCATGAACCGCATCGGCGGCAAGTCCAACACCGGCGAGGGCGGAGAGGATGAGGCTCGCTACCATCCCGACGCCAATGGCGATTTGCGCCGCAGCGCGATCAAGCAGGTGGCCTCGGCCCGCTTTGGCGTTACGACCAATTACATGATCAATGCGGACGATCTGCAAATCAAAATCGCGCAAGGCGCCAAGCCGGGAGAAGGCGGGCAATTGCCGGGCCACAAAGTAGATGATTTCATTGCCCGCATACGCCATTCGATCCCCGGAGTGGGCCTGATTTCTCCGCCTCCGCACCACGATATTTATTCGATCGAGGACTTGGCGCAGCTCATCTTTGACTTGAAGAACGTCAATCCGAAGGCGCGGATTTCAGTGAAGCTCGTCGCCGAGGTGGGAGTCGGAACAGTCTCTGCCGGCGTGGCGAAGGCGCATGCCGACGTCATCCTCATCAGTGGCTACGACGGCGGGACTGGGGCTTCTCCCATCAGCTCGATCCGGCATGCCGGCGTCCCCTGGGAGCTCGGACTTTCGGAGACGCAGCAGGTCCTGGTAATGAACGATCTGCGCAGCCGTGTGCGATTGCAGGTGGACGGCAAGCTGCAAACCGGCCGAGACGTTGCGGTCGCCGCGCTGCTCGGCGCGGAAGAGTTTGGATTTGCCACGACGCCGCTCATTGCGATGGGTTGCATCATGATGCGGAAATGCCACCTGAACACATGTCCGGTGGGCGTGGCGACCCAAGACCCGGAACTTCGCAAGAAATTCCAGGGCCAGCCCGAACACGTAATCAATTTCCTGTTTTATGTGGCTGAGGATCTCCGCAGAATCATGGCGGAGCTTGGCTTCCGCAAACTCGACGAAATGATTGGCCGCGTGGATTGCCTGGTCCAACGCCAGGATGTCGAACACTGGAAGGCCAAGGGGATCGACTTGTCAGCGGTGCTCTATAACCCGCCGATGCCGAGCCACGTGGGACGCCGCTGCACGCAGGCGCAGGACCACGGTCTGGACGCCGCCCTCGACAGCAAACTGATTGAACAGGCCAGCGAAGCCATCGAGAATCTGACGCCCGTGTCGCTCAGCCTGCCGATTCGGAACGTGCACCGCACAGTCGGCGCCATGCTCAGCGGGCAGATCGCGCGGCGTCATGGCTCCGCGGGCTTGCCGGACGATACCATCCGCATCCAGTTCCACGGCTGCGCCGGGCAGAGTTTTGGCGCGTTCCTTGCCAAGGGCGTGACGCTCACACTCGAAGGCGAGGCCAACGACTATGTGGGGAAGGGGCTTTCCGGAGGCACGCTGATTATCTATCCCCCTCGAAATTCCCGGTTCGTGCCGGAAGAAAACATTCTGGTCGGCAACGTTTGTCTCTATGGAGCGACCAGTGGTGAAGTGTATTTCAACGGCATGGCGGGCGAGCGGTTCGCCGTGCGTAATTCCGGCGCCACAGCCGTGGTGGAAGGTGTCGGCGATCACGGCTGCGAGTACATGACCAGAGGAATGGTTGTGGTGCTCGGCCGGACGGGCAGGAATTTCGCGGCAGGAATGACGGGCGGCATAGCGTATGTTCTGGACCATTTTGGCGAATTTGCCGCCGTCTGCTGTAACCGAACGGACGTTGACCTTGAACCGGCAACTGATCCGAAGGATGTCGAAATCCTGCATCGGCTCATCCGGCGGCACGCCGTCCTGACGAACAGCCCTCAAGCGGAATGGATTTTGAAAAACTGGGAAGGCACGCTGCCGAGATTCATCAAGGTATTCCCGCACGAATATAAGCGTGTTCTGGGCATTCCACGAATACCCGCGGGCGCGCTGATCGCGCAAGCCAAGGAGCAGGTGCAAGCGCAGGGGCAGGTGCTCGGTGGGTAAAGTGACGGGGTTTAAGGAATACACCCGCGAGATGCCGGCGCGCCGCCCCGTCGAAGAACGCGTCCACGATTATTTCGAGGTCTACCAGCCGTTTCCCGAAGAAAAGGTGCGCGTGCAGGCCGCGCGCTGCATGGATTGCGGCATTCCGTTTTGCCACACCGGATGCCCCGTGACCAACATCATTCCGGATTGGAATGACCTCGTTTACCGCGATCACTGGAAGGAAGCCATTCGTGTGCTCCATTCCACCAACAATTTTCCGGAGTTCACCGGGCGCATCTGCCCGGCGCCCTGCGAAGCGGCATGTGTCCTCGGCATCAACGAACCGCCGGTCACGATCAAGGTGATCGAAAAAACGATCGTGGAGCGGGCCTGGGAAGAAGGATGGATCAGGCCCGAGCTTCCCGAGACGCGCACGGGCAAGAGAATCGCTGTAGTGGGTTCGGGTCCGTCGGGGCTCGCGGCCGCGCAGCAACTGAATCGTGCCGGCCATTCGGTTACGGTGTTTGAGAAAGCAGACCGGATCGGAGGTCTCCTCCGGTACGGCATTCCAGACTTCAAGCTGGAGAAGAAAGTTTTGGACCGGCGGCTGGAGCAGATGACGGCGGAGGGCGTTCAATTCCAAACGCGGGCTCACGTAGGCGGCAACGTTCCCGCGCAAGACCTTCGCAAGGAATTCGACGCGGTCTTGTTGTCCGGAGGCGCTGAAAATCCGCGCGACCTGAACGTCCCGGGAAGGGAACTCAAGGGAATTTATTTCGCGATGCAATTCCTGCCTCAGCAGAACAAACGCGGCGCCGGGGATATCGTGCCGGACCAGATTCTTGCCACGGGCAAACGCGTGGTGATTATCGGGGGAGGCGACACGGGCGCAGACTGCCTGGGCACGTGCCACCGGCAAAAAGCGAAGTCCATACACCAGTTCGAAATCATGCCCATGCCGCCGCAGGACCGAGCACCCAGCACTCCCTGGCCTTTGTGGCCGCTGCAATTGCGCACTGAGAGTGCCCATGAAGAAGGCGGAATGAGGGATTGGGCGCTCAATACCGCTAAATTCACAGGCGACGCGAACGGGACCGTGAAACAGTTGCATGCCATCCGTGTGGGCCCGCCGCCCAAGTTCGAGCCCATGCCGGGCACGGAACTCACCATCGACGTGGATCTCGTCCTGCTGGCCCTGGGCTTCACCGGACCCGTGAAGCAAGGCATGATCGAGCAGTTAGGCGTAAATCTCGACGCGCGCAGCAATATCGCCACGGGGACGGATTATATGAGTTCTGTTGCAGGTGTTTTTGCAGCGGGCGACATGCGCCGGGGCCAATCGCTCGTTGTGTGGGCGATCTCCGAAGGCCGCAAAGCCGCTATCTCCGTCGACAAATACCTCATGGGAAGTTCAAATCTCGGGTAATCGTTCCGCGGATAGAAGATCTGGATTGCAATTGACCCAGCGGCGTCGCTGCAGGCGCTTGCTCTTCGGACTTGTCCTCTTCGGCGCCCCCATCGACTGAACTACGAGACTGATGGTGAAAGCAGGCCGGCCAGCGGCGATTCTCGATCAGCTGGCCGGCCGGGTTTGCGATTCAGTGGGGACCAAAACGCCGAATTACGCGGCTTGCGTCTCGGCGGCGACGGGTTTCGTTGCCACAGCCTTCGGGAGTTGAACGTCGAGAACACCGTCCTTCAGCGTCGCAGTGACTTTCATTACATTGACTTCCGAGGGCAGTTCCAGGGTCCGGAAAATCTCGTCCGAACATTGTTCGGTGTAGACTGCGTCAGCCTGTTTGTCTTCCTGCTTCGATTCGCGTTTGCCGGTGATGGTCACGCGCCGTGGTTCGACGCTGACTTCAATATCGCTAGCCGTGAAGCCGGGGAGTTCCGCGTGCACCACGAATTCTCCGCCGGCTTCTTCCATTCGCAAGTGTACAGGGTGCAGAAGTTCGCGTTCGGCTTCCAGCCAGTGGCGAAGGTGATGGCCGTCAACCCGGCCCTCTCTTTCATACAATTCGAAAGCCCGGCGCGCGATTGTGTCGTACAAGTGGTCCATCCGTTCCAAACTACTTTCATCCTTGGCGGCCTTCACGGGCGGCCGGGAAGGCGCCGTTTGCACTGCAGCTGCGGATTTCTCAGGCATCAGGGGGACTCCTTTCGTTCTCTCTTCCTCGGTTCTCAGGGGGTATTCTTTGACTCGAATCGTGACAGCGGTCTACAAAGTTCCCTCCTGCCTTCTTGGAATAACACAATTACGTTACATTTGCATGTGATTTTCGTGACAGTTCGAAAGAATTTCCGGTTCGGAGACATACAGGGACACCGTTAGGCGGTTTTTATAGCCGGGGACGTTTCGCCGTGACCTTCCACCGCATCATTCTGATGCTCCGCCAGGCCTCTCAGCGCCCGGCCATTTCTGAAGTTAACTGTGAGACGATCTGTCGGGTGCGTCGCGGAGATTTTCGTGACCGGGTGCGGGCTTTACCTGAAGCCCGCCGGAAATTAGTTGCTATTGAGCCAGAGGACGAGAACTTCGCCATTGGAATGAAAGCTGCCTCCTGTGGCTGTCTTCTCATCTTTGATCGGATTGGAAGGCAAGACGCTCGTATGTTGTGTCACGTAGCCGCTTCCTTTGAGGCTGTGGCTGACGAAATCGCGTTCGTCGTCCACATTGGGGTCGATGTGGTGGGTAAGCTTGCCGTTGCGCTGATCGCGCTCCAGCCCCATATCGTGCGTTGCCGCTCCCACCCATAAAGGCTGCCCGCCGACGGTCAGCGTCGATTTCCAAATGCGTAGATGGTGGCGCGTCGTAACCACGGTGAGTGGCTCGGCGTGCGCGAAGCCATAGTCTTGCGGCCTGCCGAACAGATATAGCTGGCTCATGGGCATGGTCAGGTAAGCCTGCTTCGAAAGGCTGGCCACCAGGGCCTGCACGACGGCGTCTTTCGTGTCGCGGTCCACCTGCACCCATCCCGCCGCCTGGAACGCAGCCTTCACTTGGTCTTCCGAGCCGATCAGGAGGAAGTTGACCATGTCGCCGGGATTCCCTTCTTTGTCGGCGATGCGCCGCGGAATCTGCGCGAGTATGCCCGCAGGAAGCGCCGCGGCAGTTGTCGCATTCGGTGCAGGTGCAGATGCGGAAGCCGAGCCGCCCGGCGAAGCGGAAGTAGTACTTGAGGTTGTGCTGGTTGGCGAATTGGCAATGCTGCTTCCGCCAGTGGAAGTCGTAGAAGAACCGGACTGATTCGAGACGGGAGCAGCGGAGGTGGAGGAACCTGAAGCGTTACCTGGAATCTCGATCTTGACGTGGAAGCTTCCATTGCCGGAGTCACCTGAAGGGCCATTGATTCCGAGAAACAATCGCCCCGCTGCGCGCACGGGGAGTTTAATGCTCGCGCCGATCAGAAACGGCTGAGCCACTTCATCCGAGCCCCAACGGCCGATCAGCGCACCGCGCCCGGCGGAGTTCACCGGCATTGTGCGGATCAGATCTCTCCAGCTCCGCCCTGCCCCTTGCGGGCCTGGAGTGCTGCCGTCCATGTATTGGAGTTTTCCCGTCGCTGTGATTGTGACCGTCTGGCCTGGCTGCAGGTCGACGCCCGTGTCTGTCCAAGGCTGATTGCCCGGCACGTCGAGTTCTTTTGATGTTTGAGGTGGCTGAGCCGGAGCTTGGGTTTGTGCAGCGGCGGGTATCGCCAGGACGAGCGCGAACAGAAGCGGCAAGAACCCTTTCATAGGCCAAAGCGTAGCAACCCAGCGCCTTGATTTCAAGTTTCGCAGAAGCTTCCGTAGCGCCGGAATCTTGCCGGCTCTGATGCCCTCATGCCTAAGACCAAGAGGCCGGCAAGTTGCCGGCGCTACTTAAAGCGCTTGAGCCGTTGCAACATCCGCTTCAGAAGCAAACGGAACGCACTGGTGCAACAGCGATTGAGTTTACCTGTAAATACCGATAGTCTCGCGGTGGCTGCAAAGCGTTCTAATCACGAATACACGAGCGGAAAGGGAACCGAGGCGCTGCCGGAAAGAACAAATCCGTGACCGACAAGTTTCTACAAGTGTTGCCGCCGGAGGGCGTCAAGATTTTGCTGACGCTGTTCTTGTGTTTTCTGATCGGGCTTGAACGCGAGGAGCGGCGCGCGTCCGGGCAGCGGTACAGCTTCGGTGGAATCCGCACATTTCCGTTAATCGGGCTGATCGGTTATGCGATGGGTCTTCTCTCTGGAGAGCAACTCCTGCCCTTAATCACCGGGTTCGCGGTTATCGGTGCATTTTTGTGGCTATCGTACCGGCACAAGCTGGAATCCTACAACGAAGCCGGAGTGACCACGGAAATGTCGGGGCTGGTTACTTATGTGGTCGGCGCGCTCGTGTCGCGCGATCAACTCTGGATTGCCACGACGCTGGCGGTTCTCAGCATCCTGCTGCTCGAGCTGAAGGAATTTTTGGAGAGCCTTAGCACAAGGATTCCGGCCACGGAAATTCTCACTTTCACAAAATTCCTTCTGCTGACGTTCGTCATTCTTCCCATCGTGCCCGACAAGGACTTCGGCCCGTTCGGGGTGAATCCGTTCAAGGCGTGGCTGATCGTAGTTGCGATCAGCGGCGTGTCCTATGGCAGCTACCTTTTGGAGAAAGCTGCGAAAGGAAAAGGCGGCGTGAGGCTGGCGGCGCTGCTCGGAGGCGCGTATTCGTCCACCTTCACGACGTTTGTAATGGCCAGGCACGCGCGAGAAGCGAAAACTCCACATTGCTATTCCGGGGCAATCCTGCTCGCGTCGGGCGTAATGTATTTTCGCTTTCTTGCTCTCATCGCTTTTTTTAACATCGAATTGATGCGCCGGCTCGCGCTTCCTTTCCTGATTCTCGGAGCCATCGGCGTGGCAGGCGGCTGGGCGTGGTCTAATTTGCCGGACGGAGGCGAAAAAGGAGCGGACGCCGGATATCTGACGAAAAATCCGCTGGAACTCGCGTCCGCATTTTCGCTGGCAGTTGTGTTTGTCGCAATGCTTGTGGCGACGAATTTTGCGTTGGTGCATCTCGGCCGTGGGGGAATCTACGGATTGGCCGTGCTTTCCGGCCTCGCGCCGGTGGACCCGTTCATTATGGGGCTCACGCAAACCGCGGGAAAACTGACTTCGCTGGGCCTTGCCGCGGCAGGCGTAGTGGTTGCGGCAGCGAGCAACAATTTTGCAAAAGCGCTGGTTGCGGTGGCGCTCGCGGACTCGAAGACCGGAAGGCAGACTCTATTCTTGTTGCTCGGCCTGACAGTCATGGGCTTGTTGCCGTTACTATGGGTCGCGCGGTAGGTGCGCAATATGGAATTACCGGGAACCGTATTCCCACAACCATCTTTTTTCCTGACGAATTTTCCACGTCTTGTGGCCCTGCTGATTCTGGCCGCGGCGCTGCTGGCGCCCATCTGGAGCGCGGCATTTCCGCCGCTGCTTGACTATCCAAATCATCTGGCTCGATCGTTTGTTCTGGCTCATCTCAGCGATCCAGCATTTGCTTTCAGCAGGTTCTATCGCGCCGACTGGGGTGCGTATCCCTACCTGGGGATGGATGCGTCACTCGCTGTCTTTGGCCGGTTGTTTCCTATCGAGACGGCGGGGCGGGTATTCCTGAGCCTCTGCGCCCTTGCGCTTCCTGGCGCGGCTTGGTTTTTTCTCCGGCAAGTGAATCCGGACGAAGACGCCACGGCGCTATGGGCGCTGCTGATCGCCTGCAACGCGTTTTTTCTAGAAGGATTTTTGAATTTCGATCTGAGTCTCGCGGTTGGATTCCTCGCGCTCGGATTCTGGCTGCGCTGGATTGCGAAGCACAACATCGCGCGGTGGGCTGCGGCTCTCGCGGCGTTCACGGCGCTGTATTTCACGCATCTGCTGGGGTTCGGCATTGCGGGACTTGTTGTGGCGGGGTATCTGGCGTTCACCCCGCGGCCCCTTCGCGATTGGATTTGGAGCGGGGCTTTGGCGTTGCCGGGCGTAGCCTTTTACCTGCATTCGTCGCGAGTGGGCTGGAGCGCGCAAAAGATCGTCTTTCACGGATTTGAGGAAAAGCTCGATTCGCTTGGCATGATCCTGCACGGCTACTCGCCAAT
>Ga0137380_10003769_pt1 | contig 13211 bp, 9 predicted proteins | sample SagtaG_17_FD_104809 | JGI IMG/M metagenome (GOLD analysis project Ga0137380, IMG submission 104809) | Vadose zone soil microbial communities from Sagehorn Ranch, Mendocino, California, USA - Sage2_L_100_16 metaG | ecosystem: Environmental > Terrestrial > Soil > Vadose zone | place: USA... | reverse complement strand
TTTTTAACTTATAAGCATGGGTAGGAGAGAGCAGGACCCTCGAAGCATGTGTCTGGATGACCTCGAAGCGTCCCGCCTCCATGCTGGTAATTTCTTTCATGCCATCGCTTCTACGGGTGTTTCAGATGGTTTTTCGGAGAGACGCTTCACCCTCAAGAATTGCAGTTTGCCCATCCCCAGTACGCGCCATGTACGTTGTACCAGCGGTGGAACCATCGCAAAGGCCGTCGAAGCGTCGATCAATTCAGGCTCATGCACTTTGTATTCGTTGCCATACCACGTAATTGTGCATTGGCCCGCTGCCTGCACATTGCGTAACCAGTCGACATCCTTACCGTAGGGCAGCGGAATAACAAAGCCATCGGCGGTTGGATCTGATACGACTGGAGTAGAGTACGAGCGAGCAGAACGGCGTCCCACGTGGTGGATGACACCGTAGCGGCTGCGAGTACTTCCAGCTATTTTGAGAACGGCAGGATTGAGCGTCTGCTTATTGAACTGGCGGACACGCTCCCGAAATGGTTTTACGTATCGTAGAGCAATGAGAAAAACCACCACGAGCAACACAGGCACAAGAATCAGGAGAAACAGTGTGCCGAGTGCTGTGGCAGACCAACGGATCACCGTAACAGTAGTAGTATGGTCTTTTTCTCTATCACGTGTGCGCATAACTTCACCTTCTTTTCTGGGAAGTAATTTTGTATTTGTCTCACAACCTCCCTTTTAAAGTATGAAGCATTCGGTTTACGTGCCTGTCACAATGATACCTCTATTACTCACAGTTTCGTCACACTGTCTGAGACTTGACAAATCACAACACTGGCATGTATATTCTATTAAGACCGTTTCTGTTCGTCAACACACTTTCATTACTCATTAGATCTCAAGAAACAAGAGGACGACAACCGTGACGCAAAAGCATCAATCTTCCACCATTATTGTGGCTATGCTTTGGCTTGCTCGCTTTATGCCTATGGCATATAGCAGGGTGTCGCTGTCCTCTTCTCTCAATACACCAGAAATGCTCACATGAGCAGTAGCGTAGCTACATACTAGCTGTACAAAGGGGGCGCAGGCGACAGACCTGCGCCCCCTTCTTTTTGTTGATTCTAGCAACAACATTCATACTACGAAGAGAGGTAACACGTGAACAGCAACCTTGAAGAAAACCCCGCCGGTAGGCGCTATTACATTACAACTGCCATTGATTATCCCAACGGATCACCGCACATCGGCCATTCTCTAGAGAAAGTGGCCGCGGACGTCATTGCGCGCTATCATCGTTTGTTGGGACACGATACCTACTTCAGCATGGGGCTGGACGAGAACAGCCAGCACGTGGTGAAGGCGGCACAGGAGAACAACACGGACCTCGTAAGCTGGACAAACCGCATGGACGAGGCCTTTCGCCTGGCCTGGTTCAGGCTGAACATCTCGTTTGATCGCTGGATTCGTACCACAGAACGGCAGCATTTCCAGGCTTCTCAGGAGATGTTTCGCCGGGCGCAGCAGCGGGGCGACATTTATAAATCCATCTACTCCGGCTGGTACTGTCCTAACGGTAATAACTTCTACAGCAGCGAAGAATTAGTGGATGGGAGATGTCCTGATCATCCCTCAATTGAACCGGAGTGGTTGGAAGAGGAGAACTACTTTTTCGCCCTTTCGACGTATAGCGATCGCTTGCTCGCGCACATCAACGAGCACCCGGATTTTATCGTGCCAGCCAGCAGGCGCGCGGAGGTGCTGGGTATCATTCGCCAGGGCCTGCGGGACTTTGCCGTCTCGCGCGTTGTGCGTCCTGGTGTAACACCGTGGGGAGTTCCGGTGCCAGGCGATGAGAGCCAGGTCATTTATGTGTGGTTCGATGCTTTGACAAACTACCTGACTGCTGTTGGCTTTCCGACTGACGAGACAACATTCGCTCATTACTGGCCAGCCGATGCCCACGTCATCGGCAAGGACATCACGCGCTTTCACTGCCTTTACTGGCCGGCCATGTTGCTTTCAGCGGGGTTACCGCTGCCACGCCAGGTGGCAGTGCATGGCTTTATCACCTTGGAGGGGCAGCGCATCTCTAAGACGAGCGGGAACACGATTAATCCGGTGGAACTGGTAGATACTTATGGCGCAGATGCCGTACGCTATTACCTCCTGCGTAACCTGTCGTTTGCCTCGGATGGTGATTTTTCGCGTGCGGCCCTCATCCGTCACTACAACGACGAACTGGCCAACGAACTGGGGAATCTGTTGAACCGTGTCGTCAGTATGATAAACCGCTATCGCGGTGGCGCCGTACCTGCTGCCGGATCCATTGGTGAACTTGAAGAAGAGCTGCAGCAAGCCGCCGAGGAGACACGTTTGCAAGCGGGGGCCGCACTGGAGCGCTGGGATATCGGCGGCGCTTTAAGCATCATTTGGGGCTTTGTACGCCGCACAAATCAATATATAGAACGCAGCGAACCCTGGCACCTGGCGCGTCAAGCCGGGCAGGAGCGTCGCCTGGATACGGTGCTCTCTACCGCGGCGGAAGCGACACGCTTACTGGCACTATTGCTGGCCCCATTCATTCCGTCGGCCAGCAATAGTATTCTGAGTCAACTTGGCCTGGCGCCTGTCGAACATGCCGCGTGGTTACAGCAAGGAACATGGGGAAGTGGCTCATTCACGAAGGTAAACGCCGGTTCCTTGTTGTTTCCCCGCCGCGAAATCCTTGAAAGCGGAGGATGATGAAGACAGGGTTGCCCTGGCTTGGAGGAACGATGCCAGGAACATAGCTAAAGCTTGACATTTCATGGTAAAAAAGCACACTGGCTACATGCGTAACAACTGCGACAAGTGCGACAAGTGCGACAAAAAAGCCAGAGGAGGAAACACCTGCCAATCATCGAGGTCGTTGACTTACAGGAAGAATTATAGATACTTCTCGAACCAGCGCAACAGGCGCTCCTGGTAATCACGTATATGTTCACGTTCGCGCAAGCTGTGCCCTTCACGAGGATAGATCACCAGTTCGGTGGGGACGTTTCGCTCACACAACGCACGGTAAAATGCATGTGCCTGGTTGAGCGGTACGACATCGTCCTTCTCTCCATGGACAATCAGTGTCGGCGTCTGCACCCGGCTGGCGTAGGTAATTGGGGAACGCTCGCGATATATCTCGGGGTGCTCTGAAGGGCTAATTACCTTGTTGCTCAAGTAACGCATATCCCAATCTGGAATGTTGGATTGCGCGTGGTAGCCATGGAAGTCGCAGATGCCAGCCCCCATAACAGCTGCCTTGAAGCGCGTGGTCTGCGTCACCGCCCATGCCGTCATAAAGCCGCCATAACTCCAGCCCATGATGCCAACTTTCATTCCATCCACCAACCCCTGCTCAACCAGGTAATCTACGCCGAAAAGGATATCTTGCAAGTCCTTGCCGCCCATATCCCCTACCACAGCATCGGCAAAAACCACGCCGCGTCCCATACTGCCGCGCACATTGGGTCGCAGCACGGCAAAACCAGCTGCTGCTAGCATCTGTGAGCGATAATCATCCCAGTCATCAGTCCAGGCGCCCGTTGGTCCCCCGTGTACATTCACAATCAAGGGTGGAGGTGTGCCGCTCTTCTGCCTGAGCGGTAATGTAAAGAGGGCATCGATCTGCCAACCGTCGACGCTTTCGTAGCGAATCTGCTCTGTGCGCGCCAATTCAAGGGTATCCTGGAGCAGTGGATTGAGCTCTGTCAGGCGATTTCTGCTCCTGATGGTATGGACCTGGTGATGAGGGGATTGCCCGGGGGGCCGATAAATCGGCGCTGGGCGCGATAAATCGGCCCCTACGGGTGTACAGGATGTGTCGTTAGTGGAAGTCGCGGGGGTGGTGTTAACGGTCGTTTTCGCGTCCCCTTCGAAGGTAAACTCCCCGATCCACACATCTGGTGGGTGCTTATCGGAGCTGGTAAAAACAAATTTTTGTAGGTTCGCTGTAGTCGAGAGGTGCGGCCAGAACGTTTCGCCAAAATTGATATCACTCATAAGTGTTGTAATTGTCCCCTCCGTCTCGTCCACGATGCCAAGCTTATATGCCACGCCCTCCCAGGCAACAAAAAGCAGCTTTCTGCCATCAGGGAACCACTGGCACCAGCCTGGGCTGCAGCTGATACCCGGAGTCAGATTATGCGTCACGCCATCATGGAGTGAAAGCACGTAGATGTCTCCGCCACCTCTGTCTGGATCGCTCCACTCCCCAGAAACATAAGCAATACGCGATCCATCGGGCGACCACGTCAACGTGCTTGCCTGGCGCGTTAATTCGCCCAACTGGCGTATGTTTCCGCCGTGTGCCTTCACAACGCCGATTTGCCCGCGAAACCAGTCCGTCAGACCGGGGCCATGCGCGAAGAAGACAACAAACTGCTTCCCATCTGGTGACCAGCTGTATTGCCAGATGCTCAGTCCATCGGATGTAACAGGCTCAGGTCTATCGCTATCTACGCGCACCGTCCACAAGCGGCGATGTCGACCCTGCCCTGGTATGAAGACGAAGGGATCACTTGCAGGTTCTTCTCCATCTACGGAAAGAAAAGCGATACGTTTGCCATCAGGTGACCACGAAAGGTCACTGACGCCGTTGGGCATCTTGCACACCTGCCTTGCTTCGCCACCCTCGGCAGGTATCACATGCAATTGTGGTCTATCCTTCTCGCCTTCGCCCCTGGAGATAAAGGCCAGTTGCTGGCTATCCGGAGACCAGCGCGGGCAGGTATCGGCGCGCGGACCCCTGGTAAATGGTTGGGCCTCGCTTCTGTCATCTTTGTCATCTTTGTCATCTTTGTCATCTTTGTCATCTTTGTCATCTCTGACACCGGTATTGACTGTCCAGATGCGCGCGTGTTGTTTTGATCTGTCTGGTACCCATTCCCACATCACAAAGGCCACGCGCTTGCCATCAGGAGAGATGTTTGCATCTATCGCCGTCCGGATATCTTTCAAGTTCGTGTTTGTAGTGACTGGCACCAGCGGACCTGAGCTGCCTCTGCTGCTCGTTTCACCCGGGGAGGTATTCCTGCTTGTATCGTCCATTGGATCCTGCTTCTATGCCAAAAATGAGCATTACAAGTCGTTGGAGGGATGAACACATCACGAGAAGATATGTGCTCCTACTTCTTTTTGCGATTCTTCTTCCGACTAGCTTTTGCCATTCTGGCCCGGCTCGGACTTACTATCTTTATCCTGTCACGTATATTACCGGCACTTCTTCTTTGTTCGCCGGGCAATGGGATACGCGGTTGTGTTCCTGCCGCGAGACCAGCATTATATGTTTCCATCCACGACTGTAATCCCTCTTCAGTGCTCATATCGAAGCCTTGATCTTTGCCCATCATGAAGAACGACTTGGCTATGCCAAAGTTGGCGGGATTACTCATTTCTTCTTTTAGCTCATTTGCTGCTTCGTCATCCAGTATTTTCAGACAGGCAGCGGCATTCTCCAGGTGGAACTCACGCTGCAAGAATTTCCAGAAGTACTGCAACTCGCGAATGATATCGGGCGCTTCGTCCTCTTCAGCGGACACTTTGCGCGGGAAGAGATTGAACAGTATTTCTTGCAGGTTGTCGGGCGACATGGTTGCTGGTGTGACGCGTAAATAGTTCATGCCTAAATCGACCACCATGTCAGACCAGCCGGGTTCTATACCTTCATCTAGCAGCGCCTGCCCCTCAGGTGACTCAAAGAACGACTTAGATAATTGTTCTTTGTATTGTTCTGCTACCTTCTCAAGTAGCATCCCATCTCTGTCAAATATCTTTTGACGTATATTGAATGTCATGATTCACCTCCAAACTGTAGTAAAAGGTATATGCTATCTTCATTACCTTTGCTGTTACAACATGATACCACTCTTCAGGAACATACTCCACATTTTCTCATCCTCTCCCACTCAGTGGGAAACCTTTTTCTCTCCAGGAAAAACCTGATATTGTACAATACATAATACATGTGTAAATGTACGGGCGACTCCACCCGGGTGGAGGAGCATAGGGAACTTTCTATCTAAGGGAATCAATACGTGCGAGAACTTTTTCAAGAACTCCTACAGGAACTGGAGCGTGGAGAGACCATCGCCATGGCAACTATTGTCAGGCGCAAAGGCTCCGTGCCGCGTGAAGTGGGTGCGAAAATGCTTGTCCATCGGGGTGGAAGGATCAGTGGCACCGTTGGTGGCGGCTGCGGCGAGGCCGAGGTATGGCGCAGCGCCCTCAATGTCATTGATACACTGCGCCCAAGCACCGTCCAGGTGGATTTAACCGAAGAGATAGCCATGGAGAGCCAGGGCGTTTGCGGCGGCATTTTCGATGTATTTATCCAGCCCTGGTACAATACTTTGCTCCCGGGTCAACCGGGCATGATAGAATTCGCCCTCACTATTCAACAAGCGCTTGAGGGTGAGCACGCTATTGTCTTGATCACCATTGTCGCCGCAGGTGGTCCCTGGCGTTCCCTGGTAGGTCAGCACATGCTTGTCCACGAGGATGGCGGCACTGTTGGTACCCTTGATCTTCCCACAATTTCGCCTCCCTCCCTGACCGTGCAGCTTGAAAGCTATCCCTGCAACTCCGACGTGCTTGATACATCCGCACTCTACAGCACGTCTACTTTCAGTCAGCGGGAATGCAAGGAAGTGCTTGTCGAGAGCGCTCATCGCGCCATCTCAATCGGAAAACCCCACATCGAAAAAATAGCTGGCACTGAAAATGCATGGGCAGAGCTCTTTGTTGAGCCATTCTTGCCTCCTCCCGTGCTCCTCATTGCGGGCGCTGGCCATATTGCCGCCCCTCTGGCCTCCATAGCCCACCTGATGCGCTACTCCGTCAGCGTGACCGATGATCGCGCGTCGTTTGCCAGCCGCGAACGCTTCCCTGATGCGAAACGCTTGCTGGTGGGTGATATCGAAGAGACGCTGCGCAAATATCCCATCACCCCACGTACCCACATTGTCCTTGTCACTCGCGCTCATGCGCACGATGTACAGGGGCTGCGCGCCATCATCGACTCTCCTGCCGCATATATCGGTATGATCGGCAGCCAGCGCCGCGTCTGGGCCGTCTTTAAACTCCTGCACGAAGAGGGAGTTCCCGCTGAAAAACTGCTGCGTGTGCGCGCTCCTATCGGTCTTGACCTCGGTGGGAGCACGCCAGAAGAGATCGCTCTCTGTATCATGGCGGAGATCACTATGCTGCACCATGGTGGGACAGGCCTCGCCATGTCTGAGTCGCTGCGTGCGCGCTATGTAGAACGGTTGAAGAGGTCGGACCAGGAGGCGGAGCAGTAGTTGCCGGGCTGGAATAGCATTGTGAACGGACTTCTGAGATGAAGACAGATTCGTAGCAGAACAGCCAGAATTCACCTCTCTTCTGTGAAAGAATAGAGATTCTGAAGATTAGTCTTGACACAGCCCTTATTATCTTGTAATATCATTAGTATACTAAATATTAGCACACTAATGATAAGTTTATGGAAGAAAAGCTATGACATTCCGGTCAGAAGACCACCTTGGATACTGGCTATTCTATGCTCAGCGCAGTGTCGCGTATGCCTTCTATGAAGCGTTGAAAGCGTGTTGTATAGAGCATGATAAGCCGTATGTCATCACACCTCCTCAATGGGGTGTGCTGTCTCTTCTACATGAGCAAGATGGGCAGACGCTTGGCACGTTGAGTCAGCAGCGTGCAATCGATGCGCCTACGATGACGGGCATTGTGAAACGGCTGGAACAGAACGGCCTGGTTGAGCGTAAACATGACCGCGAGGACCGCCGCCTGGTGAAGGTCTATCTTACTGATGAGGGGCGGGACATCATGCGATTCTTGCCCGAGGCTGTAATTGAGTTTTCTAAGATCATGGCACAGGGTCTTTCTGAAGGTGAACTGCGCGATTTACAAACAAAACTCCAGCGCATCATCTTCAACGTATCCTTTGTTGCATCACACACAGGCGACCGTTTTGGCTTGCTGCCCCCGAATTTCCCGCGTGATCAGCAAGAGTATTCACAGGAATGTTCAACGGACCAGGCAGCTGCATTCGGGGAATGAAGAAGGCACCAATAAGGAAGGAATATATGAGTAAAGAAGCTACACAAGTGACAACAAGCACAGCACAGACAGGTGGAAACTCTATCCCGGCCATAGAGATCAAAGAACTGTGTAAGTCCTTTGGCAAATTTCAGGCCGTTGATCGTTTGACACTGACAGTGCGACAGGGCGAGATTTATGGGCTGTTGGGACCAAACGGCTCAGGCAAAACAACCACTATCAATATGATCAGCGGTCTGAGTGTCCCCACCAGTGGCGAAGTACGAGTTATGGGTTATGACGTTCGACGCAATGCTCGCCAGGTGCGCCAGATACTCGGTTCCGTGCCACAGGAAACCGCGCTCTACGAAGAACTCTCCACCTGGACAAACATGGATTTTCATGCTGATCTCTTCGGTATTCCCCGTAAAGAAAAGAAAGAGCGCATCACCATACTACTCGAACTGGTGCAACTATTCGATCGCAAAGACTCTCGCGTCAGCACCTTCTCTGGTGGAATGAAGAGGCGCCTGGCTCTTGCACGAGCGTTACTACATGATCCCAAACTGATCTATCTTGACGAACCAACGCTGGGTGTGGATGTCCAGGCCAGGCGGGTGATCTGGGACTATATTCTTTCGCTGCGCGACGAGGGCAAGACGGTGTTGATTACCACGAACTACCTTGAAGAAGCCCAGGCACTCTGCGAGCGGTTAGCAATTATTGATCACGGCAAATTGGTGGCTGAGGACACCCCCGAACATCTGAAGCAGACCTATGGCGGGAGTGTCATTGAGCTGGAGACCGTGAAGCCAAGCAAAGCTGTCGACGCATTACGGGCCATCGAAGGGGTCAAAGAGGTGACTCAGGATGGTGCGCACCTGAAGATTACCACGCAGGGCATGTATAATATCGCTCCGCAGATCATCACCATCCTTACGCAGGAAGGGGAGATCAGGGATATTGTTATTCGCGAACCCAACCTTGACGAAATATTCCTGTATTTAACAGGGACGGCATTACGAGATTAAGGTTGACCGCGAGGGTCAACCCTACTATATACGCCCACCCATCAGCCGCATGTGCGATGCGCAGCATCGCAAGGTGTATGGTCAACCTGGTGGGGTGATGGGGTCAGCAGCGATGAAAGGAAGTGCATAGCATGCTAGCAACATCTGGCTATACTCTACGTGTCATCTGGGCATGTATGAAAAAGGACATTAAAAGTGCCCTGACCGAACGGGTTTTTACCATTGTCAGCGTTTTTGTCCCTGTAAACATCCTTATTCTGCTGAGTTTATTTGCCATCTCTGGGGGCCAGGCGCCCACAGCCGTTGTAATGAATGATACTGGCCCATATGCCAGGCAGTTTTACAACTCTATGAGCCATGCCCACTCCTTCATTTTGCAAACCGCGACTGCGAGCGACGCGGAAAGCCTGATTCAGAGAGGAAAAATTGTCGCGGTAGTCACAATACCAGCCGATTTTGATACGCGCATCCAGCAAAACCAGCCGGTACAGGTGCGCGTGGATATCAACAACCTCAACACCGATTTCACCAATGACATTCGCCGTGCCATACCGCTTTCCATCACCACTTTTTACGCCAAAGCCTTACCAGACCTGGTAACGATTACGCCCAATGAAACCGATCAGTACCCGCAGGATACTGGATATATACCTTATCTGACAGTCTCAATTCTGGTTGTCGGCCTGTTGCTCGCAGGCATCTTGCAGTCGGGTACTGCTTCGGCGCGTGAGTGGGAGAACGAAACGATCAAAGAACTACTGCTTTCTCCGGCCAGTCGTTGGGCTATCATTGCCGGAAAAATGCTGGCAACTTTTGTCATGAGTATCGCAGCAGTGATTGTGGTGCTGTTTGTACTGATCTTAATCATAGGGGTGCAGCCGGTATACTGGGGTGAGGTTATCGGTTACACCTGCCTATGCCTGCTCATTTTCATTGCCTGGGGAGCGTTTTTAGGAACGGTGCTGAAACAGCGGATGCCGGTTATTGCACTCTCCTTTGGTACATCCATTCCCCTCTTCTTCCTGAGTGGCGCATTTGGACCGATTTCCTTTACCACTCCGGCAATTCAGTTCATCGCCAAGATCTTTCCCATCTACTATGCCATTGTGTTGCAGCAGCACGCCTTTCATGGCTTTGATCTCAACACGTACGGCACGAGCATCAATGCCTTGATTCTTGCTGTCTATGCTGTGGCGCTTATCTTCCTGGCCGCCATTGTTTTAAGGCGCAATACTCTTGCCCACTAATCTGAGGAGAAGCATATGCTATTCACATTCTTTCGCTCTATCTGGGTCATACTCAGAAAAGATCTACGCGTCTGGATACGCCAGCCTGTAACATTAGCGGCGACGTTTCTTCCGTCTATCTCCTTTTTGTTGGTGGGAGCGCTTGGAGCCGCCGCAGTTGGGCGCAGTCCTGTTGCGCTGGTTACCCTGGATACCGATCCCAAAGGGATGCAAATGGCCCAGATCTTTCACAGCGCGGACGTTTTTCGAATCACCGATGCGACTCCACAACAGGCGCGGGACCTCTACAATAAGATCGACGTGGCCGCTATCATCACTATCCCGGCTGACTTCACCCGGCGCGTTGATGCCCATGAGAGTGCGCCTATTGATGTCACCGTCAACAATCTCAATCTTGACTTTACCAATGATATCCGTCGCTCCGTTCCCGATGCCATTACGCAATTTTACAAGGCGCAGGGCGAGAAAAGCCCTATTAAGGTTACCATGGATGAACATGATTTGCGGCAGCGCGATGTGCAGCTATTCGAGTATAGTGTAGTACCCACCATCGTTTTGCTGCTTAGCATCAGTGGGCTGATTAATGGTGGTCTCTCGACCGCTCGCGAGTGGGAGAGCCGCACCGTCAAGGAACTGCTGCTATCCCCTGTCTCAAGAGCGGCCATCATTGCCGGGAAGGTCTTTGCCAGCTTTGCGATCACGTTTTGCCTGGGGACATTTGTGTTGCTACTGGGATATGCTCTTGGCTGGACGCGGCCAGAGGGCATCTACTGGTTGAGTGCCCTGCTCGCCATTGCGCTGCTCTCTCTTTTTAGTTCAGGGCTTGGTGTCGCTGTTGGAGCTGCGTTACAAAGGATTCAGGTTGTGATTGCTGTCTCCATCAACGTCGCAATCTACCTGTTCTTCCTGGCTGGGGGAATCGGCGTTCTTGCTTTTGAGCCTCAATGGCTGCAGAATATCGCCATTGTTGATCCGCTGACCTATGGGAGACATGCCATGGAGATGGCCATATTCTATAGCTCTTCTGACCTCTTTGGTCTCGATATGACCATACTTGCCCTCTCGGCCCTGGTTGCTGTGGGTGTAGGTGTACTCTCTATGCGCCGTGGAATAGTCGTTTAGGAACTCAATTCAGTTCATTAGCCCCCAGGGTTTGGCGCGGCGGCGGGCTTTCTGCGCCTCCTGGGAGTTGCCTAGTATTTCATAGACATCCGCCTTCAACGACCAGGCGCGGCTGTAGCTGCGATCCATCTCTGTCGCTTCATTCAGCGCGTCCAACGCTGCCTTATTATGCCCCAGGCGAATCAGGGCCTCTGCCTTGTTACACCATGCTACCGCGCTTCTTGGATTCACCAGTAGCGCGTGGGTATAGGCATCGACAGCGCCGGAGAAAGCGTACAGGCAGGAGCGTGCATTCCCAATGCCGTTCCACGCCTGGAAACTCTCGCGATCATAAACCAGTGCCTGTTCATAAGAGGAGAGGGCTTCTTCAGGCATATTCATATCAAGCTGCGCGTCGGCTTTGCCATTCCATGCCGGCACATAGTGCGGATCAATCGACAATGCCCGCTCGAAATGTACGAGGGCCTGCTGGTACCGTTCCAAACGATTTAATACGAGACCCGCGCTAACCCATGCGATTGCGTTGCCGGGGTCAATCTCGGTCGCCCTTTGATAAGCCTCCAACGCCTTTTTATAGTTGCCCTGGTTGTAATGTGTTGTCCCCTTGCCATTCCAGGCATAGAAATTGCGCGGATCCATGCGCAGAGCTTCTTCATATGCCTGTAATGCTTGAGAATATCGTTGCTGCTTTCTCAGCTCATCACCCTCAAGGCATTTCTCACGCACGGTGCTTGTGTTTACCTGTGCACTTATCCCTGACTGCCCATCGACCATACGCTCTGTTGCATAGTTCTTTCCTCCCACTTGAATAACAGGTAACGCGGTGTTTGAGGTACCGCGCGCGGAGGGTAAATTCACAGGATTGGCTGGAGGCGTTATATGTACCCTGGTGCCAGGAAGACATGCCAGGTCGAAAGCCTGCATAAACTCCAACATACTAGCGTATCGCTTTTCTGGGCGAGACGCCAGAGCGCGTAATACTACTTTGTCCAGAGCTGGAGGCAGGTCGGAGTTTAATTGAGAAGGGAGTAGAATACCGCCTCCCTGCGAATCGAGTGGATGATAGCCTGTCAGCATCTCGTACAACACGACCGCGCAGCCATATTGATCGCTACGTGGATCGACAATGCCGCTTGTCTGTTCAGGTGCCATGTAGCCCACCGTCCCGCGCACGGTAATCGTCTTTCCTACCCGCGCGCCAGGCTCCAGGGAGCGGGCAATACCAAAATCCGTGATTACCAGGCGATTATCTTCTGGATGAATCAGGATGTTCTCAGGTTTTATATCGCGGTGGATGACCGGACGAGGCCGCGTGTGCGCGTAGTGGAGAGCGTTGACAAGCTGGTGAAAGTTATTCATTGTCTCAGAAGCGGGCAGAGGACCACCTGCTTTTGCGAGCCGTGTGCGCAGAGAGCCGGCGGTGTAGAGAGGCATTATCAGGTAGACACTGGGACCATCCTTGCCATAATCAAGCACGGGCGCGATGTTGGGATGGTCAAGCGCCGCGGCAATACGCGCTTCGCGCAGAAAATGCTCGTGTTCGGTTTGCGTCGTTTTACTGGGCAGCAAAACCTTAATCGCGATGCGACGAGTAAGATTCTGATCGACCCCGTGAAAGACCGCCGCGTAGCCACCTTTACTAATCAGGGCATGTATATTGTAGCGACCAGCCAGTGCAGTGTTCAATAAAGGTAGCGCACACGCCCGACAAAATAGATCGCTGTCCCGATTCTCATAGCCGCAGTCAATCTGATCG
>Ga0137380_10003761_pt1 | contig 13225 bp, 9 predicted proteins | sample SagtaG_17_FD_104809 | JGI IMG/M metagenome (GOLD analysis project Ga0137380, IMG submission 104809) | Vadose zone soil microbial communities from Sagehorn Ranch, Mendocino, California, USA - Sage2_L_100_16 metaG | ecosystem: Environmental > Terrestrial > Soil > Vadose zone | place: USA... | reverse complement strand
CGCGACGGGCTCGACCCAATTGAACGGACGCTCGTGAGCGGGTCGTCCTACGTGACCGCTGTCTGCCACGCGAACTCCTATGCCGCAGACCGGCTCACGCGTGAACAGGCGGCTGGCGTGCTTGCCAGCGGCGTGCACCTGCGCCTTGACGACGATTGGCAGGGAGGAGGCATTTGGCGCGCTGAGCACGTGGTTGATCGCGATCGATACTCGCTCAGAACAGTGCCGCCCATCCTCCCGCTCGGGCTCGGGTACGCGGAGGCCTGTGGAGCTGGGGAGGCGACCGAGCCAGCATTGGCTGACGAGCAGCCTATCGCGTCGAGCCAAACTGGCTTCCGGGTCGCGCTGACCCTCCGGGACCGCGCGTTGGGTCGGTTGCGCCTCCCGGGAGCGGCTGCCGAAGTGTTGGCATCAGGTGTGGTTGACGTGGTCATCCGGCACGGTGAGATCCGCGACCGACGCCAGGTCGAGCGGGATGGTTCGACCCTGCTCGGCGTCGAATACCCGTGGGATCTCCATCCGGGGATCATCCTGCACGGCGCTATCGAGGCAAGCGGGAGCGTGGTACGGATTCGCACTGAGCTAGTCACGCCTCCGCTCCGAGCGTCAGATGGAACGAGTTTCGATTACGGCACGAACATCGCGGTCTACGAGCGCGAGATGAAGCTCACGGAGCTATCGCGTGAGGAAAAGCGCGCCGCTCCTACGTTGACAGAGCTCATCAACCGTGCTTTCCAGTTGCGCGGCCGCGTGAGTGACGGTTGGCGTGTACTGTCACTCGTTGAACTTGCCACCATCCTGTTCGGGCCCGGCTGGAGGGCGGTCGACACGCGTCCAATCGCCGACACCTTGGCCAAAATGGATGTCGAGCGCAATGGTGCTGACTACCTGTGGCGGGCGCGGGTCACCCAGCGAACCAGCGCGTCCGATCGTTCACTGCTAGCCTCCTACGGTGCTGCAAAACCGCGCGGACGTCTCCATCGTGCTGTGCGTCGCCATTGGGTGCCAATGCACCTTCGCCGCTACACCAAGGCATCCCCCGAGAAGCGTCGTACATATGCCGAGGCGCGCCTCAAGTACGGAATGCACGGGGTCCTGCCTGAGTTGCTACCAGCCAACTGCACCTGGGTCGCACCATATGACTGGGGCTATGACGTCGAGGTGACACTCCGTGGGGTACACTTCGACGAAGAGACTGACGAAGGCGGGAGGCGGCCGGTCGTGTTCGAAACGACAGCCGAGTAGTGATGACACACAAGCAATCATCGCCATCTCCATAAGCATAGAGGATCCGAAGTCCACAGATTTCGAAAAATCCGTTTTCTCACTTGTCCTCCTCGTCGAGATCGCCCGCATTCCCTCTCTTATGGTAGCGTTTACAATAGTTCTGGATATTGACCTCTATTGTAAACAAACGAAATGTCAAGTACAGTATAGTGGTCTCAATTTTGATGAACTAAAAAGAACGGACTGTCAAGTTCTTGTGACCATCTATGAACCAGTCAACCAAACAGAACGAACATTTGACTGTTTGACCTGTTTAGCGAGGTGTTTGGGCAATATTCTATAGAAATGTGTGGCATGGAGAAAGTTTGCAGAATTACATTACCAGGTACATGGATCTCAGCGAGAGTCCTCGAACAGATATTACAGCGCTCTCAGAATTGCTTGGCCTACGATGACATGCCTTTGATAGTAATATTCCATAAGCGATGTAAAATAATGGTTGATGCTGCTGCCCGTTTGCTCTCACTCGCAAATCAATTGACCTCCAGGAATCGGCCCGTCACATTTGCATTCGATGGTATCTGGAACGAGGCCATGGGCTATCTGGCACGGATCAATTTTTTCAATTTGTTATCTGAACAGGTAAAGGTTGTACCGGAGCGTCCTGACGATCCCCTCATTAACTTCTATCAAGACAACAATCATAACCTTGTAGAGTTCATTTCAATTCATCCAAGCGAGCAGGAAGCCATTCTTTCGGTCCCTCGAAAACTAACCGATGCTCTCATTCTGGCAATGGATGCACGTCCTGATATTCAACAACTCCGCCATACAGCATTCACAATTTTTGCGGAATTAATTGACAATATTTACAACCATAGCCTGACAACACTGGATGGATTCGTTGGTTTACAAGTCTACCGTGCTGGCGTTGAAGTTCAAGTCGTGGTCTCCGACAGCGGTGTAGGGTTGATACAAACTGCTAGACAAAAGCTCCCCTCACATGAAAGAATGAAGAGCGACATTGAACTCATCACTATGATATTCCGCGAAGGGGTTCCATGGGACGGAGATAAGCGTGGGCTCGGACTCAAGCAGTGCGCTGCCAAAGCGCTCAAATTTAATGCCAGAGTCAACGTTCGCCTCGCTAACTTTAACCTAGAACTCGCCCCTACAGAACGTGGTTATCAGGTTTCGGAGAAGGAGTGCTCTTGGAATCTCCCCTTCCTGCATGGCACACATATCTGTTTTTATTTCCCCTTGACTTAACTCCATTCATCTGCTACACTAAAGGCAATGAAGGAGAATTGTATGCAGATTACACTACGCGATTATATGCCTGGACCTGACGGATGGGGGTACATTATGGGCCGACAGGTACACGAGAAACTCCGGGCAGTCGTTGAGTCCCATCCTGAGGAGATGGTCTTCTGTATATCGCTCTCTGGGATAGAGCACACAGATGCCTCCTTTCCCCGCGAGAGCGTTATCGAACTGGCCAGAAGCAACCGTGGCCGACGCGGCTTCTGCTTGATAGAAGCAATCGATCCAGATCTCCTTGATAACTGGGATGCGGCTGCCCTGAAAAGAGAGCAGCCACTGATAGTATGGCAAGGTAATAAAGCTCATATTTTGGGACCCCAACCCGGGGAGGGCTCTCGTGAAATGCTCAATTATGTGCTCTCGGTACCTTCTACCATTACCAGCGAGACTGCACAAAACCTCCACTTGAAAGTACCAAATGCGAGCAACAAGCTCAAACAACTGTGGCAAGAAGGATATATCTTACGCCGTGAACGGACAGCAACCAGCGGGGGTGTGGAATTTGAATATTATCGCATCAAATAATTTTTTCAGGAACCGTTCACTGATACTAGTGAAGGAGAATGCATAGATGGAAGATATTCCACGCAAGAGTATTCGTCTTACTCAGCACGAGCTGACAATCCACCTCATAGCAAGTGGGTTGGTTCGTTTATCTGAACGTGTTCAACGAGGAGAGCCAATTGCCTATCCCTATCCAGTAGCTCTACAGCAAGGCCTCAACCGACTTCTCGTCGCCTGTATGCAGCAAGGCATCACACCGGTACAGGGAATTTCAGATCTGCTAGATTGGTGTCGTCGTCCCATTCACTCCTGGGGATTAAGTCTTGATCTTGATGAAATCGATGAAACAGATATGTTATTAGATGATCAACTACCAACGCGCGTGTGTGAAGACTGGGCCTGTGCAAGTCCGGATGTAGAAGCAGAATTGAGTGAACAACGCATCATGCGCAGCGTCTTAACCACCTGTCGTGCAGCCAATGCCCAAAAAGCGTACGTTGAATTTCGCAAGTTGTTGATCAGCAGCCCCGTTCTTACGCTTCAAGAGTTGCAGCTAAAGCGCTCTTCTCCAGATCTAATTTTGCTAGCAGAGCACTTGCGTGAAGCGTATATAGAGGCTCCTTACAGTTGCCTCGTCGATGATCGCTTCTATTGTTGTGCTACCTGCCATAATTTACTGCTACGCACAAACGGAGGTGTATTGACCTGTGAGAATGAACGATGTAGGCAGGTACAAACGCGAGTAGCACAACGCTCATATGGAGTTGAAGAGAGCATCTTTTGGCTGCGGAGAGGACTACGACGCTTCGTTGCTGGGCCAGGAAAGTGTGAAATGCACCTGTATGAAGAGCTCATGAAGGAGGTGGGATTGACAGTAGAGCTCTGGCCGATGTTCGATGCCTACGATCTTCGCCTCACCTTCCCGGACCGGGATGTTTGGGCCATTGATGTGAAGGATTGGACGAACCCTTTTCTTTTAGCGCATCGCGTCGATCCCATCCCAACCACCCCTCCATGGACATGGGCTTACTTCGTTTTTCCCGATGACCGGCGTTCGCAGCGCTCTGACTATATCCGCGCTTTTCGCAATCATTGCCCTTTCGTCGGCAAACACAGCAAAGCGAGAACCAGCGCTTGCTTCGTAAGGGATCTTCTATCAGCAGCGCGCAAAAAGCTGCGAGGCTTACAGGGAGTCTATCATGCGTAACACCTATTCCTGGAAACAGGGAATCCTAAAACAACTTCGCCCTCAGTGGACAAATGATGCAAGCCTTTCTCCTCAGGCGTGTTGCGATGTCGAGCTCGGGCTCTACGCTCTATTGCGTTTATTGCCAGGAGAGCAGGCCAAGGCGCTCTGGGTATTATTGATAGGATATCCTTTCGAACTCCCCCAGGCAGCACATTGGGGTGAACAGGAGCTACGTATGCGTCAGGTATTGCGTTACCTCCTCTCTCACTATAAAAGCTATCAAGGTTGGCGCCGCGCAGTTGAACGCTACAGCCACTTACCAGCACGATTGCGTCTCTATGACATTCGGCAAGATGGTTGCATTCTCTCACATGCGGATCAGGTCAGTATTGGATCTAATCGAGAGCGTATTTACGAGCAGACTTTGAGCCAGAATGTTCCATTTGCGCGCGACACAATCCACCTAGCGGGCGCAGGGCGATATCTTTGCGTAGGAGGGAAATTGACGGCAGAAGTCATTCTACCAGAAGACCTGGTGCGTTCTTGTGCTGATCGAGCATCACAAGGACACGACCTCCAGACAAAAACACAGCATCTGTCATTCAATGTTACCTTCCAAGAATTGCTTGACACGGCAAGGTGGATGGACGAAGAAACGAGCAGGCGTCAGCTTCCTTCTGCCTCTTGGTACACGAGATTGAAACGCGTGCAATTGGAAATGTTCGATGAGAGCGGGGATAATCTCTCGGCAACATCGACTCTTTCCTGGGAGGGAATGCTGCACTTAGTCGGCATGGTCAGCTCTGGAAAATCCACACTGATGGACGTGCTGGCTGTGTATGCGGCAAGGAAAGGGTTGCACGTTACGATCGTTGTCGGGGACGTAGTGAGTGCCCTGAATCGTGCACAGCTTTTCGTCCAACTCGGTATTCGCGCAGCTCCAATACTCGGTGCCTCCAATCGCGAACGCCATACGAATCGCCTCCACCGCGTTTTGCACACTGAACGCCCACTAATGCCCCTCTACCAGGATCACGTTGGATTTCGCTGGCTGAGTACAGCGTGCCCGCTTGATGGTTTGCGCAATAGCGATCAGGTGTTTGCGCTGGGCAGGCAACCTTGCCTCACGTTGACTGCAATCACAACAGTGCGAGACGACACATCAACCGGAGAAGACAATGACCAAGAAGAGGGGAACACTAAGCTCTATGCCTGTCCACTTTTTTCCGCGTGCCCCTACCACCAGGCACAGCGGGATCTCGTCGATGCCTACGTGTGGGTTGCCACACCGGCCAGCCTCATCTACAGCCGCGTTATGCAGCACTTAAACTCCGAACGAATGCGCTTTCTGGAACTTGTTTACCGGCGTACCGATCTCCTGATTGTAGACGAGGTTGACCAAGTACAAGTACAGCTCGATCTTTCATTTAGTCCTAGTCAAACATTAATGGCACGGGGATCGGAAGCGTGGTTAAACAATCTTCTGGAGCGCGTGACCCCACAATTGAGTCAGGCTGGCCGGGGCCAACTGGGAGATGAGGAGATAGATGAGTGGTGCCACGCGCATGATACTGTGCAAACGGCGGTCAATAGACTCTACGCTATGCTCCTCAAAGGCAAGGAGCTGCGTAAATGGATCGAACGAGATTACTTCACAGACTGGTTTCTCTTCGAGCGTATTGCTGGGGAGATCAGCGGAGTACCACAGCATACTCCACCCCATCAACGTGCAGAACATCCAGTTTACGCGCACCTCTTAAGTGCCTTTGAAGAGTATCTGACAGATCCGCTGGGGACGACAATGTCACCTCCCCTGGCTGATTTCGCTCGGCAATTGCTCACTGTTGCCGATGTTGCCAGAGTACAAGAACGCATTACAGAGTGGTTACGTTCACAACCGAACCTAGATGGATCAGACCAAGAATTGTCGGAGGAGGCACAACGCATTCAATTCGCTCTTGTCGTCGCGATACTTGCCAATCGCCTTGATTTCCTCATCCGAAGATGGAAGCAAGTAGAGGAGGAACTAAAGCTTGAGGGGGGAGGGACATTACTCTTCCATCGTCCTCCAGAAGATTACACTGCTCTACTGCCAGAGGCTCCTATGGGCAACGTACTGGGCTTCCAATACCTGCGTTCGACGGAAGACAAGGATAATCCGGGTGATCTGCGTTTCTTCCGTTGTGCAGGAGTGGGCCGTTGGCTACTGCTACACCTTCACGATTTACTGGCAGATGAGGGGATCAGTGGGCCGAACGTCCTCTTGTTATCAGGCACAAGTTGGGCTGGAGGAATTTCACCGAGTTACCACGTACAGGTACCAGTCCGAGGTATCTTACGAGCACCTGAAGAAGAAACCACAGCCATTAAAGCAAGTCGATTCCGCTTCGATCCATATTATGACGAAGATCAAAAGCCCATCATAGTTTCAGGCAAAAAAGGGGCCCCAAGAGAAAATGCATTGAAGGACCTGCTTTCGCATCTGGCTCGTCCTGGTGGGCTGGGAGGACTGAGCAAGTTGGAGCGGGAAAAAAGTGCGCTGCCGAACAATCGCCAACGTGTTCTTTTGCTCGTTGGGAGCTATGCAGAAGCCAAATTAGCACGGATGCACCTTGAACAACTCCGTCCCGATTGGATTGGACAGGTCCTCAACCTAGTACCAGACGATGACGATTTTGAGAGTGAGTGGCATGGGAGAGTAACCGTAAAACGATCATTGCAGCGGGGAATGGTGCATCAACTTGCGAGCACCGATGCATGGGTACTCGTCGCTCCCCTCTTATCAATCGAGCGAGGACATAACATTCTGAATGAAGAGAACGCAGCAGCTATTGGGGCAGCTTTTTTCCTGGTACGTCCTCATCCACGTCCTGACGACATTGGACACGCGATCCATGAAATCAACCGCTGGGCTGTAGAGCGATATCCCGATGCGGAGCAAATAGCACGGAAACAGGGGAAAATTCAGGAGGGAGCCGAAGCTGAGTTGACGGTCGATGATATCGGGCGTGCCTTTCGCAACGAGGCTTTCAGATATTGGCGCCATCTGCTACGCCTTCCGGTCGTCTACAGCTCTTTGCCCGAGACTGAACGCAAAGCCTTTCTCTGGAACCATCTGGTTGTTATCTGGCAGGTCATTGGTAGGTTAGTGCGAGGAGGGAGCCCGGCACGCATTTACTTTTGTGATAGTGCCTTCGCGAGGCATTCAGCGCTCCAGTTAGAAGAATACGATACAGTACCAACCAGTTTGATTGTCGGCATGCAACAGATCCTAGCGCCGTATTTTGACACGGGCTCCCCGTCTCAGATACCACTTCAGGATCGGGTTATCGCACAAGTGCTTTTTGGGCCAATGTACGAGGCCCTTATGACTATAGAGGAGTTAAATTATGTCAGCATATGAAGAATTACGTACCCTTGCCTTTCGCTTAGACGATACGGTCAAGACCTTACCGTTCACGTTCTACCAACTCCACTTTCCCGAAGAGTGGAAGAGAGTACTGAGAGAACTCCAGGCAGAAGCAATCGGACGTGACAGCAACTCCATCCGTTTGCCGATGGCGACATTAAACGCAGCCCTAAGAGCCTTGGTACCTGATCTTATTTATATCGCTTATGATGCTGATAAAAAGGAGCAGAATCCCCTGTCTCCCCGTCCATGGCTCTACAGTGAGACCGAGATCGATCCAGAGGCGTTGATCATCATTATCCACTCGTGGATCCGCGTTGCATTTTCAAAAGCGCCCTCCGAGAGTCGCCAGGCGGCACTAGCGAGTATCAGAGCGAAAGATCTTGTGTGGCTAAGGGAGCTCGTTGATCTGGCTCAATGGACGATGCGGGAGAATGGCACAGCGGCTCCTACCCGTGGCGATACTTTTGTGCTGCTTCCCCATCTTGTTGCTGCTAAGCTTAGCGAGCTAGGTGTCTCTCTCGCCTACGGCGCGGAACAACTGCACTTTCGACGAGCTCCCCTTTCGTCAGGGAAACAGGGAGCTGAGCTGGTTTCATGGCCTCCAATAGCATACGAAAGCACTAAGAAACGTTGGTATTACTCGATTATCATAACCTTCACAGTCCAGACAGTCCCTTTTCAGCCATACCCAGTAATGTATTGTGAAATTGGAGTGAGGTGATGGGCTGGTTCTCCCATCAAAGAATTGCGGAGGGGCAACACAAGTGTGTACCTGCTCACAAGCGTTCCCTGGATAAGAGGGTTGCGCTATTCCCCAAGTTTCAGTGTTGCCCCCCTTGAGAAATCCTTTACAGTCTCTCACGATACTCAGCAGCAAAAACCGTATGCCCAAAAATTGCAATGGGGGAACGGCTTGACCGAGCTGATACACGATATCCAAATCCAAGAACTTATACCTGAGCCAGAAGCACTCATTGGCAATCCAGAAGCGTTCCTCAACTTAGAAGGACAACAAGCCGTCACAGCCGCAGTTGTTTATCGGAATGGAATGTTACCAGACCACCGGGCGGGGCCGGGATTGATGCCCGGTGACCGAAGAGACCTTGCAGAAAAGATTACCCAGTTTGTCTCGCCGACATTGATCTTTACTGATGCGCCTAAGAAAGTGCAGTATGTATTCAAAAAGCTCAGTAACCCTTTTTTTACGAAAGAGTCGTTTGCGGAGCGGCGACGGCACATCGCACAAGCAGTCGGGGATATTCTGACGCTTGAAATCTGGCACCAGCCAGATGGTATAGAAAATATTCTTGTGCGGACGATTTGCGACGAACTTGGTCTGACTCCTCTAGACACCGATGCCAATACCTATACATGGGCGACAAAGGAATTGACAGTCACTATACAAAAACACAGTTTGGGTGCCTTAGGAGAGTCGCTCAATATAGAGAACACAAAAGGAAGAAGAAGAGAACGTCTTCACGCGGCAATTACTGAGCGCATAAGAGATGTTGAAAAACATCTTGCAATTGTGCCCAGTCTAGGAGCCCATGCCGCCTTTATAGAGCTCGCCGATGCGCAGGGTTTTAGAGGTGATGCCGATCCCAAATATGCTTTGAGGCTGGGATTTGCCATTTGTGGACGTGTAACCCAATTTATTACACCCCCTGGAGACGAACGCGACGATGTGGACAACCGAGCCAAGCAGGCGTTTCTCGACCTGTTGAGACAGTCGGGTGTCTGTCTTCAACTGCCTCAGACGTTACCTTTGCCAAAGGTGGAGAAACAAGCAGGCAAGGGCATCGAACAAGTTCAACCGCGACAGCCAGGCCAAATTCATTATGCTGCCGTTTGGTCGATCAAGCAGAATGCTTCCGGTAGTCACACACGCAAGCAACAATGGCTTGTGGTGCTAGTTCATATCTCTCCAGAGGGCCAAATACGCGCTATCTCTCCCGGAATGTTGGGATGGGAACCGTATACGCGGGCATTGCAGTCAATTGCAACGCAACAAATCAAAGGCGGTTATCCCAGCACACCTCAACAAATGCTTGCCTTTATCAAGGAGAAAATCGAAGAAGACATTGCCCCATTAGGAGAAACGCTGATCCTCTGCCATGCCCAAAACATACGAGCGATCTGGCCCTGGATTGGCAACAATCAAATCACCCACGAGGGAATCGCCTTTGGAGGATCATCTCAGTCTGCAATCACTATACCAGAACTACATATTGTGCGTATCAGGAGCGGTGATGCTGAAACACCCGAATACTATGCCCAGAACGGCACAAAGGTGGGGTTTACGCGTGGGCTGTTTAGGATGAGTGAACAAGTTTTTGCAAGTACACAGAGCAACCCTCCTCAGTTCAAAATTAGAAGAAATCTTTCCAAAGCCCCTCGGTCCAGCGAGAGTGCCCAGGCTGCCGCAACGACAGCCTGGAACCCAGGTTTATACGAACTGACTGTAATTTCTGATACAAGGTATGACGCTTGGCAGTGGGCGGCACTGACTCATGAGCTTCGCCAAGCCTCGCTGCATTATGCTGAGGCAACAGCACTTCCGTTTCCCCTACATCTGGCAAAGGGCATAGAGCAGTACGCGGCCCCGCTAAGCGAACAACCAGGTGAAGATGCAGAAGAAAATGCTGAAGAATGATCAGGGCGAGAGGACATATCGGAGTTGAAGGGGAATTAGTAAGAGTTGCTTTCCTCGGTAGCGAAAGCATCCATTTGCAGAAACCCCGAGCGAAAGCTGCTTACACCCGAATAAAATACAGGAGTCAATTTTATTTCTCTACACCGAGAACATCTTCAATCAGCTAAGCTGATTAAACATTCAGCATACTTGCCAGATTGCCGAGAGTTATCGTGTTAGTTTGGATAGTTTAGGGCCATCAAAGCCATATGATACCTGACTGAAAATGGTACTTTTAGATGTACAGGAATGGGGGTCATTATAATGGAAAGAAATCAGCCTTACGAAAACACTTATGTCTCTGGGATCACCATTGATGGGCATTGGACTCCCCTGCACCCTGTCAACTTTCATGTTTGTCCTGGGCCCAGAACAGTACATTATGGGGAGCTCGAGTTGCTTCAGTTCAGCACTTATGGTCACAAGCTGAATGATGTGGTGAGTTTTTTTAGTCGTTAGGCGCGGTTGTATTCTGGCGTTTGAGCGTAGGGGAGGTGGACTTGGAGAGGGAACAGCGAGCATAATCCGCCTTCTTTGGCCTGACGATGTACTATAAATAAAATACGGGGGCGCTCTTTGCTATTGAGACGAATATGCCTGTCGTTTCATTCTCCCCCACCCAAGAATGTATCGACCCAGTTGAACGCAGCAATAAAAGCAATGTCAATCTCGGGTTTGCGAGAAATGACTGCATTAGCTATTGAGAAAAGAGTAAAAGCCTCTTCTCTTCTCTCAACCTGACGCCACGATCGTTGGATCACGTACAATACGTGGTGCCAAGGTACTTGTACCCCTTCAAGCCCCCTCTTGCCTCACTTCGTGTGGCATACTCTCCCTCAAAAAGCCTTATCAGACAGCCTAACTGACAGAAAAACGCTCAAGGGACGCTGTGAAATGAGTAGCGGTAATGCTTTTTAGTGCAATGAGTGGGGAAAAAGACGTTTCAATGCCACTGCGTACTACGGGTCTAACTCGCCTGCGTGTACCTTTACAAGGAGCTTCGTCCAGGCGAGGGCTTGCGGCATGGAAGTGGGTAAGGTGAATGTGTACGGAGTGTCATGATCTCCAGGTGTGCCGAGTTCTGATTCTAACCGTCTCATATCCAGGAAGCTCATAATCCTCTCAAATGGAGAACTCGCGCTCTTCTCATGCAAAGGTTGTTCTCTGGCGATAGAAGCTACTACCAATCCCATGCTCTCGCGCGTGCCAGCTTCTGACTCTAAGCGCGTCATCTCAGCTGGGCTTATTTTCCCCCTTCCGTTCAAGAGTTGGTCAGCGGTAATGGAGTTAGATGCCAGTCCTGTATTCTCACGAGCCAGCATCAGGTCCATGCTTGCAACCGAGGATGAGAAGAAAACACGGATACGATCCCTGGATATCATATGATAGAGCCTGAGGAAGCCAAACAATGCTTCAAGCGATGTCAGCACTATTGATATCCACCGCCAGGTGGTTGATTGATCTCCCTGTAATGCGACGCGATAGTACATCATACATCACCTTTCATCTCGTTGTTCCTTTGCTGCTTAAAGGACACAGAAAACCGCTCATTGCACGTGGTACGTAAACATCATGCCGCCCTCGAGGTGCTCGGCAATGTGGCAATGCACCATCCAGGCCCCAGGGTTGGACATGTCTATCAGGATGTCCACGGTCTGACCCATAGGCACGAGCACGGTGTCCTTCCAGACCAGGTCCTCGTTGCCAATCCCGTCGCGGCTCAGCACCAGGAAACGCTGCCCATGGAAGTGGATGGGATGCTGCATGGGATGATCTGAGCCCAGTTCGTTCACGATGCGGATCTTGACCTGGTCCCCGACCGTGAATGACCAGTGAATGTCCTGATTGATGGCTCCCGTAGAACGGTCCACCAGCTTCCAGAACATGTTCTGGAGCGTGGACATGCGGTTCATCATCTCCATGGTGTCTTCCCACTCGATCGCTTCCACTCTATGTCCTCCCCCATGGTGCCCCATCCCCGGCATCTCGGCAATGAGGGCAAGCGTCTTGTCGGGCGGGCGGTCAAAGTCCACCGCGATCTTGACGCGCTCAGCCTCAAGCTCAGGATTGTGTCGTAAGGTGGAGAACTCCTGTGAGAATGAGTGCTCGCCTGGCTGCTCCTGCACGCTCACCGCTGCCATGATGTACGTCCGCTCTGGCGTGCGATGCTCGAGCGAGAACTGTCCGGCGTGCTCGAAGAGGACATCGAGAATCACGCGCTCGGAGGGTGACAAGAGCACCTCCTCGATGAACTCCTCATGCTCGATCCGCCCGTTGTCGCCCCCGACGAGCTTCATGCGCGCCCCAGGAAGACGGACGTTGAAGAACCGGACGTTCGCCGTGTTCACTAGATACAAGCGCACCACCTCACTCTGGGTCGCCGAAAGCTGAGCTGACGTCTCGCCGTTCACCAACATGACATTGCCGAAGCGGCCCATCGCAGTATGGTCTGACTGAGTCCGGCTAAAGGGAGCGATTTTGCCTCCCTCCAGCAGAATATCATCGAGGGTAAGAGTGACCTCTCGGTTCACGGGCGACCAGTACGTCGCATCGGTGGGGACGACGATGATCGTCCCGTAGAGACCGAGCTCCTGCGTATAGTCTTCCCGCAGATGCGGGTGGTACCAGTACATGCCAGCATCTGGAAAACGCAGGCGGTAGGTGAAACTGCCCCCTATAGGAACTGGTGCCATCATCCCATGGTGTGCGCCCTGGGGCACCCCATCGAAGCGGTTCTCCAGGCGCAGACCATGCCAATGCACCGTGGTTTCCAGATCCGTGTCGTTGGTAAAATGGACGGTCACTTCGCTGCCCTGTGCCACCTTCAGGGTGGGCCCCGGGATCGAACCGTTGTAAGCCAGCATCTTGACGGTTGCAT
>Ga0137380_10003757_pt1 | contig 13227 bp, 11 predicted proteins | sample SagtaG_17_FD_104809 | JGI IMG/M metagenome (GOLD analysis project Ga0137380, IMG submission 104809) | Vadose zone soil microbial communities from Sagehorn Ranch, Mendocino, California, USA - Sage2_L_100_16 metaG | ecosystem: Environmental > Terrestrial > Soil > Vadose zone | place: USA... | reverse complement strand
GCAGCTCGTGACGGTAGGCCATACTCTGACTCTCTCTCCCACCCTAGTGGTCGACGGCAACGTTGGCTTCACGCGCATGAGCGAGTACGGCCAAACTCCGGACTACGGGACAAACATTGGATCGGACGTCCTGGGGATTCCGGGCACCAACAACGGTTCCGACCTGCGCAGCAGCGGTTTCCCCTTATTCGCTATCACGGGCTATGCCAACCTAGGTAACCCCGAGGGGTGGAACCCCGCTTTCCGAAATGATTGGAGCTTTACCACTTCGCACAACGTGCGGTGGTCTCACGGTAAGCATCAAGTCAGCGCGGGAACGGACATTATTCACCACCACCTGAACCACTGGCAGCCGGAACTTGGATCTGGCCCGCGCGGAGAGTTTGACTTCGGCGGCAGCACAACGGCTCTCAATGGGGGGGCCTCCCCGAACCTGTTTAACGCCTTCGCGCAGTTTGAGCTCGGACTCTTCGACGGGACGGGCAAGAGCGATCAATTTATCAAAGCAACGGCCAAGGAATGGCAGTTTGGATGGTTTGTTGGGGACCGCTATCGCATCACCAACAAGCTCACCGTCACACTGGGCCTTCGGTATGAATACTATCCGCTCATGACGCGCGATGGGGCTTTCAAGTTCGATCGCTATGACTTCACAACGGGCAATGTGTTGCTTGGCGGGATAGGTGGCAACTCCGCACACCTGGGAGTCACCACCAGCAAGAAGCTCTTCGCCCCTCGAGTTGGATTTGCGTATCAGATTAACAACGGCACGGTGGTGCGAGCGGGCTTTGGCATATCAGTCGATCCGCTGCCTCTCGCAAGGCCACTCCGCGGCTTCTACCCGCTCACGGTGGGCTCGAACTTTGCCGGGGTAAACGGCTTTGTTCCGGCGGGGTCATTGTCGCCGCTAGCTGCGCCGCTTCCGGGCGGACCTCTTCCCGTCGGTATCCCGTCCATATGCTGTCCCGACATCAGCAGCGGGACCATTCCTCTTCCGCCCCAGGCACTGGAGCGGAGCGTTGGCCCCGGCTTGCTAAAGAGGGGCTACATCGAGTCCTGGAACCTCATCGTGGAGCGGAAACTTCCAGCGAACTTCTTCTTCTCCGTGGGCTATGTGGGTACGCAGACAGTTCACCAGTTCGGTGACCTCGACCGCAACGCGTCTCTCCCTGGCACGGGTCAGGCGGGGCAGCCTTACAACAAACCCCAGTTCGGGAACCGCACGGCCAGCACTTTGTTTTGGCAGGGCTTCCTGAGCTCCAACTACCACTCCCTCCAGGCTGCCATCACGCGGCAGTTCTCAAAGGGTCTCATGGTTAAGGGCGCCTACACGTACTCGAAAGCCATCAATTGGACGGATGATGACGGGTGGGCCGGCCTTAACTGGAACGATCCCAACATCCTGCGGCGCAACCGCGCCCAGGCGGGTTTCAATACCCCGCAGATCTTCCAATTGGCATACGTCTACGAATTGCCATTGGGTAAGAACAAGCAGTGGGCGAATGGTGGCGGCGCGGCTACGAAGATCCTCAGCGGCTGGCAGACCAGCGGCATTTTCAGCGCCGTGTCCGGCCAACCCTTTGGTCTTACGGCCTCAGGGGCTTCATTGAACGCAGTAGGTCAGACCCAAACGCCCGACCAGGTCGGGCCCGCCAAGAAACTTGGCGGAGTCGGTCCCGGCAATCCCTACTATGGCCCTGCGGCATTTGCGCCCGTGACTCGCGTTGGTTATGGCAACGTAGGGCGCAATCCTCTGCTGGGACCTGGCGCCGTGAACCTGGACTTTAGCCTGTTCCGCACCGTCAAGATTACCGAACGCTTCGATTTGCAACTCCGTGTCGACGCCGCAAATCTTTTCAATTCACCACATTTCAACAACCCCAATGGCGACCTTACCAGCGGGAGCTTTATGGAAATCAATGGCGCCAAGTTCGACGAGCGGCAGTTCCGCCTCGGCGTACGTTTCTCGTTCTAATCTGTAGAACTTTAGCCCGGGGCACGGCACGTTACAGCGTGCCCCGGTATTCCGTCTCGCTTCGCCAGCCCGCAGCATGACAGTGTTTTTTCCCGTGACCGCTAAAACCCGTAGCCAAGCAGAAGCGGAGGATTTGTCGTGAAAAGATGTGCTGGCATAATCGCCGTGGCGCTATTCCTAGGGTTCGGTGCATTGGCTCAGGCTCCTCGCGAAGGCGGCTGGGTTCCTCTCTTCAATGGGAAAGACTTGACCGGTTGGAAGAAGAATGGCGACGAAAAGTGGCTCGCGGAGCAAGGGACCATCCTGTGCGAAAGCACCGCCAACAAGTACGGGTATCTAACCACCGAGAAGACCTATCGCGATTTCACCTTGCGCCTCAAGTTCAAGGGCGAGGCGGCAGGCAACAGCGGTGTATTCGTTCACGCCAAGATTACCGGCATTGACCCGCAGCATGGGCCCGACATTGAGGGAATGCAAGTAGAGGTCGACCCCAATGCGGGAAAACATACGGGCGGTCTGTACGAAAGCGGCGGGCGCGGCTGGGTGGCGATGCCCACGGCAGAGGGCGAGCAGGCGCTGAAGCCTGGCGAGTGGAATGACCTGGAAGTTTCGGTGCATGGCGCGCATCTCGTTACACAGCTCAACGGCACAAAAATTGTGGACTTTACGGATTCGTCGCCCAAATTCGTAGACGGTGTAATCGGTTTGCAGATTCATACCGGCGGCGGTGTGAGAGTGCGGTGGAAGGACATTTATATTCAGGAGCAATAGAATGCGCTGGGTGATTTTGATCAGCGGCGCGGAATGTGCCGCCAACCGGGTAAACCATGAATAGACAGAATCGTCGCGCTTTTTTGCAAACTTCTGCGGCGACAGCCTTGACCACTCCTTTCGGCAGGAGGTTTGCAGCTAAGAAAGATACGGTGGTTGCGGGCAACCCCGCAATTGAGTCCCTCAGCCCTGCTCAAAGCGCGCCCCGTGTAGCTGCCAACGAAGGCAAGAAGCCGTTGCGCCTTGGCCTGATCATCGGGATCGGCAAAGATCCGGATGCCGCCATGGCCAAGGATCGCGATCTCGGTCTACCCACAAGCCAGGTGTTTGTGGACGAGTTCGACATGGATCTTGTCGGCCGCCTTCGTCAAGCGCTCGAGAAGCACCAGATTGAGGCCACCTCTCTGGTCGTCGGAGGACCAGGAAAAGAAGTTTGGGACTTTTATCAAGGGCCGCTTACGATTGGCCTGGTTCCGCGCGAGACGCGCGCTGCGCGAATCGCCCACATCAAAAAAGCCTCAGATTTTGCCAAACAATGTGGCATCCAGGCCGTGCAGACGCATTGCGGATTCATACCGGAGAATCCCAATGATCCGGTCTACAAGGAAACGATCGCAGCGTTGCGAGAGGTGGTTGGCTATTGCAGAAACAATGGGCAGAACTTCCGCTACGAGACCGGCCAGGAGACCGGCCAGGAGACACCCATCACGTCGTGCGCGATTCAGGACGTAGGGCTCGACAATCAGGGCGTGAACTTCGATCTCGCGAACCTGATTCTCTACGGCAAGGAAATCCCGTCGACGCCATTGAACTCCTCGGCTCGTATGTCCAGGGAATCCACGCGAAGGATGGGATGTGGCCGGCGAACCCGAGGGAACTTGGCAAGGAGGTCCCCATCGGCAAGGGCAAAGTGGATTTTCCGCGAATTATCGAACGGCTGAGGCAGCTCAACTATCGCGGCGCGGTCACCATTGAGCGGGAGATTTCCGGACCGCAGCAAGTGGCGGACGTTCGCGATGCGAAGACGACATACTTGGAAAACCTGATCGGGTAGCACCGGGCGACGGGAGGAAACATGACAGGCGAAGCGAAGCGACCAAACTTCTCGAGTGAACTGGACCGCCGGAAATTCATCGGCGTGGCGGCGGCGACGGCAGGCGCAATACTCATCAGACCGAAGTTGGTACGCGGCACGGCTGCAAATTCCGCCATCCGCGTCGGTTTGCTGGGCTGTGGAGGCCGCGGTACTGAGGATGCGTCCAACCTTGTCGACACGGGCAACGCGCGCGTGGTTGCGCTGGCTGACATGTTCCAGGATCAACTGGACAATGCCCGCAAACACTTCGACGAAGTGCAGCAGGCCAAGGGCTATTCAGCAATTGATGCTTCGCAGACCTTCGTTGGTCCCAAAGCCTTCGAACAGATGGCGGCCTCCAAGGAGGTAGACGCCGTGGTGATCGCAACGCCTCCTTATTATCATCCTCAGCACCTGGAAGCCGTCGTCGCTGGGGGAAAGCATGTCTATCTTGAAAAGCCCGTGGCGGTGGACGTGCCCGGAGCCTTGAAGGTGATCGAGATCGGCAAGCGTGCGGAAGGAAAACTCAGTCTCGACGTGGGATTCCAGATCCGCGATTGTCCGCCGTTTGTTGAGCTGGTCAAGCGCATCCATAACGGAGCCTTGGGCACGATGGCTTGCGGCGAAGCGCATTATCTGGCTGGCTACATCGACAGGCCGGCCTGGCCCGATGCATCTCCTGTTGAGAAGCGCCTGCGCAACTGGGTCTACGACCGCGTCCTTTCGGGTGACATCATCGTGGAACAAAATATTCATGTCATTGACATCTGCAACTGGGTTCTCAAGAACCACCCATTGAAAGCTTCCGCGACGGGAGGACGTCTCGGCCGCCCGGCGAACGATGGTGACGTCTACGGGAATTACAACGTCGTCTTCCATTATCCCGACAATGTAGATGTGACCTTTAGTTCTACGCAGTTTGCGAAGGGCTGGTGGGACGTGACCGAGCGCTTCTTCGGCACGAAGGGCACTTCGCAATCTCCCTACACAGGCCCGCTCGGGATCTGGGGCGACGAACCATGGCAGGCGCCTCAGACGCTCAAGCCTGGCGCCGAACCGCAGGCATTCTCCGTAGCGGGAAATTTCACGTCCAATTTGGAATTCGCGGATCGCGAAAAGAAGAAAGCTTTCGTGGAAAGCATCACCAGCGGGAATTTCCATAACCAGGCCGCGAAGGGCTCTGAATCGGCGCTTTCCTGCATGATGGCCCGCAGCGCCGCATACACGGGACACGAGGTGAGCTGGGAAGAAACCATGAAGTCTAAAGAAGTATGGGATTCAAAGATTGACTTGAACAAACTGCGCTGAGGTGTGACGATGCGTCTTCCATCCCGTCGCGAGTTTCTGAAATCTTCGGTCCGTGTTGCCTGCACGGCAGGTCTTAGCGGCCGCGCTCTGGCTGACTCGCTGGTGGTCAACGTACCCTCTGAGACCCTATTATTTCCGCCAACACTTTCCATCAAGAAAGGCGTTTGGTTTGAAATGTTGCCTGCGAAGCTTAGCATCGCCGATCGCTTCAAAATGGCGCGAGACGCCGGCTTTGAAGTTGTACAGGCGCCGACAGAACCGGACGAACACAAAGCTGAGGAGATCAAGAAAGCCGCCGAGGCAGCCAACATCCGCATCGATTCGGTGATGAACATGGATCATTGGAAGTATCCATTGTCATCAAACGACCCCGCGGTTGTGGAGAAGAGTCTTGCGGGAATGCGGACCTCTTTGCATAACGCCAAGGTCTGGGGAGCAGATGCCGTTTTGCTCGTCCCGGCGGTGGTGAATCCGCAAACGTCCTACCGTGACGCTTGGACGCGTTCGCAAAAGGAAATCCGCACGCTGCTTCCGCTCGCGGAAGAATTAAAAGTGATGATCGCCATCGAAGAAGTTTGGAACAAATTCCTCCTGAGCCCGCTTGAGATGGCCAAATATATTAGTGAGTTTCAAAGTCCTTGGATAAAAGCCTGGTTCGACGTGGGGAACGTGCTCCTTTACGGTTATCCGCAGGACTGGATTCACACCTTGGGAAACAGCATCGTCAAGGTTCACGTCAAGGATTTCAAGCGCAAGGAAGATGGATACGCGTGGGTCAACCTGGGTGACGGGGACGTGGACTGGGCCGCAGTGCGGCAGGCCTTTGCCGACATAGGTTATTCTGGCAGTGCCATCACCGAGCTTGAGGGAGGTGATGAAGCCTATCTCCGTGACGTAGTCCGCCGCTTTGATCGGTTTGTCCTTGGCCGTGGTTGACCCTATGCGAAGAGTCCCGCACGATTTTGGACCGAGCGCCGAACCTCGCGCCCAGATTTAGCTGTGTTCCGCCCATCATTGATGGTTTCGCGACGGAATTTCATAGCAGGCGCCGGGGCTTTGCTCCTTCCGCGGCTGCCGGAAAAGAGAGCTGATTTAAAGCCTTCTTCCGCACTTTCCCCAATTCGTTTCAGTGAAGTTGCCCGGCGAGCCCGCCTGGATTTCGTCCTTCAAAACAACCCTACAGCCCGCAAGCATATGATCGAAACGATGCCCGGAGGCGTCGCGGCTTTTGATTACAACAACAACGGGCGGATGGACATCTTTTTCACAAATGGGGCTTCGATTCCCTCCCTGGAAAAGGACTCGCCAAGGTTTTTCAATAGGCTTTACCGAAACGACGGCGGAATGAAATTCACAGACGTCACGTCGGAGGCCGGAGTCGCGGGCGACGGCTATTCGATGGGCGTGGCCGCAGCGGACTACGACAACGACGGCTATACGGATTTGTTTGTCGCTGGTGTCTACCGCAACATTCTTTACCGCAATCTGGGCAACGGAAAGTTCGAGGACGTGACGGAGAAAGCGGCGATTAAGAGCGACAAGTGGTCCGTTGCTGCGGGTTGGTTTGACTACGATAACGACGGCTGGTTAGACCTCTTCGTCGTCAATTATGCGCACTGGACTCCCGATTTTGACCGGTACTGCGGCGATCGTGAGCGCAACCTGCGCGTGTACTGCCACCCAAAATATTTTGAGGGTTTGCCGAATACGCTCTATCGGAACCGGCGCGATGGAACTTTCGAAGATGTCACCGCAAAGGCAGGCATTGCCGCGCACATCGGCCGCGGGATGAGTGTGGCTTTTGCCGACTATGATAATGACGGCTTCACGGACATCTTTGTCACGAACGACAATTTGCCCAACTTCTTGTTCCACAATCTTGGCAACGGAACGTTTGAAGAAGTTGCCCTCCAGGCTGGTGTGGCCCTGACAAATAATGGGTTGCCTATCGCCAGTATGGGAGCGGATTTTCGTGATTTTGACAATGACGGTCTTTGTGACCTCAACGTTACGGCTCTGGCGGGCGAAACATTTCCCCTATTTAAGAATCTTGGCAAAGGCTCATTCCAGGACGTAACCCACAAGACCCGGCTGGCAACGCTTTCTACCGCGCGCAGCGGCTGGGGCAACGGCCTCTTCGATTTCAACAACGATGGCTGGAAGGACCTGTTCACCGCCAATTCCGACGTCAATGATTTGATTGATCTTTTCGGATCCACACACTACAAACAACCGAACAGTCTGTTCGCCAATCTCGGGGACGGAACCTTCCGCGATGTTTCCCTAGAAGCGGGGTTTGATCTAGCGCGAGCCCATCGCGGTAGCGCTTTTGCGGATTTTGACAACGATGGAAAAATCGATGTGGTCGTCAGTGCCCTCGGTGAGCCCGCCGAACTTTGGCAGAACGTCAGCCCCGACGCGAATCACTGGCTCGTCGTGAAACTGACCGGCACTCGAAGCAACCGCGACGGCATTGGCGCCAAGATCCGACTGGGTAATCAGTCCAATCACGTGACCACCGCCGTGGGCTACGCTTCTTCCAGCCCGTCAACTGTGCATTTCGGAACGGGCAGGCTGGAGAAGATAGACCGAGTTGAGATTCGCTGGCCAAGCGGCACAGTCCAAATGCTGCGAAATGTCGCAACCAACCAAGTCCTCGAAGTTCACGAGCCCGCAAAATAGCTTGCGCGTTCTTCGACTTCTTTAGGGAGCGGTGATCTCCGTCTCTCGCTTCGCCGCCTCGCGTGCTGCGGCAGCCGAACGCTGGATCGTCTCGTATTCGGCTAGCGTCTTTGTGGCCAGCCCGTGCTGGCCACTTGCCTGATAGGCTTGCGCGAGCTGGTAGTGCAGGCTGCCATCATCATCGGTAGGCAGCGCTGCTTTCAGATGAGGAATCGCATCCATGACTCTTCCCGCGGCGAGGTCAGCGCGAGCCAAGGATTTGTGGACGGCCAGAGATTTAGGATCGTGAATCGCCGCACGCTTGAGCAAAGGGATTGCCTCTTCTGCGCGTTGCAAAGCGAGCAACGTGTCACCTGTCAGATAATTCAACTCGGCCGACGCAGGCTGTTGCCGGAGGAGGTTTTTAAACAACTCCAGAGCTGCACTGTAGTCATGGCCAAGCTTTAGGCTGATGGCGAGCTGTCTTTGGAGTTCTGCGTCACCGGGCGAAAGCTTCAGCGCTTCATGCCACTCGCCGGCAGCTTCACTGTATTTCTTTTGATTGTTGAAAATGTTGGCCTTTAGTTGGTGCAGCTCCACGGAAGGTGGCAACTCGCCGAGCTGAGCAAACGCCTGGAGTGCCAACTCGTTGTACCCTCGCGACCGCCAGTAAAAGGACTCGGAGGTGCTGACTCCTTTTGCCGCGGTGACCAGCTCACTGTACCGTCCCGCTATGTAATCACACTCCAGCGTTTGCTTGGCGCAGTCGGGCGAAGGAAGTTGCGATTCCTTCTCCTCTTCCACGGCTGCCCAACCCGGATGTTCGGTTTGCCGATAAATCTCCGCCAGCGCCCTGTGTAAGCCGCGCAACGTTGGCTTCTCCTCTAGCGCGCGACGGTAAAGATAAAACGCACTTGAAAATTGTTGGTCCCGCAGGCGCGTTTCCGCTAGTAAGGCTAGTGAATAAGAAGATTGAGGAGCAACCTCTTGTAGCTTGTCGAAAGCGCGACCAGAGAGCGATTCGTAGGAGCGCCCCAGCCCGTACCAAGCTGGCGGATTTTCGGGATCAGCCTCAGTGAGCTTGTGGTATTGCTGCGCTGCTTCTTCCACACGGCCCAGAGAGAACAGTGCGCCTGCGAGCATTTGCGAGGCCTCACGGTTTTCCGGCTGCAAGTTCAGGACTACTTGAAGGGCCTTAACGGCCAAGGTCGTCTCGCCCAAACTCAGACGAGCACTCCCGAGGAAAAGCCACCCGGGCGCGAGGTCCGGCTTGAGCTTAACCGCCGCCTCCAACTCAGGGATGGCCTCCCGCTGCCTGCCAGCCATATCTAGGGCCATGCCGAGGTTGAGCTTTAGGCCGGGGTTGTTGGGAATGGCCCGATCTAGTTCCCGGTAGAGAGGAATGGCCTGAACGAATTTCCCTTCTGCCATCAGCTCCTTAGCTCGCTGGGACTTAAGTGCCAAGCGATCTTCCCGGGGCCAACGGGCCGCCTGTGCCGGGATCAACGCCAGGAAAAAAAGAAACAGTCTTGCAGTCTTCACAAATAGCCCCGAAGAGAAAGCTCGGAACAAAGTATAGGCCGTCTCAGTCCTCACCTTATCTACGTATTATCTACGTACTGCTACCTGATGCTACAAGGCGATACAGATGAATCGCTACGATTCGTTCACCTATCCGCAAGCCGGATTCCAGTTGCATGGTCGTTTGTCGCTCTCGAAAATTGGCGACATCAAGGTAAAGTTGCATCGCCCCATCCAGAGTCTAATCGCCACACACCAGGAAGGATGTCCTCCGCGGCCTTGCACAGGCTTGGCTGCACCAAACACTTCGTATTGATTGCAAATGCCAATGTTCTTTGCTGATCTCGCAAAGACGAAGGGAATACCACCACAGCCGCGGTCGGTTTCTCTATTCGACTCACAAGAAATTGATTCGGTAAGCGACTCAGCAAATCAAACTCGAACCATTCTTGAATCGAAACTGACGCTAACGGGTACCAAGCCGTCCACTCAGTAACGCTATAATAATGCGTCGCAAGTTCCCCTCGTGCATCGTTATGTCCAAAGTGAGTTCCGTAAGTTCGACAAACCCGAGACGGGCAATTTCATTCACAATTTGCGATTCGTAAGTTTTCTCCACCCCATCGCGGCTCTCCACCCAAAACTCCTTGCCTGAATGCGTTCTCCACGCAGCGATTTCACGCTCGGCATCCGCCGTCGTACGTATTACCTGCGCCGACTTGACTAGTGCAGTGGCTGACGCGTGGACATGGCTAAGGTATGCTGCGATTCCCAGTCCGAATAAACCGATCCCCGCAACCAGCGCCACGAGTCCTGTCCACAACCAATGACGAGTCAATCGGCCCAATTGCCCCCGATGCTTGCAGTATCTGCCCGAGGATTAGACACCACAGCGGACCGCTCGGCCTGCGAGGGTCATTAATCGCGCCGTACCGGGTTATAATGATCGGCAGGGGATTGCAGATGGCCAATCAGTACGTTGAACAGCGCGACGGCTGCTACTATGTATCCGGGACTCGGGTTTCGCTCGATTCTGTCGTGTACGCATTTCTGCGTGGTGTGGCTGGCGAATTGTTATTTCGCCCATGATTCCTCAGGATTCCCCGGCTTGCGTGTCCCTCGCCAAAACTCAGAGCGCTTTTAAAATGAGTGACATACGAGGTGGCCTTGAAACATGTTACATGGATGAACATTCGGGCTTGGCGTCGTTCCGGCGAACGCGTGACTGGCCAAATAGCAATTCGCCATAGACAGGAAGACATGTCCCTGCTCCGGCTAGAGCCCATTGGAACGAACCGGGCCGCAACCGTGGCCAGCATCGCGGATGAGGACAAGTTCCGGGCTCTCGACCACTGCGCTGGATGCGAACGATGCCACCAGGTGCTAGTCGGACCTCGTAAAGTATGACGTTTTCGTGACAGTTTTTGCGGCCCATAGAAAGAAGTCAAATTCGCATCGGTAACGTGTTGATTTTGCAAGATGAAAAAATACTTGTGGGAACTGCTCATGCTAGAGCGTCTGGTTATCACCCAGACGGTCGGGGTGAAGCTCACTTTGATTAAATCCTTTAGATTCAAGGAGTGGCGCGCCCAAGGGGACGATTTTCGAACTTTCCTCAACGATTTCGCGGCGTGTTGGGTGCAAATCAAGTTGCCAGCTGGATTGAGCCTGTGATCGGAGCTCTGGGAGAGTTTGTCTGTAACACGTGCCCCGCGGCCCGTCTGAGACCCACCAACCCTTGACTGCACGCAAAATACGTGCTACACGTATAATACGTGTAGCGGAGGAAATTATGGTCAGTAGCAAAAGAAACGGGAAGCAAAATGTAACGATCAGCCTTGACCGAAAAACAATTCAGAAGGCCAAGATCTGCGCCGCTCGGCGTTCCACTTCCATCAGCGGCCTCCTGGCTCATCAGATTGAGATACTCGTAGGAGAGGAAGAAGCATACGAACGCGCCGAGCGCCAGGCAATGACCTTGCTCGATCAGGGCTTTCACCTGGGCGGCGTAATTCGAGTGGGACGAGATGAACTCCATGAGCGCTAAGACGTTCATCGATACGAATGTTTTGATCTATGCGCATGACCAAGACGCAGGTGCAAAGCACCAAATTGCAAAGACGGTTCTCAGTGACCTTTGGAGCGAGCGAACGGGCCTTCTTAGCGTGCAGGTACTTCAGGAATTCTATGTCAACGTCACACGAAAGATTTCCTCTCCCTTGTCAAAGGATTTGGCACGCCTTGTGGTGAGCAGCTATGCAATCTGGTGCACAGAAACCACTCCAGCTGAAATAGCCTCGGCATTTCGGATCGAGGATGAGTCGCGAATCGGTTTCTGGGATGCCCTGATTGTTTCATCTGCCTCAAAAAACGGCGCGACTCGGATTCTGTCGGAGGATTTAAACGCTGGCCAAAGGATCGCTGGCGTTGTCATCGAGAATCCGTTTGTGGGCATCCGCTGAGGTCTCCAGAAAACAGGTACCGCTTTGTAAGTAATCCTGTATCCAGGAAGAAGCGGCGCGCCCAAGGGGACGATTTCAGAACTCTTTCCCGTGAGCTTGTACCAATGCCAAGTTTAGCTGTTCATCCGATTTGCATAGCATAAGGGAGTTGCCCAGCGCTGCTTGGTAAGCTAACATGGGTTAGCTAAGGAGCTGCCATGAGCATTGTCACCATTCATCAAGCCAAAACAAATCTTTCTCGACTAATTCAGAAGGCTTCCGAAGGCGAGGAAGTGATCATTGCCCGTGGGTCAAAACCCGTAGCCCGGCTCGTTCCGGTCGGAGAAGTAAAGGGTAGACGCCAGCCAGGGTCGTTGAAAGGCAAATTACAGGTTGGGCCAGAGTTTTTTGAGCCCCTCCCGGTGAGCGAGCTGTCCGGCTGGGAGTAGTCCAATTGCGCGCGCTCCTCGATACGCATGCTTTGCTCTGGTGGCTCTCGGATGACCCAGCACTAACGCGGGCCGCTCGAAAGATTATTGCAGAAACCAGAAACACGCTGATAGTAAGTGCTGCTTCGGCTTGGGAAATCGCTATCAAGGTCAGGCTGGGAAAACTGCCGACCGCTACTGACCTGGCGGCGGATTTCTCTGGCCAAGTCGAACGCGAAGGTTTTCACCTTTTAGCCATTTCCGCAGAGCATGGTATTCGCGCCGGACTTTTGCCTGGCCCTCACAAGGATCCATTTGACGGTATGCTCATTGCTCAAGCTCAGGCAGAAAATATGCCAATCATCAGCAATGAGGTATCCTTCGAAAGCTATGGCGTGCGGCGCCTTTGGTGAAACCTTCGCAGACTGTGTGCCTTCTCCAGCGCTGTACGCAACTGGATGGCTGTCAGCGAGGGTGCTCAATTCAAGGACCTGGAAACGTGTTTGAAACGCGGGTCCATTGACTTGCCGAGCGAAAGTTCTAAATCCACGAAAGGCTACTCCTCCAAATCATTTGAGGACTAAGGCTTGAAGGAAGTGGCGCGCCCGGGGGGATTCGAACTCCCGACCCTATTTGCGTCGCTTGAGAATCCGCGGCCAAACGCTGAAGTCCGCCTCCGAACCCGAAATCCCGCTGACCCTCGAACTAAAGGAACGGGCCGGCCACGACGCTCCCCCCGCCGCCGCCCTCGACCGCTTCGAACGCGAATGGAGCTGATGCTCCCGCCTACTTGAATATTGCCCTTTGCAGCTTAATGCTTAAGCACGTGCTTCTCGTCGGTCAGGTGGATACGGTTCGGCGTTCTCGAATTGGGACATGTCCGAGAGGATCAGGAAGGAACTACATGGGGGAAAAGAGAAGTTGCTGATTGACCTGGCGATAAATGACCTGACTCACCGTCCGCAGCTGATCGGCAAGCTTGGCTCTCTTTCCTCCTCAGGCGGCCACGCGGAATGAAATCCGCACGCGAGCTGGAAAATCTACCGG
>Ga0137380_10003754_pt1 | contig 13229 bp, 13 predicted proteins | sample SagtaG_17_FD_104809 | JGI IMG/M metagenome (GOLD analysis project Ga0137380, IMG submission 104809) | Vadose zone soil microbial communities from Sagehorn Ranch, Mendocino, California, USA - Sage2_L_100_16 metaG | ecosystem: Environmental > Terrestrial > Soil > Vadose zone | place: USA... | reverse complement strand
CTGGGCTCTACAGAATATCGTCAGTGACTTTTGGACTTCGCGTTTGCTCGCACGCTCGTCCCCGACATTCTGCCTCACTGCCCATTTGTGTTCCTTCGGTCGAACGTTTGCCTCCCACCCTTTCGCGCCGCCTCCTTGCGGAGACGACCTGGCGGTTCGGCTACGGTTGGCCCCACAAGCCCCCGGAGGGAACCTTTCATCCCTCCAGACCAGACCCCTGCCGGGCACACTAGGCCCGGTCCCCTGACCGGGCGCTTTTTAAAACACGCTCTTTGGCCGCGCTGCTCTTCGAGCAAATCGTCGGTGAGCGCGCGGGGCATGATGGCTCGCCGACCGGCACACCGTTTCACGTGCCGATGGCCTCCGCCAGACGCGCGCGGATAAGGCCCATCCGGGGAGGCGCGAGGCCGGCTCCGCTCACGGCGTCGGTTACATGGAACCGGTCGCGGGCCAGGCCTTGCTCGGTGCTGACGATGGCCTGGCTGATGTTGACGCCGCAGGCGGTCAACACTTGAAGAAGTTCGTAGAGCAGCCCCAGCCGATCGGGCATGGCGATCTCCAGGACGGCGCAGTCGTTCGAGCTTTCGTTATCGAAACGGATCGTGGGACGCGACGGAGCTTGCGCTGGCTGGCCCGAGGCCGGCGGTTCCTGCTTTTCCAGGTGGCGCCCGGTGATGAACGAAACGGCCGGCGGTTGGCTCACGGCGGCCTCCAACAGGCAAACCATTTTGTGCAACAGCGATTCATCCTGAATCTCGCGGCGTTCGGGATCGCAGACTTCAAAAACGTCGAGCACCACGTTGTCGGCGCGGGTATAGACCACCGCCTGAACGATGTTGATGCGCACGGTCGCAAAGGCGCCGGCCACTTTGACCAAGAGTCCTTGCCGATCCCAGTTGCAAACCAGAACCTCCGTGACGCCGCGCTCCGGGATCTGTCTCCAGCTCACGACCGGCGCCGTGCCTTCCGTCTCTGGGGCCGTCAGGCTCTGGAAAAAGGCGTGGACGGTCCGCAGGTGCAGCAGCAAATCCTCTTCGTTCACCCCGGCCCAATAGCGCCAGGGCATCCCTGTAAAATGAGCCTCCAATTCGTCCTTGTTCAACCAGGGAAGGCGGCGCTTCATCAACCTGGCTCGCAGTAAGGCGCGTTTGCGCTCCCAATCCGCGGTCGAGGCCGGTCCGCAGCCGGGGTCGGGCGATTTGTGCTCAGAAGCCAGGAGCGGCTTCGACATGGCCAGGTTCCGCGTGGCCGCTGGCATCAGGCGATTCCCACCTCTCGCGCTGAAAAGACCGGCGCTGGACTTCGGGCACGTCCGCCTTCCGCAATCCAATCGCCGATCCACTCGCGCTGGACGACGTACAACGCGCCCAAGGCGGCGGCGGACAAACCGGCAAACACCAGCAAACCGGGGCCGTACGAACCGGTCAGTTGCTTGAGCGCCCCGAGAATGGTGGGCAGAAAAAAACCGCCCAGGCCGCCCGCCGCTCCCAGGATGCCGGTGGCGACCCCGACGCGCCTTTCAAAACGCTGTGGAACGAGCTGAAAGACCGAGCCATTGCCCATCCCCAGGCCCGCCATGACCAAAAAGAGGAAGCCCACCGCGAACGGCAGCGGCGGCAGCGTCGCCACCGCGATCAGGAGCAGCCCGACGGCGGCGTAGAGGAACATTAGCATGCGGAGGCCACCCAGTTTGTCGGCTAGAAATCCGCCCACGGGGCGGAGAAAACTGCCCGCTAACACGCACAAGAAGGTCAAATCGCCGGCCTGGATTTTGGAGACGCCGTATTGGTCTTTCAAAAAAATCGCGAGGAAACTTGCCAGCCCCACAAAACCGCCGAAAGTCACCGCATAGAACAGACTGAAGAGGTATGTGTCACGCTCCTTGAGTTGGGAAATGAATTCGGAGGTTTTGGCCGGCGGGAATCCGGCGCGCCGGTCCTCCAATGGACAAGGCAGGCTTCCCGTCCCGGCCCTCTCTCCTCCAGCATGCTGAAGGAGAGAGGGGGCGTCCGTGTCGCGAGCTTCGCCAAGCGAAGAAGTGCATTGCACCTCCGGTTCCCAAGGAGCGAGATTCAGAGCAAGCGCTTGGTTGGTCGGTTCTGGCGCGCGCTCCTCCTTTTCCCCTTCTTTCGCCCGAGGCGCTTCCTTGGCGGCGAGACAGAAAATGAGCATCACCACGCTTAGCGGGATGATGGCCAGCCCGAATACGGCGTGCCAGCCGAAGGCCTCGGCCAGGCGCGGCGCGAAAAGCGTGGCCAGCAACGTCCCGGAACTGCCCGCGCCCGCGATGCCCATCACCAAGCCCTGGTGCTTGGGGGGATACCAGCGGCTGGCCAGTGGCAGGGCCGCGGCGAAACTGGCGCCCGCCGCGCCGAGCTGCAAACCGGCGAGATAAACCTTCCCCAGCGAGTCGGCCCACTGCCAGCCCGCCATCAACGGCGCGAGCGTGAGGGCGAGACCGAGGCAGCCCGTGTTTTTCGCCCCGATCGTGTCGGTGAGATAACCGAAGAGCAGCCGCAGCGCCGAGCCGGCGAGCAACGGGAGGGCGGTCATCAACCCCTTCTGCGCCGGACTCAATCCAAAATCCGCGGCGATGTAGTTGCCGAGCGCTCCCAACAAGACCCACACCATGAAGCTAACGTCGAAGTAAAGGAAGGCGCTAACCAAGGTCGGAAGGTGTCCAGCCCTCCAAAACGATCTAGTACTTCTCATCGTCCTCTACCTCTAGCCACCCGGATGCCAAGGAGGTTCAGTGAGCTATCGGTGGTCCATGAAATCTTTGGCGCAATTCAGTTAGTACCCTTCAACTGGGCTTGCATAGTGGTGACGCTAAGCCGATTGCGAAAGGGTGATCTGGCCTTCAGGCCCGGCGGCTTCCCGGACGGAGGGAGGCTTTGGCGCCTCTGAGCGGCCAACGGGTGCGGATAAGACCCCATCAGGCGTGATTCTTTTTGCGCAGGCTGCGAAAGATCCGCCGTCCGGGCGGCCGATGATGAATTAGGAAAGCACGACTTGAAGCTGCCGAAGCGGGAAAGCCGAACCTCAGGAACTCGTGAAGATGGGTCCGAATGTCTCCCGCCGCGGCTCTTCGCCAAGGGTCGTGACGCCGCGCATCGCCGCCGCCGGGCCTGGATCGGCCCGGCGGCGGTGGCTTGCCAGTTGTTTAGGGGTGCATTGCCCGGCTGGCGCGGATTACTTCACCAGTTCGATTTTCGTGGCCGTCATTTCCATCTTCCCCGCGACCTCTTTGACCGTGCCGGTGGCCGTTACCTGGGCCGACTTTTTGCAGATGTTGTCGTGGAACTCTTTGCTGACGTCATTCTGGGCCAGGTAATAGGTGACCGTCGCGCCGCCTTCGGTCACCTTGATCGCGTTCTGACAGGATTTAGTTTCGTTCAACACGCACTTGGCGCATGAGCCTTCGCCCGTGATGGTTTTGACCTCGGCCAGAGCGCGGCCCGCCAGTGAGAGCGACAACGCGGCGCCCAGGAGTATGGTGATGATGGATTTTTTCATGGTAGTTCTTGCTTTCATGTCTGTTTAGTTTTCAGTTTCGTTTGTTCAATGGTCCGGAGGCGTGGCTGCGGCCAATCTCCGAACCAAATCCGGTTAAACGTGGTGTTCCTGAGGTTGCTTTTTAGCTTTTCTCTTCGGCTCGCGAAGCGGCGCCACCCATTCTTCCAACGGAGCGAGGTTGCGCACGGCCGGTCCGTTGAGAACGGCGCCCAAAGGGTCGAAGCGCGAGCCGTGGCACGGGCAGTCCCAGCTTTTTTCGGCGTGGTTCCAGGCGACGATGCAACCCAGGTGCGGGCAGGCCGGAGACAACTCGTGGACGACGCCCCGGTCATCGCAATAGGCGGCGACTTTTTTCAGGCCCTGGCGGAACACGGCGCCGGTGCCCGGGGCCAGGTCCGCGGCGGAGCTGGCCTGACCGGGGCTGACCCAGTGCCGGTATTGCGCGGCGGCGTTGAGGTTTTCGCGGGCGAAAGCTTTGGCGGCGCCGAAGTTGATCCGGGCGGGATCATAGAGACCGGCCCACGCGTTTTCCTGGCCGCAGATCAGGTCGGTGAGCAGCATGCCGGCGATCGTGCCGTGGGTCATCCCGCTGCCCGAGTCGCCGGTGGCGATAAAAATATTCGGCTCATCCATTGGGTTGCGCCCGATGAAGGCCAAGCCATCGATAGATTGCATGACTTGGCCGGACCAGCGGTATTGGACCGTGGCAACCTGGGGGAAACGTTGCCGCGCCCATTGCTCCAGACGGGCCCAGCGGGCCTCCGCGTCGTCAGCCTGGCCGGTCTTGTGGTCTTCGCCGCCTACGATCAGCAGGTCATGGGGTTGTTCGCTCGATTTTCCGGCCGGGATGCTCTGGACGCGCACATAATGGGCGGGTTCGGCGGTGTCCCAATAAAGGGCTCGCGGCACCGCACCGGGCGGCACTCGGGCGCCGATGACATAACTGCGGTAAGGAGCTTGTTTGGTGTGAATGGCCAGGCGGTCATTCATCGGCGTATTGGTGGCCACGACCACGGCATCAGCCGTCACCAGACAGGCCGTTTTCGTCTCGACCAAGGCCGGCGATCCGCCCTTAACTTTGGTCACGTGCGCCCGGTTGAAGATGCGACCGCCGTTTTGGTCGATGACGCGGGCCAGTCCGCTCAAGTACTTTAAAGGATGAAATTGTGCCTGTTGCGGAAAGCGGAGGCATGCCCCAGTCTCGAATGAGTCCAGCGGCGCGCGGGCCAGTCGCTGGACTTTGGAGAGGCCGGCCCGATGCGCCGCGGCCAGCTCAAGGTCCAGAAACCCGGCGGATTGTCCGGGTGGGACGAAGAGATAGCCATCGACCCGCTCGAAGTCGCAATCGATTTTCTCGCTGGCGACGATGGCTTCGATGCAACGGATGGCCGCAGTGTGACTTTGTGCCGCGAGGCAGGCGCCTCGGGCGCCGTGGAGCCGTTCGAGGAGGAAATAGCGGCTGTCGAGGGCCGTGGCCAGGTGGGCCGTCGTGCGCTCAGTTTCGCCGCCGCCGATCGGTCCATCGTCCAGGACCACCACGGATTTGCCTTCGAGCGTGAGCAAGTAGGCGGTCGTCAAACCGGCGATCCCCGCGCCGATGACGCAGACGTCCACCTTTATTTCGTCCGTCAGCGCCGGGGCGGAGGGAACCCCGCTGCACTCCATCCAGACCGAACAAGTTTTCCCGGAATGACCGTGGACGTTAGGCACTGGTTTTTGGGTCGGGGTCGCCGGGGGACTGCGAGCAGGGGATCACGGGCCGACGTTCGGCTGAGCGCCGGGGTTGGAATTGGCGACTCTCGACCGACTCCTCACCGCCGGCGGGGGGCGGGCTGGTGGCTTGGGGCGAGCTGGCTGATCGAAAGTCTTTCCGCTGGCGTACCAGATTCGCAACCAGCCAACGAAACCAATCTGGACCAGACTCGAGCCTTTTCATGTCCTTCCCATTCTTAGCGGCATGTAGCTAACAAAAGGCCAACGTGGCGTCTGGCGCCGTTAATCGTTGGAATTAAGGCGCTTAGGCCTCAGCAGCCAACTTCGCACGGATGCTGGACCGTAAAGGGATCCTGCAAGTTGCAAGAGTGAAGTAAATCCGCCGGGCGTTTTGCACACTCGGAGCTTCCAGCGGCGCGCCCCGAACGTCGTTCACTTGGCGGGTCTTGCTTGGCCTGAGCTGCTGGCGGCGGGCCACCGACCACATTGCGGCCGGCGTGGCTTCCGGCGTATGCTCCCGATTCAATGGATGAGTCCAACTGAGGGAACCGCCTGGTAGGGCGAGCGACCAGTGGCACGACATTCGCTCAAATTGCCCCATTGAAATGATCTGCTCCTCATGGGCAAACGAAATGGGCGGAGAGCGTTCAATGCTGAGTTGGTCCTTAATATTCCTGATCATCGCGATCGTCGCCGCTATGTTTGGCTTCGGCGGCATCGCCGGAACTGCGGCCTGGACGGCCAAGGTGTTGTTCATCATTTTCCTGATCGCCTTTGTGGCGTCGCTGATTGTTAAGCGCAGCGGCCCCCATAGCTGATCCAGCGGCTGGCAATCTCAGAAGGGCAGAGCTCGGGCGGGGTCTGTGTGGACTCGCCCAAGCCGGCTAGGAACGGTCATGGAAGCTCCGCAACCCGGCAAAACTGCAACCGAAAACCCAAACAAGCCGTTATGAAACGTCACAAAATGCTCATTACTCGGCTGCATCGCCGCGTTCGCGACGGGCTGGAAGGTGACGGCCGAAAGGGGTCCGCCACGAGAAGGCGCATTAGCCTCCGAGGCGCAACCCCGGATCTGACGGATCGAAACGAGGAGGCTTCGCTTCAGCCTCCCATACCAGGGAGCACCCCTTCCCGCCAGCGGCTGGAATGTAACTGGGTTGAGGCCTGTTTCTCCATCCGGTTGCACACCCGTTGGCCCAGCGGCTTTACACCTCAGGGCATCGCCCTGTGCTTGCGGGATTGGGTGGAACGAACGGCTGAGCACCGAAACTTCAAGGACGCCTGAAAAAGAAGGAACCCCGCAGAAACAACAGCGGGGTTCCATGACGACGCCGATTGGGCTGATGGAACTTCAAGCGCGACGCCGTCAAAAAGGGTGCGTTAATCAACTCGTTCGGGTTTCAAATCGCTCTTGAGCACCGTGCCATCTTCGGCCGATACGACCACTTCGCCGAGTTCGGCGGTGTCGCCGGGGTTTTTGAGCTTGGCGGCCCAGAGCCGGATTTTCCAGACCGGCGCCTGGTCATCGAAACCGCGCCGCTCGAGAACCAACCGGCTGGCCTTGAGGGTGAGTTTTTCCAGCAGCGGCTGTTTGGTTGCGATCTCGAGGGCTTTGTCCGAATCGATCTTGAGCTTTTCCCTCGGCAGCGGTTCGTCCGCATTGGCAATCGGCTCCAGCAGTCGGGCGGTTCGCTTCACGTCCATTTTGGCGCCGGCGCCGAACTTGACCTCGACCGCTCGGAAAGTGGCATCTGGATCGTAATACACGATGTACCAGAGGTTTGGCGTTAAATTGCCCACGGATTTATCCGAGCGAATCTGGACGACCTTGTCTTTGGACTGCTCGCCGATGTAGCGGTTGCCTTCCTTGGCCAACTCGAAGGCAGTCATCTCCTTAATCTCCTTGGCCACGGCCGCTCGACTCGCCACGGACAGGCCCAGGCCCAAAATCAGGGCCAAGAAACCACGCTGAGCTATGGTGGTTTTGGTTCTCATCGCAGTCCTTTTAGCTTGAAGATTCCGGCCCGAAGCAACCGTTCCGAGTCGCTCGGTGAGGGGGCGGATCCAAGGCGACTCCCAAACGCCGTCGCGACGCAAGAGACTCGACAGGCGGCAGATCGATGGGCGCTCGACCTTGTCGATGCTGCAAACTGTTGGGATAAGCGCCATGGAACGATGTTTTGCGATGGTCTTTAAGCAACGATGTTGCCAAGCATTGGCGGAGTGGCGCAACCGATTATCTGCAAGAGCACTATGGGAAAAGGGCTCGCACGCGTTCTGTGCCCGGCATTGCAAGTTGCCTGAAAAGCGTTGAAACGATCCTGCAAAATGCACGGAAATCATGGCCGCCGGGGTCGCCGCAATTGCCCAGATCGTCGCGCGAACCACAGGGGTCGGTTGAGGTTTGCTGCTCAAGCAGCCGAGGAAGCGAGCCGTTGCTGCTGTTCGGTGGCGTTGGGCAGGGTGAAAAAGAAAGTGGTTTGGCGGCCTGGTTCGCTATGGCAGCCAATGGTGCCGAAGTGGGCCAGAATGATGTCCCGAGCGATCGAAAGCCCCAAGCCACTGCCCTGGATTTTTTGGCCGGGGACGCGATAGAATTTTTCGAAGATGCGCGGTTGATGTTCCTCGGGGATACCGGCTCCCTGGTCGCGAATGGCGAAGTGCACGCCGGCATTGTCGGCCAGGTTCACGGCCAGGAGAATTTGCGCCCCTTCCGGCGAGTGGTTGATGGCGTTGGTGAGCAGGTTGCGGAGCACGTGGCTAACGCGGGCACGGTCGATGTACAAAGCCGGCAGTCCCTCCGGGCAGTTGACCTTCAAGGCCAGCCGCCGCGCGGCGCTCAGGGTGATGACTTCGGCCACGGCGTCGTCGATCAGCTCCCGGGCGGACACCTTTTCCCAGTGCATTTGCGGGGAGCCGTGCTCGAAGCGGGCCATCTCCAGGAGGTGATTGAGCAGCCGCAGCAACCGCTCCACGTCCTCGTGCGCCGCCTTGAGCAGCGCCGCCTGCTTGGGTTCCAGCGGTCCGACGGAATGATCCTGGAGCAGGTGGATGGACATCCGGATGCTGGTCAGCGGCGTCTTGATCTCATGGCTAACAGTGGAAATGAGGTTGGTCTTAAGTTCATCCATGAGCCGGAACTGGGTGACATCCTCGAGCACCACGGCCACGCCCAAAGGCTTGTCCGTGGCGCCGCTCATGGCGACGATTTTAGGCAGGAAGTAGCGTTCCTCGTTTTCCACCCGGAGCAGCAGCGCATCCTGAAAATGAGTGGGCAAATAGTCTCGCCGCTTGGCCACGACCTGCTGCGCCCGTTCCACCAGCGGCTCGGGCAGGGCGTTGGGGGTATTGAGCGCTTGGGCGAGGCGGTCGGCGGCGGCGTTTTGCAGTTCGATGCGCAGCTCCGGGCTTAAGACATAGATGGGGTCTGGAAAGGCCGCCAACGTCGCTTGGAGGATCTGCTGCGCACGGACCACGCTCGCCTTGGTGCTGTCGCGATAGGCCTCCATGCGCACCGACATCTCGTTGAACTCTTCGACCAGGGTTCCCAGTTCATCCGCCGACAAGACGCTGACGGGCGAGACGGCCTGGTCGGCCCCGATCTTTTGCAGCGAGCGGGTCAGCGCGCGCACCGGACGGAGGACAATGCGGGCCAGCCGGGCGGACACCAGCGTCCAAATCACACCCGCGGCGACCATGGCGACGATCAGCAGGCGCCGGGACGATTGGCAGGCGTATTGCGCTTCGGCTTTGCGCCAGCGGATGGCGTCGTCATTCATCGCGCGAAGTTCGTCGGCCATCCTGCCGGCCGATTCGTTGAGGGCCAGGAAATGGTTGGCGGGGAGGTCGCGGTTGGGTGGGGTCGCCGCCAGCAGCGCCTGCCAGGCGGAGCGCAGGTCGCGGAAGGTTTTCTCCAGTTGGCGGGTAATCGACTCGTCGCCCGGCACCGAAAGGTTCTCCGATTCCAGGCGCAGGCTGTTCTCGAAGTTCGTCGCGCCCCGCGGGAAGGCGGCGGTGGCCCGGTCATCATCGGCCTGCAGCGCGAGCGCCACCGCGGCTTGCATCTGCATGCCGGCCTTCTTCATCTCCTCGGCGGCGACAATGCTGTTGAGCGGGCGGTCGATGATCGCATCGATCGAGCGGCTGAGATTGGAAAGAAGAAAGAGCGCATAAACGCCCACGCCGAGGAACAACAGCGGCAGCGGGAGCAGCGCGACCAGGAATCGTTGTCTTAACATAAACGCACAAGGTCAAGTTGAAGCCTGCATGACTCCTTGAAATTAAGCACAGCGGCAAACCTTTTGCCGCAAAATTTCCCGGGAGGAACGCGCCGCCCTTGCTCGCGGGGCGATCGGGCGTCAGGCCCCCTGGGTCGCTTCGGTGGCGCCGGGCGGGTCCATCTTTTTTCGCTTCCGGTAGAGCGTGGCGGGATCGATGCCCAGCACTTGGGCGGCTTCCTCCAGGCTGCCGGCATTGGCGACCACTCGCCGGATGTGCTCGGTTTCGAGCTTGGCCAGCGAGACTTTGGCGCCCGCTTGCGGGAGCTCCGTTGGCGGGTCGCCCAACAGTTCCGGCAGATCGCTCACTTTGATTTCCGGGCCTTTGCACAGAATCACGGCGCGCTCGATCACATTACGCAACTCGCGCAGATTTCCCGCCCATCGGCAGCCTTTGATCGCCTGCCAGGCCTCGGCCGAGAAACCGATGACCTGCTTGCCGGTTTGTCCGGCGAAGAATCCCAGGAACTCGTTGGCGAGCCGGACCAGATCGAGTGGCCGTTGGCGAAGCGGGGGCAACGTCAGCGAAATGACATTCAAGCGATAATAGAGGTCCTCGCGGAATTTTCCGTCTTTGACTGCCTGGGCCAGGTCGCGATTGGTGGCGGCAATGAGGCGCACGTTGGCGGTGCGGGTTTTGGCCTCGCCCACCCGTTCGTACTCCCGCTCCTGCAGCAGGCGGAGCAGTTTGGGCTGCACCTCCAGTGGCATTTCTCCGATCTCGTCTAAAAAAAGCGTGCCGCCGTCGGCCGCCGACACCTTCCCCCAAGTGTCGCTGACGGCGCCAGTGAACGCGCCTTTGACGTGTCCGAACAACTGGCTCTCCAACAAGTCACGCGACAAGCAGGGACAGTTGACCGTTACGAAGGCATTTTCGGCGACGAGACTTTTCTGGTGGATGTGGCGGGCCAATACGCCCTTGCCGGTTCCGGTTTCGCCTAAGATCAAAATCGTGGCGGGAGTGGCCGCGGCCTTCGTCAGCGCCACGTCGTAAACCCGCTGCACGGCCGGTTCCTCGGTGGCCAAATTCTCCAGGGGCAGCTCGCTGGCGACGCGGCGCTCCAACTCGGCCACCCGCCGTTCGAGCCGGCGGGTGCGGATAACCTTTCCGAGGGTCTGGCGGATTTCCTCCGGCGTGAACGGCTTGGCGATGTAATCCTGCGCGCCGCGGCGCATAGCTTCGACGGCGGTCTCGATCGAGGAATGAGCGGTGAAGACGATCACGGCCAGCCCGGGGGCGCTCTTGAGCAACTCGGCGAGCACGTCCAGGCCGTTTTCGTTTTGCAATCGGAGGTCGAGCAGAGCGGCGTCGAAATGCCCCTTCTCAAGCTGGCGGAGCGCCTCCGCGCCGCTGGGCACCGCCAGGCACTCATGGCCCATGGTTCCCAGGCAGACCGAGGTGGTCTGCCGGATGTTCGGCTCGTCATCGATAATCAGGATTCGCATGTCGCTCGACAAATTTGCACGGTCAAAGGCCGTTGACGATGTTTTTTACAATTGGTGGCCGGCGCGAAGGCGTCCCTCAGCCGCCCGGCCCGCCAAATCCGCTCGCTGCCGAAAGCCAAGGGAGCGCGGCTGTGGGCAAAGGCCCCAGCCGCAGCGCTTCGCGCCCTGGAGGCCGCGCAGATTGGCCCGAAGCGGGCTTGCCTTGGAGCACGCTGCGACTGGTGCTGCTGACACAGTCGCGCTCCAAGATTTCGACAACCGTAGTACGGAACCTGGCTGTGCGGTCCCGGCCGCGAATCGTCGCAAAAGCTTGCATTATGCCAACATCGGGCGAATCTTTGCGGCGGTGTCACAACGTGCGTGATACCTTGCGGCAATCTGAACCCAGATCGATGAGAGGGATGCGAATGCGAGCGCGCGGGACGCTTTTCCAGGTGTGATCCACCATGTTTCAAGTTCAAGCTGACAAATCACGCCAGTTGCTGAGGATCGGCTTTGCCCAGCACGTTGGACCCGAAGAAACGAAATCCCTCTCTGACAAGGTCGAAAAGCTGCTGCCGGAGCTGCAGCCGGGTTTTGCCCTGCTTTCGGATCTGAGCGGCCTGGAGACCATGGACATCGCCTGCGCGCCTTTCATCAGCCGGGTCATGGACCTTTGCAACGAGAAGGGAATCGCCACGGTCGTGCGGGTCATTCCCGATCCGCGCAAGGATATCGGTCTGAACATTCTGACTCTGTTCCATTACAGCCGCAAGGTCCGGGTCGTGACGTGTGAGACCTTGGACGAGGCGGCGAAAATCCTGCCGCTCTGACGCGGCGGCCGAGCGAGGCTGGGCACTGCCTTCTTTGGTTAGTTGGGCAGTTGACAGGTTTCTCGGATCGGCGGTTTGGCCGAACAGCAGCCTTGCTCCTGCACGCACCGGCAAGCGCCAACGGCGGCAAGCGCGCCGAGCGTGGGGGCGGCGAGGTAAATCCAAAGGCTGGCCAGGTGGCCGGAAACCAGGGCCGGCGCCAGGGACCGCGCCGGGTTCATCGACGCGCCGCAAATCGGCCCGGCGAACAGCGCCTCCAGGGCGATGACGGCGCCGACGGCGATTCCAGCGGTGATGCCTTTCTCTTTCGCGCCGGTGGAAACGTTGAGGATCACGAACATCAAGATGGCCGTGAGGATGAACTCCAGGACGAAAGATTGGCTGGCCGGGCCGGCGGGCTGCGTGGCGCCGACCAGGCCGTTCTGGGGAAAAAGGAACCGCAGCGCGCCGCTGGCCAGCAATGCGCCGGCGCCCTGGCTGAGCAGATAGGGCGCAACGGAGCGAGCCGGCAGGCGCCGCGCCGCCCAAAAACCGAGCGTCACGGCCGGATTGATGTGAGCGCCCGAGATGTCGCCGATCGCGTAGATCATCGCCAGCACCACCAGGCCGAAGGTGAGCGCGACGCCGACGTGGGTAATCGCGCCGTTGCTTACTTCGTTAATGACGATGGCGCCGGTGCCGGCGAACACCAGCGCGAATGTGCCCAATAGTTCCGCAAAACATTTCTTGATCATAAGTTTTGGCATCTCCGGCACAGGATCGGCCGCGTCGGGTCGTATTGAGAGTTTTACACCGTTGGAATGCCCTACTCTGCGGCGGCGTTGGACCCTTCGAGGCGGCCGGCGGCGTAGGCTTCAAACACGCGGCGCAGCTCGTCCCGAACCTGGCGGAAGGCTTGAAGTTTCTCTTCCGCGCTCCCTTCGGCCCTGGCCGGGTCGTAAAAGGCCCAGTGATGCCGGTTCACTTGGCCCGGGAATATGGGGCACGCCTGAGCGGCATTATCGCAGACGGTGATGACGGTTTCGATTTTCTCGTTCAGAAACTCGCTCAACGGTTTGGAACGATGCCAGGAGACGTCGATCCCGATTTCGGCCATGACCTGGATGGCGATAGGGTGGACATAGCCGGCTGGTTTCGACCCGGCGCTTTGGACGTTGATCCGCCCTCGCGCCGCGCTCCGCAGGATGCCTTCGGCCATGTGGCTGCGACAGGAATTGCCGGTGCAGAGAATCAGGACGGTCGGTGTGGTGGTGTTCATCGAGTCGCCAATGGCCGCGGCGTCCCCCACAGCAGGGGCCTACGTTTCCGCGGCCTTCTCTTCGATGGAGACGATATGAACCGGATCAACCGTATTGATAAGGTCGTCGTGCCCGATCACAACCACGACTCGGCGGCCCACCGCCACAAACTCAGGATGCGCCACCGCCAGTTTTCTCCCATCCGACAAGCAGAGTGTGAACGGCTT
>Ga0137380_10003753_pt1 | contig 13229 bp, 8 predicted proteins | sample SagtaG_17_FD_104809 | JGI IMG/M metagenome (GOLD analysis project Ga0137380, IMG submission 104809) | Vadose zone soil microbial communities from Sagehorn Ranch, Mendocino, California, USA - Sage2_L_100_16 metaG | ecosystem: Environmental > Terrestrial > Soil > Vadose zone | place: USA... | reverse complement strand
ATGAGCTGAACTTTAGTTAGGTAACCCATAATGAAAAAAACTAGTCACATAACTAGATACACGCAACAAAAAAATAAGCCCCGCGTAACTTTATCTAGTAAAAGCCAAACTCCAGCCCTCTCCCGCAGGGAGAGGGAACAGCGCATCCCGCGCCGCGACGAGTTCAGCCGCTCTGGATTGGCGCAAGCGTGGCGGGCGATTCTCCCTTTCCCCACGGGAGGGACGGGGATGAGGGGCCGCTACGGGCCTCCACGGGTAATTGTAAAGCCGCTACGATAACACCACACTAGATTGTCTCGTTGTTCAACAATTGAGATCCGCCCACCTCATCGGGCCAGCTCATTTTGAAATTGCTAAACCGGAAGTTTCGGCGGACCATCCGAAACATAGCGAACCGAAACTCCTCAATACTGGCTGGACTGGCCGCGGGCGCCATCGCCTGGCTGGCATCCCCAAGCCAAGCTGCCACCGGCACGATCCAGGACGTTCAGCACGTGGTGATTTTCATGCAGGAGAACCGGTCCTTCGACCAGTACTACGGGACCCTCAAAGGGGTGCGTGGGTTCAACGATCGCAACGCGCTGGTTTTTACGAACGGCAATACCGATTTTTACCAGCCCCGCGGCACCAACTACCTTCTGCCTTTCCACATCACCACCAAATGCGTGAACGATGTCGATCACGGCTGGAGCTCAGGACACACGGCCTGGCACGCGGGCAAGTACGACCAATGGGTCCCGGCCAAGGGCACGACCGCCATGACTTACTACACACGCATCGAGCTGGCATTCTATTACGCCCTGGCGGATGCCTACACCGTTTGCGACGCTTATCACTGTTCGGTGCTCGGGCCGACCGACCCGAATCGCCTTTACCTCTGGACCGGCACGATCGACGCGGATGGCAAGTTCGGCGGACCGATCATCGACAACACCGAACCGCCCAGCGGCTTCACCTGGACGACCTATCCCGAGCGGCTGCAGAGCGCGGGCGTCAGTTGGAAAGTCTATCAGCAGCTCGACAACTACGACGACAATGCCCTGTTCTGGTTCGCGCAATACAAGAATGCACCAATGGGAAGCCCGCTCCGCGTCCGCGGGATTTCTTATGTGACCAATGTCGTCACGGCGTTCCACTCTGATGTCACCAACGAAACCTTGCCCCAGGTCTCCTGGATCATCGCCCCCACGGCTTTGTCGGAGCATCCCCCATACTCCCCGGCCAGCGGCGCCGCATGGACCAAGCAGCTCCTGGACGCCCTTGCCGCAAACCCGGCGGTGTACAACTCGACGGTCTTCATGCTCACCTATGACGAGAACGGCGGTTTCTTCGACCATGTCCCGCCGCCGGTGCCGCCGCCGGGGACGGCGAGCGAGTTCGTCGGTGGCCTGCCCATCGGGCTGGGCGTTCGCGTCCCCCTGGTCCTGGTTTCGCCCTGGACCCGCGGCGGCTACGTCTGTTCGCAGGTGTTCGACCACACCTCGATCATTCGCTTCCTCGAGACCTGGACGGGAGTAAAAGAGCCTAACCTCAGTGCCTGGCGCCGAAAGGTCTGCGGCGATCTGACCTCCGCTTTCAATTTCGCAAGTCTCGACACCAGTTATCCGAGCCTGCCGGCGGTAACACCAGTAAGTTGTTCGACTGGCGTCACGCCGATCGTGCCCTCGCCACAGACCGCGCCCTTGCAGGAGATCGGCGCCAAGCCAGCCCGGCCGCTGCCGTATCAGCCCAACGCCAACTCCTATACCGACTGCGCCGCCGGCCGGTTCTACATCACGATGACGAATGCCGGCGCCGCCTCCACCCACCTGATGATCTACCCCAACGCCTACCGGACCGATGGCCCGTGGCAATACGACGTAGCTGCGGGAAATTCGGTGACTGACTCCTTCAACGTCATCACCCTCGGCGCTGGTCAATACGACCTTACTTGCTACGGTCCAAACGGCTTCCAGCGCCGTTTCGCCGGAAACATCAACACGAACTGCAACCAGATCGAGGTGACCTCCAGCATCGATCTGAATGCCGGCGGCATCACGCTGGCCATGCTGAACTCAACGCCGTCGGACGTGAGCTTCGCCATCAACGCGAATGCCTATCAAACCGGCGGCCCGTGGAGCTATTTGGTCGCAGCCGGGAGCACCGTTGCCACCAGCTTTCCCGCCCTCACCGCCACTGATGGCTGGTACGATCTGACCGCGACGGCAAGCAGCGATGCCAGTTTTCTGCGCCGGATTGCCGGCCACATCGAGACCGGCGCGCCCAGACTTTCCGCCGCCCTTTCCAACGGGAACCTTCTCCTCACCTATCCGAGCTGGGCCTCTGGCTTCACCGTCGAGTCCAGCCCGGACCTCACGCCGCAGTCCTGGACCGCGGTGAACACCACATCGAACATCGTCGGCAACGACACCATCGTGAAGCTGCCGCCCCCGCCCAGCCCCCGCTTCTTCCGCCTGCGCCACTGAAGCGGCGCGAGCGCCGCGCGCCGGCTGGCCCGTAGGGCAGGCTTCGAGCCTGCCGGTTTTTGGGGCATCCTGCCCCAAGTTTCTGGAAGGCCGCGGTAATCCAACACCAACGCGCGGCTGGAAGCCGCTCGAACCGGCAGGCGGGGACGCCTGCCCTACGTGCCATCGCGCTGCGATGTCCGCGCCGCGTACAGCGGCGCAATCGGGCGAACGCGAACCAACCTCAGGAACGGACCTGACCCTCTCTGCCCGTATGCACCCCTTTGTTCCGCCCCTGAACGGGGCGGGGATGGCGCAGCGCGCCATCCCTACCATCGCGCTAAACACGTAGTCTTGTCTGCGGGTTCGGGGAACTTCCAGTCCAATGCCCCGGGATTTCAGTTTCATCATCCCGGAGGGATGGTTGAGAATAGCCCGGCGTTTCAACGCCGGGACAGGGGTGGCCGGGGCCAAGTCCCGCAGGGACGACTGAAATCGAGTTGGTCAGCCGTCCCTCCGGGACTTATCCCTCACGAACGACAAACCCGGTGTTCAAACGCCGGGCTACTATCGTTTGTCCCTCCGGGACAGAAACAGACCCGTCACTTCAAATCCTGGTGTCCTTGGACTTTCCAGTCCTCAGTCTACTTCCGGAAACGGAACTGGAAAGTTCCGTCAACCCGCAGGCTGGAAAGCCCGCGCTACCGGCCGGCGCGGCGGGGTGATTTCGCCCCCGAAAAAAAATGTTGACATACTACTACCGTAGTAGTATTACCGCGGTCGTATTAAACGATTCACCATGCGCAAGCGAACCACTCACCGGCTGGGCGACCTGCAACTCCAAATCCTGCAGGTGCTCTGGGGGCGCGGCGAGGCCAGCGTCGCCCGCGTCCACGAGGCGCTCGGCGGCAACGCCCGCTTTGCCTATACGACCGTCGCCACGATGCTCCGCAAAATGGAGGCCCGCGCGCTGGTGGCGCACCGGGCGGAAGGACGCTCGTTCCTCTACCGCGCCAAAGTGGCCGCCGAATCGGTGTCCCGCAGCATGGCCGACCATCTCGTGGACCGCTTGTTTGCGGGGAGCCTGACCGGCGTCGTGAGCCATCTGCTCACCACGCGCGAAGTCAGCCGCGAGGAATTGCGCGCGCTGGAGCGGCTGATTGCGGAACGGAAGAAAAAGAAATGACCCCGACGATTACATTCTGGTGGCGGCTGTTCGGCCTGCTCGCTATCGAGGCGGCGTTAGTCGTCGCGCTCGCGGTGGTGCTGGCCCGCTGGATCAAATCGGCGGTCTGGCGGCGCACGGTCTGGCAGGCGGGCGCGCTCGGCTTGCTGGTGCTGGCCGCCTGCGAATCGACCGGCTTGAGCCGGGGACTGGCGGCCTGGGCAACGGCCAAAACCGAAGCGCGCAGTTCAAGGCGAATGGTTGTGGGAACGCTCCCGCCGAGAATAGACTCGGCGCCGCCAATCGCCTCGAACGACCCGGAGGCCGCGTCTGAATTAAGAATAATCCAAGCCCCGACCGCGAACTCTAATCCCCGCACTTGGTGGCCGGGCCTGATTTGGCTGATCGGGTTCGGCTTGATGCTTGGGCGAAATGGTTTCGCGAGGTTCGTCCTCCTGCTCGTCCGGCATCGGCGGCGGGCGGTGACCGACGAAGGGTTGCTGGCGCGCGTGCGCGACTTGTCCCGGCGGCTGGGCATCCGCCGCCGCGTCCGGGTGATGGAGGCGAACGGTCTCTCGGGACCGATTGCGTGGGGTCTTTTTCAGCCGGAAATTTGTTTGCCGGATCGATTCGCCGGCGAGTTCACCGTCGCTCAACAAGAAGCGATGCTCGCGCACGAACTGGCGCACGTCGCGGCGCGCGACCCGGCCTGGTATTGGCTGGGAGATTTGGCCGCCGCCCTTTGGTGGTGGCATCCGCTCGCGTGGTGGACGCGAGGCAAGCTGCAAGCTACGAGCGAGCAGGCCGCGGATGAAGCGAGCCTGCTCGTCGAAAACGGTCCCGATTCTCTGGCGGAATGCCTGGTCGAGATAGGGCGGCGTTTAGTCCGACGACAGCCCTTTGGCCGGCTGGGGATTGACGGCAACGGATTTCGTTCCGGCCTCGGCCAGCGCGTGGCGCGGCTGCTGGAACTGAGCGGCAAACCGTGGCGCGGGGAGGGCCAGGCGCGATTGTGGCTCGCGCGGACGGGGGGTCTCGCGGCGTTGGCCTTAATCGTTCTTGCCGGCTCGGCCTGGAGTTCGCACCCACGGGACGAAACCTTCCAGCAAAGCTGGCAAGGATCCCTGGCCGGATACGCCTGGACTGCCTTGGCGAAGCCCAGCCCTAGAATCCTCCCCGCCCAAGCCGCCCGGCCAACCCAGGAAGCCGCGAACGATCCGCGGCGACTGGCCGCCGATGAGCAAGAACCGCTGCACACCCGCTGGTTTAAGATCGATCCGGACACATCCGCTCAGGTGCTGCAGTACTTGCTGGGCACGAACCGGTTCCCGGCAAATCCAACGAATGCGCAGCTTGTGACGGCGCAAGGGTTGCCGGATTTCATAAAGGGGATTATTGGCGTCGATCTTGCGCCGCCGAAAGCGGTCTTCTACAGCGATCGGCGCGGACAGTTGATGGTGCGGGCGACGTTGCACGACCTCGACGTGATCGAAAAAGTAGTTCATTTCCTCAACACTCCGCCACCGCAAGTCAGCCTCGAGGTCAAGTTCGCGGAAGTCTCCGAAGACGAAAATGGCGGCGCGGAACTTCTCGCCTCGATCGGCTACGACCTCAACATGAAGGTCATCTCGCCCACCACCAACGCCCCGCCGCGCACGGCCGGCTTTGCCGTCTTATCGGCGCCCTTGTTCACTGGCATTCTCACGCCGCCCCAGTTTCGCCTGATCCTCAGAAAGCTGGAGCAACAAAAAGGGGTGGACCTGCTGACGACTCCCAAAATCACAACGCTCAGCAGCCGCCAGGCGCAGATCAAGGAGGTGGACGTGAAATACATCGAGACGAAAATAGAGGATTCGCCGAACGGCCCTCAACCGATTGCTGAGCGGTTTGAACTGGGTCCGATCCTGGATGTCGTTCCCTATGTCGCCGCCGACGGCTACACGATCCAAATGACGATTATCCCACGCTTGATGGAATACCTGGGCTACGACCCGGCGGCGCCGAAATTTCAACCGACAATTCTGCCCTCTGCGGAGGCAATCTCGGAGTCAGACGCGGAGGCGGCGAGGCAGCTTTCCGGTGCCACGCCCTTTATGCCAGAGACGGCACCCTGGCCCATCTTCCGGCTGCGCCAGGTCGCCGCTTCAGCCATCGTCTGGGATGGCCAGACAGCCGTCGTGGGCGCGGGCGTCGTTGAGGTGGAAGACAAGTCCCGGCGCGATGCGGCGGGCGCGGCCAGGAAAATCCGCAAGCACCTGCTAGTCTTTGTCACGCCGACCATCGTTGACCCGCCCGGAAACCGGGTCCACTCCGACGAGGATCTGCCGTTCCGGCAAAACGCCGTTCCGCGGCAAAAGACCGGCAATTAGCGCGGACCGATTGCGACAATTTCGCCGTGGGCCGACGGAGTACGCGAGGCGCGGAACGCAACCGGCGCGGGGCGTGATTAAAAGTGGGTGATCCGGGTGTTCATTGGGCGGAGCGCGGCTGTGTCGGAGACCAGCCGCAGCACATGGGACAAGGAGGGCGCGCTCGCTTATTCGAGCCTGCTGCGGCTGATTCCGCGTCGCTCCGCTCCTCGGAACACAGCCGCACTCCGACAAAGTGCCGCAGCCGCACGACTCACCCACCTTTAATCACACCCCGAAGAATCTTCCAGAGTATTTCGTGCTGTTGCCCGGCAGCCCGGTGAGGTAAAAAAGAGCAATCAAAAGAACCAAAACCAAGGCTCGACGGCGCGCCCCTTGGACGAAAGGCGAACTCAGACAGCTCGGGCGAGTACCCGACTACGAGCTCGCCTGTCGCACCGGCCGTGCCACGAAGCAAGTCCGCGCCCGGCGCATTGCCCTGGGCATTCCTCGTCTGCCGAGCCGCCCGGCGAAGCCCTGGACCGCGGACGAGAAGGCGCTGTTGGGCACGGAGCCGGATGCCATCATCGCCCGGAAGCTTGGACGCACCACGCTGGCCATTACCAAGCGCCGCGTAACCCTCGGTCGCTCGGCGCTCGAGTATCCACACAGCAAGTGCAGGCGGTACACCCGCGCGGAAGACTCGCTCCTCGGCACGATGCCTGACGATGGACTGGCCCGCCGGCTCCGCCGCACGGCTGTTGCCATCCAGAGCCGCCGCGCCGTCCTTGGTATCCCCAAATTCCAATCCCGATGCCGCCCCTGGACCGCCAGCGAGGACGCACTGCTCGGCCGCCTGCCCGACGAGCAAATCGCCCATCGAGTCAGGAGGACCCTCGCCGCCGTCATGGCGCGCCGCGTCAACCGGGGCATCGCCAAGCTAAACTCCCGAAAGCCCCCTTGGCTCCCGGCGCAAGACCGCCTGCTTGGAACCATGTCCAACGAAGAAGTTGCCCGGCGCACAGGCCACTCTCCCCGCTCCGTTCGAGAACGCCGCCGTGCCCTCGGAATGCGAAGGTCGGAATAACAAGCCCCGTCCGGGGCGGCCACGTTGTAGAACCAAGGCTAAGAGCCTGTTTGGAAACTACGAGGGGCGCTGTTTTCGGGGAAAAGGCCGGATGGCGACGAAGGAGAATATCCCTGGTGGATCTTCGACTGAGAAGCAACGAAGCCAGACGGCCTTTTCCCCGAAAACCCTCCGGGCGGCGGCTCTTTTGCCCATGGCCGGCGTTGGCTCGTTCCTCACAGCCCGCTGCGGGGCGCTGCGCGCGGCCACTGCGCCTTGGCCACAGCCAAAATCCCTCGCCGCAGCGCCCCTCGTAGTTTCCAAACAGGCTCTAAAGAGATTTTCCAGCTCCGTCAGGAGCGGTATCCACCGGCATGGCCAGAGGATGAATGGGAGTCGGTGAACATGCCGCCCACTAGCGGGCTTGAGCTTCTTTGGTTCTGGTTTCTACAAAGATTGCGCTCCTAGCGGAGCTGGGGGCGGCCGCTGGGGCGGTTCGGAACCGCCCAATTGTAGAATGCAGGCGCTGCGCGCGGCCACGGCGGGCGCCGGTATTGGGTGGGGCCGTGAGGCGATTGGGGCTCGCGAGGACGCTCACCATCCCGCTCAAGCCGCAGTCGCCTCTATTGTGGGTCAATGCGTTAAATCAAATGCCGCTTGTCCGCTGAATCAAATCGCAGTCAAACCAAACCACCGGTCGCGCGCTTGAAAAGATACTCGCGCAATGCCGGATCGTCCGTGAGGCTCGCGGCGCGAGTGAGCGCTTCGCGCGCTTCCTGGTTTCGATTCAGCAATCGCAGCAAATGCCCACGCGCGGCCCAGAATGGTTGAGAATCACGCGCCACGGCTTCAATCGCATCATGCGTCGCGGATTCGCTCATCGTTGCAATTTAGACCCTGAGCGAGCCACGGAACGCCCTGCCGCTATAGTAAGATTGCGCGCCGTTGTGACCCACGAAGACACGGCCGTAGCGGCGATCACAATAGAGCGCGCCGCCGAGTTTTCTGATATCAGCCGGCGTTTTCACCCAGCTTGAGGTCTTGGCATCGAACTCTCCCAGTTTCTGCAGCTCCAGATATTGTTCCTCCGTCAAAAGCTCAATGCCCATGGCGGCGGCCATATCCATGACGCTATTTTTCGGTTTATGTTCTCTCCTGAATCCAGCGCTTCACGGTCGTAGCAAAAACTGGCGCGGCCGTCCGGACTTTCCGCGGAACAATCAAAGAAGATGTATTCGCCCGTCTTTTTGTCATGACCAACCACATCCGGTTCACCGCCGGTTCGTTCCATTTCATTGAGTGACCACAGTTTTTCGGCATTGGCTTGCAGCTTTGCCTGGACGTTAGCCCATTCAAGATCTTTATGGCGGTTCATGTTTTTCTCAAAACGGGCTTTCAACGCTCTGAGTAGTTCTTCACGTTCCCTGGGTGACAGTGCCTTTTTTGTTCCAGCGCTTTTCATAGAGGTTTCCTGTTTTTGCAGCGTCGTGTCAGGCTGATTTACTCTTTCCGTTAGGAGGTCTGGTGGCGAGACGGGGGATTACTTGCCGGCCGCGGCAAAATACGAGCCGCCCAACGGCCTCTTTGTTCACATGCACAAGTAAAGCGTATTTCATGGTGATTGATTTGATTGTAGTGTTTGTTTTTTCGTTTCAAAGTCGGAAACAGTTTCACAACTCTGCAACGATGACATGCGGACATGCCTCGTTTCGACGTTTCGAACCAAATTTTTGCGGAAAAATCTGCCCCCTACGAAGAATGAAGCCTATTGATCAGGCTCCGGTGCAGGCAGGGGGATTTTTGGACCTGTTGTGGCTGAAGGAGTTATCAAATTTCTCACTGTGAGAAATTTGATAAGTACTTGCATTGGAATCGGTTATAGAAACGCGCCTATCGGGATCGAGATTTTGGTTGCAAAGTGCTGATGGCGAGGCGCTTCAATTGCGGATTGCGGGCGCCGGGCGTCCTGTCGGCAATGGTCGGATGATGAATGATGGCCGGCGAACGTGCCGCCCACTATGGGGCTTGAGCTTCTGCGGTTTTGGTTTCTACAAAGATTGCGCTCCTGACGGAGCTGGGCGCGGCCACGACGGACGGTTCTGAACCGCCCTATTGCAGATTGCAGATTGGGGATTGTGCCAGCTCGCTGAAGCAGGCCGCAATCCCAACGGGGGCATGGCGCTTACTTAAGGAATCGCTCTCCCAACCAATTGGTGGCGAGCGTGTTACAAATGAGCGCACGACGATTTTAAAAACGGATGAATTCGAGAGCCTCTTGATTTCCTCGCGAGTCGGTCAGCAGGCGCTGAGCCACTCCAACGCGCTTCTTAGTGCGACGGTGCTGCGACTGGGGCTTCGCCCACAGTCGCGCTCCGTCCGTCGGAGAAAGGCTGGAGGCATTGTAAAGAGTTAACTGAGACACAGTCCTAACTCCTTGTGGCCGAAGGAGATATCAAATTTCTCACTGTGAGAAGTTTGGGTTCCGGCGCGGTTCCGTAGCGGACAGGCCCGGAGCGCGGCTGTGTCCGAAGGACCAGCCGCAGCAGGGCCGAATGTCAGCAGGCGCTGAGCCACTCCAACGCGCTTCTCAGTGCGACGCTGCTGCGACTGGGGCTTCGCCCACACTCGCGCTCCGTCCGCCGGAGAAAGGCTGGAGGCATTGTAAAGAGTTAACTGAGACACAGTCATAACTCCTTGTGGCCGAAGGAGATATCAAATTTCTCACTGTGAGAAATTTGAAGCTCGGCGATGCCGGGGAGAAGGGGATGCGCAGACATTTTTCACAACTTCGTCGGGGTTATGTCAGCATCGCGGGGGCTTGTTAAAATCGTGAGGTCCCAGGGGTGCCGTCACCGTGGAGTTGGCATCTGCTCCATTCTTTGCCTTGCGAAGCTGCTGCGGCTGGGCGTTGCCCACAGCCGCGCTCCGTGAGCTTTCCGCTCGGCCTGGGCCAGGCAGGCTGCGGCGCCACTTTCTTCACTTTTTTCCGCCAAATTGCCCACCGTGGGTTAGGCGCTGCGCGCTGCCTATGGTAGGATCCCGCGGTATGGTAGCGAAAGGCAAATGCAGAGCGGAGATCCGACGGCGGCAACCGGACAGCCGAAACTCAGAAACTCAGGAATTGGACTCGTGGAACTCGCAGCATCGACTAAAAGAGCAAAGTCGAGCGCGCGTGGCGCGTTATATCCCCGAATCGTGCGAAATGCACGAAACGATGAAAAGGCGAAGCCGGTGCGGAGCGACGGTCAATCAACCCACCTCAACTCACGCTAGGATTAAGGCAAATTAAGGCAAATTAAGGTAAATTAAGGTAACTAAAGCTTCGAGGTGCTGCGCACGGCCACCGGGGGCGGTTCGGAACCGCCGGATTGCAGATTTCAGATTGCAGATTTGAGATTGCCCCGAAAGCTGCGCGAGGCCGTCACTGGGGATGGTGAAATGCGCGAAATGATGAAAAACGAACCGAGTCGGATCACATGAATCGCATCAAATCCGACCAAATCCGACCAAATCAAACCAAATCCGACGAAAAAATGGACCAGCCCGGATCAAGGCGCAAGCCGTTGGATCAAGACTGGCGCGGACGAGCCTCGATTTCGGTCGCGCGCGTTGGCTGCGGGGAAATGCTGAACGGATGATTGAGAAAGCTAAAGATTTGAGCGATCGTAACACTTTTTTCAATTGTTTCACTGATGAACGTGGATCGGGGATAAGCGAACAATGTTCGCTTATGTTCGCTTATATTCGCGTATGTTCGCTTAACGGGAAAAAAATATTGAGGGGCCTCCCTTTGATTTCGGACGCATGGAGCTTTGGGCCTGGGAGCTACCGAAGACGGCGCACCGGCTCGGATGGGGGATCATCGCGGAGGGTTGGAACGGCTTCTGCCGGGGGTTCGTGCGTCGATTCTTTATCGGTTGGGCGCGTCGCGGACCAAAATGCTCCGCAGCGCAACCAGCCACCAAGAAACAGGTGGCGCCTCGCAGGCCACACCCTGATACTACGGCCCGCGATGCGCGCAATGGTCGTCACTCAGTTCGGCGCCCCTGAAGTTCTCCAACTCCAGGAGCGGCCGCGCCCGGCACCTAATGCCCAGGATCTCCTCATCGAAGTCCACGCCGCCGCTTTGAATCCGGTCGATTTCAAAGTGCGCCGGGGCGCGTTTGGCAAAGGTCGGACCTTCCCTTTCGTCCCCGGCTATGACGTCAGCGGCGTTGTCCGCGAGACCGGTTCCGCGGTCCGGGAATTCAAGATCGGCGATGCCGTCTATGCCTCGCCGAGTCTGGTCCGGGACGGCGCCAACGCCGAGTTCGTTTGCGTCGATGCCCGCACCGCCGCGCTCAAGCCGGCCACGCTCGACCACGTCCAGGCCGCCGCGCTGCCGCTGGTGACGCTGACGGTTTGGGAAGCGTTCCTGCTCCGCGCCCGAATCCAGATCGGCGAGACCGTGCTCATCCACGCCGGCGGCGGCGGGGTGGGCCACATCGCCATTCAACTGGCCAAACTCCACGGATGCCGCGTCCTGACGACGGCCAGCCGCGAAGAATCGCTCGATCTTTGCCGCCGTCTCAAAGCGGATGTCGTGATCAATTATGAGCAAGTGGATTTCGTCGAACGCGCGCAACAGGAAACCGGCGGCCAAGGTTGCGCGGTGGTCTGCGACACAGTCGGCGGCAAGACCTTCGATCGATCGCTGGACTGCGTGGGAGTGAATGGCCGGCTGATCACGGTAGTGGGCACTCCTTCAGATCAGATTCCGCAAAAGCTCTTCCGCAAAAACGCCACGCTTTTCTTCCAGTTCATGGGCGCGCCGACGGTGTACGGCATCCGCCCCGAAAGCCAGGGCGAGATCCTTCGCGCGGCGGCCAAACTGGTGGACGACGGAAAGCTCCAGCCGCACGTGGGCCACGTCCTGAACCTGGAAGATTTGGCCGAGGGCCATCGACTCCAGGAATCGGGCCACGTCACCGGAAAAATTGTGGTGAAGGTCAAAGGGTAGATGCAGCCCTCGATTCGCAAGACCACCCGGTTGCGTCGCGCTTTGCGCAAAGGCGTGGTGATGCCCGGCGCCTTCAACGCCGCCACCGCGCGGCTGGTCGAGCGGGCGGGCTTCCCCGCCGTCTATATCAGCGGCGCGGGTCTGGCAGCCGCCACGGCGGGCGTGCCGGACATCGGCCTGCTCACCCTCACCGAAGTCGCGCAACTGGCGGGCTACATCGCGGACGCGGTGCGCATCCCGGCGCTGGTCGATGCCGACACCGGCTTTGGCGGCGTCGAGAATGTCGCTCGCGCCGTGCGGGAGTTTGAGCGGGCCGGGCTGGCGGGCCTGCACCTGGAAGACCAAACGTTTCCCAAGCGGTGCGGTCATCTCGCGGGCAAGGCGCTCGTCTCGCCCGAAGAGATGGTCGAAAAGATTCGCGCCGCCGTGAGCGCGCGGCGCGACCCCGATTTTCTCATCGTCGCCCGCACCGACGCGCGCGCGGTGGAGGATTTGGATTCCGCCGTCCGCCGCGCCCGCAGCTATCTCAAGGCCGGCGCGGACGCGATTTTCCCCGAAGCGCTCGAATCCGCCCGCGAGTTCCGCGAGTTCGCCCGCCAGGTGCGCGCCCCGCTGCTGGCGAACATGACCGAGTTTGGCCGCAGCCCGTTGCTGAGCGTGAGCCAACTGGCCGGCATGGGTTATCGCCTGGTGATTTTTCCCCTCACGACTTTCCGTGTGTCGATGAAGAGCGCGGAAAAATGCCTGGCCGAACTCAAGCGCCGCGGCACCCAACGCGCGTGGCTGGACCGGATGCAAACGCGGCGGGAGTTATACGACTTGCTCGGTTACGACCCGGGCGCGGGAACCTGGGAGCGCTGAACGTATGGGGCAGGGGAATCATCGAATCGTCAAATCGGTGAGCAGGCCGAGCTTCAGGGCTGCATCAAGCTCCTGGATTTCTCCCTCTCCTCCATCGGATGGAGGAGAGGGCTGGAGTTTGGCTTTTACTAGATAAAGTTACGCGGGGCTTATTTTTTTGTTGCGTGTATCTAGTTATGTGACTAGTTTTTTTCATTATGGGTTACCCAACTAAAGTTCAGCTCATTCAACGCAAGCAAAGCCAGCAGTGGTACATCAACTTTCCGGCCGCGATCGCTCAAGGCATGGATTTTGCCAAGGGCGAGGAGGTTCAATGGACCATCGCCGACAAGGGGCACCTCATTCT
>Ga0137380_10003748_pt1 | contig 13239 bp, 9 predicted proteins | sample SagtaG_17_FD_104809 | JGI IMG/M metagenome (GOLD analysis project Ga0137380, IMG submission 104809) | Vadose zone soil microbial communities from Sagehorn Ranch, Mendocino, California, USA - Sage2_L_100_16 metaG | ecosystem: Environmental > Terrestrial > Soil > Vadose zone | place: USA... | reverse complement strand
GTCGCAGTTCCAGAGTTAGTTACGCTCGGCGGACTGATTGCGCCGCACGTCAGTCCGGATGGAACGTTGTCGGTGAGAATTACTGCTCCAGTGAAGCCGTTGACAGCCGTCACGGTGATAGGAGAGGTTGCGGAGACCCCGACGTTCACCGCGGCCGGTGATGTCGCGGTTAGGGTGAAGTCTGTTACTATGAATGTCGCGGTTGTGGTGTGGCTGAGGGTACCGCTCGTACCGGTGATCGCTGGCGTATAGGTCCCGGCGGTGGTGGAGCTGCAAGATACCGTGGCTGTTCCAGAGTTTGTGATACTGCTCGGTGTGATCGGAGCGCAACCGAGGTTAGCCGGAACAGTGTCCGCCAGGGTAACGGTTCCGGCGAAGCCGTTGACGGCTGAGACTGTAATGGTGGAGATTGCGGATCCGCCTGCCTGGCTCGCGTTGGGCGAAGTGGCTGAAATGACGAAGTCTGTAACAGCGACGACTACTGTCGCAGAATTGGTGAGAGTGCCGCTTGTCCCCTTTATGGTGACAGTGTATGTGCCGATGGTAGTCGAGTTTACTGTCAAAGTTGACGTCGCTGTTCCCCCACTGGTCAAAGTGATGCTCGTGGCACTCAGGATTGCCCTTGGACCTGGGGGAGAGACTGTTGTGGAGAGGCTGACTGTTCCCGTGAAGCCGTTTACGCTTGAGACGGTTATGGTGGAGGGTCCGGAGGATCCTGCCTTGATGGATAGGCTTGTTGGGTTGGGGGCGAGGCCAAAGCTTGCCGGATCGAGCGGGATGAGTCTTGTGAACTTGACCTGGACGGGTGCTGAGGTTCCTTCGGCGTACAGTAGATCGAGTGTCGCGCTGGACCCTGTTGGCCTGATGCTAGTGACTTGATTGTCGGATGCTGTGTTCAACCATGTGATGGTCGCGTTCCAGGACCCGCCTGAAGTCAGTCGGATGTAGCCGAGGGGACCGCTTCCTGCGTCGGTGTTGACGCTGATGAGGAAGATGTAGTAGTCGCCGGTTGTTGTCTGGACTCCGATGCTGGCCCAGCCCCTGTCACCTGTCACCGCTAGGGCAGGGGTATCCAGATGGGTCTTGACATCCTGGCTGTTCAGGGTGAAGACTCCATACTTGAAAGTCCCAGTCATCCCGTACTGGGCAACCACCAGAGACTTGACGGGATCCCACGCCAGTCCGACAAAGTCGTCGTCAGCATCAGAGGCATTCGTCTCGTAGGTTAGGTTTTGGACACCCCAAGACCAGCTGGAGCCGTTCCATGTTGCCTTGTTGAATGCGATGGTCGATGGTGGACCGGTGAACCTGTTGGCAAAGAGGTAGATGTTATGGTTGTCCGGCCTCTCTATGAGGTTCGGCACAAACCATTGGATGGTTGACGAGTCAACTAGGACTGCGTCCGGAGTTGTTGAGGAGCCGGCGAGATTCGTCCAGCCCGTCGAAGGGTCCCAGCGGAGAGACTTCACCATAGTATGGGTGCTGTTCTGCGCCCAGGCGAGTAGAATGTCGCCGTTGTGGGTTAGAACGGCGGTCGGGTATCTGTCGGGACCAGGCGAGTCGAGAGTGGCGGGTGTTCCGAAACTCACTGCTGTAATATTGTTCTGAGAATCCCGTGTTATAGTCACTGGAATATCAGTGATTACCCCCGAAGCCGAACCTCCGCCGGCTATGATCCGGAGAGAGGTAAGAGAGACAAGCACAGCGGCAGGCCAGGCGTAGCGTGAGGCGGGTGTCGACGACTTTACAGGGGTTGACCAGCCCTTTGAGATGGGATCAGAGTTAGCGTAAGAGAGACTCATTCTTCCGGAGCTGTCAACGTAGACTGTGATCATCCTCCCCGCCGAGTCCTCGATCAGCTTCTGGCCTCCGGCAGTGGCGAGTGATGAGGGTCCAACTCCACTATCAGTGGCAACAACAGCAACAACGGACGCTGGAGCAACGACGACACTGACGATTGTCGAGTGGGTCAACGTGCCATTGGTCCCGGCTACGGTGACAGTGAAGTTACTAGGGTTTTGGGAGGCGACCGTGAGGGTTGACGTAGCAGACCCTCCACGCGCGAGAAAGACACTCTGAGGGCTAAGAGACGCTGTCGGACCGGACTGCGAAACCGATGAGGAGAGTGTGAGTGTTCCAGTAAAATTGTCGAGACTGAAAAGACTGATCGTCGAGGTCCCCGAGGTAGCGGTCTGGATCAATAGACTAGAGGGAGTGCTGTAGATGCTGAAGTCGGGGACAAGCGAAGTGGCGCGGAAGAATTCTTGCATGTTACTGGCGCTGCCGTCGTTTGAAGCGAAGAACGGCGTCAGATTCCAATTGTCCTCGATCGTCCGCAAAGGAGAATAGAGCGTGTAGCTATGGTTAGACTTGTGACCAGACAAAATAGTGGGGTTTGACGGGTTCGACGCCCAGACAGAGTAAAGTTGCAGATTTGTGCTTGTTCTGGGCTCGTCAAATGTGACAAAAAGCGCGGCTCTGCGCGTCTGGAATAGTGTACTGCCAAGGATCGTGGGAATCATCTCCTTCATCCAAGCATTACCAGCTGAGACGTTGTTTGGGCAGTCATGAGTATTGTCGATGCTGTTCGGAGTTAGAAACATGTAGTTCGAAGCTGTCGAGACAGAGTTCAGGTCATTGATTAACAGGTCATCATATTGAATGGCTGTTGGCCAACAGCCTGTTGAATTTTGCACGACATTTTTGGAATTGGCACTGACTATGTTGGAGCATCTCGTCTGATTGTTTACAATGTCAGAGTAGTAGACGAACGGATTGTGGTTGCCTGAGTAGTAGTTGGGAGAGCCGGAGAAAGCAGTGTTGGAGCATCCCGATAGGATGGGATACCCTTCTATGTAGGCCTTCCAAGTCAAATGAACACTGTCGAGTCTGTCGACCATATTGGGAATATTGAGCATGCATCCGCTCGATGGCCCATTGTTGCAGCTACTGTTAGTGCTTCCATATCCCGATGTGATCGCAGTGTAGCTACCGAGACTTGCCCCTTGAACATTGCCCATGGTGAGGTTCTCCGCCAGACCGTTGACATTGGCTAGTGCCGAAAAGTAGGTACAGTTTCCAAGACAGGAGTTAACATTCCCACCGTTGTAGTAGGTGTCGTTGATGCCATGATTCTCAAGCATTATGACCGCAACGTAGTCGAACCATCGTCCCGTAGGCGGACCGACAACCGGCGCGTTCTTGAATGCGCTCAGATTAGTGCTCGCCATATTACTTGGTAAGAGAATGACGGCCAAAGGAATGAGAGAGGTCGCGATTAATCGCAAATGTTTCACATATTTCGAAAGCGAAATGTATGTTGAAGCGGGCTTACCACGTCTTCCCTTAGATCGGGCTGTTCGATAGTGCTCCAAAGAATCTAGACTCCAGACCACCGGCTTCCCCGGACCGGAAGGCCCCTCCTCTCTCCATCTGATGCCGGTGGATATACTAAGGTATACTACCCAAACCTGACTTGTGACCAGAGGCCGCGGCAGCTTGATAACTATGAAGAAGAAACGACGGAATTATCATGAGAATAGACGTCACAATCAACCCCCTCGCTCGAGACCTCAACTTGTTAACCCCCTTCACACTGGCCCAGCCCGAGCCTGAAATAGAGGAACCGCATGCGAGGAGATTCGGGGTCCGGACTGTAAGCTGGCGCACACGCGACGCCTCATGCCAACGCAATATATACCTTCTTGTCACGGGCTCTATCCAGAGGCATCCAAACCAATCAATTTCAAACCACACCGCCTACGATCAGGCCTAGCCGGCCTAGAAAATGAGTCGCGAATCTCGTAGTCTAGAGCGGGGTTAGACGCTGACCCCCGTTAAGTCGGACGAGATGCAGTTCAAACCGATACAGAGGCAGAATGTACCAGAGCCGTAAAAGGCATCGCGACCACCACACAGCGTCGATGTCGATCCTTACAGTCGACTAGACGTAAGTTAGAAGACTCACCGGTCACGATGGAAAAAGGGGTTTCTGCCAAACCGATCGGTTCCCGGCCCGCGTCCGGTCTTGAACCCTTTGCTGTTAGAGGAGGTACAATCGTCCTTTGGAGCGTTATTCTCGGCTATGTCCAAGCCTTACGGAGAGAATCCCCGGTAGGATAAGGAACCATTAGGCCCGTCGTGGCGACATCCGTACGCGCAATCCCGCTATCCCAAAGAGAAAGAATCCGATAATCCAACCGAGACTACTGACCACGAACGGCAATTGGTAGCCAGAAGATCCGAATAGCGGTCCGTTCAACCCACCGTTGCGACCGGCTATACCCGGATCCTGAACTGTTATGATTGGTCGAATAGTCGACTCAACCCAGAAAAGAGATCCTGCTGTTATCATTCGGGATTTCTCGAAGTAACCGCGATTTTTCCCTATTATCAGAGCCACACCGTGCTTGAATTGCCATGCTCGCCCGGAATTGGTGCCAGACAGGAAATAATTCCAGGAAAAGGGGGGGTAGGTGTCACATCTCACGACGCAAGAGCGGTCGAGGGCATTTCTATTCATACCGGATTCGGAGGAGGCTGAACAGCTAGCGAGCCGGATTCGGCTTCCGGATCTCGTTCACAAGCCGTTCGAACATCATTCCTGAGAGACCAAGAATTGCGATCACGTAGGAAGTTGTCAGAAATGGAACCGTGGCTCCACCGCCCAAAGTAAACGACAGCAGCAGTTCCAGCGCTAAAAGTGCAACCCCGAAAATGATCATCCATAAAACATGATTCTCTGCAACCTCGTTGTCAGCAGACTACTGCCGCCGCCACTGCTACTCATCGAATATTCCCAGGCTTGATGAGCGCTCGGTTCCGGATTTACGTACCGTTACCAGCGTGTCGAAGCCGTGCTACTTATCGTGGTCAGCAAAGAACAGTCAACCGTTTGTGATTTGCCTGTAACTATTTGTGGGCGAAGTAGACTGTCAGTGGTTCTTCCTTGGAGTCGATTCTTCCGAAGCCAAATCGAACCATCTGAATAATACTCCCCACGCGCTCCCCAAGCAAGTTCGTCTCTCCAAACCCCTTGGTCCTAGTGGCGTCCGGCATGACCACTTCACACGAGATGTGTTGTTCATCCGGGACCCACTGGATCAGAGGTGCTTTGAGTTCTCGCGCCTTCGCGTACTCCTGACTATGAAAAGTTGCTTTGACGTAATCTGGATTGGTTGAATGAATCTCTACGTTGAACAGCTCCATAAGCCGCACAACCTTCGCCTTCTCAAACAGCTGCAGATCAGATCCCGGGAGCCAAACGCGAGCTACCCCCTCCTGAGGTACCACTTTCAACGTCCGGTTTCCAAGCGATGGAAGCTCTGGGTGAAGAGGCAGATGCGCTTCGAACGCCTGTGAGACATGATCCACATCCATAGGTACGGGATTAGGAATGAAATTGTATCTATGGGCCAGCTTGTCAATTTCTTTCCGATTGGCGGCGTTGATGTTATCCCAGCTGAGTGTCGCGTCCACCGGACGCGCGCCCATTTCGTGGACGATCTTTCGCAATGCTTCAGGCGAGTATCCCCTTCTCCTGAGAGATGCTATGGTTGGAATTCTGGGATCATCGAATCCATCGACCAATCCCTCTTCAAGCTCTTTCACCATCTCTGATTTGCTGAGCTTGAAGCCTATCATCTTCAACCGCCCGTACTCGATGGCTTCCGGATATGACCAGCCCATGTGCTTGTACAGGTAGGTTTGTCTGACCGTGTTGGTCAAATGCTCCTTTCCACGAATGATATGAGTAATTCCCATCAGGTGATCGTCTACTGCAGCGGAGAAGTTGTAGAGAGGCCAGACCCGATACTTGGACCCGACTCGTGGATGCGGATACTTCTCTGGATCGATTATTCGGAAAGCTGGCCAGTCTCGAACCGCCGGATTCGGGTGAGTTGTCTCGGTCTTGACTCGAACCACAGCTTCTCCTTCTTTCAGCCCTCCACTGAGCATCTTTTGCCACAGTTCGAGATTTTCAGCAGGACACCTGGACCTGTGAGGACAAGCCCGGCCTGATTCGATTATCGCCTTGAACTGGTCCGGCTCACACGTGCAAACGAAGGCGAATCCTTGTCCAAGCGCTTTCTCCGCGTACTCGTAGTAGATTGGGACTCTATCGCTCATGGTGTACTCCTCGTCCCACTGGCAGCCAAGCCACTTCACGTCTTTCTCGATCTGTTCATAATACGCGAGAACTGACTTCTTCAGTCTGGGATCTGTGTCTTCAAAGCGAAGTATGAATTTGCCTTTGTACATCCTCGCGTAGTCATGGGAGGGGAACACAGCGCGGAGAGATCCGATGTGGAGAACGAAGTCAGGATTCGGCGCAAAACGAGTTACGATTTGGGAATACTTGTTCACGTTTGGAAGTGGAGCCAGACTCTTAGCATCTGTCGGTCCAGCAATTGGTCCTTTCTGCGAAGACATTTGAGTTTCTTATTCCCGCGAACTCAAACGGTGTGAGGAGTTAGAAAAGGTGCTTGTCAATGATCTCAGCGGGCCCACCTGGGTCCGAGACTAAGATAGTGTCTGCTATCCTGCTGAGACTCCTTCGAACTGACTGGGCTGCGTCTCGCGTAGTGTTGACAAAAACCGACGGGCCAGTGTCCAGAGAGAACCATGCCGGAAGTTCCTCCTCCGTTCGGAGCCTTCTTACTTCTCTGATGACTTCGATAGAGAGTGGACTGAGAAGAATCAGCCCCTCCCTACCCGTCATCGTGACTGCATGCAGGTTGAGAGTATCTTCCTCAGCTAATCGTCCAATGGAATCCACATCCTTCCGTGAAATCGCCCGCTTCATCCGTGGAAGAATACTTCGAAGGTAAGCTAGCCTGGGCTTGAAAAATGGAGACTTGACAGCGTCAGCATGGGCCCTATCCGTCTTGATCTCTGACTCTATCGGAACAACTATCGTTCTTAGTTTGATTGAGCTGGCAGACGCCAACTCTTCGGCGTAGGATCGCCCGTTTCTGTTCGCGTACCAAATCGAGAAGGCTCCGGCCAAGCTCCGTGAAGCAGAGCCAGCACCTAATCTAACAACTTCGGACAACTCGGGCGTCTTGATGTCCAGCTCCAACGCTCTTGCTGTTGCGAGTCCTAACGCTGCGAACCCGGAGGCAGAGAAGCCCAGTCCCTTACCCTTGACATCAGGGTTCCTAGACTCAATTCTTGCCTTCAAGGACCCCAGACGAGACAAGTGCCGGAGATGGTTAACCACTGCCAACACTCTGTCCTGTTCCTTTCGGGATGGCGACCTGCCGTTTATCCTGATACGATCCTCAGCAAACTCTCGGTCGAAAGCCACTGTTGTAATCGTGGGAAGCGCTTTCATGCAGACAGAAATACTGTCGTGAAACGGTAGCCGTAGTCTCTCGTTCCGGAGACCGTGGTATTTCACGAGCCCTTGAATCGCGTAGGCTCGAGCGGAGGACTTCAACGTCCTATCCAATAACGCCGGTATTCCGAGCGACTTTCTCCGCAGCCGCCTCAGCCACTCCCGTCTCTCCGAGAATCGTATATCGTTCGGGACGCAGACTGTGAGCCATCGTTAAGGCTCTCACCAACTGTTCAGGGGAGACGTTAAGCTCCTTAGCAGTTGAAGGAGCTCCAATCTCTTTCAAGAACGTTCGAATTGCTTCCCAGTTGGATCCTTGGAGATAAGCGCACAAGATTGCGCCAACCCCTGTTCTCTCACCATGTAGACTTGTTTCACCGGCCACAATGTCGAGTGCGTGACTGAACAAGTGTTCCGACCCACTGCATGGTCGCGAGCTTCCTGCTATGCTCATTGCAACGCCGCAGCTTATGAGAGCCTCTACGACCGTTTTGACGCCTTCGACATTTCGTTTTAGAATCTCCTTGGCGTTCTTGGTGATGAGTTTAGCACTCATCATAGCAAGGTTGGCCGCGTAATCACCGTAGTATTCATTCTTCAGTTTGTGGGCGAGCTGCCAGTCCTTAACGGCTGTGAACTTGGCAACGATGTCAGCACAGCCAGCGGCCAATAGGTTGTAGGGTGAATCGGCTATAACATCAATATCCGTAAGAATCGCCACCGGCGCTTGCGCTCTGACCGAGTAAGGCCTAGAACCGCCCTTGATCGAAGCATAGGGGCTCGCAATTCCATCGTGGCTTGCAGCCGTCGGAACACTCATGAAAGGCACCCTCGACTTGGCAGAAGAGAGCTTCGCCAGATCGATGTCCTTGCCGCCACCCACCCCAAGGACCAGAGAGGCCTTCGCTTTCTTGATCGTCTCTACGACATGGTTTGCAACTTGTTCAGTTGATTCCTTGACGATGATGTGGTCAACCTTCAACCCGGCCTTTGTAACCGATTTCGCAACAGGCTCGCCTGCAAGAGGATAGGTTACGGGACCCGAGACCACAAGCGCAGTCCCAATGAAGCCGAGCCGTGAGCAAACCTCGCCAACGCGGCTGAGAACATTCTTACCCACGATGACCTCCCGCGGAAGCTGCATGTAGTGAAGGGACTCGTCAACTTCCATGGCAATCACGGGAAGAACAAGATAATCAGGGTCACAACAAGAGTTAGGGCTTCAAGCCTGAAGAACTGACGACCTATTCGTCTCGCGATTCGACCAACAAAACTCGTGATGGTCTGGAACGTTTCCGATCCGAGCACTCGTACTTCAATCGAGAATTTGGAGAAACCCGCGGTGGATTCCTCCATCGACGCCATCGCACGCTGAACAGTTTCCCTCACTTTCCGGGTCAACAGTCCAACGTCTAGATGGGCGCCAACAGGGTAGTATCCGAGACTAGATCTCACGAGCCCCGCCACCAAGTGCGTGTCTGTAGTCATTATCTCGCCATCGGCTACTCCGATTGTTTCAAGGTCTTCCAGTATGGCCTCTCTGACTCCTGTATGCATGTTATTCCCATCTATGGTCAGATAAGCAACAATCTGGTTCCCACTCCGCACAACCAGCGAGGAAAGCCCTCCAGGACCAATCCCTTCTTCCAGCCGAAACTCTTCTAGAGGGTCCGCAGCCGACCCTGCTCTGAACGGCGATCTTCGGGCGAGAGCCAGCTGGTCCAGCACTTTGACTGAGGCCTCAACGAGCTTTCGTGCCTGTTCAGAGGTTATTGAGGTTTGATTTGACAGACTATTGTGAGCGTCAACAACAATAGCCGTCAAACCCCGTGCTTGCGCCTCTCGCTCGATCTCAAGAGCAACATCGGAAGGCAGGTCCTCCATGTCCATGGGGGACAAAGTCAACGTGAGAAAAGCGACATTCCCGAAGACCTGGCCGGATACCTTAGCCGCGTCTACGTTGGATCTAACCATAGTGCTGGAGTCGCGAATTGGAGTCGCAGTAGGGTATTCCTCTAGGGCCCTGTCTATAACCCGCTGCACATCCGTTTGGGAAACGATGTTCAATTGATGATTTGAGATCCCGTGTGGTACCAGCGAGATCCCGCCTTTCGATCCTTCTATAGACCACTTCAACCTGGACGGGAGCCCTGCGCTTCCAAGGTCACGATAAGGTCCCGGATGGAAGTTCGACACCACGACACAACCAACCGCTCCTTTCACGCCAGAGAAGCCAAGCATCGAGCCCTCGATCGTTCCCTGTTTCCCCAACGCGCCAAGTCGCTTTTCCAGAGGCTCTGGGTCAGACTTGAGCCAGTGTTGGAGGAATACTCTGAAGAGGGTCATTGGGGAATCCCGAACTTCAGCTGTGCCCGAATGTTCTACATTCCGTATGATCCTTGATACGCTAGCAGCCGAGAGGACGATTCCTGCCAAGACCGCGGCTGTTCCGCGGATGATTAGACCACTGTCAACGTTTGTCAGATCAACACTTGGACCGATGATCGAAAAGGATCGGATCGAGAGAATTGGCGGCAATGCCGAGGCCGCGAATTTCTTCCAAGAAGACACCGATGAAATGGAGGCAATTGTGAGAAATCGTATGGGCAAAGACAAGGCCAATACGATAAAGAACCCATCAGCCCAAAATGCTGTATTCGAAGCGGCCGTCCCGGCTATCGCCGCGAGCGGCAATGCCACCAAGAGAAGGAACCATGATAGAATCTCAAGCCCAGTGAGCCGTCGAAAGTTCAGAACTTTGTCGCCGTGAAGAAACATTGTTGAATTCAGGGCCTCGCCGATGATGGTCGGGATCACGACCGCAATCAAGGGGAAGAGCAATGCAGTTTGGAGTCCCACTCCTGCAAGAGGGAGGGCAAGAATCGACGAAAGCAATGACAGAGTTAGGAAAACGGAGAGGACCTCGGGCGTCGATGGAAAGCCTACTCTTCGGATAAAATTGAAGGCCCCAACGGTACCACCTACTCCTCCAGAACCCTCTCGAGTCACGACCCATTCACTAGGCGCGTCTCATCGCGGATACGATACTCTTCACTGGACCCGGCCCCTGTTGCTCAAGAAGGGTACCCGTCACGATAGCCGAGGCACCTGCCTTAGCCAACGCTCGCGCCTGGTCTGGTGTTCGAATACCTCCTCCGACAATTATCGGAGTGTCCAGGTCAGCGCAGACCTTTTCGACCATACTCGTTTCTACCGGATGTTCCGCTCCACTTCCGGCTTCAAGGTAGACGAATCGCATCCCCAGATATTGCGCGGCAAGGGCGTACGCAGCCGCCAATTCCGGCTTAGAATACGGGATTCTGTTCGCTCTTCCGACAGAGCTTACGGCGGTCTTTGAGTCTCCTACCACCAAGTATCCCAAGGGAATCGGTTCGAGCTTGAACCGCTTGACCGACGGAGCACCTTTCGCTTGGGCACGGATCAGAAATCGCGGAGTTGAGGAATTGAGAAGAGACATGAAGAATATCGCATCAGCGAATCGACTCACTCCAGCCGGACCGTTTGGAAATAGAATGACTGGGAGGCTGGTCAATTCCTTGATCTTCTTCACTGTTTCATCAAGCTGGTTGACTGATCTGACGGTGGAGCCTCCAACCATTATCGCGGCAGTTCCCCAACTCTGGAGATCCTCTAGTGATTTTGATAGGCGTCCTGTAAACTTCTCCGGGTCAATGAGCGATAGGTGAATGCAACCTTGCTCTTCAATCGCTGCAAGCAAGGAAGATTCTACAGGTCCCATTTGTCCCACATTCTATCCGGTCAATAGTTGATAGGCGACCTTCATCGCGAGGAGCGGGTGTCGGGCCATCAGTGCTACTGCTTTCGTAGGACTGAAGCCATTTGCCATCTCAACTAAATCCTCCCCCTCTAAGAGACCCGTAATGATGTTGAGTTCATGATCGGAGAATCTTTCAAACGAGTCCAGGGCTCTCAGACTGTTGGAGATGCGGTGCCCCCACAGCTTGTCAAATCTATCTCGGTAGCGTTGCAGGTTCTCTGCTGACGTGTTCCCATTGAGAGCTGAGATGGCTGCTTCTTCGCCTGCAATCCTTCCAGCTACTAGACCGGTGTGAATCCCAGCTCCGGTAAGCGGTATGACTTGCCCGGCAGCATCGCCGCAAAGCATCATATTGTCAGCAACGTAACTCTCTACTTCTCCACCAACTGGCACGGGGGCAGCAAGTGTCCGTTCGATTCCTGCGGCACCGAATGCTCGCGGGTGTTTCTCGATGAACTTGTCGAGAAGGGCTTTTGCGCCAGCACCCTTCACGCCAATGCCCACATTCGCTTCGCCCTGTCCTTTAGGAAACACCCAGATGTAGCCAGCGGGTGCTTTTTCGTGGCCGACGTAGATTTCGAGTTTCGACTCGTCCTCGACCTCGCAATTGGTCATCGAGTATTGTAAAGCTGTAATCGCTTGGTAGTTCTTCCGCGGAAAGAACCGCCTAGCCAGTATAGAACCCGTCCCGTCGCACCCTATGACAATTTTCGCCCTTACCGAGCTGGGCTCTCCGTCCTTCTTGCCCCGGATCTCAACAGAGCCATCTTGTCGCTCGACATCCTCTACTGAGGTCGAGTACCTCGTAACTGCGCCTGCCTTTTCAGCCCGGTCGGCAAGGACTCGGAGAAAAGCTGGCTTATCCAGGATGTAGCCTTCGCCGCCAACATTCACTCTCTTCGCTTCATCTGGAGAGTAGAGGAAGGCTCCGGAAATTTCATTGGCTACAAACTCGGGTGACGGCTTAACCTCTGCGTCAGTAAGAACATCTGCCAACACTCCCTCGGCACAAACTTTCTTTCCAGGAGAACCCTCCCGCTCTATCAAGACAGTCCTTGCGTGTGACTCGGCTGATTTCCACGCGGCCATCACTCCCGCTGGACCGGCTCCGATTACGGCTACGTCATAGGCTTCCAAAAGCACATTTTTCCCTAGGATAGTGATTCAGGTCTGGTCTACAGTTGGGTCTATCGGCTGCTGGGCAGTGAGACCGGCTTCGATTTCTATAGGTTTCCTCGACGGGCTAGCCAAAGGAGCTTTCACATCCATATCGAAAGCCTTCGGTGTCTGATTTCGCCTTTCCGTCTCCGCCTCCACGCGGTGAAGGAACCATAGCGAGTACATAGACAAACCGAATGCAGTAGTCACTATCTTGGTTGCGAAAACCAGGTTGATAGGAGCGTTGAGATCGAAAATGCTTGCTATCTTGTCAGGGTTGCACGGGAAAGGTACACAATTAGTCGTTAGAACTTCCAGCGCCAACCAGACCATGAAGTTGTAGAAAATCTCGTAGAACGAGGCGAAAGCCACGAGGGCGGTGCCGAGGAACAACATGTTTCGAACCCTCGAGGAAAGCTTGAGAAGATGGTCTTTGTTGGACTCGAGGCCCGCTGCCCAGTATACGAAGCTGAAATAAGCGAACCAGGTTATCGGTTTCGCATAGAAGTATGGAAAGATCGATGGGTCAGGCCATTCTGACTGGACAAACTGTATCCCCACCTGGGAGTTAATTGTCGCCTGTAGTCCGTAGAATACGATGAAAGCCAGTGCGGACAAGCCAGCTGACCAAGATAAAACGGACCAAGGTCGTCTTTCGATGAAAGATCGAATCTGAGTCCAGGCCATGCGACCCGGCTTCCCCTCTGTCATAGGAAACGCGTTCCTTTGACGGACAATGGAGCCTTTAGGCTTTCGTAGAATGAGAAATAGAGGATTTGGGAGAAACACGGTTTCTCCCTTATTCCTAGGGCGTCCTTATTGGATGACTTCGCCTGAAGCGAAGCGGTTCGAAACCCGTGTGATCTTTATCTTGATGTGATCTCCGGGTTTGGTGTTTGGTACGAAGACAACAAGACCTTCGACGCGCGCGATTCCTTCACCG
>Ga0137380_10003744_pt1 | contig 13245 bp, 15 predicted proteins | sample SagtaG_17_FD_104809 | JGI IMG/M metagenome (GOLD analysis project Ga0137380, IMG submission 104809) | Vadose zone soil microbial communities from Sagehorn Ranch, Mendocino, California, USA - Sage2_L_100_16 metaG | ecosystem: Environmental > Terrestrial > Soil > Vadose zone | place: USA... | reverse complement strand
TATTCTTCTGGAATCTTCGTCATCCCCGCGACCCCTCCTTCCCTCAGGGATTGCTCAGGAGACGTTGCAGGGCTTCCTCGACGCCAACGACCCGGCTCAACTCTCGATCGCTGCGGGGAAAGGCCTCGGTCGGATAACGCTCCCCCTCCTTGTCGAAGATGAGCAGGGCGGGAACCGTCTTCCCGAAGTCCTCCTCCAAGGCGCCTTTGGCCCCGAAGACCGCGCGCTTTGCCGAGGGAGGACCGGTCACCGCGGCATTGTAGGTCATGAAGCCAGCCGGCTGCTCCCCGCAGTCCTGGACCTTGACGCTGGTCCCTTTTTTCTGCAGTTGCTGGCAGAGGTCGCGGGCCTTTGCATTGTCACAAGGGAATTGAGCCCCGGGCGCGTGCTTGCTACTGTAGTAAAACTCTACTTTCATCGGAGTCACCTCCACAACGCATCGCGACCGCGTTGACGGTCGCGATGGACATGGCACGCTCGATCAGCATCCGGCTACTCTAAGGGGAAGCCCTTTCGGATCGGAGTCGCCTCCTTGCAGTAGTCACACGTCGCCGGCTCACTTCCCTTCGGAATGATTTTCGTGTACGGCCACTCGATCACCGCATCGTACCCCCAGTAGGCCGATGCGATATGAGGATCGAGTGCCCGCGAGTAATGCGGACATTCAAAGGGGTAGGTATCCTTTGGCCACGTCCCTTTCGCCATCCCGAATTCCTCCCTTCTCTAAGCTCAAGTCCTGCGACCATCGACGCGGAGTACCGCCAAATCTCGGAACAGCTCTTCTCCCGGTCAGCCGGAAGTCGTGGATGGCTTCCCCTCGGAAGTCGTGTACGGCTTCCCCTCCATGATGAACCGAGGCCGGCTGCCCACCAGGTCCCCCGGCGTCAACTTCCCAGCCGATATCAGGTTCCCCCGGACGTTCCGATACGTGGGTCCATGCTTCTGGTCCGGAGGCCGGGCGTACAATGGCGGGCTCACTCTGTCGGTCGTCGTGTATTCCGTCTTGTAATCCTTGGTCTGCGCGTAGCCGGGCAGCTTGTCGGGAGGTCCTTGAGCCGGCTCCGGTCCGCCCACCCTTTGGCCATTGGCGTACGCAACGGCAAAGACCGTATTACAGCCAGCGCACTTGGTCTTCCCCTTGAAGTTCCAGAAGCTGAAGGGGTCCATGTAATTCACCACCGAACACTCAGGACACTCCAACAGCAGGGAGCATTGTTTGTAGCTCACCTCGGCCATCCGCATGCCTCCTTCCTTGTCGGGGCTTAGTCGGGGGCTTAGATGACCCCGTCCGCCTCCAGCTCTGCCATCCTGGTCTTGGAGAACCCGCACAGCTTACCGAGAATGAACTCGTTATCCGCCCCGACGGGCTTGAGGGCCCACTTGTGGCGGGGCGGTGAATCGGAAAGATGGAAGGCCGGCCCTTGGCTCTGGACTTCACCGAAGTGGGGATCGTCCAGCCACTCCAACTCCCCGCGGAGGTGGAAGTGCTCCTGATTCGAAACCTCCTTCGAGTTCCAGACCGGCTGGTTGTTGAACCCCTCTCTGTTCAGGATGTCCCGGACCTGCTCCTTGGTCTTGTCCTTGGCCCACTGTTCCATGGCGGGGTAGATCTCATACTGATTCTCGGCCTTGATCCGCTCATCGTGCGTCGCGTACTTCTTCGCCAGGTCCTCTCGCTTGATGAGTCGCATCAGCTTGGCGAAGTCGGCATCGGTATACGCGCTGACCAGGATGAATCCCTCTTCCAGCTCTTGGGGGTTCTTTGAGTTCGGGTAGGACGACTTGCCGCACTTGATGATCCCGTGGACACAGAGCAGGGTGTCCCAGTTTCCAAACCGCTGGGGCACCAGGCCGTAGCGGCCGTAGAGGGCGATGCAATCGGAGAGGTGCCGCTGAGCTCCCTGCACCTGGGAGTACTCCATGAAGTTCCCGAGGCCGGAGATGTTGTCGCGCCAATACATGCACGCGAGGATCTGGAAAGCGGCCATCATCCCGCCCCAGTAGTCCATGATCCAGATGGTTTGCTTCGAGGGGAGACCTCCCTTGTCGAGTGGCCAGCCGGTCACGGAGAAGCAGCCGCCCTGCGCTTGACCCAGGATGTCGTAGCTGGCCCGCTTCCGGCCGGGGCCCCAGCCGCCGAAGCCGCCGAGCCACTGGTAGATGAGCCGGGGGTTTAACTGGCTCAGTTGCCGATAACTGATCCCCCAGCGGTCGAAGGTACCGGCTCGGTAGTTTTCCACGATGCCGTCGCATTTGACGGCCAGCTGCCGAATGATCTCTTGCCCTTCCGGCTTGTGGAAGTCAACGGCGAGGAAATACTCGTTGTGATTCGCCCCAAAGAAGCCCAAGCCCGTGCCCATCTGCGGCATCCATTTGGAAAGGGGGTAGAGCTTGGGCTCATTGAAGGGAGTGGTATGGCGCATCGGCTCCCCCCGGCGGGGCAGCTCGACCTTGATCACCTCGGCCCCGAGCTCTGCCAGGTAATTCGCACAGGAGGGGCCTAGGATGTACTGCGTGCAGCTGAGAAACCGGGTGCCCTTCAGCGGCTCGGGCTTGGAGAAGACCTTCTTCGGATCGAAGACGTCGCGGCAGTACTCGTCGAAGGTCATCTTCGCCACGTCGGGCCTCGTCGCCGTTGGCCTGGTCGCCGTTATGGTCGCCATCTCTAGATCACTCCCTTCTCTTTCAGGTTGTCCATCTCCGCCTTGGTGAGGCCGATCAGGCGGCGGTAGGCGTCCTCATTGTCGTAGCCTGTCGGCCGGCCGACCCACTTCACACGGCCCGGCGTCCGCTGGCCGAGGAAGGCCGAGGACCCGATCAGGACCTTTCCGTAGAGGACATCGTCGATGACTTCCATGTGGCCCCGGTACTTGTAGTGGGGGAACTCACAGACCTCGTCGATGAACGACACACCTCCTGACGCCACCTCCTCGGCCTGAAGCTTGGTCTCGGCTTCGGACCGGGTGCTGTCCTTCATCCATTCGCAGAGCGAGGTGTAGGTCTCCACCTGCTTGTAGTGGGGTAGCCGCGCGGTCACCTCCCGCATGTTCGGGTCTTCCACGATGTGCTGCTCGACCTCCGGCCGATCCTTCCCCACCGTGCGCCAGATCCGGTACCAGAGGCGGTCATGACCGCCGCCCACCATGATCTGGCCGTCCTTGCAGGGGTTCACGGCATAGATGCAGATGGCCAGGTCCCAGTTGCCGTACCTGGGCCGGATGCTGCCGTCGACGCCGTACCAGGCCCAGTTGTAGTCCAGGATCCGCATGACGCCGGCAGCAGCGGTGGCCTCGACGAACTGGCCGCGGCCCGAGACCTCCTCCCGGTAGTGAAGCGCCGACATGATGCCGATGGCGGCGCCGGTCCCACCTACTTGGTCGGCCATCCACCAACCCGACCGCGTGGGGGTGCCGCCGAACGCCACCGGAGCACCGGTCCCGTGCACGAAGCCGCAGGCCGCCTGCGCGGTGGGATCGAGATTGCCCGGCTTGTCCTTCAGCGGGCCCCACTGGCCGAGCTGGCCGACCCAGCAGTAGACCAGACGAGGGTTGATCTCCGAGAGCTGCCGATAGCCAATTCCCCATTCGTCCCACTGTCCAGGGGGGGCATTCTCGATGATGACGTCGGCGTGCGTGGCGAGCGTCTTCAAGATCTCGCGCCCCTCAGGCTTGGTCAGGTCCAACGTGACAGATTGCTTACCGCGGCACTCTGCCAGGAAGCGAGCCCCGACCTCCTCGCCGGTGACGGTGTCCTTGAACATGTACTCCTTGCGTCCGAACGGGGTAAGCCTTCGCTGGGGATCACCATCGGGCGGTTCGACCATGATGACCTCTGCCCCCAGCTCGGAGAAGAGGGACGAGCACCAGTGGCCGATGGTCATCATCGCAGTGCAGTCCAGGACCCGGATGTTGCCGAGAGCCTCGGGCTTCGCGAAGTTCTTGCCTTGCCGGAGATTCTCCTCGAGCCACAGGGCGTACTCCTTCGCCTTGTCGCTCTCTCCCTTGTAGACCTCATCGGGGGTCGGCGTCGGAACCGCTGGCCAAGCTAACACGGGATAACTCTTTGCCATGCTGGCCTCCCTCGTTGAACGGATATGGGCGCGACTACGCCCTCAGCTTCGCCTCCACCGGGACGGAGATCTCCGGCACGCCAGGACGCCGCGCCATGAGCTCGGCGACAAGCGCGACCACCGCCAGGACCGCCGCGGTGTAGAAGGCGACCTGGTAGTTCTTGTACTTGTCGAACAGCACGCCGGCAACCCGGGGACCGATGATCCCGGCCACGCCCCACGCCGTGAAGAGCAGGCCGTAGTTAAGGCCGGCGTTCTTGGTCCCCCAGAAGTCCGAGGTCGTGGAGGCGTTCACCGAGAGCTGGGTGCCGTAGCACCAGTAGATGACGAACACCACGGGGAGGAACAACCAGCCCGCGCCGCCCACGGCGTAGAGAATTGGCATGGCCACGGCTGAGATCGCGATCATCAGCCGCAGGACGTTGAGGCGGCCGAGGGCGTCGGACAGCCAGCCCGACAGGATCCGGCCCGAGGCGTTGCCGACGGCGCCGACGACGATGGCCGTGCCCGCAATCGCCGCCAACCCTACGCTGCGCGCAAACGGGACGAGCTGGCTGATCGCCATGAAGCCCGCCACGGTTCCGAGGGCGTAGGCGATCCACATGAAGTAGAACGCTGGTGTCCGCAGAGTCTCGCCCGGGGTGAACTCATGAGTCGTGGCCGCGGCCTTGGCCGCTGGTGCCGGCGCCCAGCCTGCCGGCTTGTAGCCCACTGGCGGGTTCCTCAGGAGGAACGACCCGATCATCGTCATGACGAAGAAGATGACCCCCAGGATCTGGAAGGTGGCCCGCCACCCGTACGTCGGGATCAGCCAGTTCAGGGCCAGCGGGCCGAAGATGGCGGACCCTCCGCCGTAGCCCGCGACCGCGAGCCCGACCGCCAGGCCCCGCCTATCGGGGAACCACTTGGCCATGACGGGGATCGGCGTCGCGTACCCGAAGCCGTTCCCGATGCCGCCCAGCGCGCCGAAAACGAAGAAGATCCAGCCCAGCGTCGTGGTATAGGAGCTCAGGAAGAACCCGACGCTGACCAGCACGCCGCCGGTCACCGAGACCCAGAAGGGTCCTTTCTTGTCCTGGAGCCGCCCCGCCAAGATGAACGAGAGCGCGAACACGACGACCGCGATCGTGAAGATCGTGGAGGTATCCGCCCGCTTCCACCCGAACTCCTTCTCGAGCGGCGCGACGAACACGCTCCATGCATAGAGGGCACCGAGAGCGAGGTTCATGGAGAGCCCGCCGACGACGCGCCACCACCGATTAATCTGTCCCTCTGCGTTCATCTCCAACCCCTCCGCGGTCGTTGGACCGCGTTTCCCCAACGCATTGGGCCCCCGAACCAGATCTCAGGAGGCTATGTGATCAGATCATGGCTTCGCTAACCGTCTTGATTGAGGAGTTCGCCGAACCAGCCCACCACGCTTACGTTTGCTAAACCTCCGCTGAGCTAAAGAGATTCCCGGCGTCGCAAGCGGGCACGCGCGGTGACGCGAGGAGCCTGGGTTTAGAGCAACAGATCCGAGCACCGTCTCCCCCGTGTGCGATCCGCCGGGCAGACGCTCTTGCCCTCGTTGAGCCGCACGCCCTCCGGTGACACTTACGACGTCCCCGACCGACATGCCTCCGCCTCGCGCCTCTATCGGCCTCGAGCCACCCAGTGACCTACGATGAGCACCCCCTTCCATCACCTGAAGGATCCGACCAACAGCCGAAACCCCCACTTGGCGGGTAACAGTGTCAAGGCACAATGTCAAGGGGCCAGAGGTACGGCGCAGCTCGAGCGGTCGCTGGGTGCGAAGGGTGGCTACCGCCCCAACACTTCTCCGAGCCACCGCTCCAGGGTCGAGGCGAGCTCGTCCCTATGGGTCGAGAAGTCATGGTCGGCCCTCGCAATCTCCACGAGGTCTACCCGCGGTGCCTTGGCGGCGGCGGCCTTCAGGCGTCGGCCGACCTCGGACTCGACCAGGCGGTCTGCCGTCCCGTAAACGAGGAGAACCGGCGCAGTGACCCGCGCGATGTTCCTGAAGGGGTCGGACTTGGTCTGCGGACTGCGAAGGCTGACCAGGTGATCGGCAGAGTAGAGGGCTTTGCCGAGGGGGCCGAGGTCCACGAGCATCAACTCCTTCCCCCGCCCCGCGGCCTGGAGCCGCTGCGCTTCCTGGAGGCTCTGCGTGGCGCGTTCACGCCCGAAGCGCCGCACGTTCCATTCGAACGCGTTCCCCGGTCCGGCGAGGAGTACGACGGCCCGGATGCGCGGGTCGTGCGTCTCGACGACATAGAACAGGACCCGGTTCGTCCCGAGGCTCGAACCGACGATGGCCAGCGGCGCCACCCCACGTCGCGCGAGCTCTTCGACCGCGGCCTGCTCATCCCACCGGTTCTCCTCGAAGAGCGTTGTTTTCGGACCGGCGTCGTGGTCGCGCATGTTGAGCGCGATCGTCATGAAGCCGCGCTCGGCCAGTCCCCGTGCGAGATGCCCTGTCGTGCCGGAGTAGAAGTTCGACGCGTAGCCGTGGACGAGCACCACACCGCCCCGCGGCGCGCGCCCCACGGGAGCGTAAAGAAGACCGGCGGTCTCGACGCCGTCAGCGGTCTTGATCCGCAGGAACTCCGTCGACAGCGCGTACGGCTGCGCGCCCGCGGCGAACGCCAGGAGGGCGGTTGCGGCGAGGGAGATGGAAAGAGGCGCGCGAAGGCGAACCATGGTCCCCCCCACCTTCTCAATCATTTGGCAACCGCTGATCTCGCTGCCTGTCCAGTTTCTCTCGAATCCGGCCGAAGGTCTCCAGATCCCGTCGCAGGTCGGGATGGGCGATCCGCTTGTCGATGCTGATCACTTCCTCGATGAGACGGAGGGCCTCCCGATATTCCCCCCGCTCTTCATGAATCAGGGCCATGTTGTGGGCAGGAATCGTGACTCGCAGAAGGTCGCCCAACCCCTCGAGCAGATCCTTGGCCTTCGCGTAACGTCGATAAGCTCCATCCAGGTCGCCCAATCGCCGTTGAACAAGACCGAGGGTGTTCAGCGTGACGGCCGTGCCCATGCCGTCTCCAACCATCTCATTGAGCGCCAGGCTCTGTTCGAGGACCTGTCGTGCCTCGTGCCAGCGTCCTTGGCGCTGGTGGACGGCGGCGATGTTAGCCAGGGTGACCGCCTTGCCGGGGATGTCCCCCAGTTTCTCCTGAGTCTCCAGGCTTCTCCCGAAAGCCTCCATGGCGCCTGAGAAATCTCCCAACCGGGTCTTCACCGCTCCGATGTTGTTCCACGTCAGGGCAAGCCCGCGCGCGTCTTGGAGGTCCATCTTCAGCGCGAGGCTCGCCTCATAGGTCTCGAGGGCCGTCCGGAGCTCTCCCTTTCCCCGGAGGGCCTCGGCGATGTTGCCGAGGGTCATGGCGATCGACCGCTGATCGTTTGCCTCTTTCTGTAAAGCCAGGGCCCGGTGGTGCAGCGCCAATGCCCGATCCCATCCCCCTTGCAGATAGTAGAGGAATCCGAGTTGGCGCAAGCTCTCCGCCACTCCCTGCTGATCCTCGATGGTCTCGGCGACTCCGTACGCCTGCTCCAGGACGCTTCGCGCCCGCTCTTCGTCCTCCAATTCTCTCAGCATGGTCGCCAGCGTCGACAAGGTCTCGAGCAAACCGACCCGATTCCCTTGCGCTGCCTGAGCCCGCGCCTGGGCCTCGAGACTCTCTGCCGCCTCCCGCGTACTTGCCGGCGCTGCCAATCACCGCTCCTCGGAGATCGGGTCTAACTTCAGGCCGGTTCCAATGACCTCGCGGATGTCGCGAAACCGAGCCGGCCTCTCGCCATCCGGCGCGATCTCCTCTAGCTCCAACATCATCTTCGTTACTTGTCGGTTCAGGCGTTTGAGCTGGTCTGGATCCCTGACCTCTCCCATGCAATAAGCCAGGACGCGGCGATAGATAGGCTTATGCGTCAGGCCGACTTGGTAGGCCGGGTCGAAGAGGAGCTCGTCTCTCTCGGTGAGCAGGAGACGAGCCAGGTGACGGGAGACTTGAAGATGATCCATCGCGTCGTTATCCGCCTCCAACACCGTGAGCTTGTCCTGCAAGGGGAGGAGCTTCCACACCTCAGGGTCTACCCGCTCCCGAGCCCAGAGCCGCCCTGACCGGTATCGAAGGGCGAAATCGCAGATGTTCCGGTCTCCCAGTCGCATCGACAGGTGGGGCAAAAGAGCGGTGAGGGCTTCCTCGGAGATTTCATCGAGGCTGCGATGCGTCGCCTGGAGGGGCGCGAGCTCTCGCCTTTGCTCCTCCAGATTCATCAGCTCCACGAGGACTCGGAAAGATGTCCGCAGCTGCTCCGGATTCATTCCCTCCACCGCCGCCTTGATTTCAGGATTGACCACCGTGCGGAGTTCTGCGGGAGCAGTCCGGGGCCATCTCTCCATCCGCTCGCTCAAGAGATCATCAAAGGGGGCAATGAGGCCGACGGTTCGGCCGATCGCCTCCCGAGAGGTGGTCAACGCCGACTGCACCGAAGAGGCATCCCGATGATCGAGCCCTCTCATGGCGGTGACCGCCTGCTCCTTCAGTCTCTCGATCTCCTCGTCAGGAATGCCTCCCAGTCGTTCCAGGAGGTCGAGGTAGACGTTGAACTCGACCGCCGCCTCTCCCAGGCCGGGGTCATGGAAGAGATCGAAGTTGTGACAGATAAAAAGCCTGGCCAGCTCTCGTCGGACTCGATGGGGGTCCAAGCAGGAGGGATCGCTCGCCAAGAGACTCCACTTCTCGGCGGCCGACATCGCCTGGAGCTCTTCATCCGTCATGTCGCGGAGGCTCGTAGCGGGTGTGAACCGCTTGGCCTCTAACGCCTCCAGAGCATGCTCCGTATAACGGGGAATGAAGCTCTTGACCGCCTTCCTCATCTGATGCAGCTCGAGGTACTCACTGTAGTCCGGGAGCATCTCCTCCTGTGCCGCAGTGGAGAGGCAGTCCCGAAAGACCCGAACGGTCCACCGAAGCTCTGCATCGCCCATGAAGGGGATTCGTTCCAGCAGCTCGTCGGCCCGCCTTTCGATGTATCGGCGCTGGCTCTCGATCCGTGGATGCTCTTCCATTTCAGACAGATTCGGGGCAGAAGATTGCCCAAGGGAAGTTGTAGTACTCATCTCCCATCCACTCGTCGATGTGGGCCCCGTGCTCTCCCAGGTACTGGAAGTCGCAGTCGAACTCGTAGGCGACGATGAAGCGCTCTTCCATGTCGACGTAGCGGATGGCGAAGCGATCGGAGCCGTCTACATAGTGGGCGTCGATGGGGCGGATGTCGGCGTGGTCCATCCCCACCATCTTCAGCAGCTGATACAGATGGTACCGCTTCGCCCGGATGGTCAGTTCGGTCAAGCCTTTTCCAAGCTCCCCGAATCGCTCTTCCATGCGTTTCCGATCCTGCCCCTGGGCCATGCAGTCTTCCTCCCTCTCGCTTGGAACGCGCGTGCGCTCGCGGCTCCCCCGAAAGCCGCCTTCAATCCTCGTCTCGAGACTCTAGCGCTCCTCGGCGCGAACACGCCAGGATGGCCTCGGCGGTCGTTTCGTCCATCGGATGAAACTCCCCGCCCATGGCTGCCGCGAGTTGCTGGGCCGGCGCAAAGAGACTGCCGTCCGGCATCCGCCAGCCCTGGCCCGCGGTGCCGAGCACGATGCTGCGGATCCTCCTGGCCCGGATCATCTCTCCCACCAGGGTCGCTTCCTCGCCGGGACGCAGATCCCCCATCGACACGTTTGCACAGCCATCACTGATGAGGATCAGCACGGGGAGAACGTCACGCTCTCTTCGAAGCTCTTGTTGGATCAGCTCGTAGGCGGTCAAGAGCCCCCTCGATAACGGAGTCGGGCCCCCGAGGGTGAGGGATCGGAAGGCGTGCTTGGCCAGCTCGATGCTCGAGGTGGGACGCAAAATGACAGAGGCCGACTGGTCCCGGAAGGCGACCAGGCCCACCCGATCTCGCCGCTGATAGGCATCGACCAGCAGGGAGAGGATCGCCGCTTGCGTGGCCAGGATCTGCCGCTGGCTTTGCATGGAGCCGCTGCAGTCCACCACGAAGAGAAACAGGTTCCCCACTTTCCGCTCTCGGATCTTGGCGTGAATATCCGAGGCCTCGACCTTGAGGCTCATGCCCTGCCGATCGCGATCCTTTTGGAAGAGGGCGGCGGTCCGGATGGTCGCCTCGAAAGCGATATCCGGGCCGAGGAAGCCAGCGTGCTGAGCTCCTATGTAGCGCCCGCGACTCTGCTCAGTCCGAGCGGTACTCCGCTTGCCAGGCACATCTCGCCGTCGCCTTTCGTGCCGGGGGGTGACGAGCCGAGGATTGAAGCCCTCCATCATCCGCTGCAGGAGGACCTCGTCGAGGTCGATCCGTCGCTGGGCTGGAATGTCGAGACGCTGGGGGCACTCGTCGAGATCGCAGGTGCACGCGCGTCCGCCGCTGCCGAGGCCGCCCGTTCTGCCTGGAACCTGATCCCCCTCTTCCAGATCCTCGGAGCTTTCGACCTCGACGCTGTCGCCCGAACCAGTGGATGAAGGGCCGAGGTTCCGATCGTCGGCACGGGTGACCGTGATCGACACCGACGACGCCGCCTCCGGGTCAAAGATGCCTCCTTTCCAAGAACGTTCCTCCTAGACGATCGAGGGCCTTGGCGTCGAGGGCCTTCTCCTCGAAGGGCAGGCGCTTGACACGGTGGCGGAGGCTCATCTCCATGATGTCCCGAATGTCCTCCGGCGACGGCTCCTGCTGCCCCCGAAAAGCGGCGGCGGTCAGGGCGGTCTTCACCATGGTGATCTCTGCCCGATGTCCGTCCACCTTCATCTCTTCGGCGACCCGGGCGGCAAAGTCGATCAGCGTTTCCGACGGGGTGAGGGTGGGCAGCCGCTCTCGGGCCCTGGCGATGTCGGCCCGGAGGGCCTCCTGAGAGGCCTGGCGCTCCAGCTTGAATCCTTCTGGATCCCGTTGGAAGGCCAGCGCTCGGCGAGCGATCTCCTTTCGGTGCTCCCGCAACTGCTCTGTCTTGACCTCCACGCAGAGGCCGAACCGGTCCAGGAGCTGAGGCCTGAGCTCTCCCTCTTCCGGGTTCATGGTCCCGACCAGAATGAAGCGACACGGATGGGAATAGCTCACCGCTTCGCGCTCGACGAGGTTGATCCCGGTGACGGCGACGTCCAGGAGGACGTCTACGACGTGATCGTCCAGAAGATTCACCTCGTCCACATACAGAATCGCGCGATGGGCACCGGCCAGGATCCCAGGCTGGAAGACCTTCTGGCCGGCTTTCAGCGCGGCCTCGATGTCCAGAGACCCCACCACTCGATCTTCCGAGGCATTCAGGGGCAGATCCACCACCGGGGTAGAGGTCTCGACGAGAAGCAGCTCCCCTTGCTCTGCCTTGGTCCGGCACTGCGTGCAGAGCCCTTCCTTCTGACCGGGGCAACAGGAAAAAGGGCAACCTTTCACCACCAAGCGCTCCGGAAGCAGGTCGGCGAAGCCCCGGACGGCTGTGGACTTGGCGGTCCCCTTCTGCCCACGAATGAGGACCCCTCCGATGGAGGGATCGATGGCGTTATAGATCAGGGACTTTTTCATCTGATCCTGACCCAGGATCGCGGAGAAGGGAAAGATGGAGCGCTTCATGGAGAGCTCCTTGCCGTTCACCTGTTTGCTTCTCGCGTCTCTACGCAGGAGATCAAGCACGAAGCTTGCTGCATCCGCCACCTGGGCAATCGCGCATGGCCCTCGGCGGCCCATGTATCATGAAAATGGCATGGACTCGCGGGGCGCCAGCGCCCGGAAGCGTCGATACACTTTGGTACAGGCGAGGACCGTCACCTCCCCTTCTTCGTTGACCCGATATTTTGCGGCCCTAACCTTAGTATTTCTTTGGCGCGCGGGCGCGCGGCGGCCCTTGACTTCGCGCGGACCTTCCGAGATGGTCGCCCTCATCGATGGCGATCCTGCTCGCCCCCGCCGGAAGCCCCGAAGCTCTCGATGCCGTCCTCGAGGCGGGAGCTGACGCCGTCTACGTCGGCCTCAAGGGGTGGAGCCGGGGTGGCGCCCGCGGGGAGCTGGACCGGGACGCGCTCGCCCGCGCCGTGCGGCGGGCAGCCGAGCGCGGCGCGGAGCTCCAACTCGCCTTGAACACGATCCCGAGGCCGCGCGAGCGCGCGGCCCTCTTCGCCGAGATCCCCGGCCTCACCGCGCTCGGGATCCGCACACTCATCGTCAACGACGTGGGCGTCCTCGCGAGCCTGCGCCGGCGCTTCCCGGAGCTCTCGCTCACGGCGAGCATCGGGTGCGGCGCGCAGACCGCCGCCGACGTCGCCTTCTTCCGTGAGATCGGGGCCACTGCGGTCGTGCTCCCGGGCACGGTGGGCCCCGCCGAGGCGGCCGAGTGCGCGGCCGTGGGCGGGATCACGGTCGAGGTCATGCTCCACATGGTCGAGGAGTTCGTGCTCCTCGGAAAGTGCGCGATGCCGAGCTACGTCCACCTGAAGCCCACGGCAATGCCCGGCGGCCTTCCCGACGTCATGCGCCAGACGGGGAGCATGAAGCGGGGCGGGGTCGGCGCCTGCTTCCGGATCTGCCAGGAGCCCTGGCAGCTCTCCACCGCCGACGGCCACCGCGCGGCGCAGCTGTTTCCGAGCCGGCAGCTCTCGCGTCTCGGCGACGTCCCCGGCTACCTCGCGGCGGGCGTCGGCGTCCTGAAGCTCCAAGGGCGGAGTCTCCCGCCGGAGCAGCTCGAGCCCCTCGTCGCGCGCTACCGCCGCGCTATAGACGCCGCGCGCGCCGGCGCACCCCTGCCGGCCTTCCCCGAGCCCGTCCTGCCGCCGGCGTGGACGGTCGTGGGGCGTTAGGAGTGGCCGTGGAGCCCAGCGCCTTCGAGCTCAACACCTCGGTCTCGAACCTCCGCCACCTCCGCGCCTCCGATCTCGGCCCCTACGACGCGGTCTACCTGGGGAACATCTATTGCCGCCGCTACGAGGGAAACCTCCTCGACCGGCCGACGGAGCTCCGCGAGGCAATCCGCCTCGTCCGGGGGGAGGGCCGGCGCGCCTACCTCACGACCTACGCGGCGCCGCGGAACGACACGCTCCCGGTCCTCCGCGCGGCGCTCGCGGCCGCGGCCGCCGAGGGCGCGGCGGCAGTCGAGGTCCACAGCCTCGGT